>Ga0209515_10005665_pt1 | contig 16047 bp, 18 predicted proteins | sample Subgroupgradi54m_FD_187454 | JGI IMG/M metagenome (GOLD analysis project Ga0209515, IMG submission 187454) | Subsurface groundwater microbial communities from S. Glens Falls, New York, USA - GMW60B uncontaminated upgradient, 5.4 m (SPAdes)... ...
CGGTCTCCCCCCCCTTGACCTTGCCGCGCTCGACCCGTCCGGTGCCGACCGTCCCACGGCCGGTGATGGAGAAGACGTCTTCCACACTCATGAGGAAGGGCTTATCGGTCGCCCGGGTGGGGGTGGGGATATAGGTATCGATGGCCTCCAGGAGTTTGAGGATGGCCCCTGCGCCGAGCGCGCCTGTATCCCCTTGCGCGGCTAGGAGGGCGGAGCCGCGGATGATGGGGACCTTGTCCCCGGGAAAGCCGTACTTGGTGAGCAGTTCGCGGACTTCCAGTTCCACGAGATCCAGGAGCTCTTGATCTTCGACCGCATCGACCTTATTGAGAAAGACCACGAGGGTGGGCAGGCCGACTTGACGGCCGAGCAGAATGTGCTCGCGGGTCTGGGGCATGGGCCCATCGACCGCGGAGACGACGAGGATGCCGCCATCCATCTGGGCGGCCCCGGTGATCATGTTCTTGATGTAGTCGGCATGGCCCGGACAGTCCACATGGGCGTAGTGGCGCTGTTCCGTCTCATACTCGGCGTGGTGGACGTTAATCGTCACCCCGCGCTCTTTTTCCTCGGGGGCGTTGTCGATCTCTTCATACGAGCGCGCCTGGGCCAGGCCCTTGGCGGCGAGGATCTTGGTGATCGCGCTGGTGAGGGTGGTCTTGCCATGATCGACGTGGCCGATCGTGCCGATGTTCACGTGGGGCTTGGTGCGTTCAAACTTGGCTTTGGCCATGCAACGCCTCCTTCCTTATCCGCTCATCCTGTCGATAAAACACAGCTGGAGACGGGGATTGAACCCGTGACCCCGTCCTTACCAAGGACGTGCTCTACCACTGAGCTACTCCAGCGCATGCACGTTGCTCCGGGCTGGAACAGCGCCCACACCGCACAACCGGTCCCTGGAGTGCCCGGTGAGAACATCATCATCTGATGCCGCGTCATGGATGAGTGGAATCCTTAGACCGTCGGATCGAACGCAATGGAGGGGCCACGAGCAACCCTGGTGGCGTCGGACCAATCCCCCCGCGCGGTGAGACCGCGTGAGGACCTGCCGAATCGAACACGAAACACTGTCCTGTGCCCTCGCGTTAGTGTCAGTGACGGAAACGGGAAACCTTAATTATGTCAGAAGTCTTTGTGATGTCAAGATTTTTTCACGGTTTCAAGCGCGGAATCATTGAGCCACTTATCGAGCGTCTCTTTGGGAAACCGCCACATCTTCCCCATTTTCACCGCGGGGATTTCTCCGCGACGGGCCTTGCGGTAAATGGTATCCGGCACAACGCCCAGATACCGTGCCACCTGATCGACATTCATCACACGGGTCACAGTACTCACCCCCTTAATCGTCATCAGAAGATTGTCCTCTACTTGAAGCGTCAACGCTGAGGAGAGTCGTGCAGATATAAACACAAATTATAGGCATCCACTCTGCGCCCGTCAAGCGTTATTTAGGGTTTGGTGGACTTTGAAGGGCTGTTCAATGGTGGCCGTGTGACTCGCTCGATCGTTGTAAAAATTGGAGCGGGTGGCGGGAATCGAACCCGCATAACCAGCTTGGAAGGCTGGCTCTCTACCATTGAGATACACCCGCATTGTCTTCGTGGAGCTTGTTCTCTACCTTCACTTACGTCGAAGGTGGGACTACCAATACGCAGCACGAAAAGCTAGCGGATGTGTAATCCAAAGGCTAGACGCATGCCATTTGCTGTACGTAAAGACTCGTTGGCGCACCTCCGTTCCGTATAGTGGCCAACATGCTTATTCCAAATGATAGAAGTGTCCATATTCTATCTTCCCGTTGAGCGCATCACCACCAAGATAGAAAAATGCAATAAACCAGAAAATGATGAAATTCGTCCACGCGATCCAGAAAACCCACTTGCAAATAAGGATTTTTTTCGATCACTCATTAGTACAATCGCTCCGTACTAGAATGTTGGCAGGCCGGGGTTCGGCGCCTCGCTACGATTTGCCGTTGCGCTTGCGCAATGAGGAGCCACCGAGGGCGATTGCCGCGATCCCTGCCCCAAGGAGCGCGATGGTCTCTTGATTCGGCCGGCCGTTAATGGCCTCGGAGAGCTGCGACATCGGGGAGCGAGACGAGCGCAGACCAGCGATGAGCAAGACGCTCCCAATGATGAGGACGGCGGTGGCGGCGTTGCGGTTCATGGGTTCCCTACTCTTTCCGAGTCGAGTGATGTTCGTAGTGACTAATGGGAACCTCGCTGCGACCTATCTGTGACCGGTCGCGTCTAGAGATGTGGCGCCTCGCACCGACCTTTCTGATTCCGGTCTGGCTCGGCACCACTTCTCCCTCGCCAACGCGAGCGAGAAGTGGTGGGCAGGGGAGGGTTCGAACCTCCGTAGGGCGGTAAGCCCGGCAGTTTTACAGACTGCTCCGATTGGCCACTCCGGCACCTGCCCGAACATCAGCACACTTCAGTGAGCAATGAGCGCACAGAAAAGCCGGTGGAGGGATTCGAACCCCCGGCCAGTTGTTTACAAAACAACTGCTCTACCCCTGAGCTACACCGGCAAAGCCTGATACTGACGAATGGCGAGGGGTATTCTATCGACTAAGTCGGACGCAATCAAGCCGACATTCCCAACCTCTTTCGCGGCCAGATCACCCGCTAGCCCGTGAAGATAGACGCCCAGCCGTGCGGCATCGAAACCCGAGAGCTTCTGGCCGAGCAGACCCGTGATCATGCCCGTGAGCACATCGCCGCAGCCGCCAGACGCCATACCGGGGTTACCCGTCTCATTCACCGACACCGTGCCGTCGTAGCTGGCAATCACGGTGTGGTGTCCCTTGAGGACCACGATGACGCGATACGTCTTCGCAAATTCCCGCGCGGTGCGCTCGCGATCACGCTGGACCTCTTCCGCGGATTGCCGGATCAGGCGACCCATCTCACCCGGATGCGGCGTCAGGATCATCGGCAGCGGCAACTTCTTCAGAAGCCCGACGTCCTCGGCCAACGCGTTGAGTCCATCCGCATCGAGGACCAACGGTTTAGTGATGCGTGGTAAGAGGTGGCGCACCAACTCTTTCGTCTGCGGCTGCTGCGACAGGCCCGGCCCGATCGCCACCGCATCCATCGCTTCAATTGTGGTGATGATCTCCGGAAGTCCTTGGAGGCTGAGGCTTCCCTCCTTCGTTTCCGGCAGCACCTTCAACATCGCCTCGGTGAGTTTTTCCACCATCGGATCGTGGAGACTCTTCGGAATGCCGAGTGTGACGAGCCCAGCCCCGACGCGCAGCGCGCCCATTGTGCACAGCGCCGCCGCGCCGCTTAAGCCCACGGAGCCCGCGAGCAGGAAGACGCGACCGACGTCGCCCTTATGCGTGTCCGGCGCGCGTGGAGTCAATAATCCTTTGGGAATCATGCGACTCTGCTCACTGCGGATGGTGAGCCATTCACTGAGCAGCACCTCCTGACGGTCGAGCGGGCATGGTGTCCCGAGCACAGCGAGGGACGAGCGAGGCCGGCAGGTGGAGTAAACGCGAGCCACGCTGGGGCGAGCGGAGCGGTGCCAGCCGCTCGCCTCCGGCATCGCGGCACTTCCTTCGCCCACCCAGCTTCGCTGGGTTCCCGGGCTCGGTCGCGAGCGAACGCCTGGTCGATAACGTGAGTCGCGCTCATCGCAGGGCGATCGCGCTGGCCACCGCGACGGAGTTCACGTGCGAAAGGCTGATATGAATCTTGATGCGTCGTCGTCGGCCATCGTGCAACACGATATGGGGCCGTCCTAATTGATCGTTGCGAATTTCGATTTGATTCATCGCCAGCACGCGCGCCGGATCGATCTGCGAGACCGCCTTGATGACCGCTTCCTTGGCGGCGAAGCGGCCCGCCAGATGCAACAGCGTGGTGCGGCGCTTGGCGCGCGCGTACGCTTCTTCGCTGGGCGTGAAGATGCGCCGTAAAAATGCGCGGCCTCCCCGTTTGATCGCCTGCGCGAAGCGTGGCAGTTCCACGACGTCGACGCCGCAGCCAATGGGCAGGCTGATGGCGCGAGCCGCGTGTCGGCTAGGCCGTTTGGAGGACATGCGTCTCCTGACGCTGAAGTCGCTGGACCATTTCCGCCACCGCAGACTCAAGCCCCACGACGAGCGCGCGCGCGATGATCGAAAAACCAATGTTGAGCTCTTCGATTTCGGGAATCCGCGTGATCGCAGCGACGTTGTCGTAATCGAGTCCGTGCCCAGCCGCAATCGCCAGGCCTAATGCTTTTCCCTGTCGCGCGGCCTTTCGCAGCGCGTCAAGCTCACGGACCTGCGCGCGTCCTGAGCGCGCATCCGCGTAGCGGCCGGTGTGAAGCTCGACCATGGGAACCCCGAGCGCGCGCGCGGCATTCAGTTGCCGAAGTGTCGGATCCACGAACAGACTCACCTCAATGCCCCGCCGCTCAAATGCTGCGATGATCGGCGCGAGCCGTTTGGAGAGTCTCACGACGTCCAGCCCGCCCTCGGTCGTCAGCTCTTGGCGGCGCTCGGGCACCAGCGTGACTTGCGCGGGCTTCAGCCTGAGTGCGACGTCCACAATGTCTCTGGCGATCGACATCTCAAGGTTCAAGCGCGTGACGGTCTGGCGCAGCCGCCGGACGTCCGCATCCTGAATGTGGCGGCGATCTTCCCGCAAATGGCACACGAGACTCGTCGTACCCGCCTGCTCACAGACACGTGCGGCCTCCACCGGATCGGGCCACCGACCGCGGCGCGCCTGGCGCACCGTCGCAATGTGATCAATGTTAACGCCGAGTCGCATGCGCCTCCTCAATGGCGCGGAGCATCCGGATCATGTGGACCGTCGGCAACACGTCGTGGACGCGGACGATGGACACTCCCCGTTGATACGCCGCTGCAACGCACGCCAGTGTACCCACGACGCGATCCTGAACGTCCGCGTTTAGTGTCGTGCCAATAAACGATTTCCTCGATGGACCAACGACAACGGGATAGCCCAGCAAGCCAAGGCACTCGAGCCCGTCCATGAGTTGGAGGTTCTGCCGAACCGTCTTCCCAAATCCCAAGCCTGGATCGATCAGAATGCACGCGCGGGCGATCCCCGCTGCGTACGCCCGCTCGGTGGTCTCAGCGAGGAAATCCGCGACGTCCTGGACCACATCGCGATAGCGAGGACGGCGCTGCATTGTCTGCGGCGTGCCCCGCATGTGCATCAGGATCACGTTCGCCTTCCCTCTCGCCACCACCTCAGCCATGTGTGGATCATGACGCATCGCCGAGATATCGTTGACGATGGACGCTCCGGCCGCCATCGCTTGGCGGGCCACCTCCGCCTTGGAGGTATCCACGGAAATCGGGACGCGAACTCGTGTCGCTAATTGCTCGATGACCGGAATCACGCGGCGCAACTCCTCTGCCAAGGAAACGGGTGTCGCGCCGGGCCGAGTCGATTCGCCTCCGACATCGAGCAGATCGGCGCCCAACTGGACCATCTCAACACCTTGCCGCACCGCAGCGTCAGGATGCGCATACTCCCCGCCATCGCTGAATGAGTCGGGTGTGACATTGAGGATGGCCATGACGAGCGGGCGATGATGCGTGGTGGACCGAGGCGGTGTCCACGACATCCTCGCGGGAAGATGAACGCCGGATTGTAAACGCTGCTCAAGCGTTGAACACGCGTTACGTACAGCCATGGACTGGCCCGTTACGCTGTGGGGCCGGTGTTCGGATGGTCGTTGGCCACCTGGGAGGAACTGAGAGAGGCTCCTGACTGCGGACTAACACCGCTCGCTCCGGAGTGGTTGGTCGATATCATGTCGCCGAGCAGACGCGTGACCTCTTCTCCGTCGAGCACTTCTTTCTCCAATAACGTCGTCGCTAAGGTTTCAAGCTGCGCGCGATACTTGATCAACGTCTGGTGGGCCCGTTCGTAAGCCGTATCGACGAGGCGGCGCACCTCTTCATCGATCCACACCGCGGTCTGTTCGCTGTAGTTCCGCTCCTCGAACAGATCACGCCCAAGAAACATCTGGCGCTCGCGCTTGCCATAGGTGAGGTTGCCGAGCCGATCGCTCATGCCAAACTCGCAGACCATCCGTCGCGCCATCCCCGTGGCGTTCTCGATATCGTTCTGCGCACCGGTGGTAATCTCACCGAAGACGATTTCCTCCGCCGCGCGGCCGCCCATCATAACGGTCATGCGCGCGGTGAGCTCGTTCCGGCTCATCGTGTAGCGATCCTCGATCGGCAGCTGCATCGTGTAGCCTAGCGCATGCGCCCCGCGCGGGATGATGGAGACCTTGTGGAGCGGATCGGTCTCTGGGGTGATCAGCGCAATCAGCGCGTGGCCGGATTCATGGTAGGCGGTGATCTTCTTTTCTTTTTCGTTCAACATGCGGCTCTTGCGCTCGGGGCCGGCGATGACGCGCTCAAGGGCCTTTTCAAGCTCCGGCATTTCGACGACATCTTTATTCAGCCGAGCTGCGAGCAGTGCGGCTTCGTTGGCGAGATTGGCCAGATCCGCTCCGGAGAAGCCCGGCGTTTGGCGGGCGACCGATTTGAGATCGACGGTCTTATCGAGCTTAATCTTGCGCATGTGGACTTTCAAAATCGCCTCGCGCCCGACGATATCGGGGAGGCTGATGACGACCTGGCGATCAAACCGCCCGGGCCGCAAGAGCGCGGGATCAAGCACATCAGGCCGGTTGGTCGCCGCCATGAGGATAATGCCTTCCTGGGTATCGAAGCCGTCCATTTCAACGAGCAACGCGTTGAGCGTCTGCTCGCGCTCATCGTGGCCCCCGCCGATCCCGGCAAACCGCTGGCGACCGACCGCATCGATCTCATCGATGAAGACGATCGCGCCTTTGCCGCCCTGGCGCGCGTTGCGGCGCGCCTGCTCAAACAGATCGCGCACGCGGCTGGCCCCCACCCCGACGAACATCTCGACGAAGTCTGACCCACTGATGCTGTAGAAGGGCACGTTCGCCTCGCCGGCCACCGCTTTGGCGAGTAAGGTCTTGCCCGTCCCTGGCAGCCCGATGAGCAGCACCCCTTTGGGGATCTTACCACCGAGTCGCTGAAACCGTTTCGGATCTTTCAAGAACTCGATGATCTCCCGGAGCTCTTCTTTGGCCTCATCGATGCCGGCGACATCGTCAAACGTCACACGGGTCTGCGTCTCTGGTGAAATGAGCCGCGCGCGGCTCTTACCAAAAGCCAGCAGCCGCCCGCCTCCTTGGGCCGAGCGCGTGACGAACCACATAATGCCAAACAGAATAATCCATGGCGAGAGCGCCATCAGAATCCCGAGAAAACCCGCTTGCGGCGGCTGGACGTCGAACTTGGTAATATTCTGACGCAACAATTTGAGGAAATCTTGATCCTGCGTCGGAATATACACGTGGAATCCGGTTCCGTTCTTGAGCTTGCCTTCAATGTGGTCTTCCACCAGCCGCGCCTCGGTGATCTCCTGCGTCGTTGGGTTATCTTGCACGAGCCGGTAAAATTCGCTGTAGGTCAGCGGACGGTACCACTGATTGGCAAAGTGGGAGAGGGTGCGCATCATCAGCGCCACCGTTCCGAACACGATCAAGAGTACCATCCAACGCGAACGCTGGGGAAGTTTCGGGCGTAAGACACTCATCTGGTGGACTCCATCGTCGGGTTCACTGGCAACTAAGGCCCTAGTATACCGTGGTTGGAGAACGGGGGCAAGCTGGTGCTATTCGAGGGACGAGACGCTCGGCGTCGTGCGGCTCGCCAACTGGCACACCACGCGTTCCTGTTCACGTCGCAACTGCACGCCGCCGGGCAGATCGAGCAGGGTGCCCACGGGACGCTCCGCAAACAGCTGCTCCGCCTCGCGCCAGTGACGAAACTCGAAGCGGCTCAGATCCCCACGAACCGAGACGATCGCATGCCGCACGAGTTGCCGCTGCAACGCTTTTGGCTGCCGCATGAACGGCCGGATCGCGATGGCCACGCGACGCGGCGCGGGAGATTTGGCGAGCCGCTTCCACTGACGGTCGGCGGCTTGTTGGAGATACGTGTAGTCCGACTGACTCTGTTCCGCCAATTGCGTCAACATCCCTTTGATGTTGGGATTGTAGTGCTGCTCCAGCAACGGCAGCAGCTCATGACGAATCCGGTTGCGGACAAATCGGCTGTCTTGGTTCGTCAGGTCTTCGCGGAACTCCAACCGCTCCTGCGCGAGATACGCGAGGATGTCGCGGCGCCACAACAAAAGGAGCGGACGGACCACCCACACCGCAGTCCCCGCTGTTTCCTCAACAGCCCGTCGTGCTCCTGAACGCTGCATCTGTCCAAGTGACACGCCATCCAGACGACGCTTCAGCGCCATGGCCCCGAGCCCCAGCAACCCCGTCCCCCGCAGCAATCGCATGAGGACGGTTTCCGCCTGATCGTCTGCGGTGTGTGCCAGCGCCACATGGCTGGCACTCTGTCGCGTCGCGATGCGGAGGAAACAGTCGTAGCGAAGGCGGCGGGCCCCGTCTTCAAGCGACCAGCCTTCTTCGGCACAGCGGCGAGCGACATCAATCCGCTCGATGGTGGCGGGCAGCTGCCAACGCTCACTCAGATGCAAAACGAACGCCGCGTCCTCGCGCGAGTCCTCCCGCAGGCCGTGGTCCACGTGGACCACATGGAGGTGCAGCTTCCAGTCTTGTTGCAGCTGCGTGAGCACGTGCAACAACACGACGGAATCCGGACCCCCGGAGACGCCGACGATGACGCGCGCCTGTGCTGGCAAGAGCTGATGCGTTCGGATGGTCTGACGGACTGAGGCGAGCAGCCTGTCCGTCATGATGTCGCCACGCGCTTGAGAGCCGCTTCCAAGACGCGTCGGACGTCGCGGTTCCGTTCCTTCTTATAGCGCATCAAGATCGCTTCCCGCGCTCTCGGATCATCGATGCGGCTGACGATGTCAACGGCCGTCATCCGCACTTCGGCATCCCGATCCCGCAACGCCTTGATGAACGCTGGCAGCACCGCGAAATCGTTGCTTTTCAGCGGCTCAAGACCCAGGAGCGCCGCCCGTCGTACCTTCGGCTGCGCATCCGTGCGCAGCTGTTGCAACAACACCGGAACCACAGCGGCTCCCTCGATGGCGGCCAACGCTCGGACGCTGTAGGCGCGTAGGTCTGGGCTGCGACTGGTGAGGTACGGCTTGATCGTGGGGATGGTGGCGGGCTCGCGAAGCGCCTCCAACAGAAGAAATCCTTTCTCCTGCTGATAGGGATCTTTCGAGGTGAGGAGACGGATCGCCTCCGTCGCCTGCTGGCTGGGAGGAGGAAGCGGCTGCTCGTCGGCGTTGATGCGCGGGATCGTAGCGATCGTGAGCGCGAATGCGGCGAAGACTCCCCGTTGGACGAGGGACGCCACGGATGCGGCTCGCCCTCGTGTGGTCATCGCGTGTCTGTGCGGCATGAGGGACTACGACACCTGCTCCTCGGCACCCGCCAGAGGACTCGTGGACTGCTGGCCGCGCCGGGGTGATCGACGAAGACGTTCGTGACGAATGACCGCTTTTTGTTTCTCTAACTGGCGCCCGAGTTCCGCAAACGCCGCCCGGATCGCCGTCCCCGCGTCTCGGTTTTCTTCATGCGCCGCTACCATGTGTCCCGGTAGATGGCACGTGACCGAGGCTCGATACAACTTGTGCGACCCGTTTTCTTCAAACACCATGTGCATCGTCACTGCATCGGGTGGAAAGTGCGCGAGCTTTTCCTCCAGGCGTCCGCTCAATTCCTCGAGCAGGTGCCTGACGTGCTCTTTCGGTCCCACGTGTTTCAATTCAATGATCCGTTTCATGGGCTCCTCGTCTGCCGCGATCGTGATGCTGATCTTGGGCTGTTATCATACGCGTTTTTCTTCGGAGAGACAACACCATCAGCACCCGCGAGCACCTTGTGCAGAAACAACTTGGCGGCGCGATAGATCCCCGGCGCCTTGCTCTCTCGCGGGCCAGCCACGTTCAAGACGCTGATGCGATGCCAACGTAACCATCCGCACACCAGACTCGGCGTCGTCCTCCGCGTTGCCAAATCGACGATGAGACAGGGCTGGTTCCGCTGTGCTGCAAAACGAATCGTCTGCGCGGTGCCACCGGAAGGGTGCCCTCGCGTCAAGATGAGCGTACCCTGCGCATCGCGGACGTTCCATTCCGTCCGCTGCACGTAATTTGTCAAGGGTGTTTCACGAAGCGGATAGCGGGCAGCGATCGCCCCGTCTTCGGCCCGGCGGCCCTTCGGACACCAGCCGCTACACCGCAGGCCTCCTTCAAGTGCTGCGTCCAGCGCCGCTCGATCCACGCCGCTTTGCCCGCCAGAGATGATCATGCTTACCATGGCTCTGCACATTGTACCAAGAAACACGAACGGCAGCCTGTACGGCTGCCGTTCGACCGACGTGACCGGTTGGCTTACGCGTGACGAGCACTTCGATGCCGAACCTCGTGCCGCCCGTTGCCATCCACGAGCCGGTGCGCCACCCATGCCCGCGCATCGTGGAGCTTCTCCGTCGTGGTCTCACGCAAATCCTCGGCCTTTCTTGCGAGCAGCTTTTTCGTCCGTCCCAGCTGCTGGATCGTCTGTCGGCGCATGGCGCGGACCTTCAGAGCAATCCGACGACGTGTCACGCGTCCCGATGCCGGCGCAAACAATAAGGCAACGATCCCTCCCGTCGCCGCCCCCAACGCGAAGACCCCGATCGTTCGCCCCACCCCGTGTCCTCGACGAATCTCTTTCACTCGGTTCCCTTCCATCCTATCCCCCTCCTCGGTTCACACCCTACGCGCGACGATGCCGGCGAGGTTCCGATCTCGCCCTCTGACCATTGCCATCGTGACCTGAGAACAGCGATTCCATCCGTGTTTTCCAAGAGAGGATCGGCTCGATGACGCCGAGCGCGGCGTGCGTGGTGACGCGCACGACGTCTTCAATGGAGTGCACAATGCGATGTGAACGCACCAGCACCCGATGAGCCTGACCCGCCGTGTGATGGAGATCGCGAAGGACTTGATCGCACGTGGGCAAGAGTTCGTTCACGCGGCCGAGCGTGCGACGGATATCCCGTGCGGTAAGACACGCCACCGCCGTCAAGATGATCGCGCACCCGCTCAAGACGAACAGGAGGAGGACGACGAGTGTTGTATCAGACAACATCGGTGGGCCTCAGACGGTTGCAGAACACTGGAGGAAGCCAGATGACGGAGAGGACGATGGCTGGCCGAGCAGCGCGCCTGATGCGCGGTGAGGGCGGGGTCTGACGTTGCCGATCACACATCGAACACTCTTTCGGTAACCCGGCTGCCCTCCACCGCGTCTGGCGAGGGCCCGTGGCTTTGCCTCTTCTTCGCCAATACGCTTTCGCGCTTGGCTTCAAAGAGCCCTGCGAAGCTCACAGCGGAAATGCTGTGCGCGGAGCAGGGGTCCCCCGATTACTCGGGGTTTGCCGTTATCGAGAATGTCACAGACACATCCAATGACGAACTTGGTTCAAGCGTACCTAATCGGATCGAGCATCGTCAAGGGTCGTGAGGAAATAATGCGGCTAACGATAGCGGATCACTTGGAGGACCACACCGGCGAAAAATATAATGTTCATAATCGAGAACACCTTGAACACCGGATCTGAGGAGATCAGCGCCGAGGGCAACATGAGGAGAAAACAGACGAAGACCCCGAACGTCCACGAGAGGCTGATATCTTTGGCTGAGCGACGCCGGCCAATCTTCACGATGAGCGGAATATTCCACAGCGGTAAGACGGCCGCCGCGATCAAGCCAAGGACGCGAATCATTGACGGCGAGGAGCTGCGGAGGGCACCGTCACAGGAAATCCACTGTGGGTGAGAAACGCCCAGAACACGGGATCGTGCACGAGATGTTGGGCCACCACCCGCTGCCCCGCCGCGGTGAAGTGGCCGTCCCAATCATGGTACAAGCGGGTCGTCTCGGCCGCTGCCAAAAAGGACTCGTGCGTATCGATGAAGGGAATGTCGTTGTCCTTTGCAAAGCGCGCGAGAAACTCAAACGGGAATGGATCACTGTACGTCACACCAGGCTGAAACCCAAACGCCTCCCGTCCCTTGCCCCACTGATCGGGCCCGACCTGCACTCCATACGGATAGGCGGCAAGGGCGAAGGGGATGTGCCGCTGCTTCAGGAGATCGCGGATCATTAAGATGTACTTCCCCGTCCGCTGCCAGTGGCGTTCGATTTCCGGAAGATTCGCGCGGTCGCGAATCATGAGCAGCTGACCGTAATCCAACGCTTCCACTTTCTCCCGTGCGCGGCCCTGCAACTTCGCGATGGCGGCCTTGGCTCGTTCCCGTCGAATCAGAATGCCAAGGTAGCGTCGCACCCCAAGGATGCGGATTTTCTGGTACGTGCGCAGGAACTTGTTGTGAAAGTATTTCATCATCGCACTGCGCTCTTTGAGCGCATCGTACCAGTCGAACTGACCGTGAAAGTAGTGCGGATTGCATGCGATGATGCGCCCGGACGCATCGTAGCGAAGGTTGCGTTCGTAGTGAAAGTCATCCTGCAAATCCCCGAAATCAAACCAGAGGATCACCGCGTCTGGTGACAGCGGCAGGTAAAGGTCGCGGAGTGCGAGGTAGTGCAGGAGCGGCGAATAACTGCCAATCCCCGCGTTGATGACCTCCATGCCGGCATGCTGGTGGTTCAGCGTCTGTTGCAGGAGGATGCAAAAAGTCTCATCATCATTCACCCCAACGCCAAAGGTGAAAGAATCACCAAGCATGAGGAGCCGCCGCGTGCCCGGAGCTTTCTCGTGATAGTCTCGGGAGCCGCGCAACCCGAGGTTGTTGGTCGTGGCCACCGTGTGAAAATCCGGAGAGCTCTGATGAAACGTCCAGTGGGACTTCAACCGATGGTGGTAGACTGGGTCATCCTCGCGCTCCAACTGAGAGAGCTGGTGCCACTGAACCCAACGGAATGCCAGCTCGAGCCCCACGAGGATGAGACACGATGAGAAGACGATGAGGAGGAGTCGTTGAAGGAGACGGATCATCCCCATCATTCAAGCAGAAGCCATTGGTCTTGCTGCGGATCTGGTGGCGTGTTCAGCGAGACTTCAATTCTTGTGACACGTCACGGGGCCTTCCAGGTCGTGCCATCGCTTAAGCGCACCCGTTCAACCCGCAGGGTGGCTTTGACGACATCGGTGAAGGATGCAGGCCGCTCCCATTCTTGCTCGTCGGCTTGCCCGGAATCGAGTGGCGTCTGACGCATCGCTCGAAGAAACCCTTGGGTCGTCTCGAACGGATCGAAGAACTCCCAACGAAACTCCACAGCGGTCGCAGTCTGCTTGCTGCGGTTGCGATACCGAATGCGCCCGTGCCAGCCGAGCATTTGGCTGATCGCCATAGCGGGTGACACCGCGCTGAAGCGTCCAATCACATCAGGCTTGTTCACCAGCAGACTCCCGGTGGCTTCAATCAGCTCGATCGGAGCCGTCGAGCTATTGATGAGTGCCACGGGAATGTCCTGGCGGTCCACGAGTTCTGAGGGAGCAAATCCGACGAGCGCGATCATGCCGAGCAGTAGGAGTGGGAGGCCGCGCATCGTGACGCGCACTGAGCGGCTCGTGCAGCGCTTAGGAAGATATGGGTACCTTAACATACGACGTCACCATGCTTACGAACGACTGGTAATGAAATATGGCGGCGGAGGGATTCGGCGCCTCCGCCGTTCGCTTCGCTCACGGCTCCGGTCGGCCACCCGGCCCTCCCGAGGAAATCGCCACTCCTGTTCGTCGTGGCTTTCTAATTTGAGTCGGTCCTCCCTTCGAATCCCTCCTTCGAAGGAAAATATGTGGCGGCGGAGGGATTCGAACCCCCGACCTTGGGATTATGATTCCCCTGCTCTAACCAACTGAGCTACACCGCCACATCGCTGCTGTACATTCCCTCGACCACTCCTTAGCAGTGGCCGATGGCGTGGAGTAACACTTCATCGACCGCCTGCCGCTCGGCACCGCCGGGGTGATACCCGGCGCGATCGATGCCCACGGACTCAAAGCCAAGCGCTTCAACGCGCGCGGCGATCTCGTGAGCGAGCGATTCCTGTTGAAACCGATGGACCTCGTCCGGTCCCACTTCGATGCGGGCATGCCGGCCGAGATGCCGCACGCGCACTTGCACAAACCCTTGCACGCGCAGATACGCTTCCGCCGCTTCGATCTGTCGCAACTTTTCCGGGGTCACATCCTGCCCGTGTGGGATGCGCGAGGAGAGGCAAGCATTCTGTGGTCGGTTCCAGTTGGGAAGTCCGAGCTGGCGAGCCAGCTCGCGCACCTGCCACTTTAAGAGCCCCACCTCTTGAAGCGGAGCGCGCACCCCACGCTCCATCGCCGCCCGCTGTCCCGGCCGCTCGGAGAGCTGGTCATCTCCGATAGCGCCGTAAAGCACCACGGAAATCTGCCGCTCGCGGGCGATCACGTCAAGTTCCGTAAATAACTCTTGCTTGCAGAAATAGCAGCGCGCGGTGGTATTCGCCCGATACACGGGATCGGTCACTTCGTTCGTGGCCACGATGAGATGCTCCAGATCAAGACGGCTCGCAAGTTGCTTCGCTTCGTCCAGATCCTCCCTAGCGAGCGATGGTGAATCCGCCGTCACGGCGAGCGCGTGTGCCTTCCCTAACACATCTCGCGCGATCTTGGCAAGCAGTGTGGAGTCCACGCCGCCGGAGAACGCGACGATCACGCGCCCGAATCCGGCGATGAGCGCCTTCGCCCGATCAAGCGGTTCCGAAAGCGGCTGCGGGCTGTTGACTGACGGCTGGCTGCTCATGTCGTGCGATCCATCCTCCGCCAAGGACAAGCTCCCCGTCATAAAACACCGCGGCCTGCCCTGGCGTCATCGCCGATTGCGGTTCATCAAACTCAACCCGCGCCCGGTTTTCATCGTCTGGAGTAATGGTCGCGGAGGCGGCCTCGTGCCGCGAGCGAATTTTGACGTGTGCGCGGACGGGTTGCTGCGGGGCTGCGATGGAGACCCAATTGATTCGCTCAGCACTCAACGAACGACCGAGGAGCTCCTCGCGAGACCCGACGATGAGCCGGTTGTTCGCGCGATCCAGCGCCACCACATAGAAGGGCTTTCCGAGCGACAGCCCGAGCCCTTCGCGCTGGCCAATGGTATAGCCCAATAACCCGTGATGCGTGCCAAGCGGATGGCCACTAGTGTCCGTAATCGGTCCTGGCTCATCGGCCACGTTCAGCGCTCGACGGAGAAATCCGTCTTTGTTGCGGTCGCGCACAAAGCAGACGTCCTGACTATCCGGTTTCTCAGCGGTCTCAAAGCCTAACGAGCGGGCGATCTCTCGCACCTGTGGCTTGCTCAGCTCGCCCAGCGGAAAGCGGGCACGCGCCAGCTGACGCTGCGTGAGGTTGAAGAGGACGTAGGACTGATCCTTGGTTGGATCGGCGGCACGCGTGAGCGTGTAGCGCTGGGTGGCGTCGTTAAAATCTGAACGCGCATAGTGGCCTGTCGCGATCAATGTGCAGTCTAGCGCATCAGCATGCTCAAGGAGTGAACCGAACTTGATGTGGTCGTTGCAGGCGATGCACGGGTTTGGGGTCAGCCCCTCGCGATAGCTCTCGATGAAGTAGTCGATGACGTTCGTGCGAAACGCCTCGACGAGCTCCAGCACCTCATGGCGGATCCCGAGCCGCTTGGCCACCGCCTTGGCGTCCATCGTATCGCGCACCGAACAGCACAGTCGGGTCCCGCTAGAGACGCACACGTCCTTACCCCAGAGCTGCAGCGTCACACCGATGACCTCAAAACCCTGCTCATGCAGCAGCGCGGCGGCCACGGAACTGTCCACGCCTCCACTCATCGCGACCACAATGCGTGTCGACATCTTCGTTGGGCATTATAACACAGGAGGCTTGTGGGAAAGCGGTTGCGGCACGTTGGCTGATGGTCAAGTGTGGTGGGTGACGCGGAGCCGAGGCCCCCACCTGCCCGCAGCCGACGACGCCGATAGTGCGGCGCGGCGAGGACAGGTGGGGGGGCGC
>Ga0209515_10005666_pt1 | contig 16046 bp, 16 predicted proteins | sample Subgroupgradi54m_FD_187454 | JGI IMG/M metagenome (GOLD analysis project Ga0209515, IMG submission 187454) | Subsurface groundwater microbial communities from S. Glens Falls, New York, USA - GMW60B uncontaminated upgradient, 5.4 m (SPAdes)... ...
GTCTATAAGCTCATTCTGGGAAAAGCTGAAACGATTTATGTTTCAAACATTGCATTGGCTCAGGGCTCAAAAATTCTTGAAAATGTACCCGTTGTTACCCCGGGAGGAGATGCCAAGAGTTTCATGAACAAAGTCCGATTTGCGTATAGTGATATTGCGAATAAACAGGAAAAGAAGCTGCATCGGGCCAAATAGGCCGCTCAGTATTACCTTTATCAAAACACGCATATCCGCCTGCTGGCGGATTGCTATGCTCGGGTCGCCACCCTGTGCAATGTTTTGAAAAAGGAATACTTCGCTCTAAGGTCATTCCTAAATGTTACTAATGTTTAGCAATTATGAAAAAAACGTCACACGTGTGACGTTTGTTGTTAAGGCATAATGCCGAATTTTTGCAATTCGGTTGTGAGATATTCAATTGAATGGATGTGTGCGTTGTAGACTATTCCATGTCCGCCTCGCGCACGCCAGCCGGCGATATTTGCCGGAAGATCGTCGATGAAAACCGCTTGTTCCGGTTGAACGTTTGCGCGAGCAAATGCCGAGTCCCAGATTTTGATTTCGGGTTTTACCGCACCCACCTCATACGAAAGAACGCGATCACCGTAGAAAGGGAAATGCCTTCGGATAATTCCGCATTCCGCAATGTATCGCGCATGAACGATATGATTGGTATTGGAAAGAAGATATTTTTTCTGCGGCAACAATGAGAGTAATGTATCAAGCGCCGTGTTTTCTTCGAGAAAAATATCCACCCACAATCGCGCGAATGTTTCATAATCAATTCTGTCCGCGCAGTCGAGTATTGCGGTCAGTTGATGAAAAAATTGATGCGGAGATATTTTACCCGATTCGAGGTCAAGAAACAGCGGACTGTAATGCACACCCGTATTAATTCCTTCATTGAGCGTCGAGAGGACAAGATGCTCGGGAATACCGGTATGCGCGCTGAAACTTCTGATAAATCGTTCAAATTCATATGTTGCGCAGACATTCCCAAAATCGAAAAATAACACTCGAATTTCTGGCTTTTTCACTTCTTTTCTCCTAGAATGAAATACATCTCTTGTCGTATTACCATGCGTTCATGGATTAATCAAATGCCCTCACCTAAAAAAATCCTCATATTTTCCCTCGCATATTTCCCTAAACATGTCGGGGGTGCGGAGGTTGCTATTAAAGAAATTACGGATCGTATTTCGCCGGAGGATATCCAATTTCACATGGTGTGTTTGGGTTTTGACAACACGCTTCCTAAAGTAGAGCAGATTGGCAATGTGCTCGTGCACCGCATCGGTTTTATGAGTGCAAATCCGACAATGGCGGATCTCAAGAAATTTCCACTCATGCTCAATAAATACCTTTTTCAATTCATGGCGACATGGAAGGCACTTGCGCTTCATCGAAAATATTCTTATGACGCAACATGGGCGATGATGGCACATTCTTGCGGTGTTCCCGCCGCGCTGTTTAAAATGTTTCATCCCGAAGTGAAATATGTGCAAACACTTCAAGAGGGAGACCCTCCTGAATATATCGAACGCCTCGCAAAGCCTGTCTGGCCGCTTTTTAAGCGCGCCTTTACCACTCCTGATGCGATACAATGCATCTCCACATTTCTTGGGCGTTGGGCAAAGCGTATGGGTTTCCCCGGGGAGCCGATTGTGGTGCCGAATGCGGTTGACAGTAAACATTTTGCACAAACATATACACAAGAAGAATTGAACGTGGCAATGCAGGAGATCGGAAAGAAAGAGGGGGAGACGTGGCTTGTTACCACTTCCAGACTTGTACACAAAAATGCGGTTGATGATGTCATTCGCGCAATTGCGCAACTTCCTTCATCGGTGCATTTTCTTGTTTTCGGTATTGGTCCTGATGAAGAAATGCTGAAGGCACTTGCGGGTGAGTTTAATGTGAGTGATCGGGTGCATTTTCGAGGACAAATCGGACATAGCGAAATGCCGAAATATTTGAAGGCATGCGACATATTTATTCGCCCCTCGCGTTCTGAAGGAATGGGAAATTCATTTGTTGAAGCGATGGCGGCGGAACTCCCTGTGATTGCAACGCAAGAGGGAGGCATTGCCGATTTTCTTTTTGATGCGAAGCGTAATCCTGAAAAGGAGACAACGGGTTGGGCGGTGGACAAAAATAGTCCCGAGCAAATTGCCGAAGCGGTGAAAGATATCATGGAACACAAAGAAAAAGTGCGAGAAGTGCTCGCGACAGCCAAGGTAATGGCCTTCGCAACATACGATTGGGAGCTTATTGCAAAAGATATGAAGGAGAAGGTATTTCAGCCCCTTTTTTCATAGAAAAAATCATAAAATCCGCCAAATTGGGCTTTTTTCTTGCCAAGTGTATGAAAAAGCGTTTTGATACGTCTTATGGATATGGGCGACACCGAAGCGGCATTTCTTTCGGCCTATGATACCCATGCGGACGCACTTTTTCGTTTTGCATTTTTCGGTGTGCACGATCGCGAGCTTGCGAAAGATTTGGTTGCCGACACATTCGCCAAGGTGTGGGAATATCTCGGTAAGGGAAACACGGTGGAAAATATTCGCGCGCTTTGTTATCGTACTCTCCGGAATCTTATTATTGATCATTTTCGCAAACATAAAACACTTTCACTTGACGCACTCACTGAAGAAGGTTTTGATCCTCGTGGAGAGGATGGGAAGGTTGTTGCGGAACGCAATGAGGAATACAGAGAATTGCATCGCGCAATTGCCGATCTCCCGCAGTCTTTTCGCGAAGTTGTCATCTTAAGGTATGTTGAAGGATACACTCCAAAAGAAATCGCGGAAAATCTCGGTATCAGCCAATCGTTGGTTTCCGTTCGGCTTTTTCGCGGGCAACAATTATTGAAACAACGTTTGGGTTCATAAACTATTTGCTTTTCTAATCAACACTTATCATGGACACGTTTTCAAAAAAAATTTCTTCACTCAAAAATCATGCACTTTCTTCAGAAGAGCGGGAAGAGCTGCGTGGACGGGTTGTGGCATTTATGGATGCATCCGCGGTTGCTGTAAGAAATGATTATGTCAGTCGTCATGATTTGGGCGAGGCAAGAAGCAAATCTCTTGTCGCGGTTACCAAACTAAAACGAAAACGTATGATCTCAATTATTGTTGCAGTGTTATTCGGATTATCGGGCGGCGTATCGTATGCCGCACAAAGCTCATTGCCGGGAGATACGCTTTATCCTGTTAAGGTGCACGTTAATGAAGGAATTGAAGGAGCATTTCATGTTGGAGCAAAAGCGGAAGCGGAATTTGCGCGTAAAGAACTTGAGCGTCGCGCCGCTGAAACTGAAGCGCTTGTCGCACAGCAACGTCTTGATGCGGAAGCGAAAGCAACTCTTGTTGCGCACGCACAATCCCACCTCAACTTATTTGCGGAGGCAAAACAAGATCTCGAAGCTGATGGCGCAACAACAACTGCGCGCGAAGAACAAGTAAAGACCGATCACACAATGAAGGCCAATGCGGATGCATTCCTCAAGCTCGGCATTATGCTCGACGAGGATAATACGGTGAGTGGAGGTACTTCAATGGATGGTGAAGAGGGTGGAGCTTTGGGTACTACCGTTTCAAACGGCGTGAGCGTTAAGCTTCCCGTGAAGGCGAGCACGACGCTCAAGGTACGCGCACGCAGTCTTCTTGAAAATATTTTAGGAAACGATGCAACTGCTACCGTCCGTATCAGCGGCAAGGCAACAGGCTCGGCGCACGCCGAAGGAAGCAGTACGGCAACAGCACAGAGTTTCCTTGAGGCTTCTACGACCAGTGCCACCAATGCGTCCGCACACTCGGGAAATGGATCAAGTACCACCGGATCAGTTGATGCAGAAATTCATGTGAATGCCGACGGTACGGTTGATGCAGCTCCGGTCTCGGTTTCCGGAAGTGCCGAAGCAAGTGGAAGCGCGACGACTCATGTTGGCACACCCGCACCGGTTGTACTTCCCGTCTCCATTTAAGACTCGGTCGCATGAGACCGAAAAACAGCATTCTTCTTTGAGTGCTGTTTTGCTTAAAAACGTACGCTCGTCTATAACTTTTTTCTCCTGTAGACTGTTATTACTCTTATTGTTATGAAAATACTTATTGCAACGCCCATGTACCCACCGGAAATCGGAGGACCGGCAACGTATGTGAAAACCATGGAAGCGGAACTCCCCAAACACGGTGTCGAGGTGAGTGTTGTCTCGTTTCACACTGTGCGACATTTGTCGAAAGGGGTTGCGCATCTTGCCTACACATGGAAATTGTTTTGGGCGGCCTACAACGTTGATGTTATCGTGGCCCTTGATCCGGTGTCAGTCGGGTTTCCTGCAACACTTGTCTCGTTCATCCGCGCAAAACCATTGGTGGTGAAGATTGTGGGAGACTATGCATGGGAACAGGGATGTCAACGCTATGGCATCGACGTAACTTTGGATAAATTTGTTGAGATCCCGAACAGTCAATTGCGAAGAGAGGTGGCGACACTCCGTCGAGTGGAACTCTTTGTTGCGCAGCATGCGAACGCGGTGATTGTGCCGAGTATGTATTTGCAGAGCATTGTGGCGGCATGGGGTATTCCGAGAGAAAAAATTACCGTCGTCGCCAATGCATTTCCTTCAATTGGGGAACTTCCCGAGAAGGCTCTGATACGCAAGGAATTGGGCCTCTCGGGAACGGTATTGTTTTCCGCGGGAAGACTTGTTCCGTGGAAAGGATTTGCAACGCTTATCACGCTTTTCTCGGAACTCAAAAAGCAATTTCCCGACGCAACGTTGTTCATTGCGGGTTCGGGGCCGCTTGAGGAGAGGCTGCACAAAATTATTGTCGCGATGAATCTTTCGGAGAGCGTTCATCTTTTAGGAAGTGTTGATCACCAACTCTTAATGAAATATATTCGCGCTGCAGATTGTTTTGTGCTCAATACGGGCTACGAAGGACTCTCGCATCAATTGCTCGAGGTGCTGGCCGTCGGAACGCCGATTGTTACTACGGATGTTGGAGGAAATCCGGAACTAATTACTCACGAACATACTGGATTGATGGTGGAATATGATGATGGCGAAGCAATTCAGAGGGCGATCAGCCGTATCTTGCGCGACCCCGCTTTGGCGCTTTCGCTTTCCAAAAATGGCAAAGCATTTGTCGCCCAATTCACTATCGGTGCGATGGTGGAGGGGACACGTCAGGTACTCACTGCAGTAACAAGACCATGAACATTCTAATGATTTCAACCGACCGTGCGCTTTTTGAGGCGGATTCTCCCGTTCGCTTGCGTTTGCGCGAGCAAGCGGCCCTCACGACCGAGCTCCATGTTATTGTTTTTACTCCAAAAGGCGAACGCTTTAAAGTTTTCCATGAAGGAAAAAAGTTTACGATTTATCCCACCGCATCATCAAGCAAGTGGATGTATCTTCCCGATGCATATGCATTGGCAAAAAAAATTCTTGATACGAAGCGTCGGAAGGGGAAATGGCTTATCACGACGCAAGACCCGTTTGAAACAGGGGCACTTGGCTACATGCTTGCACGAAAATTTCACCTCCCGCTTCATCTCCAACTGCACACTGATCCATTCAGTCCTCTGTGGCAGCATGAGCGTTTGACTCATCGATTCCGATTTTTCCTCGCACTCTTTTTACTCAAACATGCGGCGGGTATCCGAGTGGTTTCAGAGCGCGTGTTCGCAAAAGTCCGTGCACTTGGAATTCCGGAAGCGCGCATCACCAAGGTTCCCATTATTGTTGATGTGGGTCATTTTGCGCATGCGGCTCCGTCGTTTGATCTCCATCATTCCTATCCAAAATTTTCCCACATCATTCTTTCCCTGGGACGTTTGCAGCCTGAGAAAAATTTTCACGGATTGATTCGTGCATTTGCCCGCGTGCATCGCACTCACGACGATGCGATGCTTCTTATTGTGGGCTCAGGTCCCTTGCGCGAGCGATTGGTGCAGTTGGTACGTTCACTTAATCTGGAGGGGGTTGTTGTTATTCTTCCTTGGGCGCGTGATGTCGCCTCATATTATAAAACATGCGATATCTACGTGCAGCCGTCGTTGTATGAAGGGTGGGGCATGGCGGTGATTGAGGCGATGGCGTCCGGTTCTCCGGTAGTAATGACCGATGTCGGATGTGCAGGCGAGGTGGTACGCAATGAAGAAACCGGATTGGTTGTTTCGGTTCAAAATGATGATGCACTCGCGGCGGCACTCAGTTGTTTGCTTGATGATCAACAATTGCGATCGACATTGGCAACACAAGGTCAAGCGGAGGTCAAAAAACTTGCAACAAAAGCGGAGACATTGGCGTTATATGAAGCAAGTTGGAAAAACACACTCAAACAGTATGAAAAAAAATAAGGAACAACGAAAAAAGATTGTGGTGATTGGGGGTGGTACGGGAACATTTACCGTGCTCTCGGGGTTAAAAAAATATCCCGTTGAGCTCACCGCCATCGTTACGATGGCTGACGATGGCGGCTCAACAGGTCGTTTGCGCGATGAGTTTGGGGTACTTCCGCCGGGTGATTTGCGTCAATGCCTTGTCGCACTTTCCGAAGCGGATCTCGTCATGCGCAAATTATTTAATCATCGTTATGATCGTGGAGATTTGAAGGGACATAATTTTGGAAATATTTTTATCTCAACCCTTGAGCAGGTTACCGGCAGTCTCGATAAGGCGCTTGAAGTTGCGGGAGAAATTTTAAATATTCGCGGACGAGTGATTCCGGTTACGCTTGATAAGATTACACTTCATGCGGAACTCAAAAATGGAAAAATATTGGACGGAGAAAGCGAGTTTATGGAATATCAGCTTGTTTCCAAATTCGGAATAAAAAAGATTTACCTCAGTCCGAAGGGAACGGCGAACCCCAATGCATTACAGGCGATCAAGGATGCCGACCTCATCGTCGTGGGCCCGGGGAAATTATACACTTCAGTGCTTCCCAATTTTCTTGTTCCCGGAGTTGCAAAAGCATTTATTGCATCGCACGCAAAAAAAGTTTATATCTCAAATTTAATGAGCCAACAAGGCCACACCGATAATTTTTTTGTTTCGGATTATGTTTCGGTCCTCGAAGCGTATATCGGACGAAAAGGGGTTTTTGATACGGTCATTTATAACACCAAAAAACCTCCCGCATTGTTGCTTCGCAAATACGCCGACGAAGGCGAATTGGTCGTTTGTGGAAAAAATTGCGCAAAGAGTGAAGCGCGATTGGTGGGGACGAATCTCCTTGCCGGCAGTCTCGCAAAGACTGCGAAAGTCGATCTCTTGCGCCGCACGCTTATTCGCCATGATTCCGATAAGCTTGCAAAGACTATCATGGAGTTGCTAGGCTAACATTATTATGAAACTCGGCTTCGTTGGACAAGGGTGGATAGGAAGAAATTTGGCGGACCATTTTGAGGAGCGCGGTTTTCATATTGTGCGTTATGCGAAAGAGCCTGAATTCGAAAATAACAAGGAAGCAATCGCCGAGTGCGATATTGTTTTTATTGCAGTTCCCACCCCAACAACCCCCGAAGGTTTTGATGATCGCATATTGCGCAGCGTACTCCCGCTTGTCGGGGAGGGAAAAACTGCGGTGATTAAATCAACGGTACTCCCGGGAACCACTGATATTCTTGCAGAGGCTCATCCTGATATTTTTCTCTTTCACGCTCCTGAATTTTTACGGGAGACTTCCGTGCGGCAAGATATTGATAAACCCGATCGCAACATCATCGGAATTCCACGCGAGCATTTTGATGATGAAGCATGGCGCGCTAAAGCGGATGCGATAATGGAAATTTTACCCGATGCGCCGTACAAAAGTATTTGCCGCAGTATTGAGGCGGAACTCACCAAGTACGGAGGCAACAATTTCCTCTATGTTAAAGTGGTATTCATGAATCTCCTTTATGATCTTGCACAAAAACATGGAGCACGATGGGAAACAATTGCCGAGAACATGAAAGCGGATCCTCGCATTGGGACCTCGCACATGCAACCGGTACATCAATATGATCATATGCACCACGCTCCGGGCCGCGGCGCCGGCGGTCACTGTTTCATCAAAGATTTCGCCGCATTGCGTGAAGTCTTTGAAAAAGAGCTTCCTCACGACACCGAAGGCCTCGCACTCTTGCGCGCATTTGAAGCGAAGAACAATCAACTCTTGCGTGAGTCGGGGAAGGATGTTGACCTCCTTGATGGAGTGTATAGGAAGAGTTAATCACCCGCGCGGTGTTCATTTGAGCATTTGATCTGATACAATGTATGGCAATGCCTCATGAGAATAATCCCGTCTCTCGTTTTGTGTATCTTGGGTTTGCGGTGGTCGCGCTTGCGACGATCGTGTTCGAACTTCTCTTGACGCGTATTTTTAGCGTAACGATCTGGTATCATTTTGCATTTTTCGTTATTTCGATGGCACTTTTCGGTATGACGGTTGGTGCGGTGGCGGTGTATGTCGCTCGTCAATATTTTATTTCAGGAAATGTTCTTGCGCGTCTTGCGCGTTTCTCGCTCTATTTTGGCATAACGATTGTGTTTAGCATGATCGCTCATTTTGTACTCCGTTTCGGCGGTGAGGATATCTGGGCATGGCCGCGCGTATTCGCGACCTACGTGCTCATGAGCGTTCCATTTGTCATGAGTGGTATTTGTGTCGCGCTCATACTTACATATTTCGCAAAACATACTCCAAGTCTTTATGCCGCCGATTTGGTGGGTGCATCTCTCGGTTGTCTTGTTGTCCTCGGACTCCTTTCCCTTGTTGACGCTCCTTCCGCAGTACTTATCACGGCAGCATTACCGTGCGCTGCGGGAGCGTTCTTTGCAGTTTCCGGAAAATCACCAAGGCTCTTTTTTGTAAATATTTTCCTTGCAGTACTCTTAGTATTTTTGGGGGTACTTCATGCGGGCGCGGTGCAACGTGGGTACGGTTTGCTCCATCCGATTTGGGTGAAGGGAAGTATTGAGGCAAAACCCCTTTATGAAAAATGGAATCCGATTTCGCGGGTGCGTGTCATTATGGAGCCTTCACTTCTCGGAAAGCCCTTTGGTTGGGGGTTGAGTCTGAAGGCGCCCAATCCTCCCGATCTCGATCAGCGTTACATTTCCATTGATGCAAATGCCGGAACCGTGCTTACGCATTATGCGGGAGCGACATCCTCCGTTGCATATTTGCGTTATGACATTATTAACGCGGTGCATGTGTTACGGCAACATGCCAAGGTGCTTGTGGTCGGTGTCGGTGGCGGACGTGATATTCTTTCGGCACTTGTATTTGGTCAGGACCATGTGACCGGTGTTGAGATCAACGGTACGATTTTAAATGTGGTAAAGAATATTTTCGGAGATTTTACCGGCCATCTTGACCGCGATTCCCGTGTAAGCCTTATTAATGATGAAGCGCGGAGCTATCTCACCAGAACAAAATCTCTCTATGACATCATTCAAATATCACTCATTGATACTCAGGCAGCAACCGCGGCAGGTGCATACACACTTACTGAGAACACGCTCTATACCAGAGAAGCATTCGCCATTTTTCATCATCATCTCTCGGAGCGAGGGATTCTTTCCGTATCGCGTTGGTATTTGAGTTGGAATCCTTCCGAGGCGTATCGTTTGCTTCGTCTCGCGCGCGTATCGCTCGAAGATGCGGGGGTGACGAATCCGCGTGCGCATCTCATCATGCTTCGGTTTACCAAGAAAGAGGAAGCGGGTAATGATGAATTTGGCACCGCGACACTTTTGTATGCAAAGTCAGCTTTTACCGAGTCTGATCTTGATCACATTGAAGCCTATGCAAAGGATATGGGTTTCACCATTATGCTTTCTCCGCGCATGGCGGAAAATCCCACAGTGCGCGACCTTGCCGATGGTGTCGATCCGAGTGCTATTCCGGAACTTGCCGATGTCGTTGTCAGTGCACCGACTGACGATGCGCCTTTCTTTTTTCAGACAACACCGCTTGCAAATGTGTTGGCGTACCACATACGTGCAGATTACAATGTCCAAGCGGTTACCCTCCTCTTTTATTTATTTGTTATGATCACGGTACTTGTTGCGGTCACCATTATCCTCCCGATGCGTTTGAATGAAGGCAGATTTCCCCGCTCTCGTGAATTACCGCTCTTGGTTTATTTTATGGCGATCGGTGTTGGCTTCATCCTAATTGAGATTGCGGAAATGCAGCGCTTTATCGTGTTTTTGGGTCACCCCACGTACGCACTTTCGGTTGTGCTTGCGACATTATTGCTCTCAGCGGGCTTGGGGAGTTATCTTATTGAAAAGATTTCCGAGAAAGATTTTCACCAATACGTGATGCAACGTTTTGTTTTGCTCTTTTGCGCACTTTTTCTTCTTTCATGTCTGCACCCGCTACTCGCCCTTGTTGATCAATACGGACTTTTTACGAGGGTGTGTATCGCATTCCTCATGATTTTCCCTATCGGATTTCTTATGGGAACATTTTTCCCGGTCGGTATGCGTATTGCCTCACGGAGCATGCCTGAAATGATCCCTTGGTTTTGGGGGGTCAATGGTGGAATGTCCGTTTTTGCTTCGGTGCTCGCACCAATTCTTGCATTTGCGGTGAATTTTTCCTTCACGTATTGGGTGGGTGTGGGGATGTATGCTGTTGCGGCGATTGTTTTTTATCGCTGGAAATCCACTCATCACGTTTAATTTTTCTTTTTTGCAATCACTGCAATATTTTTTGCGCCGCTTTTTCGCGCAACGATTTGGAGTGTTGAAATCGTAAACCCTCCCGCCTCTATGAGTTTTTGTAACTCGCGTTCTGTGAAGGCGTGCACATAGCGCGGATGTTTTTTCTTTCCAAAAATCAGCATGAGATCCCCCCGCTCAAGTTTGGAAAATGGATTCATGCTCAATGCTAATTTTCCAAAATGTGCCGGTTGCCAAAGATACCAACTTGTTAATATAAGCATTCCGCCGGAACGAAGAACGCGCGCCGCTTCCTCGATAAATTTTTTTCTCAAGGTGTGACTCGGGATGTGATGGATTACTGCAAATGAATAGATTGCATCGAATGATTTGTCGGGGAAGGGGAGTTTTGTCGCATCACCTTCGATAAACACCCCCTCAGGATGAAGATGCCTCGCTTCCTCAAGTAATCCTCGCGAGTAATCAAGTCCCGTATAAACAATGTTGCGTTTTTTGAGTACCGGATAGAATCTCCCGTTTCCGCAACCGAGATCAAGCACCTGCATACCCTCCTTTGCATAATCAGCAAGGGGGAGAAGCTCTTCCCAAAACGCTGCTCGTGAAGCGGAAAACTCCTTTGCCATCGTGTTATAGGAATTTCGGGTTTCTTCAAGTAGATGTTGAGCTTCTTCCTTCTTCATAGTAGTGTTATCCTACAGTGATTTTTGCGGATATCAAAACCGAAGCTGATGTTGAGCAATTGAAAAAACGGATCGTTAAAGACCCGGCCTTTTCTGTACGCCTCGCATCGGTACGAGAAAAAATGAATTATCCCCAAGATGGCGTATTGCATCCCGAAGGAAAAACCAAAACGATGCCCTCAAAGGCGGAGATGCTTGCACTCTATCGCGAACTTGTCGCGGAGGGAGTTGAAGCGCAAAATTCCACAGTCGAGCTTGCACTCCGTAAAATTAAAACAAAGTCCAATTCGGGGGTTGCAGTAGTGTCGCTCCTCACGAAGCCCTTTGCGTGCCCGGGTCGTTGTACGTACTGCCCGACAGATGTCTCGATGCCCAAAAGCTATCTTGCCAAAGAGCCCGCCGCCGCTCGCGCACTCATGAATGATTTTGATCCGTACATGCAAATCACCAACCGCTTGAAGGCACTTGAAATGAACGGACATCCGATTGATAAAATCGAAATGATCGTGATCGGGGGGACCTGGAGTTTTTATCATCCAAGCTATCAGGAAGAATTTTTAATCGGTTGTTATCGGGCGTGTAATGACTATGGTACGAATGAGGACTCACGCACGGAAGCGTACGAGGATCGCCTCGAGTATCTCTTGGCACTTCAGGACAAGAATGAAAAAGCGCACTGTCGCATGATCGGACTCTCCATCGAGACTCGCCCCGATTATATTACCGACTTTGAAATTACCCGACTGCGCGCATTTGGTGTCACCAAGGTGGAGATCGGTGTTCAACATCTTGATGATGAAATATTAAAGCTTACCCAACGCGACATGAAGGTTGAGCGGGTGAAACAAGCGACGGAAAAACTCCGTAATGCGGGATTTAAGATGGTCTATCATATGATGCCGAATTTACCCGGTTCAAATCCCGAGCGCGATATTTCCATGTTCGATGAACTTTTCTCAGGGGAAGACTTCCAGCCCGATATGCTCAAGATTTATCCGTGCATGGTGCTTGAGCATAGTCAGCTTTATGATGATTGGAAAAAAGGAGGTTTTACCGCTTATTCCGATGATGTATTGATTGAAGTGATGCGCGAAGAAAAGAAACGGGTACCTCCCTATGTGCGCATTCTCCGCGTCTATCGTGATATCCCCGCTTCGTATATTAAGGCGGGGAGTACGGTTTCGAATTTGCGGCAGGTGATGGACGCCGATATGAAAAAAAATGGTTGGCAGTGTCGCTGTATTCGTTGTCGTGAAATTCGCGAAGGAGAAGTGCATCCCGAAGATTTTACGCTTTCCAATATCACCTATCGCACCCAAAGCGGTACTGAAATGTTTCTGAGTTGGGAAAATTCATCCGCACGCCAACTTGCGGCATTCACGAGGCTTCGTCTTCCCGACAATCACGGCGATGACGCACTGCTTCCTGTCCTGAAAGGCGCGGCACTTATTCGCGAGCTTCATACCTACGGTCGACACACTCCGGTCGGCGGAGAGGGAAAGCAAAGTCAGCATGTCGGATTCGGTCGCCGCCTCATTGCCGAAGCAGAGCGTATCGCAAAAGAAGCGGGGTATACCAAGATGGCCATTATCTCCGGTATCGGCGTCCGCGAATATTACCGCAAGCTCGGCTACCACCTCGAGGGGACATATATGATAAAAGAACTTTAATTGCTAAACTACACTTATGGAAATTCGTATTGTTGAAGATGTGATTGCCGAGTCCGCGCTCCGTGAATTGGCGAAAGATTTTTATGGACACATGATTAAGGCGGTTATCGATGTCGATCGTGAGATTATTGCCTTTGGTGGAGAATATCACATGGATGCGAATGTACTTTTGATTGAACACGGCTCACAGCAACTGAACGTATGGGGATTCAATTGGTATTTTGATGTTCCTGAATCTGATCGTATTGAATATACATCGCTTATTAATATTCGCCCACACGCAGGAAATAAAAGTCTCGAGCTTATGAATGAAGAACTCCGTCAGAAAATTAAGGCAATTGTATTTAAAAAAATAGTATGAATGCAGAACGTACCCCCGCTTTTTATATGGCAAATCTTGGTCCGGAAATAAAACGCGCCGTTTCATTTTATGAGCGCGGCATGGAACCCGAATATCAAGGTGCACTCCTCCGAGTGGATGGAATTGTTGAGCAATTTCTTGTTGCGGGTCCGACAAATGGGGGAAGAGCCGAGATCGTCATTCTTTCCAATTTGCTTCGCAATGTTACTGAAAATCACGAAATATTGAACCCCCACGCACTTGATGCATACTTCACTCCTTTTGCGCTGCGTGTACTCGCGCATCGCTGATCGAAGGATATCGTCTCGAAGGCACCTACATGGTGAAAAATTTCTCATAAAAAATTCGCCCTCAACAGAGGGCGATAATTTTTCAGAGATCAAATCCATCCACGAAGCCGATACATTGGCGTTGAAATGCAACGTTCGTATAGTTTGAAACGGAGCTCGGAACAAACCCACGGGTACTTTGAAAGGGGATCAAGTGGGACATTTTTCGTGTCGGGTTGATCTCCAACAAGAAATCCAAGTTTTTTCGCCGCCATGGACGCGCGCGGATAATGGATCGGTTGCGCAACAAGAATAATTTCCGAGATCCCATCTGCCTTACATTGTAGGAATATCTGTTCGAGTCCTTCACGAGTATCAAGCCGTTTTCCATTTGTGCGATGAGCAGCCACTCGTTGTCGTATCGTAACGAGCGATTGATCGATGAGATCAACCACTTCCCATTGTCCGTAGATTGGTAAGTTTCTCTCTTGGGCAGTTTTTTCCGTTACTCGCGCCAACGCTTCATCTGTTGGATCCCATTGTTTACCGTTACGATATTCATCTCTCCCGCCGCACGAGAGTACCACCACAGCCTGTGATGTATGCATTTTTCAGCTCCTTTCATTGAGCGTAAGATCAGCTGAAAAAACTATAGCACTAAATTTAGAAAATAGCAAGCACCTTCAGGCGCGTGAATTCATGTTATCGTAGAGCATATGAAGCTTCTGATTATTACCCAAAAGGTCGACAAGAACGACGATGTCCTTGGCTTTATGCATGGGCCTGCCCAGTGAAATCCGACAAGGTTTTATCTTATGATGTATTACACTTATGTTTTAAAGAGCAAAAAGGACGGCAATAATTACGTTGGATTTACCCACGACCTTGTCGGACGATTTGAGCAACACCGAAAGGGGGAAGTCGTCTCAACTCGCGACCGAAGACCGTTAATATTGATATATTACGAGGCATGTCATAATAAGGGAGACGCACTCCGTCGTGAGAAATATTTCAAGACGCATTACGGACGCATGTTTCTCCAAAAGCGGCTCAAATCGTATTTCACCGGACACCCTTCAGCATCATGAGATTATTAATTATTACCCAAAAAGTTGACCAGAATGACGATGTCCTCGGCTTTATGCATGGGTGGATTGCTGAGTTTGCGAAACATTGCGAGCAAGTTACAGTCATCGGTCTTTCAGTCCGTGATTATGATCTTCCTTCCAATGTGAAGGTCTTTTCACTCGGCAAAGAAATCGCCGCCTCGCGCCGTAAATACCTTTGGAATTTTTATCGCATTATTTTTCGCGAGCGCAACAATTACGATGCGGTATTTGTGCATATGAATGAACAATATGTACTACTCGGTTTTCCCTTGTGGAAGCTGATGCACAAGAGCGTGGGACTTTGGTACGCACACGGAAATGTTTCACTCTCCCTACGCATTGCGGAACAACTTGCGGATATTATTTTTACCTCAACAAAAACAGGATTTCGTCTTTCAAGCAAAAAAGTACATATCGTGGGGCAGGGGATTGATATGGAACGTTTTGCGTTGACGGGGCATACACGCGCACCCGATGATCCTCTGCGCCTTATTGTTGTTGGGCGTATTTCTCCAGTCAAAGATTATGAAACGACACTTCGCGCCGTCGCGCTTTTGAAGGAGCAAGGAAAAAATGTCACACTCGATATTGTTGGCGGTGCGGGACTGCCGGAACAGCAGGAATATTTCAAAGCACTGAAAAAACTCACCAGCGAACTTCATATCGATGAGACGGTGCGATTTCATGGCGGCTTGCCGAATTCCGCTATTGGAACACTGTTGGCGCGCGCACATATATTTGTCAGTACGTCGCATACGGGGAGCTTCGATAAAGCGATCGGAGAAGCAATGGCGACAGGACTCCCCATTCTCACGTGCAATGAGGCATTTGCGGAAGTATTGGGGGAATACGCAAGCGCACTCATGTTTTCAGGGGGCGATGTGTCGGCACTTGTGAAAAAAATTGAAGATCTCAGTGAACAAAAAGACGAAGATCGCGCAGCACTCGGTCATGCGTTGCGTGATATTATTGTTACTAAGCACAGCTTATCTGGATTTGTGCAAAAGATACTTTCATACTATTAATGAGTGATATTCCCATGCCCACGAAAGACCCGAAAAAATTTTATAACGAGATCATGCCCGAGAAATTCGGTGATGATTACGAACACGAGCGGTGGTTTAAAAATCCCATTCAAATGGCGGGGTATGGGCTGACGCGCGCGGCGATACGGCGACATGTTCTTCAAGACGACTCGCTCCACCCTGAGCATATTCTTGAACTTGGCCCCGGAGCGGGCACATGGACGAAACTTTTAGTG
>Ga0209515_10005667_pt1 | contig 16043 bp, 15 predicted proteins | sample Subgroupgradi54m_FD_187454 | JGI IMG/M metagenome (GOLD analysis project Ga0209515, IMG submission 187454) | Subsurface groundwater microbial communities from S. Glens Falls, New York, USA - GMW60B uncontaminated upgradient, 5.4 m (SPAdes)... ...
CCTTCATGTCGGCGCGGCGTGGATCGCCCAGGATCGAACGGTTGCCAAGCGCCCGCGGCCCCCATTCCATGCGCCCCTGAAACCAGCCGACGACTTTACCATCAGCGATGGCGGTGGCGGTAAGATGACACAATTCGGCCTCGTCAGAAATCTTCCGGATGCGGCAACCCTGTTCCCGTATGGTCTTGTCCTTTTCGTTCAACAGGGCGCCAATCGTCTCCGCACTGTACTGCGGCCCCCAATAAGCGTGATCCATAACACCATTGCGCGCGCCAGTTTGAACTCGATGCCACAATGCCATGGCGCCGCCGATGGCGCCTCCGGCGTCACCGGCGGCGGATTGAATATAAACACGGCGGATGGGCGTGTGGCGATAGATTTTTCCGTTAGCCACCGAGTTCATGGCGCAACCGCCGGCGAGCGCGAGCGCCTCAAGCCCGTGGCGCGCGTGGAGCGTATTGAGTAAATGGAAAAACGCCTCTTCGTACATCGCCTGTACCGATCGCGCCAAGTCTTTGTGCCGCTGGGCTAACGGTTCTTCTTTGCCACGAGCCGGACCAAACAGTTCCTCTAGAGCCCGCGTATACAGACGCCCCACTACCGGCGCGCCGTTATCCCAGGTGTATCCCACCTTTTCGCGGTGATGGCGGAAATAATTCAGATCGAGCCGGAACGTTCCGTCATTTTGGAGCTTCACGATACGGCGCGTCTCGTTGAGATAGCGCGGCTCGCCGTATGGCGCGAGCCCCATGACTTTGTATTCATCGCCGTAGTGATGAAAGCCGAGGTACTGGGTCATCGCCTGATAAAAAATTCCGAGCGAATGCGGAAAATACACTTTTCCTTCAACCTCGATATGCGTGCCGCGGCCTACGCCCCATGCCGCGCTGGCAAAATCACCGAAACCATCCACGGAAACCACGAGCGCTTCTTCAAACGGTGATACCAAAAACGCCGAGGCAAGATGCGCCAGGTGATGCTCAATGCCATGCACCTGGCCGGAAAAACGCTGTTGCGGAAAGTTTTCGCGCAACACTTCGCTGACAGACTGACGTCGACGCCGGTTCACGAGGCGGTTCATCACCAGCCGTAGGTCGGGCCAGTGTGTCGCGGCGAACCAGATCTTTCTCGCGAAATTGGCATCCGGGTCGCTGTTGATGGCGACGTGGTCAACGGCCGAGAGGTCCGCGCCTGCTTCCCGCAGGCAATAGCGGATGGATTCGGAAGGGAAACCGGCCCAGTGCTTGATGCGGCGAAACCGCTCTTCTTCCGCGGCCGCGATCAGTATACCGTCCCTGACCAAGCAAGCGGAAGAATCGCCGTGATAGGCGTTGACACCGAGAATAATCATTCGCGATCCAGCGATGGATCGTGGGCATAGTCGCTCAACAGGCGATCCACCAGTCCGACCAAAGGTGGCAGGGAATCCTTGCGGCCACCGTCGCGATTCGACAACTGCCGTTGCCGTGCCATGGCTTCTTCCGCCGCCCGCTCCAGGTCATCCTGATTCTCCACCATAACCACTTTCCCTGCGGCCGCGAGCGCCTGGGCAAATTCCACCTGATGGTCGTTCACGTGTTCGCCGTAAGCGACGCGACGCGGCATAATCACGGGAATCTTTCCTGCACCGACGGCGTGAATCACCGACCCGGCACCGGCGTGCATGATGAGCAACTCGGCATCGTGAACGCGCCGAATGAACTCCTCCATGCTCAGAAAAGGCATACGCGTACAGATAGAATCGTCAAAAGCGGTATAGCCATGCTGCACGACCACTGGCTGGGGCAGCCGCGCCGCCACGCGGCGGACTGCCTCCAGCAAACGCCCGAATTGCTGGTGTGCGTTACCGATGGAAACGAATGTGCTCAAATCAGCGGACCGCCGTATTCGCCTTTCGGAAAAAAACCGGCCAAAGATTTCCACTGATAGAAAAACCGCTGGGCCAGACGATACATGATTTTCCCCGTGAGCGTTGCCGTATGGATGCTGGCGATGGTTTCCACAAAAACAACTCTGGTGCGGAAAAAAATCCGCCCGACAATGGCGAACGGAACCGCCGGGCCGGCGCCGGCGCTCAGGATCACGTCCGGCCGCTCGCGGCGAAGAATCCGGAACGCCTCCCACAGGTTGAGAAAAAATTTCCGGTCGCGCTCCGAGTGTGCAATGAAATACGTCCTGCCCTGCATGTCCGGCGGAAGAATGGCTTTGTCGTTCAGCACGTAGAAATACGCGTACTTCTCATAGGCGGGCCGCAGGCGGCGCACTTCCGTGAGGTGACCGCCGCAGGAAGAAACAATACACACCTTCACGCGTTTAATCCTTGATTTCGCCGACGAGGCTGCGATAAATCACATGTAGGCGTGCGGCCACAACCTCCCAGGAAAAAATTTCCTGCATCCATTGGCGGCCATTGCGCCCCATATGACCGAGATTCCGGTTTCGTATTTCCGTAATGGCCTGCACCAGCGAGGCCGGATCGTTTTCCACCCACAGACCATAATCGCTCTGAACGAGTTCTTTCCACGGCGTGCCCCGGCTGGCGATCACGCGAATGACGTGGGCCAACGATTCCGCAGCCACCATGGAAAAATTCTCTGTGTAGAATGGTACAATACAAACATCCACCTTCCAGAACGCGCGCGATTTCTCCTTGCCCTCTACTTGGTCAACGAACTTCACGCGCCCGGACAGCTCAAGTGCAGTCGCCAGCTTTCTGAGTAAAGACGCGTAGCCTGGCTCGCCTATGCCGCAAACGACGAGGCTCACCTTCTCATCGAACCGCTTCTGTGCCTTCAGAAGGCTCTCGATGTCTTTCTTGGGATCTAGCCGCCACTGGTTTCCCCGCTAATGCGGGTACCCAAACCACCGGCAAAAATTGCAACTTTCATCGGCGCTTCTTTACCTTCTTCGAAGATAGACAAGATAGTCCGGTCCTTTTGTCAAATTGCTGTTGACCAGCAGTCCACTGGCTTTGCCTTTCTCGCCAATCAACTGCCGGACCAATAACTTGGCAAGTATTTTTAAATTGATATTTGGGAAGTAATATCGACTCTCGGTGCGGAATAGCAACTCGTACTTTTCCGCAAAGTCCGGTCGCTTTGGATCAAACTCCATTTCCGACTGAGGTGTGACGATGAGATAGTCACCAATTTGTAACTGCGGTAGCTCGCCTCTCTGGAATACCGTGTACGAACTGGTCAACTCCGGTTTCAACACTAATGGCCAAGATAGGTACGGTGTTTCCACATCCGATTTGAGATCAAATCTATCGACCGATAATCCCCGGTATTTCAGGAATTCACCTAATATAAAATATACACCCACACCACCACCGCGATCCACGCCGTAGAAGAAGATATTCGCCCTGTCATTGCCATGCCTCGCCCGAATATCAGAAACCAGGAATTCCACCGTATCATTGAAATTAACGCCTAAATATTTGGTGTAAGTGATCGTATTAATACCCGCAGGAACGGTATTTACTATAAATATGATAGCCACCAACCCAACGGCAAGTTTCCAATACCTTGGCCCGCTATCTGCAAATGACCTCGCGTAATGCAGTACCGCCGGCAATGCAAATACATACGCTGGGAGGAAATAATAAAGCCCATACATGTTGAGGGCGAAAAACACGAGTACGTATCCCGCTGCAGCAAATAACATTGAATCATAGATATTGGGCGCGTCACGCTTCGCGATCAAAAAGACATGAATGCGCCAAGCCGCCATCGGAAGGACCAACAGCATTATGATCGGATCGGAAAAAAGAGCGTAATTCAGGACGTTTTTCGGCAACACCAAAAAATACTGGTAATAGCTGTCCGAGTAGATATAGGAGCCGCGATGCGGCGCGACGTACAGCAGATACGTCACGATGTACGCCGCAGCCGAGGCGACCAAGATACCGTCCTTCATCCTGTCAGCGGCGGATGCGTGGCTCCATCGCGCCAACAGCCTCAACCCGGCGAAGACTCCAATCGCCACGAATACCGGTTCCTTATAGTACAACGCCACGTTGGCGCTCAGGAGAGCCAATGCATACTTCCACCACTTGGCAGACTCGCAATCCAGCCAGTAGAAAAACAGGAAGACCGAAAGGTAAAAGAATACATTGCGCTCCTGAACCGTCATCCGAAACCAGACTTCCACAAAACCCGGCGTAAGCATGAACAAGATAATGACCGCCGCTACCATCTTGGCGCTGCGCGTCGCACGGCGGAGCATCGCGCCGAGCAAACCTACCGCCACGAGCAACTCCAGCACGTTGAAGGCGAAGTACCAGAACGGATCCGCGCCAACAAATCGTGCAACGACATTGAGCTCCTGATTTGCCAACGGCGTGAAGCGCCCGATCGCCCGAGCATCGTAGAATGGGTAGTCAGGCCCGTAGACCGGAAACGGCTTTCCCTGCTGTAGCGTGCTCAGCAATGCGTAATCATCGGTCGGACCGAACCTGGGCTCGATCAGAATCGCCACGGCATACACTATGACAAACACTGCCAGGGCGGCATACAACCAAGTACTCGCCGCTGTCATGCGCGGAAAAGAGATTTTAGCCATAAAAATACGCATACTTCTCATAGGCGGGCCGCAGGCGGTGCACTTCCGTGAGGTAACCGCCGCGGGAGAAAACGATACAGATATTCATTCAGCGACACGCGGTGCTTGCCGGGGCTCGGAACGCGCGATTGCCGAAAGATACGCATCCTCCATTTGTTGCGCGATGGTTACCCACGAAAACCGCTCACGTACCGTCCGCCGGCCGCGTAAACCCATGGCCTCGCGTTTCCCCGGGTCCTGAAGCAGCTTGGCAATGGCCGCGCCGAGAAGCCGTGGTTCGCCGTGAACTACTATGCCTGCGCCAGACTCTCTGACGGCGTCCGCGAGCCCGACCTCTTCTGTCACCACGACCGGACAGCCCGACGCCATGGCCTCCAGCACGACATTGCCGAAGTTCTCCGAGTAAGACGGGAGCACCAGCATGCTGGCGGCGCGAAGAAGTTTCCGCTTTTCAGGTTCGCCCACCACGCCGAGAAACTGCACTCGGTCCCTTACTCCGCAACGTTCCGCCAGCGCCCGGAGAGTATCGCGATACGCGTTTTCGTCGTTTCCCGCGATCAAGAGCGTTGCCCCCGGTACTGAGACCAGTGCCGGAATAAGTCTGTCCAGGCCTTTCTCCCAGCTGACTCTGCCAAGATAAAGCAGTGGCGCCACCGCCCCTGCCGAGTGCTCGCCGCTATCGGCATCGTCCGCCCCGACGGCGTCTTCCATATCAAGACCGTTCGGAATCACAACACCCGGTGGCAGCGGAATACCCACTCGCCTTGCCTCGCTCTCCTCGCGCTGCGTCGTATAATGAACGAATGCCGCGTTCCGCAGCGTGATTTTCTCAATGAGAAATATCCATGCCGTCTTGGCCAAACGGCTCTTGCGTCTGATCAGTTCTTTTACCAACATCCCCCGCGGCGCAATTGCGTAGGGAATATTCTTTCTGGCCGCCATGCGCGCGGCTGCCCACGTTGGCCACAAATAGATAGAATGGAGGTGCACAAAATCGAACTCAGCGACATGCGCAGCAAGCGCCTTTTTCATCGCCGGGGACCGGTAAATACGCCTCAGCACCGTTGGGAAATACCAGACCTTCACACCCTCGACATCGACGGGAATCCCGAGCGGGACATCAAGCTCTCCGGGACCGTCCACGTTCGTGGTAAACACGTGCACGTCGTGTCCGCGCCTGGCAAGCGCCCGGCAAAGCCCGTGAATGGACCGCACGGGGCCTCCATAGCGCAAGGCCGGTAAATAAGTCGGGACAACATGCAGTACCCGCATAATTCTTTCAGCCTTCGAGGATTCCCGTCAGCGCGAGAACCTTCGCCCAGCGTGCTTCATAGGTATGATCGCGCAAACACCGTGCGCGCCCGGCCCGCCGTATCGCCTCAGCTCGTTGAGGTTGTCTCAGCAGTTCCCGAATCTTGCTGGCGCAATCCTTCTCATTCCGGTAGGTGACGATTTCTTTCCCTGTCTCGTAGACCAGCTCAAGCTCCGGATTGTGCTGCGTCAGGTACAGACCGCCGCTCATCGGCACCTCGAAGTCGCGCCCCTTGAGACACATGAGCTGGTCGGAATAGCCGATGCCGGCAAAACCGAGGTTGATCCGGCTGCGGGAATAGATTTTGACCATTTCTTCATCGGAGACAGGTCCGTTCGGCCAGCCATCGCCGAAACATTCTACTTTGATTCCCAGCTCGGCGAGTTTGCGGATAAGGATGCCACGTTGCCCGTAATTCCCTCCCACGAAACTTACGTCATGCTCGAAAGGAACATCGTATGGGCGGTGAATTCTGGGGTCCGCTGCCTCGGGCGAAAACAGAGATAAACCACCATGTACGGCATACTTGATAAGAGACTCTGGGGTACTTGTCAGGTTCAAATCCACGGCATGTGCAATTGCGGCGGTGGACGTGTAACGGCCCTGAACCCGTCGACCTGGAAATCCAATCTTGTCGTCGAAACAGGAGTTCAACACCGCGCTAGACTTGGCCATCACGGCGATCGTCTCAGGCGAAACGGTATAACCAGAAAGAAATCCGATCACTATATCCACCGGACGTTCAGCATTGGCTGCATGAAAAGCATCAAGCATTGCACGGTTCATACTGTCTCGGCGACTCACCCAGTCTGTTCTTCGATCGTCAAACCCGGCGGAACGCCATTCAAACTGGCTTATTTTTCCAAAGACACTAAGCGCCTCCGGCAACAGCGCCTCCCAGTTGCTGAGCGCGTAACAGAGAAAAATATGCAACGAGCCTTTTTGCTTTGGCCATCCATGCTGTTTGGGCCGGCTTTCCAGCCTGGCACGGAACCCAGCGGCTAACCCGGCCTCGGATAGCGCATGAACACCAAGCTGCCTTGCCTTGCACGAATATCGGACTGCATCACGCCATGCCCTGAATTCCTGTATTTTTGCCTTGGCAAAGACCGCACCTTGGTCGCCAACAAACACATTAATCCAGTGCCGCTTCATCGCCTGGCCAGCAATCAATTCCATCCTTCGTATCGAAACAACGCACTTCCATCCTTTGCAAAAAGGATATCCGCTTGGGCAAGCTCACCGTCGTATGGCCGCAACACATAGCTGCAAATGTCATAGATGCGAAAACCCTGCGAAGCAACATGCGCGATTACCTCGTGAGCAAGCGGCGCTTTCTCATATATACGCCGGAACGACACCTCCAGTAAGATTAATTCCGTCGACTGAAGGCATTTGGTGGCGCCACGTAAAACTTCCAACTCAAACCCCTGCACGTCGGCTTTCAGCAGGAACGGTCCAGCGAGCCATTCATCTTTCAAAAACGAATCAAGCGTACGCACGGGAACATTCTCTATGTCACCGCCATACTCTTCGCTAATCAATAAACTCGACTGATCGCCATGCATTCGCAGGGGCAAACTGCTCTCGCTCGATCCCAAGGCTCCACGCCAGTATTTGACTTTCTGATTCTGCGTGGCCAGCTTTTCAAGCGATGGGGTGTTCTGCGACAGTGGATCGACAAGGAAATATCTTGCCTCGGGAAAGATTGCAAAACACTCACGCGTCCACTGTCCGTTGGAGGCTCCTATATCAATTACCGTTTGCGGAATGATTCCTTGACTTTTTACACGCTTCAGGCTGCTGGAAAAACCGCGTGGACCCCAGTTGGCGCTCACCATGCGCAAGCCGCCAACCCCTAACAGGCTATTTACAAGCTCCTTAAGTTGCTCACGTAGTAGCGCCATCAGCATTTGTTATGTGAAGGATTCTAAATCGGTTGGGGTTGACTCTTATGCTTGTTCAGTACTATTACCAGCACCAAGACCGTAACACCCAGCTGGGCACAAAAACTTGCGGCGTTTGCCTGGGCGGCGCCGACAATGCCAGTCTTCGGTATCAGAGTAATGCTGAGCAATACATTTACAACTGCCCCGGCGAATTGAGGGAGTATCAGCCGTCGAGACTGCTCCAGCGCCAACAGACGATTTTCAAACACAAGGATCAGTGAGTACGCCACATAGCCAAACACCACCCACATCATTATGGAAAACGCGCCTTGCCGATATTCGCTTGCCAGCAGAAGCTGAATGATCCAGTCACCGGCAACCCAGTACCCGAGGAGAATTCCCGCCCCGATGAATAAGGTCATTATGACCCAGCCACGAAATATCAGGCTAACCTTGACCGGATTCGATGCATTCACGGCATCAAACATTGCCGGTCGCAGGTTGTCACCTAGAACCGAGGCAATCATCAGTACCGGTCTGCTTGCGATGGTGAAAACCGCCGCGTACTGGCCAACCGCCGCCGAGTCAACCATTCCCGCCAGAATATAACGGTCACCGAGATTCGATGCCCACGATAAAACCGCCAAAGGTATGAACGGCACGCCGTAGGCCAGGGCCTTCCGTATCAATAACAACCTGTCCTGTGCGGTGGAATCCCCGACAGATTCCTGCTCATGATGTCGCGGATATAGCGCCCATCCAAAAATGCCAAGCGCAATGGCGATCCCTGTCAGCTGCCCAAGCAGGAAACCCCCCACAGATGTCCAGAGCCAAAGCGCGAGCGCCGTACAGACCGCGACGAGTACCGCCTCGCCTGCAGACCAGATCGCGTATTGCGCCTGGCGTCGTTCCGCGTTCAAGCGACTGATCCGCAAGTTACGCTGCGTATTCAGGAACAGCAGCGTCACAAGAAAGAATGCGATCAGAACCTCCACCGGGTGTCCCCGAAATATTCCCCAGCCCACAATCCCCAATACCAGCAGTACCCCCAGTAATACGGACGCTACCCAAGTCACCCTCCCGATTTCCCGCGTGAACCACTGCGACTTTCCTGCCAGAACGTACTCACTGTGAAACCGTATCTGTGCGGACGTAAACGGAGAGATGAAGACATTGGTGCCTAGAACCAGCAACCCTAGAAACAGGCTGGCCTCGCCGAAAATATCCTTCGCCACCAACTCCGTGAAAACACGGATGGAGACTAGGCCAACCACTGCAGTAGTAAGCGAGCTCGCGAGAACCCACAGACCACCCTTCACGAGGCGGATTCCCTCCCTTGAACCGAACACACGGCGCAACTGGCGTTTGCCGAACTCAAAAGCTGTGGCTGGTCGGAAGCTCATACGAATACTCGCGTTATACGTGACACTCCGGATCATGTGACTGCTGAGACCGCCTTATCCTGCAGGCGCTTCCATCGCGTACCTTATAAAGACCGCTAGACATCCGGACGTGACACTTAGTCTAGCGCCTTTCCGAAACTGCAACTTTGCTCAAGCAACCCAGATGGCAACCCGAGACTATGTTGCGTTGCTCCCTCAATACGCATTCATTGGCTTCGGAAAACACTCAGTGGCCTAAGAGCACCAGGAAGTTGGTGGTGGTAAATTGTTCGTAGGTTTCTTTGTAGCTGTATAGCGGCACCAAAAAGCCGGAAGGGGTGATACGGTACATCCTAACCGGTCCCAATGCCTCGAAGAAATACCAGAAATCTTGAAGATAGGTTCGGCTGTCAATGTTAGAGCCACCGAACTCGAACGTGACCATCCCTATCTTCCCCTCGCGAAACATATCCAAGCCGCCTTGCAGCACATCGAGTTCGTGCCCCTCCACATCCAGCTTGAGGAGATCAACACGATGGATGAAGTGCTCGCGGCAATAGGCATCGAGAGTGACGAATCTGGCTACCTCGTAGACATCGAAGCCGATGTCGAGGTGTTTCAGCCGTCTTTTTGAGAGCGACGCCAACCCGGAACCCGGTGCGTTGGAATACAGCCGGAATTCGCCGCATTCCTTGGCTAAGCCACAATTGTTGAGGTTCACGTTCGGGTGGTGCCCGAACCCCTCGCGCAGCATCGAATAGGCATGACCACTAGGTTCGAATGCGTGGACGCGGAAAGGCGTTTTGTCCAGACCTCGTATGATCATGCCTGCGAACTGACCGATATTGGCCCCGACATCGAAGATGCACAGCGAATCGCTCTTGCCTCTGAATTCGGTCAGGCGACTGATGATGAGCCACTCACCGCTGGATTCTACGGCGCTGCCTGACCCAATGCCCATCAGCCAATGGAAGATAACCACGCCTCGCTCTAGTAATGCCTGCGCGGTTTGATTGCCAGAAAGGCGGATCAAGATCTTTTTGAAAAAATTCTTCATCACGAATGATTGCCGCGCCGACATCACTCAATCATCGCCAGCATAGTCTCCGCCCTGGCGCGATAGGTGTGGCTTTTAACCCGCTCCATGCCCATGCGACGAATCTCCTGGGCTGCCTCCGGTTTGCCGAGCACAAACCTTATCTTGTCCCTGAGCTCATCCAAGGTTTCGTACATCAGACAGGCTTCATCTTCCGGGAACCATGCGTGTTGCTCCTCGGAACGCGTCGTTAGCATCAAACCCGCCATGGCAGGTATCTCGAAAGTGCGCATGTTGTGCGACCCGGCGTTTTGGGGACGAAGTAAATTCAGACTGATCGCGGAACCTGCCATCACCTCCGCCAGTTCTGTTCCGTATAGATTGCGTGAGGTAACCTTGGACTGCAGAGCAGAACCGGCGGAAACACGCCGCCAAGAATCGCCGTACACCTCCAGGTTGAAGTCCGTCAGCGCCGCTAGCGTACGTTCCCGGTCCATGTCCCACGCGCCGACAAACGACACGCTATCCGGTTTTGCCGTCTTGGGTGTCACGGAAAAATGCATCTCCGGGTCATAAGCAAACGGCAGATACTCAACCCGGCGGCATCCAGCCTCTCTTAGTTTGGGTAGCAGCCGCTTGGACCAGGTAAGGTACAAATCAAACAAAGAGAGGGAAGCAACTACATTCCTGTTAGTCGAGCCGCGCGAACCGATGTTCAGAGGGTCATCGGGATTCAGATTGACCCAGAATGCCCCGCGCGAGTTTCCCCTGCATTTCTCCAGAACAACGCGCGGGAACTCCATGCCCTTGAAAATGAGCACGACATCGTAGGTATGCTGCTTGCATTCTTGGATCAGTGCGCGCTGGATGGGGTAGGAGTTCGCTCCGGCGAGCACCCGGTTGATCACCCGCCGCGGCAAGCTGTGTCCATGAGGGACCAGCCGGTATCGGTCCACATCGAAGTGGTGCACATCAATTCCACCCAGGCTTCGGAAGGCGCGGACATAAGAATTTTCCAGCGAGCCCGGCGTGGCAAGGCCAACAATCAATACCCTCATGGTTCCATCATGATATTTGCCGTCACTGCCCGCCTCTTACGGAGAATATCCTTGAGACGCGCCAACAACGGGAGTGGAGCAAATAGCCCAGCCAGCGTTACCAGAATATAGGTGATGGAAATGCGAATCTTGGTCCACACCGTCGTCTCCGTCTTGATCAAGTTGCCGGGCCAGCATCCCAACGCCAGATTGACTGCGGCTTTGAACGCTCCCTTACTGCGATAATCCCACAGCCAGAAGGCATAGCTGTTGGTCAGTATCTGCCGGTAGATGGCGACCAGAAACGCTTTTCTCTTTTCCCGCCCGACAAAGGGCAGGATCGCGTCGCAGGCCACGCGCCCGACCTGGTCCAGACCCCCCGTTTTTCGAGTGAAGCGACGATTCTTAGCCACGAGAGTATCCGCATAGCTATTCGGCAACTTGCCATCCACCATCACATCCTTGACCACCATGGTTTCCTCGATGGTAGCCAACCTGCCGCCGGCGGCGATGATCCTCGCCGCCAGGTATATCTGAATATAAATTGAGCCATCGTAGTCAGGTGTGTCATGACGCTGGAATGCCTCGCGGCGGATGACGATGCCGGCGACAAAACTGAAGGAACGAAACCACGCAAGCGCCACATCGACACCGGAGCCAATCAAGCGAGTGGAATACGCCCTTCGCACCGGCTGATCTGCGTGACCGTACATATGGTAATTGGTGAAGGCAACATCGGGTTGGTCATGCGCTTGCAATGAACGGACGAGCGACGAAATAGCGCCAGGAGACGCCAGTGCATCATCATTGCCGAGAATGAAAAGGTACTCGCCGCTGCCGGCGGCCAGCACGGCGCGCACATTGCCATCATAGCCGAGATTCCTCTCCTGGTGAATGTATCGAAACCTGATCGGGGTTGCGCCCGACTTGCTGGCGACATAAGCCGGGACAACTTCATTTGAATCATCCGTTGAGCAGTCGTCGGAGATCACTACTTCCAGTTCCGGATAATCCTGGCAGACGATCGAATCGAGCACGGCCAGGAGGTATCGAGACCTGTTATAGTGGGGAATGCAGATGGAGATCAGCATACCGGCACCTCACACCGGCGCGTTGAAATCGGGGATGGGGCGGCGAGGATACCGCGTGGCACACACCGCACAGCGGTAGTAGTCCGTATCGAATTGCAAATCACCGTGGCATTCTGGGCATGCCAACAACTGATCTATATCCACCTTCTGTTTCCTGGCGCGGTACCACCGCCTCAAAGCCGCCAAACCCAATCCGCGTATGCCCGCTATCCTGCTGCGGGCTTGCAGCTGATCTTCCGCGGGCAATCCGATTTCCGGGTCTACAAACCAGGCGGTGGATGTTTCCGGGTTCAGAATCTCAAACTGAATTCTGTCTTTCCAGAAATGTCTGACATGAAATAGCTCTGGGTTGCCATAGAAGAACTCGCGCCACTGCATATTCTTGGTGATAAGATTGATTTCGTTTAGAAAATCGTCGGGGCGGGCGGCGGATTTCTTGTGGATGCGCAACACACCGTCAACCTCCATGATCTCCAGCAGATGCACGTCGTAGGGGATCAGCCGCTCGAAAATCGCGTTGGGCGTCTCGATATAGCCGGCCTTGCCCACTCGTTGCAGTTCCCGCAGAAAGGCGGCTGGATCGTGCATGTGCTCCAGAACATGAAAGGCCAGAATAAAATCAAAGGTTTTGTCTTTGAACGGCATCTTGCAGGCATCGGCCAGCACTGTGGGTCTGTCCGCCACCAACATCTCGTAGCGGTGTTTCGTGTCCACATACTTTTCGAGCAGTACATCCGCGGCGGGATGGGGACTACTGCCGGAACCGACATCCATCACCAGATCGCATCGGGTGATCGGGAGACGAACCTTCCGCAATGACCAGAGGATGTTGTTTAATCTGTAACCAGGTTTCACAGGTCGCTCCCAGTGCTACCGGATAGGGTGGCTGACCAGACAGGCCGGACGCCGTCTCTTCCTCATAGCGGCAAGCTGGGATTCCTTTCTGCTTCGACCATCATGCGCACAACGTCGCGCATGCTAAAACGAGCCTTCCATCCCAGCTTGGCCTGCGCCTTGGCCGGATTGCCACGACCGACCGAAAGTTCCGTCGGGCGTAGAAGCGAGGAATCAAGTTCTACATGTTCACGCCAGCTGAGCTGAACCGCCGAAAACGCCGTATCCACGAATTCCTCCAGGCTGCTGCTTTCGCCGGTGGCGATAACGAAGTCCTCGAGCTTTTCCTGTTGCAGCATCAGCCACATGGCTTCGACGTATTCCGGGGCCCAGCCCCAGTCGCGCCGGATCGCGATGTTGCCGAGGCGCAGCTTTTCCTTGCCGCCCGCCGCGATGCGGCAGGCCGCCGCGATGATTTTCTTGGTCACGAAGCGTTCGGGGCGCAGCGGCGATTCGTGGTTGAACAGAATGCCGGAGCAGGCGAACAGGCCATAGGCCTCGCGATAGTTCGCCAGTTCCCAAAAAGCCGCGGCCTTGGCCACCGCATAGGGGCTGCGGGGAGCGAAGGGTGTGGTTTCGTCCGCCACGCTGCTGATGTCGCCGAAACATTCGCTCGAACCCGCGTTGTAGAACCGGATGGGCTTGCCGACAAAGCGGATGGCTTCGAGGAAGTTCAACGTGCCGACACTGATGCTTTCCAGCGTCTCGACCGGCTGCTGAAACGACAGGCCCACGGAACTCTGACCAGCAAGGTTATAGACCTCATCGGGCTGAATCTTCATCAGCGCCTGAATAACGCTGCGAAAGTCGTTGACTGCCACCGATTCGAGATTCACTTTTCCAAGAAGGCCGAGACGCGCAAGGTTGCTGAATGACGACATCTGCGCGTCGCGTGAGGCGCCGTACACCGTATACCCCTTGTTGAGCAACAGCCTGGTGAGATAGGCGCCGTCCTGCCCGGACACGCCGCAGATCAGTGCTTTCTTCATTGGATCGTATGCTCCTTCGCGACAACGTCGTTCACAATGGCCTGCAACCGCAGCTGAAAATTCGAGCTAGTAAAGTATGCAATGCCCGGAGGAATTCGCTTGGGCTGCGCCAATGCAGCGATAATCCCCGCGCGCAGTTCCTCCCGATCGTTTGGGTCCACCACGATACCGAGCTCACCAGATCTTACCGCCTCGCGGCTGCCATCAAGCCGGCTGGCGACCACCGGCACACCGCAGGCCATGGCTTCGAGGAAAACAAAACCAAAACCCTCGCCGCGGCCCGGCATGACATAAGCGTCGGCCAGCCGATAGTGATCGGCTTTCTCCGACTCGGCGATGTATCCCGTGAAAATCACACGATCGGCCACTCCCAGCGTCTGTGCCTTGCGTTGCAATCTGTCGCGGTCATCACCATCGCCGACGATCAGATAGACCAGGTCAGGAAGTGATTTCAGAAGCTCCGGCAGCAGATCCAGAACTTCATCAAAACCCTTGTAACGTTCAGTGGCCGACAACCGACCAAGCGTCAGCAGCACGCGCTTCCCATCCAGGCCATAACGCTGCACAAGCATCGGATTCTTCGGTCCTATCCCGTAGCGACCGAGTTCGATCGCATTCGGAAGAATGTGAATTCGCCCGTGCGGAATTCCGCTCCACGCAGAAAATTTTTCTCGCGTAATCTCGCTGATTGAAATGACATGCGCCACGCGCCTCAACAGGTGGTTCACGAGCCGGCTACAATGCGGCTGCCATGCGTCGATGCCGTAAATAAACAACACGAGCGGCGCCGCACACCGCCGGGCGGCCAATGCCGCCACCGGAAGAAGATTGATATGACCACACACCACAAGATTGCAGCGCTCTTGTGCCGCACGCCACGCCGCCAGTGTATAGGCCCACTTTCCCTTTAACCCATGATCCAGATAGACAAGCTTCAGTGGCAACGGCCCTGGATCGTGTGGCATGAGCCGGGGTAACGCAACTACCTCCTCACACCCCGGCATTGCACACAGGGCACCCAACAGATCGCGGTTGTATTGCGCAATACCGCCGTGACCACCGAAGGCATCGGTCGTCAGCACAAGTACCCGCATACCTTCAATGTCGCTGCGAATGGGCGTAAACCTCCCGTGCCCAGCCACGCAGCCCGCGTTCGCCGACTTGTCGGCCGCCATTCTGAGTCAACCACTCCCGCACCGGAACGCTGAAACCGGTCTTGCGCCGGTTTAGAATTTCCGCGGGCGGCGGTATATGAGGCGTGCGCGCCATGTCCTGCTTGCTCGGAAACGTCTCGGTCAGAATCGACGCCAAACGCCGCATCAGCTCCACGTCCACAAGCGGCACACGGATTTCCAGTGAATGGGCCATGCCGGCCCAGTCCGCATCGCGCAACAACTGGTTGCGCATGTACCAGGTCATCTCGAGCGCGGAAACTCTGACCCGATCGCTGGCGGCGCCATGAATGGTTTCTTCCAGCCGCATCAGTGGCTGCAATTCCTGCCAGCCTTCGCGCGTCATCTTGTCGCCCAGAATTTCCGGCAGCTCCCAGGGCATGAAAAGACCGCGGCGCAATAGATAAGCGCCGCCATAGGTACCACCGTATTCCAGCAGCCCCCCGTATTTGGGTGAGGTGAATCGCTTCAGTACCGGCGCCGATATCCAGCGAAACAGCCTGCCGACGGCCGGGAAGGACCGGAATGGCGATAGCAGTCTGACCATCCCCGGAATCTGGCGGAAAGACGGATAGCCGCCAAAAAGCTCATCGCCGCCGAGACCCGAAATCGCCACTTTCAACCCTGACTCTGCGGCCACTTTGCTGATGAAGTACGTATTTACGCCGCCAATCGTCG
>Ga0209515_10005668_pt1 | contig 16043 bp, 22 predicted proteins | sample Subgroupgradi54m_FD_187454 | JGI IMG/M metagenome (GOLD analysis project Ga0209515, IMG submission 187454) | Subsurface groundwater microbial communities from S. Glens Falls, New York, USA - GMW60B uncontaminated upgradient, 5.4 m (SPAdes)... ...
CTTTTAACACTTTATTACTTCCACTCTGTACGGGAAGATGAATAAATTTCATAATTTTTTTATTTTTAAAAACTTCAACTAAATCATCAACATAAACTTTTACATGTTCTGGATTTCCCATTCCTACTCGAATAATAAAATCTCCTTCTAGAATAACAATCTCTTTTAGTAAGGTAACTAAATTATATCCTAAATCAAGACCGTAACATGCATTATCTGTACTTGTTAAATTAATTCTTTTATATCCAAGATCAACATATCTTTTGACTTCTTCAACTATTCTTTCTTTTGGATAAGAAACTAATGCTCCTTTTGCAAGTTTTGTACTGCAGAATGCACACCTAGATAAACAACCTTCTGCAATTTGGACAGAAGCAATTTTAGTATCTTTTTCTAATTTTGGTAATCCTAATTTTATTTCTTTTCTCTTATTTGTTAAGACAACTTGTTCGTTATTTAACACTTTTTCAACAACATTAGGAATTTCAGTTATATGCTGTGTACTTACAAGAGCAACACCTTCACCTAAAAATTGAGTTAACTTTTCTTTCTCAGAAACAGACATGCATCCTGTAATAATTAATTTCTTCTCTTTATGATATTCTCTAACTTTTTTTATCTGATAAAATATACTACTTACTGTCACATTTTTTACAGCACAAGAATTAATGATGACTACATCGCTATCTACAAGATCTTTTACTATTTCATGACCTCTTTGTAAAAGCATTCCTGCAATGATATTTCCATTATCATAATTTGCAGTACATCCATAATTATCAATATAAATACTTGCCATGAGAAAAAATTAATGTTTATGCCTTAAAAAGATATGTACTCTCCTTTTTTAATTATTCGAGGAATCTTGTATTTATTTGATCAGGAACATAACGTTCTGTATAATCATGATTTACTAATTGGTATCCAAGTTGATCTACATTTATTGTTGATCTTCCATAACTATCAGAATAAATAATTGTCCCATCTTCAGGATTAATCCTTTCAATACTAATATGTTCACCTGTTTTAATGTTCTCTAGTTTCTTTGCTATTCTTTCATAACTTATATTTTCAAATTTTTTTCTTTCTTCTTCTGTGATTGTTCTATCTTTAAATCTTTCTAAAAAGTCTTCTACTAATTGTTCTATTGTATTATCCATCTTGAAAATGTACTCGAAAAGCTTAAAACGGTTTCTCTTTTTTAAGTTAATTATATATGACAACTAGAGCCACCGTTCTTTTCTAAATATTGTTGATGATACTCTTCAGCTTTGTAAAATTCACCTGCAGGTGTAATTTCTGTAACAATTGGAGTTTTATATTTATGAGAACTATCTAATTTTTCTTTTGAATTTATTGCTTCTTTTTTTTGTAGTTCATTATGATAAAAAATTACAGACCTATATTGAGATCCAGTATCTGGACCTTGCCTATTTAATGTTGTAGGATTATGGATCTTCAAAAAAATTTCTAAAAGTTCTTGATAGGAAATTAATTTTTGATTATATTCAACTTGAACAACTTCTGCATGTCCAGTTTTTCCCTTACATACTTCCTTATATGTTACATTCTTAACATTTCCCCCGGCATATCCAACGGCAGTTGAAACTACTCCTCTCTGTTTACGAAATGCTTCTTCTACTCCCCAAAAACACCCTGCTCCAAATGTTGCTTTTTCTGTTTTTATCATTACCTTCTTACTCAGAAACTTCCTTAAATAGTTTTCACTTTACTTTTCTTTTTAGAGTAAATTTTTTCCCGTTATATGTTTTTTTGAAAATAAATTTTTAAGAGAGTATTAATTTTATTATTTATTTACTCCCTTAAATTTTAAATCTTTTTATATTCTCTTGAAGTTATTCCATAGTTTCTTTCAAAATCTTCTTTTTCTTCATCATCAATAATACTTTCTACTTCACTTCCCTTAAACCAATGTTTACTCACAATTGGATACCCTAATTGAAGAAGTGAATAAAAATTTTCTAATTCTCCTCCAGTCCAAATTGTTACTGATGTTAGTTTAGCTCTTTCTTTTAATTCTTCTATGAGCCCTTCATTTCTTTTTTCATTTTTTAATAATGTTCCTTCTATGTCGCAAAAAACACCTGGAAAATAAGAAGGCTGTACTTTTGTTTTTGATTCGTAGTTTAAAATTCTCTGTTCTATCTCTTCATCTGTTCCTTGCCAATTACATTCTTCTCTTGCTTTTTTTAACACTTCTGGTCTTTTAGTTTCATATTTCCAATCGTGCTTAAATGTTGCAGCTTTATCTATTTCATATCCTAAATTTGCTGCTGCTTTAAATGCAAGATTTTCTATTTTCCTTCTTTGATATATTTCTTTAAGTTCTTCTCCTAAAGGGAGCCTTGCATATTCAACATTTGGAAATGATAATGCAACTCTAAAATCGCTGTCTTTCCAACAATCCATTAAACGCAACCAACTTAAAAGAATTATTTTTCTTTCTGGTTCTGCTTTTGCTTTGCTTATTGCTATCTCTAAACATTTTTCATCTTCCAGTTCTCTTTTATCTAAGTCAATAAAAATTGCACTAGGTGCTACTTGAGCATAGTACTCTGTAGATAATATGCTAATAATTCCTTGATTAGGACTATATATTTCTCGTTCTCCAACTTTATGCATTTTCATTTTTTATTCTCCTGCTATTTTATTTAAATCCTAAAAAATTTTTATCTAAGCTATACTCTTTACCTCTTGCTTTTATTTTAATTTGCTCTTCATCTTCTAGAAGATTATCAATAAAGATATACCCTCTTGTTCCTCTTGTATTTGCTATTTCTTGATGTTTTAGTTCTTTATTTTTATCAACCCATACTACGTAAAGCGTATCATATCCATAGGTACTTCCATTTTCTGTGCTGTAAACAATTGCTGTAAGATCTTTATTTTCTAATCTTTTCATTTCTCTTAATGAATCATACCCTAAAGATGGCCCTATTCTTTTTATGAGATTTGCAGCTTGCTCTAAAAATTCTTTAGGTTCTTCTATTTTACCATCTTTTTTAATCTTTACTTTAGTTTTCGTAAATGTTCCACCATTTGCATTTTTTGGTGTTATTTCTACTAAAATTCCATCTTCTTCTAAACCTAGCAGATTAATACTTACATCCCTTCCTCTTGATTTAGTATAAGTACTTACTGTTTTTCTTAGATAGTCGTGATCTTCAAAAATTCTTTTTGGTTCTTGATCATTTTCTATGTACCACACTGAATACCTATACTGATCTCCTAACCACCCATTTCCATCTTGTGTTGTTCTATCAGTATCTATTTGTTCAAATAAAACAAAAGCAGCAATTCTTTTATCTTCGTTAATCAATGATGCAGTTATTTCTGTTTCTTGATATAAAGGGTGTTCATGTTTATGTTCACTTACAACTTTTTTTATTTTTTCTTCTATTGACTTGCTATATTCCATTTTTTACCTCCACTCTTCATCAATTATTTTTTCTAGCTTTTTTCTGAATTCTTTTTCTTGTTTTTCTCTTGATTCTTTAGATTCTATTGAAAAATAAAAAGGACTTGAGTAAGAATCTTCATATTGATGATTTATTAGTTCATGCATTTCGTTTTCTTTTTTCAGTTTTAAGTTTAGATAATTTCTCTTCCATGGATTTAGTCCATATCTTTCAAGATCTTTTTCAGTTTCTAAACTTATTTTCCATCCTGCTTGATCCAATCTTTCTATGTATTCTTCGACGATTTCGAGTTCTCTTGCTTGATGATCTGAAAAAATTATGAAATCTTTATTTGTATATTTCTTTTTCCAGGGTTTTTCTCTTGTTGCACTTGCCTTATTTAATAATATCTCTTTGGTAAGTCTTATCTCTTTTTGATGTTCTTCTTCTTTAGTGAGGGATTTTATTTCATACATCAACCCGTAGCGGTAATTTTCTTGCGTATAAGGTGAATAACCTCCTGAAATAACATGTTTATCTCTTACTTCTTTTGGTTTTATTTCTGGAAATTCTTTCTCCATTACTTTTTCTAGTTCTTTTTCTTTTTCATAAGACCAGGCTAACGCTTCTTCTCGATTTCCTAGAAATTGCGCACTCATACAACCTGAACCAGTTATTGGCTTTCTTGTCCATAATTGAATTCTTCCAGAACCTTCAGACTCAGTTTTAATTGTTAAGTATTCTTCAGGAACTTTTTCTGTAATTAATTTTGCAACTCTTACTAGTTCGCTTAGATGAAGATCTTGCATGTATCCTGTCTTTCTTGTGAACATAGATTCTATTTCTTGTTCATTTAATCCTGTTAATGCTTTAATTTTTTGTTGTGTTGTATTCATTTTTTCTTTTAGGAATAATAGTTTTCAATTATTTCTTGTGCTTTGGTTAGTTCTTCTCTTTCAGTGCAGTCAATCATTGCATTTAAGTATCTCTTTTCTTGAGTCTCTGTTTTTGTTTCCTTTGTTCTTTCTGTTTCTTTTATTGTGTACGTTTCATTACTTTCCATTTTTTACCTCCTACTTTATTTAGGTACTCTAGGAAGTATATTAATTTCTGTTGTAGAAAATACTACTACAAGATATTTATATTCTTTTACACATTACATACTCTTCATGAGTTTTTAACAAAAATGCCTTAATTAAAATTTGTTGTGCTTTTTTTTAACATTAAAAAGAATGAATATTTTAAAGCGCTCCTTGAAAAACAAGGAATTGAAAGTTAGGCTTTTTTAATTATTTTTACCACCCATAAGAATCACCTACTCTTTTAAGATCTTCATCAGTATACTCCAATAATTTTCTGAATACTTCTAAGTCTGATATTTGTTCATCTTTTTTGTGGGCAATGCAGATCCTATAATTATCTTTAAGTTTTTCTTCAGTAAATTCAAGATTTGCTACTGCTTCTGAAATGTTTCTTGCATCAGCACAATCTAACCCCCTTCTAGAATTTAAATATACTCCAAGAATAATATTTGTTTCTAGTTCTCCCTCATTGAGACTTTCTTTAAAATAGGATTTTAATTCTTTTATTTTTATATTACAACTTGGATTGCAATAAAAATATGCTGGTTGTTTTTCTTTTGTGATTGCTATTTCATCGATCATGCTCTTTAATAATGTTTCGTCGTTAATGCTGTTGCAACAATCAAATAAACTAAACTCTAAAACTCTCTTCATTCTACCCTGATAACTAGAGTTTATCGCATTACTAACTTCATGTGCTGGACCTCCACAATTATAATATTTATCAGCACCATATATTGTTTTCAGATATAAATCTATTGCAGTTACTATTCTTCTTTCTTCAATTATTTCTTTTAGTTTTACCATTTTTACTTTCCCTTCCTGATGAATCCGCTTGTTGCATATTTATTTTTAAGAACGTATTTTATTGTTTCTCCTTCTTTGTATCTACTTTTTTCTAGATAATCTCTTATTTTGTTTTCGACCCTATCATGATTCAAATTTCTTACAGTTTCAAGCCAGACTTCATGCCCTGTATCTGTTTTTGCCCAGAGACTCATTTTTGCACAGCCAGATTCTCTGAAAAAATTTACATTTGCGTAGTGGTTTACATAGAGTTCTGTTATTTTTGCTTCGAGTATTTTTCTTACCATTTTTTATCTTAGGATGCCAAGTACTCTCATACTCATCCATCTTGCCTTTGCTTGTGGCCAGTTTGGATATCTTTTTAGTAAAGCTTGTTCTACCTTTGTTTGTTCATCCATTTTTACCTCCACTTTATTTAGGTACTCTAGGAAGTATATTAATTTCTGTTGTAGAAAACTCTCCTACACTTTAGATCTCTAAATAAAATTTAAATAAAGATTAAATTAAAAAATAGAAATAATTAGCAATGAAAATAATCATTATAATCCCGATCATAACTTACAGTCCATCTATTTTCTTCATCTGCTTCTTTAATGTATCCTTCTTCAATTATTAAGCTTTTAGGGATTTCAATGATTGTACCATTAGGAATTATGTGATTACAAGGATATTTAAAAAATAACCAAGCAGCTGTTTCTAGGACTTTATCTATTTTTGTATAAGCTAAAGATTCATCTTTGAATAATTCTTTTTCTCTTGGAATTCCCATTGCATGAATAAGTTCTTTTGTATTCTGTGGTGCTCTTTTTTCAGCAGTTTCTAATGTTTTGTAGGCTTCTTCTGCTCTTTCGAATTCCCAATACTTTCTACTCATGTTCTTTAAATCTCCAGTGAATAACTTCTTATCTAAAAGAGTAGCTAAATTTGTTTTGATAGTCTTGCTTAGAGATTTATAATTTTTTTCTATTTCATCTTCTGCAAAAGATATTTCTCTCCTCGTTGTAGCTTCATTAAATGAAGGGATAAGTTTATTTATCATTTCCTCTATTTCTGGAAGAATTATTTTTCTGAATTCTTCTTTTGGAATTTCTTCTTTCCTTTTTCTTTTTTGAGCATAGTCTGATGTAAGTTTTTTAACTTCTTCCTTAAGTAAAAAATATTTATTAAGAATTTCATCTTTTTCCCTTATAACTTTTAGGCCTTTAACAAGAGACTCACTATAATCTCCAAGATTTAAAAAACTAGCAATTTTACCATGATTTATGTAACTTTCTTTATAATTTCTCCAGTCTCTTTGAATAAAATTTATTTCTCCAATATAATTGAATTTATCTTCTAAACGTTTTTTATATTGTTTTCTTGCTTCTTCTTCAGTTAATCTTTTTATTTCCATTTATATTCACATCATTTAGTCATTTTAAGAAGTATATTAATTTCTGTTGTAGAAAATTCTCCTACACTCTATTTATAGAGTTCTTTAGGAAAATAAATCTGGTCTTGAGATTCTCTTTCTGCTGCAGCCTTTAGAATTTTTAGAATAAAAAAAAACCAAAAACATTTTTAAGTCCTTTTATTGTAACTTTCAATCAACAACAAACTTGGAAAGAAAACTTATTTCTTTACTTCTTGATTCTCTTTTATTTAAGAATGAACCTCTCTTTTTTTAAGATCTTGATCATTAGTCCTTTTTCTTAAAGAGCCTTCAAGAGCTCACCAAATTCTGAAACTCCATAGGCTTTAATTCCATACGCGGCTACGTCTAATTTTGGTTTTTCAGTATAGAGATAATAGAACGCTATTGTTTCTGGAATATGTTTTCTTAGCCCGATCGCATAACCTGATTGATCTACACTTCCATAAAGTAGCAAAATATCTATCTGTTGTTCTTCAGCATCCTTAGGCTTGAACGTATGCAGGTCATATACCTGAAGATTATTCTCTTTTGCACCAAGTATTATTTCTAAAGCCCTTATCACTGGACTTTCTCTTTCTTTAATAATTCCAAGTTTCATTGTTTTCCTCCTGATTCTATTAAGATCTCTAAAACGCTTTTCCAGTCTTTTTTTCTTTCATTCTCCTCAATAAAAGGAGCATGAAATATTCCAAGAAGAGAGTTATTAATTCTATATATTGAATTTTTAGCTTCTTCTTTTCTCCAATAAGCTCCACTGATCACGTCAAGACAAGCAGACATTGGATGATTATGGTGATTGATGTCAGTTACAACTCCAATATATTTTACGCCTTGTTTTGCTGCAAGCAACGCTAAAGGAAATCCATAAGGGAATTCATCAAAGAGATATTGCATTCCTTCAGGGCTTAACGTATTCGCATTTCCCTTAGGCATCATTAAATCTGTAAGCATAACATCTGGAACTTTCTCTATTGCTTTTACTCCAGACTCATAATCAACGGCAATTTCCAGAATATATTCTTTAAATTGTTCTCTTGCGGAAATTTGATGCAATTCTGAATCCTCAATTACTAAAATTCTTTTACTTTCCTGCGTCATATTTTTCATCTCCCTTGTAACTTTTTTTCATTTTACTCTTTGAAATCAGACAAACTATAATATCCTTTGTTGTAGCTTTTACCACAACAGAAATGTTTATATATTTCCTTTAATCTTTAGGACTATGATCTTAACACAGGACATAATCTTAAAAGAAATTTCTAAAAAAAGAATTATTATTGAACCTTTTGATACATCTTCTTTAGGACCAGCTTCTTTAGATCTTACGTTAGATAATCAACTACGAATCTTTACTTCACGTAAAAAAACTTTTATTCATGGACATATGGATTATAAAGAAGTAACTAAACTTATTGATATTTCTGGAGGATATGTTTTAAAACCTAAAGAATTTGTTTTAGGAATTACTCAAGAAAAAATAAGTTTACCTGAAGATATATGCGGATGGTTAAATTCAAGATCAAGATTTGCAAGAATTGGTTTAATGAGCCATATCACTGCTCCTTTTATCTGTCCTGGAGTTTGCAATAAACAAGTTTTAGAAATTTATAATGTTGGACCTAAAAAAATAAAATTATTTCCTGGAATGAAAATTTGTCAAATTGTTTTCCAAAGATGTGAAGGAAAAGCAAGTTATCAAGGAAAATTTAAAGATCAAACTTTATAAACAACATGGAAATTGAAAAAACGTTAGCAAAACTTGGATTTAGTCAAAATGAAATAAAAGTTTATTTAGCTTTAAATGATCATGGTTCTACGAAAGCTGGAAAAATTGCTAAAATAGCTAAGATAGATCGAAGTAGTTGTTATCATTCTTTAACATCTTTACTTGAAAAAGGACTTGTAAGTTATGTTTTAATTGGAGAAGTTAAATGGTTTCAGGCTAGCGGGCCTAAACGATTACTTGATTATATTAAAGAACAAGAAGAAGATGTTAAATCAATCTTGCCAGAACTAGATGCAAGACATAAAATTGCTAAAATTGAAGGACAGGTTAGATTATTTAAGGGAATAAAGGGAATTAAGACTATTTTTTTAGATATGATTAGAACTGGGAAAGATAACTATGTCTTTGGTTCTGAAGGACAATTTGCAGAACGCATGCCTGAATTTGCAGTGCAATTTGACAGAATGAAACGAGAAAAAGGAATTAAAACATACATGATCTTAAGAGAAGAACGTGTTAAGGGAAAAAATTTTTATAAACCTGATTTAAAAACAAATATTACTAAACTTATTCCAGATGCATATGAAAGTTCAGCTGTAACAAATATCTATGGAAATAAAATTGCAATAGTTATCTGGACTGATGAACCTGAAGGAATTGTTATAGAAAATGCTGCTGCTGCTAAAGCGTATAAAAGTTATTTTGACTTTATGTGGAAACATACAAAGAATTAATTTTTCTTCTTTTTTAATAAAATTTTTATTTCTGCTATTTCTTTTTGTAATGATTCTATTTCACGCTCAGCCTTACGATTTACTGCATGATCGTATGTTGCATCAATTCGATCTCTTTCTGCTTGTCTATTTTGAGACATTAAAATAATCGGTGCTTGTAAAGCAGCTAAACAAGACAACGCTAGATTTAATAAGATAAAGGGAAAAGGATCAAAAGGTCGGTTTAATAAGAACCAGGTGTTTAAACTTATCCAGAAAATAAGAACTAAAGCAAAAAAAGAAATAAATATCCAGCTTCCGCCAAACTTTGCAATTGCATCTGCGCCTTTTTGTCCAAGAGTAAGATTTTGTCTAAATCTTGGATGCTCTGAATGATTCATTACTTCATTAGAAGAATCTTGTTCAAACATCCTTTCTTTGAGTCACTTTTCTTTATATCTCTTTTGGATTTTTTATTTCAAAGAAAAAAATAAAAGTATTATATATTTTTAGTATATTCTTGTAAATTTAACTTTTTTTTAAGATAAATTTTTAAATATTTCTCTTATTCCTTATTTTATGTTTGTACATAAAACAATTGATGAATTACTTGGAATGTTGAAAGAACCAAAACTTGTTTATTATGACTACACTCTTGGCGTGCCTTTAGGAGAAGCTCTTTTGCATCCTCTGGATGATTATAGGTTTTGGATTAATCAGGCTAACCACCCTTTGATTAACCTTCACAAGGAAATGCAAAAAAATAATTTAGACTTTCTTTATGATCCTGTTGCAGAAATGGTAGCTAATGCATTACGTCATGGAAATAAAAATGAAGGATTACAGAATTATACCCCTAATGGAGATCCTTTAAAATCCTTAAGTATGAAAATATTTACTGGAGATAATGGTCTTCTTTTTAGAGTGAGAAATGAAGGAGAAGGTTTTGATTATGAAAAGACACTTGAAAATTTAGAAAAAACAGGCGGATTTTTTCAACAACGTGGTTTTTGTGGTAATGGTATGAAAATGCTTGCTTCTCCTAGATTCTTCGTTTCTTATGAAGACAAAGGAAGAGCAACAAATTTACTTCAACTTTATTCTTGAACTATTTAACAAATTCAACATTATCCATTGTTTCAAATTCTTTATTTTTTAAAATAATAATATCTATTCTTTGATTTTCTTTAATATTTTCTCTTTCTGCAACTTCCTTAGGAATAAGAATACCAAAAACATTTTTATGTCTTTTTAGTACACCTGTTATTACAACCATTATTTTTAATAAGATATCAGATTTATAACTTATTTGTTTTCAATAAAAATTTAAGCTTAAGATCTTTCTTAGATTTGTGGTTTTACCTAAAACAAAAAGTCCTTGGATTCAAGATATAAAAATTAAGGCTCTTGAACTTATCGATAAAGAATTTGAAGGTTATTCTCCCCCTACAGTTTTTGTTGGAAGTAAATATATCAATTTAAAGAAAGCAAATGTTGGTGTATTAAGTCCTATAGGAAATAAAGAGGAAGCTTGGAAATATGATGATCCTCACTACTGGTATACTTCTGAATATACGTTACAACAAATTGTTGAATTACGATCTCAATTAATTAATGCAAGAAAAAAAGCTGGAATTTTTGATGTTCGAACAAATAATAAATTTTTAGAGCTAGCTCAAGAAATTGCTATGAGTAGAAAAACTACAGGAGTAGAAGTTGAACTTAAGAAAAGATTACATCCTCTTTTACATCTAGATTCACTTCATCTACCTTTTGGACCTGGAGGTGAAATTCATAAAATTAAGGCTATGAATACTATTAAACTAGAACCACAAGTTGAGAAAGTTTTTTATGATACTGATTTAAAAGCTGTTGATGGAATTCGATTCTTAAAAGATAAAGGTTTAAATGAATATCAATTAAGTCAACTTTTAAGTATTGGTGTTATGGGTGTTAAGACAAATAGAAAATTAGTTCCGACTAAGTGGTCCATTACTGCAACTGACGATACACTTGGGAAAGACTTGATTAAAGAGATAAAAACATTTCCAATTATTCAAGACTATCGTTTCCTCTTTGGAAATTATTTTGGAAATTATTATCTTATTCTTTTATTTCCTGAAGTGTGGAGTTATGAACTCTTTGAAAGTTCTCTTCCTGATACTTGGCCATCACCTGATTTTGAATTATATACTACGACAGATTATGAATCTTATCTAGGAAGAAAGAATTATGCAGACCACACTGTTGGCGGATACTATGCTGCTCGCTTAAGTTTATTAGAATATTTAAAAGAAAGGAAAATACAAGCAAGTACTTTACTTTTAAGATTTGTAACAAGTGAATATAGTACACCTTTGGGAGTTTTTGTTGTTCGACAAGCTGTAAGAAAAACAGTCAGTACTCCTGAACTTAGTTTTACTGATAAAAAAATAATGCTAGATTATTGTAAAAGTTTAATTATAAGAAAATTTAATTATGATATTAATAACTTACTTAAAAAAAGTATTTTGTTGACGAAAATAAATACTCAAAAGAAATTATTTGAATTTTAAATAACTATGAGAAAAACAAAAAGAAATCAAAGAATTGACTATTTAACCTCTGTGTTAGAACAAGATCTCTTAATTGGAGAAACCACTACTGAAATAAATTACATAAATCCAAAAAGAAAAGGACAACCTTTCTATACTTTTTGTAACAGTTATGCACGGACATCAGGAATGATCTTGAGTGAGGAGCAGATTGGGTATCTTCGATGGAAAAAACGGCAAATTCAAGATTTAAAAGACGCACTTGATTCATCAGAACGTAAAAATTTAACTGAACTCATTAGGTTACTAGGTACTCCCCTAGATATTATATTCATCCCAATTATTGGAATAGAAGGAAGATGCACCACTCTAGCAGAAACAATAAAAATAGAATTATCAAAGTATCCTGCACTTCTCGATCTTTTGTGGTCAAGTAAACCTCACGAATATTTACATGCATATGATAGAATTGTAAAATGGGATTTATGGAAAAGAGGTATAATAGGGATGGAACGTTATTTTTGTGATTCTGGTGAACCAGGAGTTCGAATCCCAAATCATGTAGAACTTAAAACTTGGGAAAGAGAAGTACTAACAAGAATGATAAATCAGGAAGAAACTATTTGAATTTTAAAAAATTAATATCTCTGCAGTACAATCTTATGAACAATATTTTCAAGTTATGTGGAAGAACGCTAAAATTTAATTATTTGTAGTGTTCCAACTCAGTTAAACTTAATCGTTTTTTAACAGGTTCTTAGCTTCAGCATAAATTAGAGGATAAATATGAAGCCTATCAAGTTTTTCTTTTATCTCTGGAAATTTAGTTTCATCAAGAGTAACACAAAGTTCTGGAACATAAAATAATTTTTCTTCAGTTAGTCTATGGTGTAAATTAAAATATCCCATTGCATTAGCTAGACACGCATCTAAACATCCACCAATAAAAAAACTAAGATCTCGAGGTTTTAATATTTCTTTAAATTGCATATCTGTTGTAAAATGATGCATATAAATTTCCCATCGTTCTAAAGGAATTTGTTCTGGTCTTTCATCTGGAAAAGGAGTTCCACGAGAAGTTGTAACAATAGTGTCAAGAGCAGAATCAAAAAGAAGAGAACCATAAATTGGATCAGATTTAAAAGCAACATCACATAAGGAACCGTCAAGAGTATCAGCTCTATGATGGCGATGATGTAAAACTTGATGATCTAAATCAAGAGCTAGTCTAAGAAATTCAGCAACCTTAAGATCTCTTTCTCTAAATGCTTCAATAGGTCCAATCATGAACGTATCTCCTTGAAGCTTATAGACATAAGGATGTACAAGATGAACTAAACTTTTCATATCAAAGAAAAAGAAGAAAAAAGTTAAAAAGATATCTATAGTCAAAAAGAAAAGTAATCTAATTTTTAGAATGTTTGTTGTTGACTAACAGCAAACCACAATAATTTAGTTCCAAAGACTTTTTTGGTTTGCTATAAAGAAAAAGTTTACTCTTCAATCTTAACAACTTTTAAGGTAAAAGTTAAATTTTTTCCAGCTAAAGGATGATTAAAATCTAAAGAAATCTCTTCATCAATGCCAACAACTTTTGCAGGAACTTGTTTTCCTTGGAGATCAACAAAAACAACCATCCCAATTTTTAGTTCTTTATCTCTCTCAAGATCTTTAGGAAATGTTTTTATTAAATCTTCTCTCTTGTCCCCATAAGCATTTTGAGAATCAATCTTTGTTGTTTTTTCTTCTTCTTCATGCATACCAAGTAAAGCATCTTCAAAACCTTTGATCAACATTCCTTGTCCTAAAGTAACATGTAAGGGTTCATAATTTCGTTCTTCATGAAAGATACCTTCTTTTTTAGCTAATTCTTCCTTAGAAGTATCAAAAAGTTCTCCATTTTCTAATCTTCCTTCGTACTCAACATCGATAGTAGAACTTTCCTTTACTATTTTCATGAGCTTAGTTTTACCAAGTAATATATAAGGTATTTGGTAAAAAATTAATATTAATATATACTTAAGAGTAGTAACATTAGAAAGACTTATAAATTGTCATAAATAAGAAAGATGTATATGACTAATGATCCAAATACATGGAATGCAGCTTATCATGCATTAGATGAACTTACCAGAGAAGAAATAGTGATAGATTTACCTAGCACAAGTGCAGGAACCTATGGTTTTGAAGATCCAAGTCAAGTTCGTGTAAGGGTTATGGAACCTCCTATAAAAGAAGTCATAAGTGAAGGACGTCCATTATTGGAAGCTGAATTTCTAACAGAACAAATAAGAAGAGAAGAAGAATCAGCAGATCGTAGAAATACAAGAAATCTTATTCCTTTAGAAGCGCTAAAAGAAACAAAAGAATTACAAGATCAATTGCGTAATATTGATGTTAGTTTAGAAGCAATGGTTGCACAATTTAATCCAAAAAAAGTAAATAAAGTAATGTCTGAAATAAAATTCTTAGAAGATGCTTTCTATCTTGAACCTGAAAGAGTTCAGGGATTAAATGCAAGATTTGCTGCAGCGTATACGCGTTTAAGTGCTTCTCAAGGTGAATATTTGGGATTTTTAGAAAAAGTTGAACACTATATTTTAAAAGAAATGGATGGTCCAAAAACAAATATAGAACCTATAAGTAAATCCTTAAGATTTCAAACATTAAGGAAAATAATTCCTAAAGCTTTAGATGTTACGTATGCTTCAGCTGGAATTGCTTTTGCTTTAAATGCAAATCTTAATGCTCTTGGAATTGCTGCAACAGCAGTAACAGCATATATTCTGCCTGCTCTAGGAGTAAAAGGATTAAAAGTTTGGAAAAAATTAATAAAATATCAACCAGATCTAAGAAGAGGAGATGAAGAAGCTTATCTTGGTTTTGGAAACTGTTCTTCAGAATACAAAAATCAAGTTAATGGGTATGCTGCAAACAAATCTGCTCTTCGTTCTTCTGTAGTTGAAGAAGGAAATCGTTTATTAGTACCAATAAAAGAAAACACACAAAGAGCATGTAATCCAGATGAATTTTATGTTCAAAGAATAATTGAAGTCAGTAGAAGTTTTATTGCAGACGTAGAGTCCATCACTTCCGCAGCTAAAAATTATGATTCTGCTGTAGTTGAAAGACAGAGAATAATAGAACAATTAGACCATAAAAAAGAAGTTGAAGAACATTTAAGGGGGTTAAGTAAGCCCTATAAGGCAAAATAAAGAAATGAAAAAATTTCTCTGGCCTTTGGCTTTATTAGGAGGGATAGCTGCCTTTTCTGGAATATATGACGTTAATTCTAGAGTAAATTCAGATACTGCTTGTGTTCAAAGATTTACACAAGTTGTAGAAAAAAAATCAACAGGTAAAGATGCACCAGAAGTAATATTTACAGATAGAACTAAAGAAATTAGAGAAGCATGCAGTAAATTATATACTGTTACAAAAAAAACTGATATTCCACTTATAGATAAAACATATAGAGATGCAACAGATGTTCAATTTTTAAAATTCCCAACTGATGCAGCAGAAGAAATAGAATTTTTAAATGAAAATGAGATAAAATTAACTCCAGAATTAGCAAAAGGTATTTTATTACAAGAAAATATTTTTGGTCTAAAAGAGAACATAAGAATAGGCTTTGTAAGAGAAAATTTCAAACGTACAAAAAAAGCATTAAATACCTTGGGGAATGGGGGAGATTTTAAAGATATTGTACGTATTTCATCATCTTCCTCTTTAGTAGATCTCTTAGAATTTTATGCATCTGCAGGATGTAAGATTACAGGAGATGGAGAAAAAATACAGTATCCGAGTTGGGCAGATTATAGTACACAAAAACGTAATCTTAAAAGACCGCTCGCTTTTATTCTTAGATCTTACGAGGTAGCAACGTCTGTAGTACCTGAAATAGATTGTTTAGATACAATAATGTCTGATTTTGCAGCGTCCTATAAAATGTTAACAGGAAAAGAAGTAACGGCTCAAAGTTGTGAGTTTGATAATGAAACAATAAATAGGGTTATTAATTTTAGCGAGGAATCAAAAGATTTTTTTATAAAATACAGAGATTTATGTAGTGGAGACGTAGATCCTAAAAATTTATCAGAGATAATGTTTCTTTTTGAAAGACAGCATACAAACAGCGTTCGTAATTTAAACTATCAATTAATCCAATATATGGAAATGCATAATCAGCATGCAAAATTTTCAAAAAAAGAATTACCAACATGGAATTGGCAAGATCTAAAAAAAGCTTTTGAGATGATATTAAATAAAGGCCGCCTAGAAACTGAAAATTTAGAAAATGCTTTAAAATTTGAACTTCAGGTAATGCATTCAGGAGTTAAAGTTC
>Ga0209515_10005670_pt1 | contig 16041 bp, 13 predicted proteins | sample Subgroupgradi54m_FD_187454 | JGI IMG/M metagenome (GOLD analysis project Ga0209515, IMG submission 187454) | Subsurface groundwater microbial communities from S. Glens Falls, New York, USA - GMW60B uncontaminated upgradient, 5.4 m (SPAdes)... ...
CCGGGCTTCGTTGCTCGTCGCTTTCATACGCCCGGTATGCGCGCTCCTCGCGCCTCGCCGGGCGGGCGCCTCGACGCCCAGACATGGCACCCTTATTCCCTTCCGGGTCCTTACCCCGGACTCGCTGAGTACTTGCCAGCCTGTCTCCGGTGTGGCGGCCGCTTGCGCTTGATCGCGCGCGATGGCGGTGGCGCTGCCGGGTTGACCAAGGCGTCCCGGCGCTCCAGCGAGTCAGGCTGACGCGCCGGTTGCGGCGCGGCGCCGATCGCGCGGTCACCTGAGAGCGGCCTGATGCGACGGAGCTTCGGATTCCACGGGCTGGAGTGCTGACGCGGTGGTGGGCGTCTGCGCCCGACCGCGATCATCGAGCAGGTCGCGGTGATCGAGCGGACCCTCTTGGCCATCTCGGTTTGACGGCCGAGATCTCCTTGCCGGACTTGTGTCTGTTCACGCCGGCATCCACCGACACACGACCGTTCGCGCCCGTTGCTGCACGCGCCTTGACACGCACCGGAAGGCCCTCAATAATCCGCGCGGTAGCCGCATGGCCGCTCATGCTTCCCATCGTCCATTCCGACCGTGGTTGCCAAGGAGATCCGCATGATTCGCCGGCGCCTGTTTCAGCTCATCTCCAGCGTGCTGGTGCTCGTGTCGGTGTTCACGGCGCTTCACGCGAAAGACGACGACGCCGCGAAGGAATGGCGCTTCTACTCGGGCGACAACGGCGCGAAGAAGTACTCGCCGCTCGATCAGATCACGAAGGCAAACGTGACCTCGCTGCGCATTGCGTGGCGGCGACCGCAGCTGGACCCCGCGATCGCCACGCTCCTGCCGCCGGGCTTCCGCCCCTCGAACAACTTTCGCTCGACTCCGATCATGGTCAATGGCGTGATGTACGCCTCCGACGGCGTCGGCCTCGCCGAAGCCTTCGATCCGGACACCGGAAAAACGCTGTGGGTACAGAAGACCGGTGCCGAGGAGTTCGCGGGCGCGACGAGCAATCGTGGTGTCGCGTACTGGAGGCTGGGCGCGGAAGAGCGCCTGTTCACGCACCGCGGTCACTATCTGTACGCGCTGGACCCGAAAACCGGCGATCCCATCGCCGGTTTCGGCGATCGCGGCGCCGTCGATCTGAACGCGGGCCTCGATCTGTCGCTCGGTCAGTACCACTGGGCCTCGACGCCGCTGGTCGTTCGCGATGTCGTGGTGATGGGATCCGCGATGGCGGATCAGGACTCGGCGACGAAGATGGAGGGCGCCCCGGGCGACGTACACGCGTACGACGCGCGTACGGGCAAACTCCGCTGGACGTTCCGCATCATTCCCCAGCCGGGCGAAGAGGGGAACGACACCTGGGAGAGAGATTCGTGGGCGTACACGGGCGCCGGCAATGTCTGGTCGCTGATGAGCGCCGACGACGAGCTCGGCTACGTGTACTTGCCGACGACGAGCGTCACCAACGACATGTACGGCGGTCATCGGCTCGGCGCCAATCTGTTCAGCGACTGCATCGTCTGCGTCGACGCGACGACCGGCCGGAAGGTCTGGCACTTTCAGACCGTGCACCACGATCTATTCGACTACGACAATCCAGCTGCACCGATACTGGTCGACATCAGCGTCGGCGGCCGGAAGATCAAGGCGCTCGTCGAAGTGACCAAGCAGTCGTTTGCCTACGTGCTCGATCGCGTCACCGGCAAGCCCGTCTGGCCGATGGAGGAGAGGCCGGTGCCGGCGTCCACCGTACCGGGTGAGAAGGCGTCGCTTACGCAGTTGTTTCCGACCAAACCGCCCGCGTTCGATCGGCAGGGACTGACCGTTGACGATCTGATTGACTTCACGCCGGCGCTACGCGCGCAGGCCATCGCATTCACGAAACAGTTCGTCACCGGACCGCTGTTCACGCCGCCGTCCGTCGTGAGCGCCGATCCCAACGGCACGCAGGGGACGATTCAGTTGTCAGGGTCGGTGGGTGGCGCGGATTGGACCGGCGCCGCGTTCGATCCGGAAACCGGCATGCTCTATGTCCCGTCGATGACGAATCCGTTTGTGTCGAACCTCGTGCCCGGCAAGCCGGACGAGACCGACCTTCGGTACCGCGCGAGCGACCGCCGGCTGATTCAGCTGCCGAACGGCCTACCGCTCACGAAGCCGCCGTACGGCCGAATCACGGCCATCGATTTGAATCGCGGCGAGCAGGCGTGGATGATGCCGAACGGCGACGGTCCACGGAATCATCCGTTGCTGAGGGATCTGCACCTGGGGCCGCTCGGGCATTCCGTGCGTGCGGCGCCGCTCGTGACGAAAGCGCTGCTGTTCGTGACCGAAGGCGACCAGGTCAACGTGCGCACGCCGCCGGCTGGAGGCGGGCGGACGATCCGCGCGTACGACAAAGCGACCGGCCGTGTCGTGTGGGAGCAGGAGATGGATGCGGGCTCGACGGGCACGCTGATGACCTACCTCCACAAGGGCCGGCAGTATCTGGTGGTAGCAATCGGCGGACAAAATCACCCGGCGGAGTTCATCGCGTTTGCGCTCGCCAATTAGAGGCTGGCGACTGGCGCCGTGCCTACGCGCGGTGGCGGCGCACTTTGGGCGTCGGCGCTTGAGGTGAAAATCAGGGCTTCGGTTTCCAGTTCAGGACGATTGTAATCGGCGAGACGACGGCTTCTTGCAGTGTGACGTTGATGAGGAAGCGGCCGTCCGGCGCGACATCGTACTGCGCCCGGTGACGAACCACGTTGGTCCCGCCGCCGACCATCGGTGGCAGGAACAGCGCTGTTGGTGTGCCGACGTCGAGCGATGTGCCGTTCGCACGAATCGGAACGGCCATCAGCTTCCCACTGGGCTCGACGTAGAACAGCTCGCGACCGTCCGGGCCCCACCGCGGGTAGTTGCCTCCTGAGGTTGACACCGTCCAATGACCGCCCGGTCCGGGAAACGGTTGCACGGCGATCTCAGACTGCCCGGTTTCGAATGTCTGATACGCCACCCAGCGACCGTCCGGCGAGAACTGACCCCAAACCTCGGCTGCGCTCGAGTTCAGGAACACGGACGCCTTCCGATCGCCGTCGAGCGCGAGCCGCCATATGTCCGGCCCGGCCTTCGGACCCGGCGCGTGAAACAGGAGCACGCGGCCATCGGGCGACCAGTCGTTGAGGACTTTGCCTTGCGGGGATGCCAGGACCACTTCTTCAGTGCCGGCGCCGCTCGACGATTTCTGATAGAGGTCGGACACACCGCTCCGCGTCGAGCTGAACCCGATCCGGGTTCCATCGGGCGACCAGATGGGAAACTGGTCAGTGCCCGGATCGGACGTGAAGCGCGTCGTGCGGGCGGCGTCGACCAGCCAGATGTCGGTGTTGTGTTCCACTGTCCGGTTGACCGCGACCTGCCGGCCGTCTGGTGAGAGCTCAGGATCAACAAGATTCTGGTCATCGGCGGCACCGATCGTGCCGACGGCCTTGCCGGATCGATCGAACCAGGTCAGTTGGCGCCGCGCGGTCCCTTCAACGCGGTACGCCACCAGTCCAGACGCGGCCGTCGACAGCGCGCTCGCGAGCCCATTCGCCGACGCGATGATCGGAGAGGCCACCGTTACTGGATCTCCGCTCAGGGCGCCCCGCGCGGGATCGAAGCGGCGGGCGACGAGCGTCGTCTGTCGGACAAACAGGAGCCAACCGGGCGCCACGTAGGCGCCAGCCGATTCGGCCGGCATCACACGCGTGGGTTTCTGCGCGTCGAGCGAGCCGACATAGATTCCTCGCGCTTCCGATGTGCCTGCCGCGAAAAACAGAAACTGCCGGCCGCCCGGAAGGAATTGCGGAGAACTGTGGCCGGTCTGACCGCGATCGAGCGTCGTCAAGGCGACAGCATCACCGCCCGACGCGGGCACTCGGTAGATCGCACTCGAAAACGTCGGTGAGAACAAGATGACGCCGTCAGGTCCCCACGTTGCACCGACGCCGGGCGCCACATCCGCCAGCGCCTGCGGCAACCCGCCGACGAGATCGATTTGCTTCAGTTTCTGGGTGCCGAAGAATCCCACCGACCGGCCGTCGGGCGACCAGAAGGGACCGGATGCGCCTTCGGTTCCCGCCAACGGCCGCGCCGACGTGGAATCAAGCGACCGAAGCCAGAGTCGCGGAGGGCCATCGCCGGAGGCCGCAAACACGATGCTTCGGCCGTCCGGGGACAGCGCGAACGACACAGGATCCGATGTGGCCGGCGTGGCGATGTCCAGACGAATCTCCGGAGCGTCCGCCGGTGCGCGGAGGTAGCCTGCTCCCGCCACGGCGAGCGCCACCGCAAGAACGGACGTTGTCAACATCCACACAAGCCGCTCACGGCCGCGAGCCGCAACGGGCCCGACGGCCTGTTCTGACGACGGCGGTTCGCTGAGCGCCTCATCGATTTCGATCCGCGCGTCGGCGATGTCGTGGAGACGCCGCTTGAGGTCCTTTCGCAGGCATCGGTGCAACAGACCTCGAATACGCGCCGGCACGGCCTCCGGCAACAGGTCCCAGTTCGGCTCGCGTTCCAGGATGGCGGCGATCGTGTCCGAGCCCGTCTCGCCGCCAAACGCGCGGCGGCCCGTGAGCATCTCGTACAGCACGCACCCGAACGCCCAGATGTCGGTCCGCTTGTCGACCGTTTTGCCCCGCGCCTGCTCCGGCGACATATACGGCGCCGTCCCCAACAGCACGCCGTCCACGGTCGGCCCCATCGCGGTCGGCGAGTGCGTGAGATCCGCAGGGCTGAAGCCCTGCGCCACTGCGGGTCCTGCATCTCCTGCCGATCCCGCCTGTCCCGCTCCTCCTGCTTTCGCCAGGCCAAAGTCCAGTACCTTCGCCGTGCCGTCGCGCAGGACCATGACGTTGGCGGGCTTGAGATCGCGGTGCACGATGCCGCGCTCGTGCGCCGCTTCGAGCGCGTCGGCGATCTGACGAGCAAGCGCGAGCGCCTCAGTGACCGGCAACCCTTTCGCTCGGCTAAAGCCTTCGCGCTCCTTTTCCGGGCTGCCTCCGATCCGTTGGGCGAGCGTATCGCCCTCCAGATACTGCATCACGAGGTACGCCGTGCCGTCCTGCTCCCCTACGTCGTACAGCGCGCAGATGTTCGGATGATCGAGGGCCGAGATCGCGCGCGCTTCGCGTTCGAAACGTCCACGGACGTCCGGGTCGGCCGCGATGTGCGCCTTGAGCACCTTGATGGCGACCGTGCGATCGAGTCGCGTATCGAGCGCGCGATACACCTCGCCCATCCCGCCCGCGCCGAGCGGCGCGGTGATCTGGTACGGGCCAAGGCGAGTGCCTGTCGAACGTGCCATATTCCTGGAAGAGACTGAGCCGCTCATTGTAATGCGTGTCGCGGCGTGTCGCTCGGGTTCTTCGCCGGCGATCGGTGATCCGATTGCCCGATGGCGCGGCTGTCCGTTTCACCCCACCAGTCACCGTTCCGTCCCATAACGCTCGCGCGCGCGCGTCTCGGCTCGTACGATGCGGCCACGCCGGTCGACCGGCGCAAGGAGGTGCGGCATGAAGCGCGTGCGAATCGTGATGCTCTGGGTGCTGACCGTGGCCGTCGCCGTGTTGATGATCGGGCCAGGCGCACAGAAGTTCACCGGCCCGACGTGGGAGCGGATGTTTCGTGTCTGGGGCTACCCGGAACACTTCTATCTCCTCATCGGCGCGATCGAGGTTATCGGCGGACTCGGGCTGCTCGTGCCGCGCGCCGCCTCCGCTTCAGCAGTCATCCTGATGGTCGTCATGGCCGGCGCCTCGGCGACACAGTTCCTTCACGCGCGAAACGGGCGAAGCGGAGCGGGCGAAATCGTGTTCATGGTGCTGCTCGGCATCGTCGCGTATTGCCGATGGCCCGGATGGTTGGCGCGACGCGCCGGGCACGCCCCTGCGACGGCGTCGCACGGCGTTGGTGGCGCTGCCGGCCGGGTGTGATAGAAACGCGCGTGCGGCGACGCTGGGTGATCTGGCTGCTCGTGTTCTCGGCATGGACGGCTCTGGCGATTTTCTTCGCCGTGAGCAGCTCGCTCACCTACGTCTCGACCTATCAGCCGCCGCGGTGGCGGTTCACGCTCGTGATGTCGCTCACGGAATGGTACGTCTGGGCGGCGCTGACGCCGGCGGTGGCGTGGCTGGCGCGGCGCTTTCCGCTGTCCACGCGAACGATGATCACGAGCTTCGCAATCCACGCGCCGGCCGGCCTGCTGATCGCGATGCTGAAGGTCACGATCACGCGCCTGCTTCGCGTCCCGCTCGTCGCCACCAGCGGATATTTCCTCATCAGCAACCTCGCGACGCATTACGTCATCTACTGGGCGATCGTCGCGGCCGTGCACGCGCTCGCCCACTATCGCGCCGGGCGCGAGGTGGAGCTGCACGCCTCGCAGCTGGAAGCGCGACTCGCTGACGCGCGGTTGCAGCTCCTCAAGATGCAGCTGCACCCGCACTTTCTGTTCAACACGCTGAACGCCATCTCGGAGCTCGTGCACGAGGATGCGGCGACGGCCGATCGCATGATCACGTCGCTCAGCGATCTGCTGCGCGAATCGCTCGCCGCGGGCGCGGCCGACCAGGTGACGCTCGCGAAGGAGCTCGAGCTGCTCGATCGCTACGTCGGCATCCAGCGCGCGCGTTTCGGCGATCGACTCGACGTCCGCGTCGACGTCGAAGACGATGAGGCCCGCGGCGCGCTCGTGCCGATCCTGATCCTGCAGCCGCTTGTCGAGAACGCGATCCGCCACGGGATCGCGGCGCGGCTCAGCGCCGGACGCATTCACGTTCGTGCCGCGAGGCGCGCGGACCGTCTCGTGCTCGAAGTGGAAGACGACGGCCCGGGAGTCGAGCGCCACGAAGGCGCGCGCGAAGGCGTCGGGCTCGGCAATGCGCGCGCGCGGCTTCAGGCGCTCTACGGAACGGCGCAGACCGTCGAGGTCGGCAACGGCCTGAGCGGCGGCGCGCTCGTCCGGCTCACCATGCCGTGGGTCACCGGCCCGACGCTGGCGGGGGGCCGGTGATCCTCCGGGCGCTGATCGTGGACGACGAGCCGGTGGCGCGGAGGCGGCTGCGCCGCCTGCTCCGCGGGCTGCCGGATGTCGAGGTGGCCGGCGAGTGCGGCGACGGACGCAGCGCCGTGTCGGCCATCCGCGCCACCAAACCCGATTTCGTCCTGCTCGATGTCCAGATGCCGGAGATGGACGGGTTCGAGGTCCTGCGCGCCCTCGACGGCGAGCGCCTGCCGGAACTGGTGTTCGTCACCGCGTTCGATCGGTACGCCGTGCGTGCGTTCGAGGTGCACGCGCTCGACTATCTGCTCAAGCCCGTGGACGCCGAGCGCCTGACGGCCGCGGTGGGGCGTGTTCGCACGCGGATCGCGGAGCGCCACGGCGCCGCCGATGATCCGCGCGTGCTCGCGCTAGTCAACGATTTGGCGGGCCGCGCACGCTTCCTGCGACGCGTGCCAGTGAAGGCGGGCGGCAGATGGCTCGTGGTCGATCTCGCCGACGTCGACGCGATCACGGCGGCGGACAACTATGTCACGCTGCACGTCGGCGCCGAGCGTTATCTCGTGCGTGAGACGATGGGCCGTCTCGAGCGCGATCTCGATCCCGAGCGCTTCGTCCGGATTCATCGCTCGACAATCGTGCAGCTCGATCGCGTTCGGGAGTTGCTGCCGGATTTCCACGGCGATTTCACCGTCGTCCTGCGAAACGGAATACGCGTAACGCTCAGCCGCGGCTATCGCGAGAAAATGGAGCGGGTGCTGCGCCGCGCGCTGTGAAAGCCTGCGCTCCACTCGATTCCCTCGCGGCGATCGTACGGCGAGGGCACAACGGTCGCACACCGGCAGTTGGAGGTCACACGGGCCCCACGCTGTTGAGCATGGCGTTCGAATGGTAGAATGATGGTATGAAGACGTCCATCGACAAGGCGGGCCGCGTGGTTATTCCCGCGGCGATCCGTGAGCGCGCCGGCCTCGTCGCTGGGGCCGAGCTCGACGTCACGCTCGACGAGACGGGCGTCCGCCTCGAGCGTGTGGCGGCCGGTCCGCGGCTCGTGAAGATCGGCCGCCGTCTCGTCGCCCGGCCGACCGCGTCGGCGCAGGGACGCCCCTCCGTTGATATCGCCGCGCTGATCGAGGAAGAGCGCAATCGATGGCCGTAAGTGTGTTTCTCGACACCAGCGTGCTGCTGGCCGGCCTTGTCGACTTCGGCCCGCAAAGCGCCCCGGCCCAGTCGCTGCTGCACGCCGTCGCCGAGAAGCACGTGACCGGCGCCGGCACCGCCTGGCACTGCTGTCTCGAGTTCTTTTCGGTGTCCACTCGGCTGCCGCCCGAGTTCAGGCTGACGCCGGCTGTTGCGGCGCAGTTGCTCGAGGATGAAGTCTTCGGCCGGTTGGCAGTGCACGATCTGCCCGCGGCCGATCGGCTCGCGATGATGAAGGCGGCGGCTCGAGACGGAACGGCCGGCGGTCGCATCTACGACGCGCACATCGCTGAGGTTGCGAGGGCTGCCGGCGCGGCCGTGGTGGTCACCGACAATCGTCGTCATTTCATCGCGGCCCTGAGGCACGGGATCCGTGTGGAAACGCCCGGGAATTCCTCGCGGCGTTCAAGGCGCGCCGCAGCTGATCGCCGGTGATCGGATGGACTCAGGCAACCAACCCATGGGGTTCTCCGTCTAAGCCGGGCAACGAGGACATATGAAAAAGAGCATCATCCCGTCGCTGGCACTCGCCGCGCTGTTGCTGGCGCCAGCCGCGACGTCGGCGGGGCAGGACGACCGGGTCGAGCGGCTGCGTGAACGGGCGGAGTTCCGGCGCGAGATGCGGGACTTGACTCGGGAACGGTTCCGCGCGCGCGCGGACGTCAGGCGCGAACGGATGCGTCTGAAGAACGAGTTCCGCTGGCACACCCGGGATACCTATCGCGGCGTCCATGAGCACTATTTCCACGCCTATCGCGACACGGTGCGGGAAGCGCTGCGCGAGACACGACGGGCGCTGCGCGAGGCTTTCAGAGATCGACGCTGAATCTGAGGATCTGAGGATTTCAGGATCTGAGGATCTGATCTGAGAATCTAAGAGTTCGGTGCGCGCGCCCGAGTGCGAGCGTCCCCAGTTGCTCAAATAAATCCTTAGATCCTCAACTCCTCACATCCTTAGATTCACCAACTCCTGTCCGACTGCACGCACCGCGGTAAGCATCCGGTCGATGTCCGCGCGCGTGCTGCGATAGTTCACGATGCAGGCGCGAAGCACGAAGTGGCCGCCAAGCTCCGTGCTGGTCAGGAACGCCTCGCCGCCCAGTTGTAGCCGCTCGAGCAGCGCGCGGTTCAGCGCGGCGATCGCATCTTCGTCCAGGTCACGGCAGGCCTGAAGGCCTGCACTACTACTGTTACTGTCGGAACTGCTGTTACTGCCGGAGGTTCGAAAGCCTGCGCGACTTTCGGTGCGGTCACTCTCGGTTCGGTTACCCACGAACCTGAAGCAGACGACGCTGAGGCTGGGTGGCGCCATGAGCTCCAGATCCGGCGCGCTGCGCACGCGATCGGCCAGATAGGTCGCAAGCAGTATGTTCTCCTCGATCGCCGCCCTGAATCCTTTCAGCCCGAACTGTTGCATCGTCATCCAGACTTTCAGCGCGCGGAACCCGCGCGTCTGCTGGAAGCCGTACTCGCTGAACCAGGGTGGGCCGCCGACGCCGGCGGCGTTGCCGTCCGTGCGCAGATAGGGCGGGACGAGGCTGAAGGTCGATCGCATCGCGTTCGCATCGCGCACCAGCACCAGGCCCGCTTCGACCGGCACGAACAGCCATTTGTGCGGATCGAGCGCGACGCTGTCTGCCCGTGCGATCGCGCGCAGCGCGTCGCCGTACTCGGTCGAGAGGATCGCGGGCCCGCCGTACGCGGCATCCACGTGCAGCCACACGTCGTGACGGCGGCAGACGTCGGCGATCGCAGAGAGATCGTCGATCGCGCCGGTGTTGGTCGAGCCGCCGGTCGCGATGACCGCGATCGGCCGGACGTGCCGTGCGCGGTCCTCCGCGAGCGCCGCCTCGAGCGCGTCCACCTTCATGCGGTAGTCGGTGCCCGTCGCGATCGTCCGGATCGAGGCGCTGCCGAACCCCAACAGCTCGATCGCCTTCCGCGCGCAGCTGTGCGCTTCGGACGACATGTAGAACGCGAACGGCGATGGCGCGTCGCGCAAGCCGTTCACGCGGACGTCCACGCCGCTCTTGACGTGCCGTGCGACCGCGAGCGCCGTCATCGTCGCCATCGATCCGCCGCTGACCAGCAACCCCATCGAGGTGGCGGGAAAGCCGAGCATCTCGCGGAACCAGCGGACGACCTGATGCTCGACGTAAATCGCCGCGTGGTTGCCGCCCGCGCAGCTCGGGTTCATCGCCGCGGCGAGCGCGTCGGCGAACACGCCCATCACCGCCGGCGGTGAATTGACCCAGCCCCAGAAGCGCGGATGCCCGTTGCCGAACGGGTACGGCTCAATCGTTTCCTGAAACAGACGCAGGATATCGTCCGGCGAGACCGGATCCTGAGGCGGAGGTGTGGAGAGGAATGCCTGCGCGCGCTCGGGCGGGATCGGCTGAAACACCGGCTCGCCCGGCAGCGTCGAGAGATGGTCCGCGATGAGATCGACCACGCGGTAGCCGATGCGCTGTATTTCCTCGCGTGTCCAGTCGCGCATCGTTCACACCTGGTGTGTGTCGGCGGATGTTATGCCGAACGGGCGAAAAACGGCAGGGCGGAACTCGGACCGGTGTCCTGCATGATCTCGCCGTGCTGGCTGAGATCGAGCCCGATCTCTTCCTGCTCCTCGGAGACGCGTAGGGGGATGATGAAGTCGGTGAACTTGTAGAGTACCCATGAGCCGCAGAACGAGAACGTGGCGACGAACACCAGCGCGCCGCAGTGCACCAGGAATGTGGTCGCGTGGCCCGACGTCAGGCCGACGTCTTTCGCGAACAGGCCGGTCATCAGCATACCGACCATGCCGCCGACGCCGTGGCACGGGAAGACGTCCAGCGTGTCGTCGAGCGCGGACGCGTTTTTCCAGTGCACCATCAGGTTCGACACGACGCTCGCGCAAGTGCCGATGAAGATGCTCTCGCCGATGCTGACGTAGCCGGCCGCCGGCGTGATCGCGACGAGCCCGACCACCGCGCCGACGCAGGCGCCGAGCGCCGACGGTTTGTCGCCGCGCATCCGATCGAAGAAGATCCACGCCAGCGCCGCGGCCGCGGACGCCGTGTTTGTCGTGGCGAAGGCCATGGCGGCCTGCCCCGATGCCGAGAGCGCCGATCCGGCGTTGAAGCCGAACCAGCCGAACCACAGCAGGCCCGTGCCGAGAATCACGAAGGGGATGTTGGCCGGGATGTGCGACTCGCCGGCCTGGTGCGTGCCGCGGCGTCCGAGCACGATGGCGCCTGCCAGCGCGGCAAATCCCGCCGACATGTGCACCACGGTTCCGCCCGCGAAGTCGAGCACGCCCATCTTGTGGAGGAATCCGTCCGGGTGCCACGTCCAATGCGCGAGCGGTGAGTAAATGAAGATGCTGAACAGGCACGTGAACAGCAGATAGCTGGAGAAGCGCACGCGCTCGGCGAACGACCCCGTGATCAGTGCCGGTGTGATGATCGCGAACTTCAACTGGAACAGCGCGAAGACGATCAGCGGAATCGTCGGCGCCAGATCCGGGTGCGTGAACGCGCCGACGCGCGTGAACATGAAGTAGGTGCGCGGGTCACCGATCACGCCGTGAATGCTCGTGCCGAACGCGAGGCTGAAACCGACGACGATCCACAGCAGGCTGATCACGCCCATCGCGACGAAGCTCTGCAGCATCGTCGAGACAACGTTTTTCGCGCGGACCATGCCGCCGTAGAAGAAGGAGAGCCCCGGGGTCATCAGCAGCACGAGCCCGGTCGCGGTCAGCATCCAGGCGGTGTCGCCCGCGTTGATCGGTCCGCCGGTCACGGCTTGCGGCGCGGGCCGGAAGAATACGCCCAGCAGGCTCACCACCGCCACGAGGATGAAGGGCACGGCCGAGAATTCCCGAATTCGCGTTGTCGTGCTCCGCACCGAGTCCAGTGTCATTCGGAACAGCCTCCAGAGTAATGAGCTAATGATAACAGAAGAGTGCAAGATGTGTACAGAATCGTTGCCGGAAGGACACTATTTTGACTGTGACTGGCAATGTAAGACAAAATTATTGCAGAATATGCACTGTTGTCATCAGCCCTTCACGGGCGCCGCGTCGGTCAACACGGATACGGACGCGTTCGTGAAGACCCAGTAGTGTGTGTGCTGCAGATGGACGTGCTTCCCGATCGCTCCGAGCAGACGCCGCTGGCTGCGATGCTCGACGCGGCGCGACGCGAGCTCACCGACCAGTCGACCCGCGGGCAGGGAGGCCGTGCGGCGGTAGAGCGGTACGCCGGACGAATCGACGCCCTGCTGCAGCGTTTGTATGCCGACGCGCCCCGGCCGGCGCACGCGGTCGCCGTCGTGGCGCTCGGCGGGTACGGCCGCCGGCATCTCTGCCTGCACTCGGATGTCGACATCCTGCTGCTCGTTGACGGGACGATCGAGGCCGACGACGAGCGGTGTCTCACGGGTGTGCTGAACCCGCTCTGGGATCTCGGGCTCGCGGTCGGTCATCAGGTGCGGGAGATCGACGATTTCGTCCGCCTCGAACCCGATAACCCCGAGTTTCTCCTCGCGCTCGTCGACGCGCGGCCGGTCGCCGGCGATCGCGCGCTGTTCGATCGTGTCACCACGCTGTTTCGCCGTTGGGACACGCACGCGCACCTGCTCGACGCGCTGCAGCAGCTCGCCGACGAGCGGCACGCGCAGTTCAACGATACGTTCTATCAGCTCGAGCCGGACGTGAAGGATGCGCCCGGCGGGTTGCGCGATCTGACGGCACTTCGGACGATCGGACGGATCACCGGTCCGGGATTGCTCGGCCAGGCCGCCGTCGATCGCGCGCGGCTCGACGAGGCCGAGGATTTTCTGCTGCGGGTCCGGTCGGTCCTGCACCACGAAGCGAAACGCAATCAGAACGTGCTCAGTCACGAGCTGCAGGAGACCGCCGCGCAGACGCTCGGCTACGCCGGGTCCCAGCCGCAGCAGCGCGTGGAGCGCCTGATGGGCGACTATTTCCGTCACGCTCGCGTCGTTGCGCGCGCGCTGGAGCGGGCGCGGAAAACCGCGCCCACTCCGGTCGGGCCCAACCTGGTGCGATCGCGCGATGGTATTGGTTTCCTCGACGTTCAGGAGGCGGCCAGCCGTCCCGAGACGTGGATCGACCTCTTCCAGACGGCGCTCGACCTGGGCGCGCCGGCGACCGACGAAGCCCTGACGTGGATCGGGCAGCACGTCACGAACGTCGCCGCCGAGGAGTTCTTCCCGTCGGCCGTGCGGCGCGACGCCTTGCTGGCGTGCTTGCGGCCGAAGCCGGGCCTGTACGCGCGGTTGTCCGAGATGCACGACTGCGGGTTGCTCGGCCGCATGTTCCCCGAATTCCAGGCGATTTCGTCGCGCGTGGTGCGCGACTTCTACCACAAGTACACGGTCGACGAGCACACGTTGCTGACGATCCGGAATCTGGAGCGGCTGGCGTCGCCGCCGACGCCGAGCCAGGCCCGGTTCGCGTCGCTCCTGGTCGACCTGCCCGCGCCGGAGTTGCTGGTCCTCTCTCTGCTGTACCACGACGTGGGCAAGTGGCGAGACGACGACCACGCGGTGGAAAGCGTGCGGATGGCGCAGCGCATGCTCGAGCGGATCGACCTGCCGCGCGAGTCGCGCGACACCATCGAGTTTCTCATCAGGAATCATCTCCGGATGTCGATCGTGGCGTTTCGGCGCGATACCGAAGATCCGGAAGTCGTCAAGCAGCTGGCGGCGCTGGCGGGCACCGAGGAGCGGTTGAAGATGCTGTGCCTCCTGACGCTCGTGGACGTGTCGGCCGTCAGCCCGGACACGATGACGCCCTGGCGGGAGGAACTGCTCTGGCAGCTCTACATCGACACCTACAACGCGCTGACGCTCGGCTACGGCGACGATCTGATCGAGCAGAACGTGCCGGGCCTCGCCGGTCTGCTGGCGAATCGGCCCGCCGACGTCTCCGACGCGGAAATCAGCCATTTTCTCGCGGGGCTGCCCAAGCGGTATCTCCAGCTGTTCAGCGAAGACGCCATCTATCGTCACGTCCGGCTCTCACGCGACATGCACCCCGACGAAGTGCACGTCTCGCTCGATCGCCGGGACTCGGTCTGGGAGCTTACGGTCGTCACGCTCGACAAGGCGTTTCTCTTTTCGAATCTCTGCGGTTTGCTGTCGTCGTACGGCATGGACATCTTGCGAGGCCACGCGCTGACGAACCCGAACGGCCTCGTCCTCGACGTCTTCCAGTTCACCGACCAGGACCGGTTCTTCGAGCTGAATCCGGACGCGCGCGGCCTGTTTCTGCACGAGCTCGAAGACGTCGTCCGGGGCCGGTCCGACGTGTCGGCCCGGCTGCGCGCACGCGAGCGCGGCGCGTTGGCGCGCCGCGTGCCGAGGAGTGCCCCGACGGTTCACGCCGACAGCCACTCGTCGGCGCGTTACACGATCGTCGACATCATCGCGGGCAATACCCTGGGCCTGTTGCACCGGGTGAGCCGGCTGATGTCGAGCCACGGCTGCGAGGTGGACCTCGTGCTGATTTCGACCGAGGGGCAGAAGGCGATCGACGTGTTTCACATCACCAAAGGTGGGGCCAAGCTGGCCGAGGAGGCGCAGCAGGCCCTCACCGCCGATTTACAACGCCTGCTGGAGGGCCCCGATGAAGCTGATTAAGAGCATCATTCGACCGAACAAGGTGGACGAAGTGAAAGACGCGCTCACGAAGCTGAACATTTCAGGCATGACGGTGACGGAAGTGCGCGGCCACGGCAGGCAGAAGGGGCACACGGCCATTTATCGCGGCAAGGAGTACAACGTCAGCCTGCTGCCGAAGATGGAAATCGAGGTGGTCGTCCCGGACGAGATCGTGGACGAGGCGATCAAGGCCATCATCCAGGCGGCGCGGACGGGTGAAATCGGGGACGGCCGGGTGTTCGTGATCCCTGTCAGCCAGAGCTACAAAATCCGGACCGGGGAGCAGGAGGCGCTCTGACGCCTGTGTGCCACCCACGTTGACGCCAATCCTCGGAATGGCACCTTCCGCCTCTCCCCGGATTTTCGGGCCATTGGCGCCGGCACCAATTCCCCGGTCCGAGCGCGTCGAATTCAGGCGAATCGCACTGGCAGAAGGACTTGGCCCCGGACCCAACGGCAGCAATAATGCGCGCGAGTGGTGGGTGGTTCTCAAGCGCGAGCGGAGGGCGCGCCGGGCGGCTGACCAGCAATTGACGCCATCCACTTATGTGAAGTTGGCCCGACGAAATGAAGACCGACGTGCCGACGATGTAAAGTATCGGCGTGCCGGAACTGTCGCGGTTCTTCGGAATCGTCATTCGAATGTTCATGGAGGTCGGCGCTCCTCACCATCGGCCTCATTTCCATGCGTTGTATCAAGACGCATTGGCCACGTTCGCGCTGGACCCAATCGAATGCATCGGCGGCGGGCTTCCTCGGACACAGCAACGCCTTGTTGAGGCTTGGGCCGAGATCCACCATGCGGAACTGCTGCGAGATTGGGAACTCTTGCAATCCGGGCGGCGTCCGCTCAAGATTGAGCCATTGCGGTGAAGGGAGCCGATCGCATGGGGCACGTCATCTATCGCGTGGAGCAATTTGAAATAGTGGGGCCGTATACGCTGACACTCCGGTTCGCGGACGGGAGTCAGCAACGAATTGATTTTCGCCCGGTCTTGGAAGGTGAGATATTTGGGCCCCTTCAGGATCTGGAGACATTCAACACCGCTGAACTCGATCCAGCGTTCGGGACGCTACAGTGGCCCAACGGTGCGGATTTCGATCCCGAAACGCTCCACGACTGGCCGAAATATCGCGAGGAACTC
>Ga0209515_10005673_pt1 | contig 16035 bp, 10 predicted proteins | sample Subgroupgradi54m_FD_187454 | JGI IMG/M metagenome (GOLD analysis project Ga0209515, IMG submission 187454) | Subsurface groundwater microbial communities from S. Glens Falls, New York, USA - GMW60B uncontaminated upgradient, 5.4 m (SPAdes)... ...
AGTGGCGAGAGTTGTCGTCGAGACCCATGTTGGAGTACCCGCAACCAAGGCCAAAACCTGGCCGCCTGTCCCCGCCGATGTGGTGGCGAGAGCACCAGTATCGTTACCGTAGGGGATGCTTCCTGCCTGTATCGCTGCCCAACCAGTACCGCCGTTGCCAACCGGGAGCGTACCCGTGACGTCGGATGTGAGATTCACCAGCGCCGTCGCAACAGCGCCCGCAGTTGCTTTGAGGAAGCCCGAAAGATTCCCTATAGAAAAATTACTGGTAAAAAGATTTGTCGAGGAAGCGGTGGTCGAAAACAGGCTGGTGGTTGTCGCGGCCGTGGCCACCACTCCTCCAGTGGCCGAGACAGAAAACAAATTAGTGCCGGAACTATTTTGGATTTGGAACAGGTTGGCCGCTTGGTTTAGAAAACCGATAATGCTCAAAGGTGTTGCGGTGGTGCTTGTCGCGGCAATCGTAACAAACGAGCTGTTTACCGGTGTCGTCGTACCAAACACCGAGGGTGTTGTGGTGCCAACCACTGCTCCGGCCACTTGTGCAAAGGCGGCAGCAGTAATCTGCTGGCGCGGCGAGAGTGTCTCAAAACTGCTGTTGTTGGAAGAGACTTTAACTTCTAAATACAGCGCGCTTTGGTTCGAAAAGTCTAGAGTAAGCGGAGTTGGATATCCGTTTGCGGTATCTCCAATGTGGACCGTAAAGACACCCTGGGTTACCGTGGCGCTGACAGAGGTGAGTGTCGAGGGCCAGAGTTGAGTGCCGCCGGTAAGGCTGTCCCACACTGCAAATTTAAAATAATATGTTCCGGTGAGTAAGTCGCCGGCACTGTTTGCAAGCCGGCCTTGGTAGCTGATAATTTGCGGCGGCACCGAGGCGGCCTGCACCGTATCAACCGAGACAGAAAAAGAAAGAGTGGCCGCCAAAACAAAAACCAAAAGTGGGCGCAAAAAAGAAAACGGAGAGCGTTTACTGCGCTGGATATTTTTTTCTATACCCGCGTGGGCCCGATAGGCATCGCGCAACTCCCGAGAGAGAGTGTGTTTTTGCATTTCGCGTTTTAGTTTTGTCTTGGACAGATGCAGCTCGAGCGATTGTTTATTTACAAACCATTCCCTACCGATAAAAAACCCTTCAACCTGGCCAGCGCGGCATAGGCGCGTGATGTAGTCGTTGGTAACCGAAAATAGAGTGCTTGCCTCACTAGCAGAAAGAAAACCATCGGCGAGCGCCGGATGGTACAAAGAAGCGGGTATATTTTTGGTGTGTTGGTTGTCCATTGCGACAGTAGTTCGCCAGACGACCTGACCAAAAGAAAAAAGGCCAGGTCGCCAAGCGACCGTGCCCTGTTGCTGGATATAATACCGCGCCCTGCATCAAACCCAAGAATCTCTTCCTGTGGATAAAACCCTTATCTACAAAGGTTTTTTAAAAGGTATTGGGATTATATTTTAATGAGGAAGGTTAAACCTTGCTCAAGTACGCAACGGAGCTACTGGATATCTACCCAATTTTAGGAATAAAAGATTCCCGAGATATATTGCAAAAAAAGGATATCTCGGCAAAACGAGAAGGCAGTATCGTATTTTTTTCTCCCTAATAAGGAGTTTCAACGTCGATTGTTTGAGACTTCTCGATGTAGTTGCCTGCCGTGTCGTACACCCTAAGGACAACCTTCTGGTCCCCCGCTTTAAGGAAGGGTACAAAGAGCTGCGAGCCAACCGGCAGGAACAAATGATTGCCTAGGTCAACGTAGTAGTTGTTTTGGATACCGCTTGCTTTGTCTTCCGCATCAAAGGAAAAGCGCACCACGTCGCCGACAAAAATCTTGTCTGCACTGAGATGTATCGAGGTGATCGAGGGCGGGCTCATATCTGCTTGTATGCGGTAATGGGCCACAGGGCCACCCGAGACGAACCGTAAGTGGAAGTAGAAAATACCGTCACCCGGGATAGGGATATCAACCTTCGGGATTTGTGTCGTGTGAGCATTGGAGGGAATGGTATCTGGGAGGTTGTTGAGTTCGTACGCGTAGACGACACCGGGTTTCCCCAACCATACAAAACGCGCAGTAGGCGCATTGTACCAACGACCCTGATTCGGGTGTGTGGGAGAAAATACAACAAACGAACTGGCGGCGCTTGTTGTTGATACATTTTGGAAAAAAGTTGAATCAAAATTATGTACCTGATAACTGCCCGCCTGCGACATACGCAACACGTTGGTGCCAAGACCATCATTTGCGAGAACCTTGGTCTCGGCACTGTCAAAAGAAAGTGTAAAGGTACCTGTGCGCCTCGGCATCGCGACAACATCTACTATCGAAAGCGAGCGGTTTTCCTCTCCAGAATTTACTATGACGCAACTCAGATGTGCCCTGCCTTCTTTTGTGTCTATACTGTTTTCTATCACGTACGAACAGGTGGAGCTTGCAACATCAAGAGCTTTTATCTCGACCGCGCCGGGGTCAAACACAAGCCCCACCTCCACGGCATTGATAGGCTCGTCCCCGGTATCAACCACGATAGTAAAGCGCTGTTCAAAACCAATATCGTAAATCCCCCACTCGGGTTGGAAGCGTAGGGTAGAATTGTAGAGTGTATACGGGACTCTCTCGAGCTTTAAGTAACCGGTAGTTTGAAGCCGGAGTGCAACCAACACAAGTATAAAAACCGGCACCGATGCAGCCACAAATAAAACATAGTAGCGCCACCCGCGCTCTTCCCCACGCGAGCGCAGGTGCTGCCAGGACATATAAAAAACAAAAACGCACACCGTAAGAAATGCCAACAGTATATTTGTGGTACTCGAAATATCGTGTCGGGGGATAAAAAGGAGGGCTCCGCCGGGACTTTGTTCGAGGCCTGGGAACACACTGTTTTCAACGAGATAAAAGCTGTCTTTGCTGAATGAGATTGTCTTCCCCGAACTGCCGTTTTGAAACCACTCCGAACCGGAGTTAAAATAGGAGTTAATACGAGTGCGGGTTGCCTCGTCCGCAAAACTGTCACCGTAGATACCGGCATTTTTGTTGTAAAATGCAACCTCAACCCCGCCCGGCAAGTACGTATCCCGAAAACGCCTCGCGTAGGCGTCGTCGGTGAGATAATTTGCGGTGAGCGCGCCTATCATCCGGCCGCCTCGCATAATTGGCCGGCCGGTGTTCAAAAAGATTTGGCGCGGGTCAAACCCCACTGTCGCCTCAACACTTTGAGCGGATTTCCCCTGGGCAACAAGACGCGCAACCGGGTTGGTAAGAAAAATGTTGTTACCAAGGTTACCTACGCTCTTTGTTCTGGAAAGGAGAGTACCGTTGTCGTCCGCAACGCCCATAAGCCCGATGTTACGCTCGGCAACTTCTTTTTTGCTAAGCGCAACCAGTTTTTCGGAATCCTTGGCAAGGAGATACTCCTGCAAGAGGTTGTTGTTTGCCACCTGGTCGCCCTGTTCCTTTAGGTAAGCGAGGTCGCGCTCAATGCCAGCCCGAAAAGCGCCGGATGATTTTGCTCCAATAGTGGAGGCGTAGAGAGCGCCGCCTATATGGAATAACACGAACAGAAATAGAAAGAAGCCGAGCGTGCCGTAGAGGACCCTCAAAAGAGACTTCTCGGTACGGAGTATATGCGGGTCGCGCCACGAGTGCTTGCTCATACTTTTTTCGCTCTAAGGTATGCGTCAAGGTAGAGCACCGGCGTACCCATAGAGACCACCAGTATCTTAGCGGCCCATCCTATCAAAATCGTCTGTACCAAAAGAGCGCCCGGCAGGTCAAAAAAGGCAATCGTAAAAAAGAGCGAGCTGTCAACCAACTGGCTTGCCGCGTTTGCGGCGTTGCTGCGGAGCCATAGATATCTGCCATGGGTCTGGCGCGCCAACCACTTGTAGATAGCGATGTTTACGTACTGCGCAAACATATAGGCAATAACGCTCCCAACAATAATCCGTGGGGAAAACATAAACAGTGTGGCAATCGCATCATTAGCCACCGCGCTGGTTGCCACTCCACTAAACTGTACGGCCAACTGAGACATACCCGCAAAAAACAAGACAAAACTGGACCCAAAGAAAATAGTCTTCCACGCCACACCCTCCCCTCCCCGCTCAAGCAAAAAGTACGTTGCCAGGAAAACACAGGCGTAAAATATATTACCCGCATTGGTTACGAAGCCAAAAAAGGCGACGAGTTTTGCCCCAAAAATCCCAATCATAATGAGGTTGGCAGCAATGGCGCCAAACAGCCACTCGGGGCCTATCCGCGCAGCAACAAAGACAAATGATATGTCGAGAAGTGCCGATGCTAGGAACAGTAGTTCGTTTGGCATACAAATAAAACCATACCCATACTATATTTTGCGATGTTCTATCTTTGTGATGGTTGACTCTGCCTTGTCTATAAGCTTCTGCAGGCGGTTGATAAGCCTCTCTTCCTCTACACTCAACTGGCGTTTTGACTTAACCTTTTCGAGTGCTCTCACCTCGCGTGCGACAGCGTTTTTTAGATCAGTAAATTGTTTGTGCACAAGAGCGTGTGCGCGCTCTACCTTGCTGTACTCCCGCTTGCGGAAGAGGTGGAAGTGATGGAAGAGATACCAACCCGCAAATAGCAAGATGCCAAAAACCGCGAGCCCGACCAGCGCAAGAGACAAATAGTTAACGGCGAGCCACCCCAACGAAAAGAGTGTGTATGCGGAAGCGTGCACTGTCTGTGTGACAACAAAATTTCCCTGCGCGGTCACTTGGTTTCCCGCTTTGTCGTACGCGACAACCACAAGCGTATACGCACCCGGGCTCTGTGCAGGCAGAGTGTATATGCCCGCCCCTTCCTGTGCGCTCACCAAAAACTGCTTCCCGCCGACAGAAAGTTGGTAGTGGTCTATGCCCGAAAGCTCGTCGTCGGTAGCAAACAACACCGCGAGTTTGTCGGGGGTTGTGGTGCCGTTTGGAAACTGCACCGCGGTTGGCAGGGGCGCCACCGTGTCGATTTGGATTCTAAATGTATAGGTTGTACTCCACCCGTCGGGTCCTTTTTCCCGCACGTGGAAGTACCAGATACCGTCGGTGAGGTCGAGCTCTTTGTGGGAAATAGGGTCGCTGTACAACACTACCGGCGAGCCGTCGGCATTTTTGTCGTAACCGAGACGGACCGCGGTGGTGCCTTGGTCGTTAGTCCAGTCGAGTATCACGTGCGCATTGCCGTACCACCGGGTTGGGTCCGGATGGGTAGAGGAGGTTACGGTGAGATTTTTTTGCGGCGCCAAAGGGGCGGGGGCTGGTTCGGGAGCTTGCGTTGGTGCGGGGCCGGGAGCGCTTGGGGCCGGAGCACTTACCGACGCAGACTTTACACTAAACGTCCCGCCGGAGAGGCCGGAAGTAATGTCGGTGCCTTGGCCGTCGTTTGCTAACACTTGTCCGCTTTGGAAGGTGATGTCACCCATGCCTGCGCGGGCGGCGCGGAGCGTGACAACCACAACCGTACCCGGGCTCCCTTGGAAGCCCGCGAGTGCTACGCCTTCGAACGTGGCGGTATTTTGCGAAACTGAGGGGTCCGACGGCCAAAAGTTTAATACGGAACTTGATTTCGAAATCGACTCGACCGAAAAAATAGAAGGAAACCGGAGTGCGCCTGAAACCGCGTTGATAGAGGCGCTGGCGGAAGAGATAAACACTTTGACCGTTACTTTGTCGCCGATGGTGTACGTTCCCGCCGAAGGAGAAATAGAAAGTGACGCCGCAAATGTTGTGGCCGGCGCGACAAGCAAAAACGACAGCGCTATGGAGTAGAAAAATGAGCGCATAGTACCCTTGTAGTATACCTCACACACTCTCGTGTCTATGTTTGCCCCGGCGGAAAAAGAGGATAACGCTACCTATCACACCGAGCAGAAGCAGGATGACAAACCATTGCTGACGCACAAGGAGCGCGATACTTATTTTTTGTGGCGGCACCGAGGCCGTGTGGGTGTGTTGCGCGCGGTCGGTTGCCCGTACAAACAAATAGTGGTCGAGGTCTTGAGCAGGAGAAAGTACATACGGGCTTTGTACAACCTGCCAGGAAAGGTCGGCATCTTTTGCCCGGGGGTTGTATGACCGGGCAATTTCAAAATACAGAATGCCAGAGTCTTTGTCTTGAGTGTCAAACACAAGCACCGGGCCCTCCTGGCCAAACGCGTGGCCGGGCAGAACCGCGGGGACAAACGGCTCCGGTGGAGTAGTATCGTCTGGCACATACACCCGGTGCGGTGCGCCCGAGGCTGGCAGGATATCAAGCGAGAGCGGAGTAGTTTGCAAAGGCGCGCGGGTTCCCTTGCCGTCGTCTTTGTAGACCTCTGTGTCGGCGCCAAACGAAATATGCACAATACCAGGGTTGTTGGCTACAAACACCAGCGTGGTGAGGACTCCTTTTTCTTGAAACCCACCGGGAAGAACGCCCGCAAAGGTTACGGTGCCAGTTGTTTTTTGCTTTGGCTTCTCGACCCACAATGGTACCACCGAGCCCGAGAAGCGGATATCCTGGAGCGTCAGGTCGGGCAAAAAATGTAGCGAACCTTCAAATGCATTAACCGCGCCGTCGGTTGAGTCGAGCATCACCGTGAGTATAAATGTGTCACCAACCCGCACCGGGGCGGAAGACTGCTCCAGGTGCAGCTGGGCCGCCGACACCAAGGCGGGGAGCGCAAAAAGAAGTACGGCGAGTGTGGTGCGGAGCGTATACATATTATCCTGTCCAGTGCGAAGCCATAATACTAAAATCTATCAGGTTGACGACCCCGTCGTGGTTGAGGTCGTAGGCCGAGGGCGGGTTCTTTTTCTTATACCAAAACGCTTCGATAGAAAAATCAACAATGTTTATTTTTTTGTCACCGTTGATATCTCCGGAGACAGCGGGGGCAGAAACAGGGGTAGTCTCTTTTGTTTTTGTAACGTCCTTGGTACCGACCGCAAACGTAACCGACTTACTCGTGCGGCTTACCTCGCCGCTTTTGGCGGCGTTGGAGTGGGTGCTGTGTTGCCCGAGCTCGAGCGATGCGGTCAAAAAACTGTAGGAGTAGACGCCGCCTTTGTCGCTCGGCGTTTGGAAGAACAACTCGTTTTCGGAATTGACTGAAATAGTAACCACGCTCGAAGGCACCGACTGCCCAAACACGCGGATAGGATTGCCGCGTTTTACTTCCGACTTGTCGACATCAATCGTCGGCGCAAGAAAAATCCCCGACACGCTGGTGTTTACATTTGCCGTAATCGAGACCGGCACCGTGATGGTCGAAGACTGGTTGCCGCCGGAGTCTTCCGCATAGATGCTAAAGAGGTATGTGCCGCCGTTTAAGTTGCCCACCGCTGTCGAAAATGCCGCATCTTCTCCTATCCTCGATGTTGCAACGACTTGCGCGTCTTTAAGTATCGTCACCGTGCTCCCCGGGTACGCGCGGCCACTAAATGTAGCCGTGGCGGAAGATGTAAGCCCGACGCTCCCACCCCCGCCACCTCCTCCACCGCCGCCTCCTCCTCCACTACTGCCACTGCTTCCGCCGCTTGATGCAGCCGGAGTACCCGAGACTTGTGTCGAGGTTGCAATCCTGTTTCCAAACGTATCTTTGGGGACTATGACAAAATAATAGGTCGTACCGTTGGTAAGACCGGTCCGTGTAGAGGATGTAGTGTTGCCAAGGTCGGAGTACGTATACGGCCCGCCGGAGGAGGTTGACTGCCCGACATCGTAGCCCGAGACTGTCCAACCCAAAAAGCCCACCGAGGCGGTCCAGCTAAGTGCAACTTGTGCGGCACCCGCGGTAGCCGAGACAACCGGTGTGGAGACAAAGGGGTACGACGCAAACCCCGGGGTTGTAGTAAACGATGTGATACTCGAGGTGCCGTGAGCAAATTCAGAAATGCTTGCAAATAAAGAAAAATGGTCCGAGGTTGCCCAACCCCCCGAAGCCATAATAGGAGCAAATACTTGATAGGTGTCCGACCTAAGGTTTTGGGCATACGCTACGCGCGCGGCGCCAAGCCCCGCGCTGCACGCAAACAAGAGTATCCCCCACCCGATAAAAATCCCGCGCATCGCTCCTGTATTGTAGCAAAAAAAACTGCAGTATTACTTTTTGGCTATGCACTCTTGATGCTCTTTGGTGTTTTTGAGGCCGCAGTTTTTCCACTTGCGGCCGCTTCCGCATGGGCACGGGTCGTTGCGCCCCACTTCCCCCGAGGTCGAACCTCGGGGGTTGGTGATATTGGAGAGCGTAATGGTTGGTGCGGCTGCCATCTCGCTTGCGACAACACTCTGCGCCGCCTGCGGGGTCATCTGCTCAAGCAACTCAAACACGCGGGCCGCGAGCGTCAACTCCATTTCTTTATACAACCGCGTGCCCTCGCGGCGGTACTCTGTCAAGGGGTCACGCTGGCCGTAGGCGCGCAAGTTGACCGAGCCGCGCAAGTACTCCATCGACTCGAGGTGCTCGACCCACAACATATCGAGTGTCTGCAGGAGTGTGGTGCGTGCGCCAGCGAGGAACTCTTCGCGACCAATTTCTAGCGCTTTTCTAGCCAAGATTTCTTTTGCTTCTTCGTGCTCGCCCGCCAGCTCTGCGAGTACATCGGCGACATCCTCAAGCCCGCCGAGTAATATTTTGTGTCGTCGCTCGTACACCGCACGGCGCTGGCGGTCGAGGATGTTGTCAAACTCGAGCACGTGTTTGCGCGCGTCAAAATTAAACCCTTCTATTTTAGTCTGTGCACTCTCAAGCGCCCGCGAGACCAGTTTGTTTTGTATCGGCTCGTCTTCGGGGATGCCGAAGCGGCCCATCAATCCTTTGATAGAGTCGGGGGCAAAAATGCGCATCAACGAGTCTTCGAGCGAGACAAAAAACTGTGTCTCGCCCGGGTCGCCCTGCCGGCCGGAGCGGCCGCGGAGCTGGTTGTCGATGCGGCGCGCCTCGTGCCGCTCGGTACCCAACACAAAAAGCCCGCCAAGATTTTTTACTTTTTCGTATTGCTCGGCGGTGGCAGCGGCGCCACCGAGCTTAATGTCGACGCCGCGGCCCGCCATATTGGTCGCCACCGTAACGCGGCCGGCCTCCCCCGCGCCGGCGACTATCTCGCCCTCGCGTTCGTGATTTTTTGCGTTGAGCATCTCGTGTGGCACGCCCTCGCGTTTTAAAAATGCCGAGAGCAGCTCGTTTTTCTCTATCGAGACGGTACCCACCAACACCGGCTGGCCTTTGGTGTGCAGCTCTTTGATTTTGCGCGCGAGCGCCTGGAACTTGCCTTTTTCGCTCTGGAAGATTTGGTCGTTTTGGTCGAGCCGCACCACCGCCTGGTTAGTCGGGACCTCGACCACCTCGAGCCCATAGACTTTGTAAAACTCCTCTGCCGAGGTTTTGGCCGTGCCGGTCATACCGGCAAGTTTATCGTAGAGTTTAAAGTAGTTTTGGTAGGTGATAGAGGCAAACGTGCGCGATTCTTTTTGCACCGAGACGCCCTCCTTTGCTTCAATCGCCTGGTGGAGGCCCTCGCTCCAGCGACGCCCGGGTTGCATACGGCCGGTAAACTCATCGATGATAATTACCTCGCCGCCTTTTACAACATACTCCTTGTCGCGCAGGAACAGCGCCTTTGCACGGACCGCTGTTTCGAGGTGATGGACAAATTTGATGCCATGCTCGGTGTAGATATTTTCGATACCCAGGAGTTTTTCGCTGTGCTCGATACCCGTGTCGGTTAACTGGATCGCTTTAAGTTTTTCGTCAACCGTGTAGTCGACTTCGGGGTGAAGCTGTGTCACCAGGGAGGCAAACTTTTTATACAAATCCTCCGACTCCGCGGTGGGGGCGGAAATAATCAAAGGCGTGCGTGCCTCGTCTATCAAAATAGAGTCGATTTCGTCGACAATCGCGTACGCGTGCCCGCGCTGGCGTATCTCCTCGGCACGGTAGGAAATATTGTCGCGCAGATAATCGAACCCAAACTCCGAGTTGGTACCGTAGGTGATGTCTGCCTCGTAGGCCTCGGCGCGTGTGCAAGGGCGCAAAAATTCGTAAAAGACACGGAAGCTTCCCTCTTCGTCGCGGATTGCGTCGTTTTCGGCGTGGGTTTGGTCGTAGCGGTATGACGCGTCGCCGTTGATAACACCGACCGACATCCCAAGGGCCGCGTAGACCTGCCCCATCCACACTGCGTCGCGGCGCGCGAGGTAGTCGTTGACTGTCACGATGTGGACACCCTTGCCCGCGAGTGCATTGAGGTAGGCTGGCAGAGTTGCGACCAGCGTTTTGCCCTCGCCGGTCTTCATCTCGGCGATGCCGCGATTGTGGAGCACCATACCGCCGATAAGTTGGACATCAAACGGGCGCAAACGGGTGGTGCGCCGCGCGGCCTCGCGCGCGGCGGCAAAGGCCTCAGGCAAGAGCGCCTCAGGTACGGCCCCAGCCGCCAGGCGGTTGCGGAATTCATCGGTTTTTGCCTTAAGACCCTCGGTTGAGAGAGCCTCATACTCTGGCTCAAACGCGCCTATGGCCGCAACGGTTGAGGAACTCTCCCCAAGCAGCTTAGCGCTCGGGTCGCCAAATAGATTTTTGAGCGAAAACATAGTCGAAATGGTAGCATAGTTCAGCCTTTTTTGCCCTGATAAAAAGAAAAGTCCCCCGAGAGAACTCGAGGGGCTTTTCTTTCGAGAGGATACCGTCTTTGATCTCTACATCAAAAACAGGAGCACGCCTGCCTGCCGGTAGGCAGGTTAGCGGCGCTTCTTCTTTCCCGCTGCTTTCTTTTTCTTTGCCATAATAGTTTGGCGACACGAGTCGCTTTGGTTGCGCATCGATCGACCTTGCTGTTGAGCGCCCTAGGACGACGCAACAAACAAATACTCGATGCTCTGTATACAAGTATCAAACAAGTTTTCCATAGATACAATGAAAAATATTTTTCTTCTGTGGATAACTTTTTTAATATCTCAAGAAATTATTTTTACTTCCGGCTCAATAGTAATATCTAATTTTTCTTTTACTTCTTCCTGTACTTTTTTTGCAAGCGCCACGACATCGTGCGACGAGGCATTTTTTTGTGCAACAACCACAAGCGGTTGCCTCTCAAACAAGCGCGCGCCGCCAACGCGCGCACCTTTAAGCTGTAAAACGTTATCCAACAACCACGCAAGCGATATTTTAACTCCTAACTCACCTGGAAATTGTGGTAGCGCAGGAAATTGTTTGGCTAACTCGGCTGCTTTTTGTAGAGAAACCGTCGGGTTGAGAAAAAATGAGCCCGCAGTGCCCTCTTGTGCCAAGTCGGGGAACTTTTTGGCCCGAATCGCCAACACTGCCGCCCGAATATCGCCCAACTTGGGGGCCGATATGCCCGCAAACGCCTCTGCCAAGTCGCGATAGGCCAGCTTTGGAGCGCGCTCTTGTTTCAAAATCAGTGCTATGCGCAGTATCACGTATCTCCCTGGATTTTTTTTGAACACACTAGCGCGATACCCAAACGCACACTCCGTGTTAGCCATTTTTTTTACTTCTTTTGTCTGCACATCCAACACTTCGACCCACGCGAGCGTATCTTTTAGCTCCGCGCCGTAGGCGCCGATGTTTTGCACCGGCGCTGCACCAACAGTACCGGGGATACCCGATAAATTTTCTATGCCCCACAAGTTTTCTTCGACTACTCGGGCAACAACTCCATCCCAGCTCTCCCCAGCCCCGACAATTAGCACCGCTTCGTCATCATTCTTTTTTAAATCAATTCCCGCCAACTCTATTTTGACAACCAGCCCGTCAAAACCGGCATCATCTATCAACACATTTGAACCGCCGCCCAAAATCAGCACTGAAATATTTTTTTCGTTTGCAAAAGAAAATGCTTCTTGTAAAGCTTCGATTGTCTGTACTTTTACAAAAAAACGCGCCGGCCCGCCGATGTGGAAAGTGGTGTATGGCGCGAGCGGGATGTTCTCTTCTACTTGCATTACCCTGCAGTATGCACCGTGCGGGAAGCGGATGCGAGCTCCAAAACATTGTTCTAAATGTGAGTGCAGTTCGCTCCCCGCACGAAGCACCCTTGTAGTATAGCAACTGGAGAAATGTTTTCCACACACAGACACGATATAATGTATTATGATATATCATAATAAGATACGGAATATGAAAGTCAGAGCGAAAGAACTGAGTGAGAAGCAACGAATTGAGACGCTTGACGCACTCTACACTGCCGCAGGCGCGGTGCGCGGGCGCGAAGCGATGAAACTATTCCTACGCGATTTATTAACCGAGAGTGAGCGGATTATGCTTGGTCGGCGGATTATCATTGCGCGGAAACTCTTAAACGGCGGCGGATGCGATGATATTGCTACCGAGATGCACGTTGGGTACGACACTATATACCGCATACAGCGATGGCTTGACGATCAACTGCCGGGGTACGAAAAAGCTATAGCGGAGTGGGAAAAAGAGTTAGATAAACGCCAAGCAAAAAAGTTGTACGCAACGAGCGCAATCGTGCGGCTTAAAAAGAAGTACCCCTTGCATTTCTTACTCTTCCCAACGCCAAAAAAGTAGTCAGTTTTTATTATGATATATCATAATGCTTTATAGTGTATAGTAAAAAAAGAAAAACCCGCCCTCCAACGAGTTCTTTCGTTGTTGAGCGGATTGGGGGTGGTCTGTGGAACAACAACCGGAGACAGTGTACAGGAATCAGCAGAAAAGTCGAGGAGCAGCAGGGGTACGAAAAGCCCCCTTCGACAAGCTCAGGGGGATTTTCGTAGAACGGTGTTTTGTAGAACTAGCACCACGCCAGCACTCACACCCAAAGTATACCCTGAGGGCAGATTTGCTGCAAGGCGAAATCTTGCTTCGCAAAAGTCCTCGGGTTCCCTCGTCGTGTCCGTTCTTCCAGACGGCCAGGCGAGGCCAGACTATTTGCTCAACAAATTTCGCCTTTTCGCTTACTTGAGGGTGCCGTTTTGGATTTGGGTGATAAGCGACTGCACTTGCGCGGCAAGGGCGGGATTGAGTTGTGCCGCGCGGGTTAGTTCGGTAATGGCGCCTCCCTTGTCGCCCGCCGCAAAGTATGCGGCGGCAAGCCCCACGTGGGTCTGCGCGTCTTGCGGGCTGGCATCAACTCGGCTCTTCCAGATTGCAACCAACCGGCCAAACTGCTTGGTGTTGACATACACCTGCAAAAGCCGCGCATCATCAACCAGAAGCGTACCGAACCCTTCGGTCAAAAGCGCGTCGGCCTTTTGATTTTCTCTGGCATAGTAAAGCCCCGCCACATAGAAGATGCGCGCATCTTTGTAGGCAGGCTCCTCGGTAAATGCCCGCTCCAAGATTGGCAGGGCGCTTTTGACGTCGCCCGAGTTGAGATACACGATACTGGTCTCAAACATAATTTGTTGTTTGCGCGGAGAGTCGGCAAGCGCGCGGTTGAGCCACTCAAGAGCCTGGGGGAACTTCCCATAGCTGTCGAGAAATGCGCCGAAGAAGAGCTCGAGGCGCGCGTCGCCTGGCCGCGAAGCAACCAGTGCTTGCGCTGCATCCTGTGCTTGGGTAAAGGCGTCTTGTTTGACCGAGGGGTCTACCGACTTTGCCGCGACGAGGTTGGAGGCATATTGCAAAAGCTGCTCGGTTGCCTCTTGCTTACCCAGAGGCGTACCTGGCCACGCATTTTCCCCAAGCGCCACTTGGAACTGTTGTAGTTGTACCTTGGCGTCTTTTGGCGCCCCAGTTACACCACCGTGGCCGTCGGGGACTGGGACTTGGGTCATAATCGCATTAAGCAAGTCTTGCGCGCGCGCGATGCCCGGGGCGTTGAGGGCCCACGCACCGCCGAGGACCACCAGCGCCACAACCGGAGCCGCAATAGCCATCCCCCTCTCGTTGAGGGGTTTGGAAAGGAGGATAAACCCCGGTAGCTCGCGACGCGAGAGGCCGTGCACAAACGCCAACAGCAGGACAAAGTACACCGAGCTCATCAAGTCGTCGAACACAAAGAGGTTGTTAAATGCGTATGCTGCCAAGAGCCCGAGCAGTACCGCGGCCTCGGGTACCGAGAGCAGCTCGGAGCGAATAATAATCCACACCATAAGAGCGAAGAGCCCCATATAGAGCAAAAACGCAGGAAGCCCGCCTGCGATAAGCCAGTCGAGAAACTGGTTGTGCGCCCGGTCAAACCATTGTTCTTGAGTGTACATTTGCGGCTCGTAGTATTTGTTGAAGACGAAACTAAAATTCTCTTGCCCCCAGCCGAGTAGCGGTTTTTCCTTAACACCCTGGTACGCCATATGCCAAATCTGGAAGCGCGCGTTCCCGCCACTTAAGGAAATCGAGGCCAAGCGCGAGAGTGTCTCACTGTGTTGGACAATGCCGGTGCCGCGGAGCGCGAAAAAGAGCCCCGCAAGCACCACAAGCACGCCGAGGCCCCACAGCGATATAGTGCGGACCATTTTCCACTCGCCGCCCTGTTGCCCCTGCCTGCCGGCAGGCAGGTTCCACACGATAAAGAGTGCGGCGATAACCAAGCCGCCTATACAGCCGAGCAATGCCCCGCGTGTCTGGGTGTAGTAGAGCACCGACACTTGCAAAATCAGCGCAAGACCGTAGAGGATATTGGCGGTAAGCGTGTCGCGCCTGCGCGAGGTACGCACCAGCATAAACAACGTAAGGAATATGTTAAAGAGCATAAACACCGCGAGATATGTTGCGTTGCCGTACGTGCCGTCGAGCCGCGCGCCACTCTGCGAGCTTGGCGAGAGACCCCAGACGTGGAACAACTGGCCGAGCGAGTAGAGCGCTTGGAGGGTACCCGCGGCAATCGAGGCTTGGAAGAGCCGGTCCCACCAGCGCTCGGCCGAGGCCACCGCACCCACAACGAGGAAGTAGGCAAACAGGTGGAGTACGGTGATGTAGCCCTCCATACGCTCGAAGTTGCTCCAAAAACTCTTGGCCGGGTCGACACTAAACACCGTGGCGACGGCCATCCAAGCCACAAACGCCCCAAACACCCAGAGGATGTAGGACGCGCGCGGCCGGTACTTTGGCTCGCGTAGCGCAAGCAAAACATAGACGCCGAACAAAAGTTCAATCAATATACGGAAGGCAAAATTCTTACCCGTGATGTAGGGGAAGAACATATTGGGGAACAAGGTACCTCCGGCGACTATAAACGGGACAAAAAAGACAAGGGCAAGGCCGCCCAAAAGCGCCCAGCGTAGAAATTTAGTGTATTGCATATGAGGGGTACTATACCATAGAGTTTTGTACAAAAGAAAACCCTCCCAGTTAGGGAGGGGCCAGCACAGGTAAACGAAACTTCAACCATAGTAGGTAGGTACATGCATGATTGAGCATCTGCAGGAAGGCAATTCCGCCGATAAGGATATCTCCTATCGAATATCCATACGATGTCCAGACTGCACAAGTGATACCGAACATAACAGGGTAGCGGGGGTTGAGGCCTTCTGCGCTACGCTTGAGTAACATCTCAAGCGGTTGTGCCATATTCCCCAGCACTGAGCATATCCCTGACACAAGATAGAACTGGGCTTTCCATGGTGACAGGAGGTCAATACAGATAAAACTCACCACTCCCAGTAGCACCAAGCACTCGTACCAGCGAAATTTCTTTAGACGCCACAACTCTGCTGATATGAGCAAGAAAAAAGGTAACAAGACCAGCGTGTTGATAACGCCAGCTGCGCTACGTATTTCTATGACATAGAGACACGTGACACTCGTCGAGAGAATCTCGACAAGCATCCGGCTAGTGCTCACCCCTTTAGGAACTTTGCTTGCTTGCCTAAGCGTCTCCCATTGACCATATTGCCCTCTTAGCTGCAGTACAAACGTGAGGAACACGGCTACCAAAAACCAGAAGGTTATGGCATTGACGAGACCCCATGCTTGATATTCGCGGGTCTCCTTCACCCAGTCAAAGAACCCTGAGATCATGGTCTTATTCTCCTACGAAGCTTACTCTGCAGGGACTTTCTCACATACTTACCAAAATGGCAAGAGTTGCTTAAAATAGAAAAAGGTTGTAGA
>Ga0209515_10005674_pt1 | contig 16032 bp, 22 predicted proteins | sample Subgroupgradi54m_FD_187454 | JGI IMG/M metagenome (GOLD analysis project Ga0209515, IMG submission 187454) | Subsurface groundwater microbial communities from S. Glens Falls, New York, USA - GMW60B uncontaminated upgradient, 5.4 m (SPAdes)... ...
TCTTCTTAATCTTTCACCTTTAGGGTCAATAGTATACACAAGCCCAACGCCTATGGTTTCTTTTGCTATTTCTTTAATATGTCTTTTAGACCAGAAATAGTCGCTTAAAAACTTTTTGTAATGTGGGTTTCTACCCTTTAATACATCTTCTGAAGAAAAGGCTTTTTTAATACTGACATCATAATTTGCAAATAGTTTTTTAGAGCGGGGAAGATGAAATCCTACGGTTAAAAGTGCGGGATTTTTAATATTTTCTTTTAATAATATGTGCCTAACTTCTTGAGCATTACCTGCCGTATCAAATGATTCTGCTTCTACTATCACATCTTCTTCGGGAATTTCATCTATTGGGAAGAAAATACGCATAAATCTTCTCATTTCTTCTGCCTCGGTCGGATAATCATTCCCCTCACTATTTTTCCCTGCAGTCTTACCTGTTGAGAAGATTATTTTCCCCACTTTTCCATCTCTGTACATTTGTCCTGCTGCTAAGGCAGTCATCTTTGACTCAAGGCTTAAATCAATTCTTGGACCACCAGTAATAGGAAGTCTCCAGTTTTTACCAAGAGCTATAACAGCACCAAATTCTGGTTCTATTCTTTTGTCAGCATTTTCTGGGAGATTTTCGTGGTTCACAATTAAGTTTAAAGATGCCCTCTAACTTCATTTTCGAATTTTTTCAAAATAGCATCTTTACTCATCTTACTAAACCTTGAAATGAGGCCTTTAAACTCTCCTCCATGTACCCACATTCCCTTCATCATATCTGAATCTAATTTAGAATACCCGGGAATTAATTGGTGATAGTTCAAGCTATTACCAGTATATTTTAGGCTTCCTGCATATAACGTTTGTCTAAGTAGTAAATAAATTGTTATCGACGGTACTATTTCAATCCTAGGTTGCACTCGCTCCTCAAACCCTGAAATAGTTGGAGCTATGACCTCATTAATAAAAGTAAGATTGTCAATTGCTCTGGTTAAAGGAGGCGTTTTTTTATCCACCTTAGATGGGTTAATTCCTTGGGCAACAAGTTCTTCACGAATACCTGAAAGGCCAGTAAGAGTGTCTCTCCTTAACTGTTGCATTTCTATTCTTCCTGCGTCTTTTTCGACAGCTCTTACCATATGTGAATAATAGCATCTTTTGAAGTCATTGTCAACTATGGGACTCTTGCGTGCCCGAGAGGAATCGAACCTCCAACCGCCTGGACCGCAACCAGGTGTTCTATCCATTGAACTACGGGCACAAATCGAGTTTAATTTTATCTGATTTTAGATTACGAAGCAACTTTTGTATTCTCAAGGGGAAAATTTTTGGAAAGCCAGTCGCCTGATTTTTCCATAAAAGTAGGTTTAACCATTTCTCTATAGGGCAGAAAGGGCAGAAGAACTCTTTTTACATGCTCTTTGTCAATATCCCCTAAAGTAAGTGTTAACTCTCCCGGAATAAAAGAGTGTGTCCTTATGTGTAAAACATCTATTCCTTCAATTTTTCTAAAATAAAAATCATATAATTCCTGCCAGAGGAAAAAATGATCTTCAATTGTTATTCCCTCAGTTGAGATTCTGTAATGAAAATTCCTCGGCGGAACTGTTGCTAAAGCAAATGCCACAAAAACAAGAGAGAGAACCACGAGCATGAGTAAATATTGGGAAAAGAGAAATAAAATCACTTCTACCAAAAACATTATAAGAAGACTTGTTAAATAATATTGTTTGCCTCTTTTTCTAAACGGTCTTCCCGGAGACGTCCATGACAAAAGAGTCTTTACTTCTCCCGGATAAGACTCCGAAGGATTGGGAGGAGGAAGATCTAAAGGTTCTTTTGGAAGATCTGTTGGTTCTTTCGGCAGGAATTTTTCTTCCGGTTCTTTGATAGGCATAGTTCTAATTTATATCAGAAGAATTTATAAGTCAATGGCAAACAGAGGCACCTATACCCCCACCTCAAGTAGTCCCTCTTGTTAAAAACTCGAAATCTTGATTCACTTTTCCATCGGCAGGAAGAGCGGGTAGATGGGCCAAACACGTAAGCGGGGCGGTATGTCCAGTTAAATAAAGCGCGAGGTTGTTTTTAAAATCTCTGTGGGATATACTATTTCCACCATGGGCGCAGATGATCCAAAAACAATTGACGAAACCAAAATTACAGAAGAAAGCCCTCAACAACCTGAAGCAAAATCCGTAGCTCCAACAAGTGCACTTTCGGGTATAAAGAGGACGTTATCGGAGAAAGAATTAGAAGGTAAAGGGGCACAGAAATTGATACTAGACAGGAACGATCAATTAGAAAAAGAGGTTATAAGACTTAACGAGTATAAAGAAAAATATCATGCAAAAGATAAGGAATCGGGAGTTTTGTCTGAACGTCTTGCTCAAATAAATGGATCAATTAATTCAAGAAATTTGTTATTCTTGTTAGGGGGTATTATGGTTGGTTATCTTCCAAATTTATGGAATAACAAGGGATTATTTTGGCCAGTTTTAATTCTAGGAGTTCTTTTTATTCTAGGAGGATTTGTTAATATTGGATTTTTAATTAGTCAAATGAAAGGACGTAATAAATGAATATAGTTATAAATAAAATAGTTGATCGTAGTGATTTAGAAAAAGAAAGAATTATTTTTACTGTGAAGGAAGATGATTTCTTGGGAGCATACTTGGTTTTTAAAAGTAAAAAAACTGGTGAAAAAATGGTTTCGAGTGAAACTAAAGGGACATATTGGTTTCCTGATAAAGACGTAAAAAAAGGAGATTTAATTGTTTTGTACTCAAAGAAAGGTATAAATACGGAAAAGAAAAATACAGATGGCACTACTACCTATTTTTTCTATTGGGGATCGACCAATGTTTTATGGAATGATTCTGTAGATGCGGCCATCTTATTAAGACTACAAGAGTGGAATTTCCGAGTTGCCTCGGACGAAACATAGATGAAAAAGAAGAAATTACTACCAAAAGACAACAAATTTCCAAACCTCACTCTTAAACGGGTTTTACGGAGACATATAGAAATTGAAAAAAAATACCCGAAGGATCAAAAGATCCATCAGATGATTGAACAAGGAAGCGTTGGTAAAAAAGAGTTTATGGGCTTTATTAGAAAGGCTGTTAAATGAGAAAGAACCTTCTTATAGGAATTCTCTCTTTTGCTCTGGGCGCAACCCTAATCTATCTTATCGACTCTAAAATGATGGTGGACTCCAAAAATAAGGCTAACCAGATTTTAGGGAATTCTCAAAAGCTGTGGGATGTACAAACGAAGATCGAGGAAAACAACAATTCGACTTTTCTGCTTTTAATTAAATGTATCAAGGATCAGTGTGACATCGAAAATTCTACGAAGCAAGCCATGTTGAATAAGGACCAGAACGATCAGCTTTATAAACAGAAGGACGAACTATCCAAGAAGATTAATCAATTGATTATCGAATTCGAGAACCTACGACCTTAATAATTAACTCCAAAATCACTGGATCTTTTTAATAACTTTGTGGCTACTCTGACTTAAATGCTTCTTTTGCTTCAGCTTCAGTAAGTTTTTCTACCTTATTTGCTCCAAGCTTTTTTGCGATTTGTTTAACCCAAAATTCAATTTCCTTGACTGTTTCTAACATGTCCGCTAGTTTTGCTTCTTGCGGTCCATTCATCTTTTATCACCTGCCTTTTGGAAAAGTTTTCCTATATTAATTATATCATACCTTTGGTGAATGACTATTTGAATCTAGTAGGCAAAAAAGGGTTATTATTGATCTGGTTTGAAGTATTGACAAAGGTTGACAAGGTGTTCATATAATGATATATAAGTACTCCGTACATTCAAATTGTAGGCATTTCGGCTAGATCAAAAGGGGCGCGCCCTCGGTGGGAATCGGACCCACATCTAGGAAGTACGACCTTCTAAGGCTCTCAAAGCCCCTGCTCTATCCATTAAGCTACGAGGGCATATTTGCCCCTCTCAATCTAGCGGATACAACTGCAATCTTCTCCAAAAATAAAAAACCCGCAAATAAGCGAGTTTAAGATTGTTTCCACATTACCACTCGCCGTTCAAATCGTTAAATGTCAGGCTCAAGTCTGGCAGTAACGACGAGGTCAATAATGAATCAATTTTATACTTGGTGGATGCGAGTGTCAACTAGAAATTTCCGTATCAAACACTACAATTAAGAAAAAGGAGATTTAGGCATGGATGTCCTCGTAAATAGAGTCTATGGGGTTTTACAAAAAAACAATTAAAGCTCGCTGAATATCCTTCGCACAGTCTTATCAGAGTCTTTCTTAATTTGATGCCCCCATATTCGAATTACTTTCCAGCCTTTCTTGCGTAATGCGTAAGTAACCTTACGATCTCTTTTTATGTTATTAGTTATTTTGATCTTCCAATAATCGTTTAATTTATCTTCCCAGCTTGAATATTTCCAGCCGTGCCAGAAATCACTGTCTAAAAAAACGCAAATTCTCTCGTCTGGAAAGACGATGTCAGGTTTACCAATTAATTCTTCAACATTCGTCCTAAACTTTTTCGGAGTTCTTTTTTTCAGTTCAGCGGTGAAGATGTTTTCAAATTGTGTCTTTGAGGAACGAATTTTCGACATTATTTCGCTCCTTTTTTGCTTGGAAAATTTGTCCATATTGCTCGTCTTGCTCCTCCTGAAAATTTAGCAGAATTGCCTTTGCCAATGCGTTTGACAAAAATGTTGGCACTGCATTTCCAATCTGTAAATTTCTGTCCGTTCTTGACCCGTAAAACACGTAATCGTCGGGAAAGCATTGGATTCTCGCTCCTTCACGTGTGGTAAGAGGTCGAGGAGCTTTTGGATGTATGCATCGGGATGAAGAAGGCGTGCTTAAGTTTCTAGTAATCGTAGTGGACGGACGATTCCACCAAAGACGGCAATATGTATTTTTAAACCCTGAGCTTGGTCTTATGTCTACAGGTAAATCTTCAGGAGTTCCGCCGTCGGGCAACAGTTCCATAATTTTGACCAATTTAGCGTTGTTGTTGGGTGCGTTGTGATCCATTAACTTTTTTGGGTCATTTTGACGCATTAATCTTTGAAACTCATTCTTAGGGTCTGAGGAGTAATCAAAACTTTCTTCGCCCGATTTTATGAACGGCAGGTCGCTTATTGCGTCTTCAAGGGTTAAATAAGGTTTTAGCAGATCGTCTCCCGCAAACAGATTAAGCGATTCCGCTGGATTGTAATGCGTCGGTTCGGGATAATTAAAACTGCTTTTAAGTTTTGATCCGATTATTATTACCCTTTCTCTTATTTGCGGTACACCGTAGTCAACCGCATTTAACACTTTGTATTGCACTTCATAACCTAACGATTTGAACAGAGAAATTATAGTTTCAAGCAATTCGCCTCCCTGCATTGACAAAAGCCCTTTAACGTTTTCAAAAAGGAAAAGTTTGGGATTAAACTCCTTTAGCACCCGATAATATTCTTGAAAGAGTTTTCCTCTGGGATCGTCGATTAATCTTTTGCCTACGGTTGAATAGGCTTGGCAGGGCGGGCCGCCTACTATAATGTCTATTTCGCTTGGTTTTATTTTCAATTCTTCTTCTATCCTTGAAGCGTTGAAGTCTTTAATGTCCTCGGCGTAGACTTTAACCGTCGGGTGATTAAGGGAATAGGCTTTTGCCATGTTGATAAGTATGTCGTTTGCCGCAACAATCTCAAAGCGGTCGTCGTGAGAAAAACCGTAACTTAAGCCGCCCACCCCGCAAAACAAATCTATTACTTTTAATTTCTTTCTCATTGCTCCGTTAATTTGTTAATACCTATTTCCTTATATTTAATTGGTTCTTCGGTAATTTTCCAAACAAAATAATTTTGATCAATGTTGAAAACGGTTTGACCCTCCATTTGTTGTCGGGTTATCCAGTTCACGCTGTCGTCTTCGATTTGGTCTAATTTAATGAAAGCCGCCTGCCCGTTGTATAAGTCGATGTGAATTGCCAAAGTGTGAAGACCTTGGTCTCGAAAAACTCTTTTTGCTTCTAAAACCTTGTGCTGTTTTATGTCGTTTATCCCAGTGTATCCAGTTTGCATTTCTATTCTAACCTTTTCTTCTTCGCTTAATCTTATTTCTAAATCAGCTTTTGGAGTTCTTTTGAAAGTTTCTATGTTTTTCAAATCGTCGTCGCCAATCAAGTCTATTTTTGAAGTGTCCACTTCGAATATCAACCCCAAGGCTTTTAAAAAATAATTTGACAGCACGTAACCTCTCATCCATGAAAAATAGACTTGTTCGGGTCTCCTTCCTTGATTGTTAAGCATGGGCAAAATGTTGCTCTGTTTCATTATTTCAAAAGTTTGATCTATGTGTTTCTCTTTAAAAACCTTTAGATCGTCGATTTTAATTTCTTCCGCAACGACTTCGTTTATCTTATCGACAATGTCGTAAAGGCGGTCGTTTAAAAGTTTTATGTAATTAAAATCAACGGTTGGGGTAATGTCTTTGGCCCCGAAAAAGTCTTTTACGCCAGCTTGATTGCCAAAACCTAATTTCTGTCTGTATTCCCTAAAGTACTCTGCCGTAATTGGGGCTCGAATTGGCATACTTTATAATCTTAACTTCTGCAATTTGTTTTAGCAAGAGTTCGAACATCTCCTCTCCATGTTTTCTGTGATTATACCTCCACCCATACTCGTCAACATACGCTTGCAAATACTTTGGAGAGACAACTCGATATACTCCGTAAATCCCTCTCTTGATTATTGACCACAGTCCTTCTACATTTTGGGTATGTATGTCTCCCTTGACATATATTTTATTCCCATGATTGATAAATTCATGTTTATATCCATATTTAGGCAGTTGCCAATAACCACGATACTCATCAGTCATTACTCTGGCAGTCGTATCCACATGATCCTGTACCTGTTTTAAAAGCGTCCACTTTCCAGTATTGGGTATGTGTTTTAGATATGCTTTCCCATTTCTTTCAACCATTCCCATAACGATTTCCTTTTCCTTCTCTGGTAAACCCTGCATCCATTCATAAGCCCGATTCTTTCCCTTACCGCCAAAGAAACTTTCATCAATTTCAACATCGCCACCCAACATACCACCGCCTTGGGACATTAAAAGTCTTATTTGTTTAAACATTCTCCAAGCGGTCTTATAAGTCACCCCAAGTTGCCTTTGCAATTGTTTAGCTGATATCCCAGAACGGGTTGTAGCCATAAGGAATATAGCGTAAAACCAGTATTGGAGAGGCGTAGTAGTTTTCTCAAAGATCGTGCCAGCCAAAGGGGCTATTTGATAACCGCAAGAACAGGCGTACAGAGGGCGACCCTCAACTTTATAGAATTTATTAACCATTTTCTCTTTTTCACAGTAGACACCATCGGGGAAACGAAGGTCAAGAACAGCTTCAAGACACTTTTCAGGTGTCCCAAATCTTGTTAAAAATATGCCGAGGCTAAATTTCTCTATCATAGGCACATTATATCACACTTTTTACTTGATGTCAAGGGATAAGTGCCCAAACAGAACTTAGATTCTGGCAGCGTAATTGAAGGCGTAAAAGTATTTTTTCAAAGAGCTATCGGTGGAGTGATAATGATTGTCAAAATACCAATCAACAAGCACCTCCCGCATACGGCATAGTTCTTTAAGCCGCTTGCGGTTTTTTGGGTCTTTTAGAGTTAGATCAATTAGCTCTAATGCCCGCTCTAGTGCCAATTTTTGATATTGTTTATCGCCTTTATTCTTCCAGATTATAGTCCGCTCAACTTCACTGCCGATATTGGCCATTTGTTCCACAAGTTTCATACCAAACCAGCGTTTTTTTGACAAATTTTTATGATATATAAGGTTCATCTTTTAACCAATTTATTAATTATTTGAATTATTTTATTTTGAATTTTCAAATCCTCAATGCCACGGGAGTAATTACCTTGTGATGGTTTAAGATTGATCATTGAATCGAACTGAATAAAATCATCACCGTCTTTTTCCGGATAGAGATTAATGCCCCATAAATTTTCCTGTTTAGATCCACGCTCTAGTAAATATTGCTCCTCATCAGCATGTAGTTCGGCATTGACCACCATTATTCCTTTTTCAATATCAACAACTGCCTTGACGAAATTGCCAAACATTCTCTTGGCCATCTCTTTAATTTCTAGAATACTGATTTTTTTTTCAACAACTTTCATAAAATCATTCTAACATGCTAAAGATATCACTTCAATGATTTGTCCCGGTCATTTTGAAGCAGGAAGAAATTAAACACCGCTACTTCTCCTTCGATGAAATTGTAATCCATTTTATTTCTTTTTCCGGATTTTTTAAGCCCTCGTATAGTTGGTTTCTGGTTCCAAAGTAAAAGATAATTTCGTGACTGCCATAATAATTCTCAAGAAAAGAAGGGAGAGTACGTCTTAAATAGATAATTATTTTATGATTAGGGCAAAGAAAGTAAAATTGTAAAGAGTGTATAGATTCATCTTCCCAGTACTCTTCATCCAAAGTATCAAAAATATGTTTTAAACTGTAACGAAGGAGGAATCTTGGAATATATGCATCTATTACAAATAAAAAGGCATGCCTTATTCCCCTGGTAGTTCTTTTTCGAATATATGCGTCTGGTTTAATACCCTCAAGCAGAACGAAAGGCGGAAAGTAAGCGGGAGTAAAAAACTGTAATGTATTCATGGGGATTTTTTCTTTCTTTTCATCCATATCTGTTGTAAGTTGTATTACAAGGTGATCAATAATATCTATGCCAATTGTCGTTTTTGCTTGATTATTTCTTTGCTCAGGAGGAAAAAGCAAAAGATAGTAATCAGCAATAATCTGACAACGGATACGGAAAGATTTTGATGCTTTATTATCTCTGGCAATACGTTTCAAATATCTTGGAAAGTGATAGGTATAAGCATTTCGAATATATCCTCTGCCCTTGGCTGCGAGATTATATACAGCGGGTTTGGTTAATGTTCCAAAGATAGGCTTAAAGTCTCTTTCTATATATTGTTTATCGCTCAGATCTTTCAACCACTTATTTATTCTTCTATGATCTTTATGCTGTAGGAATTTTTGTATCTGTTTACTATTTAGAAATCTGAATGTATAGAGTAATGTTTGTATTATTTTTTGTTTGTTAGTTATTATTTTTTTAGACATATTAATTTTAGTTATTTTTACTGATTAAGTATTATTTATTACTTTAATTTTTACTTATATATTTTTTATCGATGATTATATTTGGTTAGTTGACCTGAGCAGATAAGGGCAGAGGATATATGAGAAATATTGCCTAGGACTCCACCCAATATATTAATAAGGATAATACTACATCAGTTTACCTTTTATCAAGGCTGAAAAGAATAAAAAAGTGTCCCAGAAGGGTGGGACAAAAAATAATATCACAGAGAAGCAATTTTAGGGAAGTTTATGGGACTTATTTCTTTCTCTTTTGATTAATTCTTCCGCAATTTTATCACCGTAAGGAGTTAGTCCATGTATAATTAGAGATATGTCTAGTGACATATCATATTTAATGTCATATCATATATCTGATGAAGTTCTTCGACTGGGATGAGGAGAAGAACAGACAATTTAAAAAAGAACGGAGCATTTCATTTGAAGATGTTCTTATTGCCATAGAAGGAGAAAGAATCCTTGACATTATTGATCATCCTAATAAGAAACGTTATCCCAAGCAGAAAATATATGTTGTAGTTATTAACGGGTATGCATACCTAGTGCCATTTGTTGAAGATGATGAAAAGTATTTTTTAAAAACTATTATCCCAAGCAGAAAAATGACAAAAAGACATCTGAAAGGAGGTGGAAAATAATGAAATATGTTGTATTAACAGATGAAGAGAGCGAGTTATTGGAAGCAATAGAAAATGGTAAGTTCACGTCTGTTAAAAATCTGTATCAGATGAAAAAAGAGGCTATTGCTGCTGCCAAAAATACATTGAATAAGACGAAAAATATTAACCTCCGATTATCAGAGAAAGATTTGCAAAAAGCTAAGTCTAAAGCAGCTGAAACTGGTATCCCATACCAAACGCTTCTCAGTTCGATAATTCATCGTTTCGTAAACAAAGAAATTACTTCGGGGGTAAACTAAATGATATTTTAGACGCTGGTAGTCAATTTGGTTGTTAGAATTCTAGTTTAGCTTGCTTAACAATCTAAATCCTCAATTCTAAACTATAAATGAGCTTGCGGAGAGGGTGGGATTCGAACCCACGAAGAGCTTGCACCCTTAATGGTTTTCAAGACCATCCTGATCGGCCCCTCCAGCACCTCTCCAATTCAAGTATTGTACCAAAATTATTGGGAATGTGCTAGGATAAATGCAGAGTGGCTTAGTATGATTATTGGAATTTGTAGGCATTGTAAAAAGAGTTTTAGGAAACGAGAACAAAAATACAAATTTTGTTCTCGTTATTGTTCAAATAATTTCAATAAAAATGGTCTAATAAAGGTAGCACTGCCTCAATCGAGTAACCAGCTGGCCGAATTTGTAGGTATTTGTTTGGGCGATGGTAATGTTTCCAAGTATCAAGTTGGGATTACCCTTAATTCAGTAGCCGATAAGGAATATATTTCTTATGTTATGTATCTTATACATAAGCTATTTCCTGAGATAAAAATATCTGTCATACAAAAAAAAGAACAGGCAGTAGATTTAAGAATAAATTCACGAATTGTCTCTGAATTTTTTTATAATATGGGGATTATTCCTCATAATAAAAAGATCCCTGCTTGGATTTTTACATCACCTACCTATATAAAATTTTGCGTTCGTGGGCTATTTGATACAGAAGGATCGATATCTTTTAAAATATACGTGAGTAAAAAGGGCACCTCTCTCTATAAACAACTTAATTTTAGAAACTATGATAAAAATTTGGTAATGTTTGTGAGAGATACGCTAAAAGGTATGGGACTAAAACCTACAATGAATTTAGCAAAATCATTATATTTGAGTAATCATAAAAGTATTGACCAATTTCGTGAAGAAATCGGTTTTGGTAATCCAAAATTAGCAAGAAGAAGCAAAATTTATACAATAGAAGAATATTCTCATTGGAAAAAATTAGCTGATTCGTGAAGCTCGAAGAGCATTTATAATAACTGCAACATCGATTCCTTCCTGAAGGAAAGCACCGCCAATAGGAGGTATAAGGCCAACAGATGCAAATATCATTCCCAAAATACTTATTCCAATTCCCCACAAAATACATTGTAGGGCAATTTTTATTGTCCGTCTTGAAATGCTTAAGGCTTCATTGACAAACCATAAAGCAATGCTTTATACTCTATTCATGGATCAGTTACTTAAATCACTAAGTGAAAAAAAGCGAAAACTTGACCTGCTTAAGCCACTTCCTCTCGAGCTAGTGAGAAGCCTTGAGGAGTGGTTAAAGGTTGAACTTACTTATTCTTCTAATGCTATCGAAGGTAATACGCTAACCCGCATTGAGACCGCAGAAGTCATTGAAAAAGGTGTGGGTGCAATAATCAGTGGAAAACCGTTAAAAGATCAGCTTGAGGCAATTAATCATGCTAACGCAGTTGAATTTATAAAAAAGTTGTCAACAGAAAGGAAAGGACATCAATTTATCACAGAACAGGACATTCTTGATATTCATAAGATTGTCTTAGCCGGAATTCAAGACGAATGGGCCGGTAAATATCGTAGGACAGAGGTTTTTATCCGTGGGTCGGACGCGGAGTTTCCCATGCCAAATCAAATTTCTCAAAAAATGAAAGAGTTTATTAAATGGTTAGAAGGACAACAAGGAGAGCATCCTGTCAAAGTAGCTGCTGATGTTCATTACAAATTTGTGAGTATCCATCCATTTATTGATGGAAATGGTAGAACTACAAGGCTATTTATGAATTTAATTCTGCTTTTAAATGGTTATCCAATGGCAATAATCCGGAATGAGGATAGGACACAATATCTTGCTTCATTTGATATTGCCCGCAATAAAAATGATTTACAGCCATTTAGTAAGCTTGTTTACACCGCTGTTGAAGGGTCTTTGGATATATACCTAGATGCGGCAGAAGGTAAGCAACCTAACTTAAAAGAATTTTCATTAGTTGTTACTAGTAAAGGAGACGAAAAATCACTTCTTAAAATTGGGGAACTCGCCAAAGAGAGCGGAGAAACTATTCATACACTGCGCTTCTGGACCAAAGAAGGGCTGTTAGAAGTAAAAGAACATACAAAGAGTGGTTACCAGCTTTATTCTGTAAATGCAATCGGAAAAATAAAATATATCCGAAGACTACAGCAGGAAAAACGACTTACAATTGAAGAAATAAAAAAATTATAATGGATATCTTAAAACCCTCCGTTTCTTGATTATCTTATCTATGATAAATAAAATTAATGAAATCTAAAAGAAAAGGATATTCGTCTACCCTCTATTTCTCAGACGGCTGCGCTATTTGTGAATTTATGAAAGAGGTAGAGCAAGGGAAGAAAAAACATACCGAAGCAGAACTTAAAAAGGCTTTTGATAAACAGAATAAGATAAATAAATTAAATTAAATCTTCATAAGACGAGTCTTCATAAGACGTTGGAATAAAAAGACAAATCTGTTAAAATTGCCTCCATGACGGATTTTATCCCTATTAGAATCGATAAATCACACCTCTCAACTATTGGAGAGAGATTGTATACGCAAAGTTTGGATTTAATTCGGGAACTTGTGGCAAATGCATATGACGCTGACGCTACTATCGTTAAAATTAAAGTAGATGAGGCGTCGATTGTTGTTGAAGACAACGGACTTGGGATGAACCGAGAGGGCTTGAAACAGTATTTGACTATCGGATCAAGTTTTAAAAGAGAAAACCCCATGACTCCAAAACTTAAGCGGGTGCGTATAGGAGAATTTGGTATTGGTAAATTTGCGGTCCTTTCGGTTTGCGATCGCTTTGAAATATATACAAGATCCAAAAGTTATGCAGCAACTCTTATTTTTAACCGGCAGGACTTTGAAACGAGAAATGACTGGAATATTCCACTTGTCGAGCATAAGACGGAAACAGAAGAAACCGGAACGCAAGTTTCTCTATTTAATATTAAGAAACCGCTTCCTCTACTTGACATAGAACGGCATTTAATCCATGTATTTCCTCTAAATAATAAAGACTTCTCTGTTTATTTGAATGGCATGAAGCTTTTCTCAAAATTTATACCTGGAGAACGATTTGCAATTCACGAAGTATCAAAATTTGGCGCGGTCCATGGAGAAATTATTCTCTCAAGTCTCACTTTGTTAAAAGAGCTCGTTGGTGTAGGGATTAGAGTTAAAGGGGTTTTGATAAAGCGCGAAACCTTCAATATTGAATCATCGCATAGCTTGTCAACCAGAAGACTTACTGGTGAAGTCTCAGCCGATTTCCTGTCAGTCACCGCTTCGCGTGATGCTTTCATAACGGACAGTGATGAATATCGCGAGTTCGAAAAAATTATGGAGAAGAAGCTTCGCCGGGTAATCAATTCACTCAAGAAATCCGCCAATTCCTATCAGGATAAAAAAGCTGAGCAAATGTTGTCCGAGGCTCTTGTTACGGTTCGCGATGCACTCAGAAAGAGCCGGGATATTTTACTTCTTGATGCACTTCCCCTTTTTGCAAAACAGGGATCAAAACTTCTTGAGAATGAAAAAATGAAATCAGGAGTAATCGCAACGGCCTTAACTGCACACACCAAGAATAAACAATTGAAAGAGCCCAAGCTAGCCGAAGCGCTAGGGAAAATAAAGCCGAAAAGTCGCTCAAGAATTAAAACACTGCTCCGGGATAAAAACAGGATTGTTAAAAAGGTAAAAATTGGAGGAAGCGAATTCCTGGTCAGCTTTGCGCATCTTGGAGAAGCGGATAAAGAAAGCTTTATGGAAGGCGGTATTATTTTTCTCAATCGTGACCACCCGCTTTTCAAAAAGCTTGAAGGAAAATCTGAAATCACGCTTTATCACTTAATTAGGTTAATTAGTCAGGAGATTATAAAACTTACCGAGCCTACGAGTCTTGAGGCAGCGTTTGATTGGCAGGGAAGATTAATGAAAGACGCCTTTATATCGATAAAAAATGAAGAGTAAATAAACGGGTAATATACTTCGAAATCCTATGGCCGAAAGGCCACATGAAGCCTCGGCGAAGTGTGGCGGAGAGGGTGGGATTCGAACCCACGCGAGCCTTGCGACTCAGGAATTTAGCAAACTCCCGCAATGGACCAAGCTATGCGACCTCTCCTCGCCGAAGTATTATATCATTATCAGTCTCCATTTTGCTACACCGCACTGACACTGTGGATTTTCTAAATTTTCTCTTTCCAAAATACTATATTAATTGTAAAAAATTAGGAGATTGCACTTTGCGGAATTGTTCAAGAGGATTTTATATGATTCAACGAATCGATTTCAGGAGGAAATTACGTAAGGCAAATCAAGCATTGACTTTAGCCAGAGACTGAGATATAATTACGCTTACTGGGGATGCAATGCATCGACAGGATTGTACTTTAAAAACTGCAAGCCGACTTTGATTGGCAGTCGTAAAAAACAATCAAAACATAAATGCTAGAAGCAATTTTAGCGGTCAATTGGCTTATGCCTATGCGCCTCAAAACGCATACGTAAACTAAGAAGACCTGTTTATATTGTCTTTCTCAACGAGACTTTATGGGCATAAATAAAGTTGAGCTATAAATAAGAAATGGGTTTGTTTCTTATTCGAACTTATAAACCTTTGGCTTTATTTATTCCAGCCGATTGGAGAAAATATTGCGACATTTAAAAATCGGATAAGCTTGTAGAAGTTTTTAATTATACCTTCTTGGACTCCGGCTCACAGCCGGACATCTCCACAAACAATCCTATAGTTGACTTTTGTTCTTCTTTGTGTTAGGATTATGACTATGAGAACTCCAGAAGAAGATAGAGTTATTTATCAAAAACCATTGAGCTTAGAAAAATACCCCCGTGTTACCAGAGAAGAAATTGACCAAGCTAATAGAGAATTAGCAAGAGGAGTGGATTCTCTTGAGGCGTCAGATTTATTGGACAGAGCATCAAAAGCTGGGCAATATTTACGCAGAGTAACTTATTTCCCAGCAGGATCTGAATTTGCCAGAGCACAACTTACAACTGACGTAGGTTTTTCGGTAAAATACAAACTAAGCGATGACATGCAGACTGTATTAAGCGTGGAAACGCCAAAAGATCCTGAGCTTAATATTATAGTAAAACCAGTTGCCTCTGCAAAAAGTCCCCTAGGACGAGCTCTATTAGGAGTTGCTCATCCTTTGGCTTAAGCAAAGTAAGATTCCAATATCTTCTTGTGATAATCTCTTAAATTCCTTAAAGCGAAGCTAGATTCATGTTTTGAAGTCTCGGATACAATTTGAAAACATATGTCCACAATTAAGAGCTTAAATTGATATAGCATTGTAAACAATATATTCTTGATTTAGATCTATTTCTTTTTGTAAAGTTGTGTGTGGGTTCCTAATGTAGTGAAATAAGCAAATTGCTCATTATACTCATCATTTATCTCTTCGTAAATAGCACGCCAGTCTGAAGTAATGTCAATGCTTCTGCTCCCAATAAATTCATCTCGAAGAGTATGGTTTCCTAATTCTAAATCCATTGGATTTTTAGCAAAGATACGAAGTTTTCTATCAACCTCGTGACGAATACGAACACCTGCTGCCTTGTAGTGAGCAATAAACTCCTTACTTAATTTTACTTTCATGCAGACTTTTTATGAAGATAGGTAATCGCATCTTCCACATCATTAAACGTAGGAGATGCTTCACCTTTTTTCAATTGTTCTTTAGACTTTCTAATAGAGTCTTTAAGAAACATGCTTGGTGTCTCATCGCTAAATGTGACTGTTTTTGTTTGGATAAATTGTTTAAGATAGCTATTGAGTACAAGGCTTAATGATATACCAAGCTTTCTGGCTGTCTTCTGAGCTTCTACTTTTAGCTTTGGTTCTGTAGTAAAATTAATCACTGCTGTG
>Ga0209515_10005677_pt1 | contig 16029 bp, 12 predicted proteins | sample Subgroupgradi54m_FD_187454 | JGI IMG/M metagenome (GOLD analysis project Ga0209515, IMG submission 187454) | Subsurface groundwater microbial communities from S. Glens Falls, New York, USA - GMW60B uncontaminated upgradient, 5.4 m (SPAdes)... ...
GACGAGCCTGCTCGGTAAGATCACGTCCAAAACGCGCCAACGCTTGATAACGACTTTCGGGATTTTGATCCGTAACACGATGAGATCCACGAATCTGAACCAAGGCTTTTAAAATGGTATCTTTGTTAACACCCTTCTCTCTTAAGAGTCGTGCCGCGGGAGAATCTTTTACAGAAACCAGAGCCAAGAGAAGATGTTCAGTACTCACATACTCATCCTTCAGAATTTCTGCTTCCACACGAGCCTGATCAAAAACCTGCTTGAGTCGAAAAGAAACGTATACATTGCCCTGAAGGGGTTTGACTTGAGGAATTTTTTTCAATTCGACTTCGAGACTCTCTTTGAGTTGATGGAGATCGATTTCTAACTTTTGCAATAAAGGTCGTACGAGTCCTTCGGTCTGATTCAACAAACTCAAAAGAAGATGTTCGGGCTCTACTTGTTGATTGCCATGGGATTCTGCAAGACGTTGAGCCTCAAGAACAACTTCTTGTGCTTTGATGGTGAGTTGGTCTAATCGCATGGAGAGAAAATAATCATGTTTCAGAATGGACGCAAGGGTTTATGTTTCTTGATTTTCAAAAAATCCCACCGATCACGCTCACTCAAGCACACTCCCGCTTTCCTTGAAAAGCGGAACTCTGGCATGAAGCTTTTCACTCCATACATCTAAGGAGTCCTGGGCTCAGGCGGCAACCCGGCCACTGATAAGGCTGCTACTATCATCGGGGGCGAGGTTGTAACGGTAGGCCGCATGAAGTTCGTCTTCACTAAGGTTGCACCAGCCACCACCACGGAGCACGCGATTTTTATCATCTCTTGAATTTCTTGGGGCATTGAATGGATTTTCTTGGGAAAGATTTCTGGTGTTTTCAGCATACACGTCAGCACACCATTCCCACATACCTCCCGTCATGTCATGCAACCTTCTGGCATTCGGCGGACCATATTTCACAGAACCTCTTTGAGCTTGACCATAATACGCTTCCTGATGATTCAAACCACCACTCCCTGTCCCATGAGACGTAAAACAAACGCCTCCTCCAGCCTCTTGCATTCTTTCCAAAAATCTTGACTGCCTTGGATCTGTCAAAATTTCAGAGCCCAAACTCAAAGTCTCACCTTTTCCCAAGGGAACAAAGTTTTCCACAACACGCAATCCATCACCACTTACAAGCCACTCTTGCAATTGAGTCATCGTTTTCAAACCTCTTTCTTCCATAAGCTCATTTACATCACGTCTTGTTCTGGCCGCAAATTCCCATTCTGCTTCCGTAGGAATACCAAATCGTCTCCCTGTTCTTTGAGAAAGTCTTGAAACCAAAGCTTCAAATTGTCCAAAAGAAAGTATCGCTGGGAAATTATCAGAGGCGTTATTTTTCAATTTTTTATTTTAGGCCCTATAACCCCATTTCTTGAAGAACCTCCTGCCATGGAAATATATGAATGCCATCAACAACTTTTTTCTGAAATTTTGTAGGCATTGCTATAAAGGAACGGCATGGTTTTTTAAAGCTTTCTGCAAAACCCTTAAGCCCTTTGAGATCATGAGGGCCAACTTGTCTCCCACTTTTTAACTCAATGGCAAACACCTGATCATTCCTTTCAACAATAAAATCCACTTCCGAACCCTTTTCTGTACGATAGGTAGAAATATTCAGATTGATATCATGAGCCTTGGCCGATGACAGAATCTGGTTAAAAAATAAATGTTCGAACAAGATTCCCTTTCGATCCTCAGAAGCTCGAAAATTATCCATAAGTCCATTCCAAACTCCCGTATCAAAAAAATAATACTTGGGATGCTTGACCAAACGGGCCCTGCCTGTCTTAGAAAAACTGACACAACGATTTACAACCAAAGTATCTTCCAGAATTTCAAAATAACGAATGGCGGAAGTACGACTAATCTGTGATTCATTGGCCATTTTTGAAAAATCTAAAAATTGTCCTGACCATCGTGCCGTAACAAACAAAAAACGTGAAAAACCCTCCAAATTTTCCGTCAGAGCCTCCGCCTGAATTTCTTCCCTAAGGTAGGTAGAGGCATAGGATTCAAGTGTCTTTATCTGATCTGCACGAGAATCTTCACTGAGATAAATTCCGGGTAATGTTCCCAACTCCATACTTTTTTGATCGTCCAATCGATACTCCATTTCGGCACTGCAAAGAGGTCCCAAATAATAGGTGTGTATGCGTCCTGGAAGCAGATTGGCCTTGCCCCTTCTGAGCTTTCTGGCACTGGAACCCGTCAGTAAAAAACGGGGAGCTCTTCCAGCATCCATCAAAGACTGAATGGTATTCAGAAGACTGGGAATACGTTGCACCTCATCAATAAAAACTGTCTTGGGATGGTGGGCCTCGAGACGTTCTTCGAGTTCAGACGCGTTACTCGCAAAAGACAGATACGTTGGTTCGTGAGACAAGTTTATTTGCAGATCAGGTTCAAGAAACTTTTGAATCAACGTTGATTTCCCTGTCTGTCGCGGGCCCAATAAGAGAATACTTTTTCGGCTCTTTTTTAATTTTTCAATTAAGAGTCTCTTATGATACATAATGGTCATTTTACGGCGTAAAATGACCACTAGTCAACTTTTTAATTATTTCTTAAACGCGAGATAGATCGTCGCATCGCCTCGTTTAATGAAGAGCCGCACAATCTCTCCCTTTTTTATTTTTTTGGAGGCAGCAGAAACATCAGAAGAATTGTTAATCTTCACATTATTTAAAGAGAGCAGTATATCCCCTACCTGCACACCCACGCTGGCAGCTTCACTGCTGGGATCAACACCCGAAATAATCACTCCATGATTGCCCTTAGGTAACTGGAGTTCATTCATCTCTTCTGGAGTCAAATCACGACATTCCAATCCGAGTTCTTCGGAATTAACTTTCGTGGAAGAAGCAGCCAGCTTCTCGCCTTTTTCCATTTCTCCCAAATTAACTTTCAGTGTGAGCTCTTTTCCGTCACGTAAAACTTTAAGATCAATAGACTGCCCGACTGGCAAGAGAGCTACCATCGCCGGCAATTCATGAGACTCATGGATCTCTTTTCCATTCAAGGCACGAATAATATCTCCGTTCTTTAAACCAGCTTTATCCGCTGGGCTTCCGGGAAATACGTTGGAGATTAAAGCTCCATTCTCATCGGGAAGATTAAAAGATTTAGCCAAATCGGATGTAATGTCCTGAATCCCGACTCCCAACCAGGCTCGTGTCACTTTTCCCGAAGACATAAGCTGTGGCACCAGTTGTTTGGCCATGTTGATAGGAATGGCAAAACCTATTCCTTGTCCCGAAGCAACAATCGCCGTGTTGACACCAACAACTTGCCCCTGAAGGTTGAATAACGGACCTCCCGAGTTTCCAGGGTTAATGGAAGCATCCGTTTGGATAAAATTATCATAAGGCCCGGCCCCAATCACACGTCCCTTGGCAGATACAATACCGGCGGTGACGGTATGATCCAAACCAAAAGGATTCCCCACCGCCAGAACCCAATCTCCCACCTGAAGTTGATCCGAATCTCCTAAAGCGACCGGACTTATATTTTTTGCTTCAATCTTGATCACGGCAATATCCGTTTTCGGATCGGTTCCAATCACTTTAGCCTGATATTTTTTATTTCCATCCAATTGGACTTGAATTTCATCCGCTCCCTCCACCACATGGTTATTGGTAAGGATGTACCCTTCATGATTGATAATAAAACCAGAACCCAAACTTTTTTGAGGCCTCTCCACAGGACCTCCAAAACCGGGCCCGCCAAAAAAATGATCGAAGAAATCATCAAAAGGATCTCGAGAACCTGGAGGACCAAAACGTTTCATATCAGGAACCTGAACTTTTTTTGCATTCTTGGTCGTACTGATGTTGACAACAGAAGGACCTACTTTTTTTGCCAATTCGACAAAAGAAGGCAGTCCACTCGAACCACTAAAGAAAGCAGAGGGTTGGATGGAGGGGTTTGCAGGGAGGGTTTCTCCGGACAAAACTCCAAGAAGGGCAACGCCGATAATAAGAAATAAAGAACGCTTTTTCATAGAATCTCCTTTAGAAAGTGAGTAAAAATAGTAATTCTCCTTCACTCTGTCAAGCAGAGCCAAACCTTGACAGCTTGTGTCATTGAGTTTTATAGTTTTAATTATGAGTGAAAATCAGACACAGCTCCCGGTCCCGCAGGGGTCCTTAGCCACCTACCTGAGAGAGATCAATAAGTTCCCCCTGCTTTCAGTGCAGGAAGAACAAGATTTGGCCATTCGTTATCGTGAAACGGGCGATGTGGAAGCCGCACATAAACTGGTTGTTTCCAATCTTCGTTTTGTTGTGAAAGTCGCTTACGAGTACAGTGCCTACGGACTTCGCATGGCTGACCTGGTGCAGGAAGGTAACATCGGACTCATGCAGGCCGTCAAAAAGTTCGATCCTCAAAAAGGGTACCGACTCATCTCCTACGCCGTCTGGTGGATTCGCGCCATGATTCAAAATTACATTCTAAAAAGTTGGAGCTTGGTCAAAATTGGAACTACTCAGGCCCAAAGAAAACTTTTTTACAAGCTAGCTCAAACAAAACGGGCCTTGTCACGATTTGTTGGAGAATCCCCTCATTTAAGTGAACAGGCACAACAATCAATTGCCAAGGTTTTAAATGTACGAAGTGAAGATGTCGGTGAAATGGAAGTGCGAATGAAAGGACGTGATGCGTCTTTAAATGTCCCACTTCATGAGGATAGCTCAGACACTCACTTGGAAATGCTTTCTTCTTCCGACAATCAGGAAGAGGCTTTTGGAAAACAAGAAATACAAACTCATCTTAAAGGGGAAATCCAGCAGGCTTTGATGGGACTCAATGACAAGGAACGTTTCATCGTAGAAAAAAGACTCATGACCGATGAACCACTCACACTTCAGGAAATTGGTGATCGCTATCATATCTCACGCGAGAGGGCACGTCAGCTCGAAGAACGTGCTAAAAAGAAAATTCGTCTCGCTCTTACCTCCTCCGAAACCGTTAGAGAACTGATTTGAAAAAATCATCCTTCCTCATTTTGTTCTTTCTCATCGTGTCTCTGATGGGCACCGGATGTGCCAAAAAACCCTTCCTGGCCAAAGCTAAAAATGGCGATGATGCCTACCTGGAATGTCACAAGCTGACAGAAAATAAAGATTATGAAAAAGCCATTCAGTGTTTTGAAATTTTGAAAAGTCGTTTTGGTGGAAGTCAGGCCGCCTACGAAGCTGATTTGGAAATTGGCGACAATTATTTTCGTAAAGGAGATTACCTCCTTGCCGCTGAAACCTATCTTTCCTTTACAAAACTCCACCCCACCCATGAAAAAATTGATTATGCTTATTATCGTACGGGACTCAGCTATCTTCGAGAAAGTCCCAAGCCCATCGATCGCAATCAGGCCTATTTAGAAGAAGCCATGCAGTATCTAAATCTCGCGATAAATGCAGGGGGCGAATATAAAGACATTGCTCGTGAAAAATTACGAGAAGCACGCACGCGCATTGCCAAACGCCAGTTTTATATCGGTCGTTTCTATTACAGAACAGGAGAGTATCTTTCTGCAATCCCACGTTTCCAGGAAGTCGTTACCAACTACACCGGCTTGGGGCTGGATGAAAAAGCCCTCTATCTTTTAGGTGATTCTTATGTTCGACTCTCCGAAAAGGAAAAGGCACTTGAAATCTTAGGGGCTTTTGAGAAACACTTTCCCGAAAGTGTTTATCGTAAGAAGCTCTCTAAAAAGATTTAATGGTTTTGTCATTGCGAGGAGCACAGCGACGTGGCAATCTCCCGAGAACAACCGTGAGATCGCCACACTTCGTTCGCGATGACACACTAGAGGAGACACCACGTATGTCTGACCACAAAGAACTCATTCAGCTGGGTAAAAAACATTTTGAAGGAAAAAATTATGTGCGAGCCCAGCATTGTTTTCAAAAAGTTCTGCGCACCGGAGCTCGTTATGCAGATGTATTGAATATGATGGGTGTGATTCATCACATGGAAGGAAAGTTCAATGATGCCCTTTCTTCCTTTCAGGAAGCTCTGAAACTAAACCCACAGTATACGGAAGCCAATCTCAATTTAGCCGTTCTTCTCAATGATCTGGGAGATTACAAAAAAGCCAAGGAGATTTATTCTCAAGTCCGAAAGAAAAAAGTACCGGCAAAACTGGATTCTATTTTAAAAGGCAAGATTACCAATCTTCATGCCGAGTTAGGAGATCTTTACAAAGCGGTTGGTTTTTATGACGCTGCCATTGGCGAGTATGAAAAAGCCCTCAAAATTTCTCCTACCTACATTGACATCTGTACGAAACTAGGGGTGTGTTATCGAGACAATAATCAAAAAGAACTTTCCATCCGTACTCTTAAACAGGCGGTGTCCAACTATCCGAACTATCGCTACGCACACATTCAGTTAGGGATGAGTTATTTTTCAGCAGGGCAAAAACCCAAAGCTGTTCAAGTTTGGAAAGATGTCCTGAAGAAGGATCCAACCAACGAAATGGTTACGATGTACCTTCGGCTTTGTGAGAATGGAACAAAATCTTCTTCCGTAAAAAGTACCAAGAAGTCATCATAATCATGGTCGTTAAAAATTCAAACTTTAAAGAAACCGGGCTGGTCGACAGAGATTGATCGGAAAGATTACAATTACATCCCCCTTGATTACCAGCATCTGATCGAGCTGGCTGTGGTGGTTCAACCGTTCCTCCAGTACCACCCGTACCTCCTGAACCAGTCCCTCCACTACCCCCTGATCCACCGCTGCCTCCGGTCCCGCCTGTACCGCCAGTTCCGCCGGTTCCGCCACTGCCACCTCCGCCTCCGGCGGATCCTCCGGTACCACCCGTTCCTCCATCACCATCGGTTACTGTCGTAATATTGGTATCACAAGATGCAGCACCAACCTGACCTCCCGCAAGACAAAGCACTTGAAATCGATATGCACTATTTAAATGGAGACGAGTTAAATGATAAGAGTGATTTCTTCCACTGGCTGTCATGGGAACTGTACCTGAGGGAGAACGATTTGTTGGAGGAGTCCCTAAAGTTTCAATATAATTGAAATTGCATTGGGCACCATCCACATCGGTTGTCACCGTAAAATCCATGGGAGATGTTCGATTCATAGGGCTGGGACAACTTACCGTTATCAGAGTGGGACTCGTCGCACCCGCAACAACAGCCGGGATGGATCCTGCCAATGGCACTGATAATATATAAGCAATATTCAAAGTCGCATTCCAAACGGTAGGGCTTGTAGGTACCACAGGAGCCGTGGCTCCTGCTAAATTAAGACCAACTGTGATACTACAAGCCGTTGCCACAGGAAGAGAAGAAGTACACGTTGTGGAAGGATCAATATGAAAGTGATCACGACTTCCTGCAACAGCTCCCATAACATCTGTAAAATTAAAAGGACTCGTAATGAGCAAAGCAGGGACATTCCCTGCATTAAAAATTCGAATAGTTTGGGATACAGGAACTGTTGTGATCACAGCTCCTGTTGTCGCATCACGAGTGGATGTTGCTGTAAAAGAAAGAGACGAAGGACTGGCTGACAACCCTCCCGCCTCGTAGGCTCCAATATCACAAGCATTGCCCTGAGGACGTGGTACACCGCGCTGGTCTAAATTACCTGAAGGACAATCTCCACTATCTATGGCAACACTTCCAACACCCAAAGCTCGGGTCCGCGTAAATCCTCCATTATCACTCAGGTCTCCCAAAACAGGGGACCCCGGTCTTAAATCACTGCTATTTCTGGAATCACCCGAGGAACAATCATTCACAACAGGAATAAAATTATGACCTCCCGAATTAAAACATCCAGTCACATCAACGGTACTATTAGTCACAAACAATGAATTTTTGATGAATGGATATGTTGTTGGTCCTCCCCCAGAAGTAATGGCGATGCCTGCACCACCCAAGCTGCCGTTATTTGTAATTGTTACATTTCTTAAAGTAGTATTTTCACTATTTCGATCCTGGAAAATACCTCCTCCATTGATGATGGCGAAATTACCCTCTAACGTGGAACGAGTCACTTCCAGTCTTCCGTTATTGTAGATACCTCCTCCTCCAAAAGCGCTATTTCCCTGAATGAGAGAAGCATCAATGTAAGTTTCTCCATCATTGGCAATACCACCACCGGAAGAGCGAGCCCCATTTCCAACAATTTCAGACTGATTGAGGTGCAAAATAGAAGATCCATCCACATAAATGGCTCCCCCCTTGCTTTCATCTTCTAACCTTGTGTTCCCATGTTCAATTTTCAAACGAGAGAGAGTGACTCTTGCATTATTGGTGATTGTAAAAGCCCTGTGTTGATCGTCCAGATGAATGACAGCTAAACCCGTTTCACCTGCAACCCCAATTTGTAAAACAGATCCACTGATACTTAATGAAGAAGAAAGATTGTAGGTTCCTAATTGAAGTAAAATTAAATAAGGACCTGACATGCCATCATGTCCACACACACCAACCCGTGTATTGTAGTGAGTTGCACTAATGGCTTCACTCAAAGAACAATGAGTCCCATCTCCAGATTCAGCTGTTATATTCACATTAATAGTTGTCGGAGAACCTGACCCAAGCTCTGTTGGAATTGGAGGATCAGCAAAAATATTCCCGGAAAAAGAAATCCCTATGAAAAAAAATAAGATAAAAGTTTTAAATCTCAAACCCATATTGTCTCCCATGAATCTTCAAAAACGAGAATACTCTCTAAATGAAGCAAGCTATGTGCCAAATCATACAAGAGAGATCATAATTATAAATACATGAATTTAATAGATAATTTTTAACAACCTGATGGTGAAATGGATGACACGTAGGTATCTTGACACCGATAAGATGATAATTTTCTCAGATTGAGAATGAGATCATCCTAAGAGAAGTTCAAATAACTTCTGAAAAACACCTTTTATAGAAGACGGCTGAGTGCCACCCCCTTGTGCCATATCGGGGCGACCACCGCCGGTACCACCAACAATGGGAGCCAGTTCTTTCATGATGTTTCCAGCGTGATATTTTGAGGCAAGATCTTTGGATACACGAAGGATGAGCGATACTTTTTCTCCAGCAACGGCTGCTAACAAGGCAATGCCGGACCCTAACTTCTGAATTTTCTGATCTGAAAGATCCCTCAATAATTTAGAATCATCAGTTGCACTTAAAAGAGTGAGGACTTTCACTCCCTTAATCTCCTGAACTTCCTCTTGGTCGGTCCCTGTCCCTGCGGCTCCCATTTTGTATTTCTGAACATCCTTCTCTAGTTTTTTAACCTGATCGAGAAGTTTTTCAACACGATCGATGATATCGAAAGGAGTTGTCTTTAAAAGACCTGCCAGTTTGGAAACATCCCCATCGAGTCTCCGCAAATAATGAACTCCTTGCGAGCCAACCACCGCTTCTATGCGCCGTACTCCAGCAGCCACAGAAGATTCGTTTGTAATTTTCAAAAGACCAATTTGTCCAGTGGCTTGAATATGTGTGCCTCCACAAAGCTCTGTAGAAAAATCTCCCATTTTTGCCACACGCACCTGATCCCCATATTTGTCACCAAAAAAAGCCAAAGCTCCCGCTTTGATGGCCGCTTCATAAGGCATGACCGTACAACTCACCACCAGATTGGCACGAATCTCACGATTCACAATATCTTCAATCTCGTCGATTTGATGACGTGAAGTCGGTTCAAAATGTGAAAAATCAAAACGAAGTTTTTCGGGTGTAACCAACGACCCGGCCTGACGCACATGAGTTCCCAATACCTTCCGTAAAGCGGCATGGAGCAAGTGAGTGGCTGAATGATGCAGCATCGATCCTTCCCGATACGTCGCATCCACTTTGAGCGAAACTTCATCTCCTTCTTGCAAAGTTCCTTCAAGAATTTTAACCCGATGCAAAATCATGTCGCCAGATTTCTGGGTATCCAACACTTCTGCTTTTAAATTCTTAGCTTCCAAAACTCCCTGATCACCCACCTGACCGCCCCCTTCAGGGTAAAAAGGAGTTTTGGGAGTTAAAATTTCAACTTCATTTCCTTTGGTTGCTTTGGAAAGAATTTTTTCTTCTCGCGCATCAATTAAAGCCGACACGGGGGCTTTTTCGATCAAATGATCATAACCGACAAAAATAGAACTCAAGCCTTTGGAAATAAGTTCTTGGTAGGCTTGGTTTTTCTTTTTAGCTCCTCCCTTCCAAGCTTTACGTCCACGACCTTTTTGTTCCTCCATCAATTCTTCAAAACCAGCCATATCGATATTGAGTATGTTTTCATGGGCAATGAGTTCGGTGAGATCGATGGGAAAACCGTACGTATCGTAAAGTTTAAAAACTGTTTCACCCGAAAGAACTTTTTCCTTGCTAGACTGCGCTTGTTGAATCGCTTCACGAATGAGTATGAGGCCTTTATCTAAAGTTTCCAAAAATTTTTCTTCTTCAGAACAAATGACTCGTTGGATGAATTCTTTTTCTTTTTTAATTTCAGGAAAAATACCACCCATATCATCACAAAGAGTATCAACCAATTTATAAAAAAATGGTTTTTCCTGTCCCAGAAGTTTTCCATGACGAATGGCCCGGCGAAGAATACGACGGAGAACATAACCACGACCTTCATTAGAAGGTTGAACGCCATCTGCAATGAGAAAAGTAGAGGATCGGATATGATCGCACAAGACACGCACAGAAACATCAGTTTCAGAATCAGAATGCGTGTATTTTTTTTCAGTCAATTTTTCAACATGATGAATGAGGGGGGTAAAGAGATCACTGTCATAGTTAGAATGCACCCCTTGAACGATAGCTGCTAATCGCTCCAAACCCATGCCCGTATCAATAGACGGTTTGGGCAAAGGCTTTGTACGAATATTTCCTTCTCCATCTGCTTCTTTTTCATACTGCATAAAAACCAGATTCCAAATTTCCATGAAACGATCACAATCACATCCCAGTTTACACGTTGGTTTGCCGCAACCATGTTTTTTCCCATGATCATAATGAATTTCCGAGCAGGGCCCACAGGGTCCTGTTTCTCCCATCGCCCAAAAATTATCCTTCTCGTCCATTCTCACGATACGTTCTTTGGAAATACCCACTTCTTTGATCCAAAGTTCTTCGGCATCATCATCCTTTTCAAAAACGGTAACCCAAAGCCGGTCTTTAGGGATATTCATCTCCACCGTTAAAAAATCCCAGGCATAACGAATGGCTTCTTTTTTAAAATAATCCCCAAATGAAAAGTTGCCGAGCATTTCAAAAAAAGTATGGTGTCGTGCCGTTCGACCGACATTCTCCAGATCGTTGTGTTTCCCCGAAACGCGCATGCATTTTTGAGAAGTCGTCGCTCGTGGGTAAGGAGACTTTTGAGCCCCCGTAAAATAATTCTTAAACGGCACCATGCCAGCGTTGGTAAAATAAAGCGTGGGATCATCTACTGGAATTAGCGAAGCCGAAGCCACACGTTTGTGGCGAAGATGTTCAAAAAATTGTAAAAACCGTTCGCGAATTTCTTGCGAAGTCATAAAAGCGGAAGGTTTCATACGGGAACTCACGAAGCAGCGGCTTTTCTCTTGGGTTCTAATTTTTTGGGCAAAGCGAGCCCACATTTTTCCATCACAGCCCGTTTGAGATTTTCGGAAATGTCTTTATGCTCTTTAAGAAAGAGTCGGGCATTATCCCGACCCTGTCCGATACGTTCTCCCTGATAAGAATACCAGGTCCCACTTTTTTCGATAACCTGATACGTTTCTGCCAAATCCAACAACTCGCCTTCCTTAGAGATACCCTCCCCATAAATCACATCAAACTCTGCTTCCTTAAAGGGCGGAGCTACTTTATTTTTTACCACCTTCACGCGCGCACGACCCCCAATGACTTGATCACCCTGTTTGATGGGGGCAATACGACGAATATCAAGCCGAACGGACGCATAAAACTTAAGAGCGTTTCCACCCGTGGTGGTTTCTGGATTTCCAAACATCACACCAATCTTCATGCGGAGCTGGTTAATAAAAATAACCAGAGTCTTTGTGCGAGACACATTACCCGTCAGCTTTCGGAGAGCCTGACTCATGAGGCGCGCCTGAAGACCCATTTGAGGTTGGCCCATTTCTCCTTCAATCTCGGCTTTAGGAACCAAAGCTGCTACGGAGTCGATAACCACCACATCCACCGCACCGCTCTTCACAAGCATATCGGCAATTTCAAGAGCTTGTTCTCCATGATCCGGTTGGGAAATAAGAAGGTCTTCCGTTTTTACACCTAATTTTTTTGCGTACTGCACATCAAGTGCATGTTCGGCATCAATAAAAGCAACGATGCCTCCCTTTTTCTGAGCTTCGGCAATCACCTGAAGAGATAATGTTGTTTTTCCGGAAGATTCCGGTCCATAAATTTCGACAACTCTTCCTTTAGGCAAACCACCAATACCCAAGGCCATGTCTAAACCCAACGAACCAGTGGGAATAGATTCGATCTCAACCGTTTGAGCTTCTTCTCCCAAACGCATGATGGAACCCTTCCCATATTGCTTTTCAATAGTACCAATAGTTGCTGTGAGTGCTTTTTCTTTATTAGGATTTGTTACGTGTATCGATTCCATAAGTGTTCCCCCTCGTTTACTTTGCTAACAATTTCTTCCTTAAGATGTCCAGCGCCATATAGGCTACAATTCTTTTAAACCATTCACGGGTCGTCGGAAAATGAAATTCGTGTGACTCTGCCCCGGTTTCTGAATCCAAAGAAATATAAACGGTCCCCACGGGTTTTTCAATGCTCCCCCCATCAGGGCCGGCAATGCCGGTAATGGCTAAACTGTAAGTTGTTTTGGAGAGTCGACGCAGTCCCTTGGCCATGGCCGTTGCTGTCTCGGAGCTCACGGCTCCAAAGGATTTAATAAGGCCCTCCGGGATATTTAAGAGAGCTGTTTTAGAAACATTGCTATAAGTCACAACTCCGCGATCAAAATAAACGGAACTTCCCGGACAATCGGTGATCAAGCTGGCCAAGAGACCACCCGTGCAGGATTCCGCGACAGAAAGAGTTTCTTTTCTTTCTTTAAGAAGTCTTCCGACCAGATCCTCAAGAGAATCCTCTCCTTCACTATAAACAAGGATGCCCAAACGACTTCGCACTTCTTTCTCAACTTCTAGAACTTTTTTTTCGAGTCGTGCTTGATCGCTCCCATTTCCACGCACTGAAATCTTGAGAAGAATTTCGGGAAAAGAAATGCGGTAAGCCAAATCCATTCCCGTAAGATCGATTCCTTCCAACTTGTGTCCAATGGTAGCTTCTGGCGCTCCAAAACATCGTAGAACTTTTTGATAAAAAAAGAGAGGCGCTGAGGTTATGCCCGCCAGTTTTGAAAAAACATAAGTTTCACATTGATTTTTCATTTCGCGAGGAACACCGGGAAGAAAAAAATAATGAATCCCCTTATAAACAAGATGACAGCCCGGGGCCGTGCCTAGCTTATTAGGAATCAGTTGAGCCCCTTCCGGAAAGAAAGCTTGTTTTTCGTTGTTGGGCGTCATGTCGCGATTTATTTTTTTAAAACGATTTTTAATGTCCTGCAGGGCAATCTCATTGAGCACCAGAGGCAAACCAAAAGACTGAGCGGCCACTTCCACCGTGATATCATCCATCGTAGGCCCAAGACCTCCGGTCACAATCACCGCTTGAGAACGACCCACAACGGATTTCAAAGCTGCAGCGATTTCATCCGGCTCATCACCCACGCTGGTATGCCAGTGAAGCTCATGCCCCATGGTCCAAAGTTGGTCAGCTAACCAGGCAAAATTAGTGTCAACAATATTGCCTGAAAGAATTTCGTCGCCGATGGTGATAACTTCGAGTTTCATGAAGGAGATCTCTCTAAGCTGCTTGACTCTGATTATTTATATTAAATGATGCAAGGGGAAAATTGTTTTTTATATGAGTGAGACTAACAAAGATCATCGCCTGAAAAAAAATTGGCGAACGACTTGAAAAAACGGATCATCCCCTTCAGGCCGTTGATAGACATTAATCACTTCTCCAGGATACATAAGGGGAATCTTTTTCATAAAACTGTACCCCAAAGCTATCAAAACACCATGAGATATTTCCAATGGCATCGTCGAACCAGACTGAGGAATACTTGTTCCACTTAAAGCTAATAAACCACCCAGCTTAGGCACAGTAGCCAAACAGGTTGTAGCAAAAATTTTTAAAGCATCTGATTCAATGTAAGGAAATACGTTACATGCCACCACAAGGTCCTTATCGGTAGGAAGATTATTTAAAAGTAAATCTTGTTGTCTGACGGAAACTCTTTCAGAAAAAGTTTTAGGGAAGGTTAATTCCGAATAAACAGGCTTATGGTGTCCATGACCATTCACATCGCGAGCCTTGACCCCATATTGTCTCATCCTTGCAACTATTTGTCCTGCAGCTTCAATAGAAGCGGGGATTGGTTGAAAATTAGCCATCACCATTTGTGGATCCAAGCCTTGCAGAGCCCCGAGTCTTGCAATTTCAGCTATGTCCACAGGAGGCCGATTACACCGCGCCACAACTCCATAAGCTCCCTCTAAAGGAGCTGTGATCATGATCCCGCTTCTTTGAAACAATTTTCCTGCATCTCTCGCTTCCCTAAGAAGGTCGATGTACTCGACATTCCCATTTCTTGCTGCAAGAATTTGCAACTCAAGTGGTTCCGTAAAAAAATGACCATCTTTCTGTTTGACAGCTGTCCTATGCCAAGGATGGCTATGCGCAATATCAGGGCACACCACAAGAGGCATCACACCTGTACCCACACCAAAAATAGACAAATCATCCCGACCGGCAAAGATTGACTCTTCAACAAGCCAGCGCAGAAAGGGCGCGTTTCTGAACATAGAAGTCGATCCCATCATAATCGCCCGAGCACCTCCTAAACTCCCTGAAGCTTGACGCAATCGCTGGAGTTGACAATTCGTAGAAGTGAGATTTCCTCTTTGCTCTATAGGAATAGCACGCCGCTCATCCAACATTCTTTGAATACCAGGATCAGCTAATAGTTGAAACAAGTCCTCTTGTTCTAGTGTTGTTGGAATATAGCCACTGGCAGGTAGACTTAAAGTAATAGGACGCATTCCTTATTCATCGCTTTTCTCACAAAAAAGTTGTCAAAAATCTCAAGGAAAAATTGTTTTTATGTTTTGAAGGCTTCTTTCCGATCATGGCAAGAGGAATCTTTTCAAGCCGGCTTGTACGATGACCTCCGGATCTTGATAAACAAAAGTTCCGTGGAGCAGCCAGGCTCCGGAAAAAACCTCCCACTGTTGCAGGGTCCAAATTGAGAGATCGATAGCACCTGTTTCATCAATACTTTCAGGTGGTGTGAGAGAATGTTTCTTGGCCCGGGGTCGTCTATTGTCGATGAGAGAAACATATCGGAGGGGGGGCACTTTTGCGATAGCCCGCAAACTAAAGTTCAAAATCGCGGAGTCCTTAATGATTTCATGTAAAAGGTTGCGTTCTGATGGGGAGTACCACGACAGGTGGTGGATCTCGTTGCATTTTACAGCCTCCGCAAGATTCTTGGGAGGGTCGAAATCAAACTTGCGAGCTATCTTTGCGTGGACGTAGCTAAACTCATCGGCAAGGGCCTTCATTTCACGAGAGAGAGGGTATTGAGGAGAGAAGCGATGCAGCATGTCACCCGCTCTTGGAAGTCCTTTGAAAAAAATATCAAAATAATCTCCCAGGCCAGTCCCTACTCCTGATGAAGCCAGTCTGTTGTGTTTCTGACCTAATTGTTCCAATCCAAATAACATATATTTGAAGGCTCCAATGTAATCACCTTACAGTCCTCGCCCTTTTATAAAAAAAGTTTCGGATTTTTTATTTTTTGTTTTTTTACAGAAAAACTTGAGGCAGGTAATGGCCTAAAAGACGAAGCAAAAAATTGACATAAATTCCCGCCATCACATCATCCATCATCACGCCCCAACCCCCTTTGAGGTGGTCTTGGAACCA
>Ga0209515_10005678_pt1 | contig 16026 bp, 16 predicted proteins | sample Subgroupgradi54m_FD_187454 | JGI IMG/M metagenome (GOLD analysis project Ga0209515, IMG submission 187454) | Subsurface groundwater microbial communities from S. Glens Falls, New York, USA - GMW60B uncontaminated upgradient, 5.4 m (SPAdes)... ...
CCAGTCGAGGACCCCCCCCAGCAGGCGAGCGCGTCATGAACCGCGTCTGGGCTCCTTGGCGGCGCCACTATCTGACCGTCCCTAAGCGGCGCGGCTGTATCTTTTGCTTGGCCTACCGGAGCCGGCAGGACCGCCGCCACCGGGTCCTCCATCGCGGCCGGCACGCGATGGTCCTGATGAACCTCTACCCGTACACGAACGGGCATCTGCTCGTCACCCCGAACCGCCACATCAACCGCTTGGACCGGCTGACCGACGCCGAGCGGGTGGAGCTGTGGCGGCTGGCCGACCGGTTCATCCGGCGGCTGGACCAGACCCTGAAGCCGCACGGCTACAACCTCGGCGTCAACCTCGGCCGCGCCGCCGGCGCCGGCATCGTCGGCCATCTGCACCTCCATCTGGTGCCTCGCTGGGCGGGTGACACGAACTTCATCACCAGCGTCGGCGATCTGCGCGTCATCTCCGACTCTCTCGACGCCGTCTACCGCCTCCTGAAGTCCTGATGCTGGTGACGCGGGGGGCGCTAGAGCGCGACGAGGCACGGCGGCTCGCCCCGTACGCCCTCCGTGCGCAGGCCTCGCGCGGCCGCGTCCACCGCGAGCGGGAGCACCCGTACCGCACCTGTTTCCAGCGCGACCGCGACCGCATCGTCCACTCCACCGCCTTCCGCCGCCTCGAATACAAGACCCAGGTCTTCGTCATCCACGAGGGGGACTACTACCGCACCCGCCTGACCCATTCGCTGGAGGTCGCGCAGATCGCCCGCTCGATGGCCCGCGTCCTCCGGCTCAACGAGGACCTCGTCGAGGCGATCGCCCTGGCGCACGACCTTGGCCACGGGCCGTTCGGGCATTCCGGCCAGGACGCCCTGCAGGCGCTCATGGCCGGCCACGGCGGGTTCGACCACAACCTGCAGGCCCTGCGCATCGTCGAGCACCTCGAGGAGCGCTACGCCGAGTTCCGCGGCCTGAACCTGACGTGGGAGCTCCGCCAGGGGCTCAACAAACACCTGGCGCCGCAGCCCGGCCGCGCGCCGCCACCGCGCCAGCCGTCGCTGGAGGGACAACTCGTGGACCTGGCCGACGAGATCGCCTACGACAACCACGACCTCGACGACGGGTTGACCAGCGGCCTCCTCAGCGAGGAGGTGTTGGACCGGGCCGAGCTGTGGAAGACCGTCCGCCGCGACGTGACCCGCCGGCATCCCGGCCTGCGGCCGTCGCTCAGGAAGCACCAGGTGATCCGCGCCCTGATCAACCTCGAGGTCACCGACGCCCTCGAGGAGTCCCAGCGGCGGCTGCGGCGGTTCCGAATCACCACGCCGGCGCAGGCCCAGCGCTGCGACCAGCGGGCCATCGCGTTCAGCCCCGCCATGGCCCGGCGCCGCGCGCCGCTCAAACGGGTGCTGTGGGATGAGTTGTACCATCATTACCGGGTCGTGCGGATGGCCCACAAGGCCCAGCGCACCCTGACCGCCTTGTTCGAGGCGTACGTCGCCCACCCCGAGCAGCTCCCGAACACGAGCCGTGCCCGCCTGCGCACCGAAGACCCGTACCGCGTCATCTGCGACTACATCGCTGGGATGACCGACCGGTACGCCATTGATGAGCACCGCAAGCTGTTCCTGCCCGATGCCCGGAGTTGACGCCAACGAGCCCCGGCGGGTACACTTGAGGTAGGGAATCATCCTCATGTCCATGAATGGGTTACCGACGATGCTCGGGCGGCTGGAACGCCACCCCGGTTTCCGACGGATTCAGGAGATCATCAAGCCGTCGGCCGCCCGCCCGATCTGGTGGACGCTGGAGCAGCCGCTCCCGCGCCGGCTCGACTACCGGGCGGCGTGCCGGACCTGCCATTTTGTCCGGGTGCCGGCCCAGCGCCGGGTCTGCCAGCGCCGCTTCCTGACGGCGGTGAGGCAGGCGCACGAGGCCAAACAGCCCCAGGCGTTCCTGTGCCCCATCGAGCGGCCGGCCGTCGTCATCCCCATTCTGCAGGAACAGCAGGTGACCGGCCACGTGGCGGTCTGCCACATGGACCGGGCCCTGCCGGAGCCGGCGGTCCCGCTGGCGGCGGTGGCGCTGAATACGGCGGTCCGCGAGCTGGAGAAGGAGCGGGAGCTGGCCAACCTCTATGAGTCGGTCCAGCCGCGGTGCGTGGCGCTCTCGACGATCCACACGATCCACCGGCTGATCAGCTCGACGCTGGACATGCGCGAGCTGATGCCGCGGCTGGCGCGGCTCTGCGTGCAGGTCCTGCGGGCCCGCCGCTGTTCGATCTGGTTGGTGGAGGACGATCGGCGCCGGTTGGTGCCCCAAGCCGCTGCGGACCTCCGGGTGCGCAAGGCGGTCGCCCCAACGCTCCGGATGGGGCAGGGGATCCCCGGGAAGGTGGCCGCGACGGCCCAACCCTATCGCCGTGAGCACGCCCTCGTCGTCCCGTTGATGGACCAGGACTGTCTTGGGGTCATCGCCGTGGAGGACCGGCGGGACCGCCGGCCGTTCACGGCGTTCGACCAGGAGACGTTGACGACGATGGCCGAGCAGGCGGTGGTGGCCATCGGCAACGCCCGGCTCTACGCGCAGCAGGAAAAGGTCGCCCTCGGCACGATCAAATCGCTGGCGGCGATCCTGGACACGATGGACGGCAATCCCCCGCACAGCCGTTCCCACACCCGCTTGCTGGCCGACGTGGCGCTCGAGCTGGCCGACGCGCTGGGGGTCAGCGTCGAGGACCGGCGCAGCGTGCACTACGCCGCCCTCCTGCACGATGCCGGCCGGGTGGCCGTGCCGGATGAGATCCTCCTGAAGCCGACCCGGTTGACGGGCCAGGAGCGGCGGATTATCCAGCGCCACCACGTCAAAGGCGTGGAGCTCATGCGGCCGCTGGAGATCCTCGAGCCGGCCATCCCGATCATCCTCTACCATCATGAACGGTACGACGGGCGGGGCTATCCGAAGGGGCTCCACGGCGAGGAGATCCCGTTAGGGGCCCGGATCATGGCGGTTGCCAACGCGTTCGAGGCGATGGTCTGCGACCGGCCATACCGGGACGCGCTCTCACTGGAGCAGGCCGCTCAGGAGATCCAACGCAACGCTGGCACGCAGTTCGACCCCCGCGTGGTCGAGGCGTTTCAGCAGGTGGTGCGGCAGGGGCGGTTGCAGCGCTTCCTGTCGCGGGATCTCGCGCCCCGTTGACTCCGGATCCGGGATCGCCATCGCTGCCGCCCCGGCGGGGCCGAGGGGCGTGGGTCGCCATCGGCGTGATCGGGCTGGCGGCCGCCGGTGCGGGCTGGGTCGAGTGGGACGTGTCGTGGGCCGCTCCGTGGGTTGCCACGGCGGTGCGCCGCGAGACCGGCTGGTCAGTGGAAATCGGCCGGGTGTGGGTGACGCCGTGGCGCGGACTGCGAGCGCAGGACGTGAAGGTGCAGCCGCCCGGCGGAGGGTGGGTCCACGCCCTCGGAGTGTCGGTGCGGTACGCGCCGTCGGATGTGCGGCATGGCCGCGTGACGAGCTGGTGGCGGGCAGGCCCGATCCGTATGGATCCCGGATCGTGGAAGATCCGGCGGCCCGGCGCCGTGGCGCAGTTGTCTGAACGGCCGATTGCGGAGGCGTTCCAGGGCACGGTGACCGTGGGGTTGGGGATGGTCCGCATGGAGCGGCTCCGGATCCGCGGTTGGGCGTTGCGGGGCGCCGGGGCCGCGGCGTGGGAGCGGGGCGCGGCGCGATACTGGCTGCGCGGACAGATCGCCGCCCCGGTGCTGGAGGCGCTGGGATTCCACAAGGTGCGCGGGACGTGGGCGTGGTTTGTGTACCGTGTGGAGGGCCCCGTCCAGCACCCGACGGTGGTGTTCCGGTCGAGGTTCTGGTCGTTGACGTTGAAGCCGAACGGAGGTCCGTCATGATGACGTGGTGGAGCAAGCCGGTCGTGGGCACGGCGATGCTGGCGATGCTCGCCGGGTGCGCGCACAGCACGCCGCCGCCGAGAACCCTCAAAGGGCAGTTGGAGCTGGAGCAGGCCAAGCCGCTCAGGGTCATCCTGAAGACGACCCCGCCGTTCGCGGTCCTCGAGAAGGAAGGCGTGGAGGTCACGATCCGGTACGCCTCCGAGGGCGAGCTGGATAATTTCTTCTCGAACAAGGTGATCTTCGACAAGTATGCCGGGAAAAATCCCTATCCGGAAGGCACCCTTGTCTTCTACGTGCGGATTGCCAACAAGAGCGGCCACCGCATTCGCGTGAACCCGGACGACTTCGTGATGATTGACGACCTGGGCATCCAGTACGTGCACCTCTCGCCGGATGATATCTCCGCCATCTACGATACGAAGAGCGGGGATTTCTGGGCGTTCGCGAAGGCCACCGGCGATCTGGCGCCCGGCTACTACGGGGCGCCGCTCAGGGTCGCCACCTCCTTTGCCGGGGGAGGGTCCCGGCGGGCCAATTACCTGATCCGGCAGGCCCGGCTGACCGGCGGCTATGTCCATGACCAGGTGACCTACGACGGCTACGTGGCGTTCCCGCGCCCGCACCCGAACGCCAAGCAGCTTCGGGTGATCCTCACCAATTTCAAGATGGCGCTGAACCCCAACGATGAGTCAACCGCGTCCACCGACTTTGAGTTCGAGTTCACCCTCACGCCCGTCGTCCAGACGAAGTGAGGCGGCCGGCCCGGCCTATCTGGCCGGGCTGAACGACGAGCAGCGCGCCGCCGTCACCGCGCCCGACGGCCCACTGCTCATCATCGCCGGCGCCGGCACTGGGAAGACCCGCGTCCTCGCGCATCGGATCGCCGCGCTCCTCGACCGCGGGCCGGGGCTGACCCCCGACCGGATCCTCGCCCTCACCTTCTCCCGCAAGGCGGCGGAGGAAATGCGCCACCGCGTCGAACAGCTCCTGGGGGCGCACGCCGACGAGCTGGCGGTCTCGACGTTCCACGCCTTCTGCCACCAGCTCTTGCAGGACCACGGGTCTGACATCGGACTGCCGCGGCGGCTCCGGCTGCTGGGGCATGTGGAGCAATGGATCGCGCTGCGGACGCTGCTGCCGGACCTGCCCGAGGTATGGGAGCGGCATCGCCACGACCCGACCGGGTTCATCGAGGGGACGCTCCGGTTCATCAACCGCGTGAAGGACGAGCTGGTCGGCCCGGCGGACCTGGCGGCGCACGTCGCGTTGCTGACCGACCCGGCCGAGCGCCAGCGCCAGGCCGAGGCCTTGGCGGTCTACGAGCGGTACCAGGCGGCGCTCCGGGCCGCGGGCACGCTGGACTTCGGCGACCTCGTCATGGAGACCCTGCGGTTGTTCCGGGAACAGCCGGCGCGGCTGGCCGAGTACCAGGCGCGGCTCCCGCACGTGCTGGTGGATGAGTTCCAGGACACCAACGTGGCGCAAATCACGCTGGTGGCGACGCTCGCCGGCCGCTCCCGCAACCTCTCCGTCGTCGGCGACGATGACCAGGCCATCTACCGGTTCCGCGGCGCCTCGTACGCCAGCTTCCTCCTGTTCCAGGAGTGGTTCCCGGACGCCCGCGCCGTCCGGCTCACGCAGAACTACCGCTCCAACCCCCGCCTTCTGCGCACCGCCGACCGGCTGATCCGCGGCAACGGCCAGGACCGCTACGACCCGAAGAAATCGTTGTGGACCGAGCGGCCCGAGGGGGCGCCGGCCGAGCTGCTCGTCTGCGGCGACTACGAGCAGGAGGCGCGGGCGATCGCCGACGCGATCCGGGCGCTGGTCGCGGCGATGCCGGTTGCCCAGCGCGCCTGGCGGCGGGTCGCCGTCCTGTACCGGGCGCACGCCCACCGCGACCGGCTCGTCGAATGCTTGAGACGGGAGCAGATCCCGCACGTCGTCATCGGCGGGAGCACGGTGCTGGAGCACGAAGCGGTCCAGGATGTTCTCGCCTTGCTGCGGCTGGTCCATGACCCCTCCGACAGCGTGAGCGCCTTCCGGGTGCTGGGACTGCCGTTCGTGGGGCTCACGCTCCAGGAGTTGGTCCAGGTGACCCGCGCTGCCAAGTCGCAGCAGCGGTCCGTCTACGAGACCCTGCGTGCGCCGAAGGCCGTGACCCTGCGCCCCCCCGCCCGCCAGCGCGTCCGGCAGTTCCTGAAATTCCTGCACGAGCTGCAGCGGACCGCCGCGCGCGACGGCGTGGAGGCGGTGACGCGGCGGCTGCTGGAGGAGATCGGCTGGCGGCCCCGCCTGCGCGCGGCGGTGGACCGCGAGGCGCGCGAGGCCGTGACGGCGCTCAGCCGGTGGTACCGCTTCGTCCGGCAGGCAGTGGAGACCGACTCGGTCCGGCGGGACCTCGGCGTGTTCCTGCGCGACCTGAACTACTATCAGGAGGCGGGCGGGGACCTGAAGGACGACGCGGCGGAGAGCGGACAGGATGGGGTCCAGCTGATGACCATCCACCAGGCCAAGGGATTGGAGTTCGACTGGGTGATCGTGCCGTCGCTGGTCCAGGGCCGGTTCCCGTCGAGAAACCGGCCGGAGACGATCCCGTTTCCCGTCGAGCTCATGAAAGAGCGTCTGCCATCGGGCGATTTCCATCTGCAGGAGGAGCGGCGACTCTGCTACGTGGCGATGACCCGGGCCCGCGAGGGACTCTTCTTGACGACCGTCGAGCGGCCGTACCATCGGCCGTCCGTGTTCCTGCGCGAGGTGCTGGACGACCCGGCGGCGGCCGAGGACCTCACGCGGCGGGTGCTCCCGCCGCCCACGCTGGAGGAGCGGAGCGAGCCGGCCCTCTCGCGCGCGGAGTTGGCCACGCTCGCGCAGGAGCAGGAGGTCCTCGAGATCGTCCGCGGGTTCGCGTCACTCGACCCCGCCGATGCCGCCGCCCTGGACGACCAGCTGGGACGGCTGACGATCACCGCCAGGGCGCTGGTGACGGCCCGGCCGGCGCCCCTGCCTGCCGTGATCCCGGTCCCGCCCGACCTCAAGCTGAGTTTCAGCCAACTCGAGGCGTACCGGTTCTGCCCGCTCAAGTACCAGTACGCCTACCTCTATCAGATTCCGACGAAGCCGACGCCGCAGATGCAGCTGGGGACCAACGTCCATGCCTGCCTGGAAGCGTTCGGCCTGCGGTTGATGGCGGGGCAAACGCCGTCGCAGGAGGAGCTGTTGGCGATCTACGACGAGACGTGGCGCGCCGACGGCTACAACGACCCGCGCCTCGAAGCTCGGGACAAGGTGTACGGCCGCCAGCTCGTGGCGGACTACTACGAGCACAACCGCCAGACGCTGACCCCGCCGCTGTTCGTCGAGAAGCCGTTCCTCCTGCAGGTGGGGGACGCGTGGCTGCGGGGATTCATTGACCGGATTGACAGCCGGCCGGACGGGCGGGTGGAAGTCGTGGATTACAAGACGGGGAAGCCGAAGACGACGGCCCAGGTCGGCGACCGGCTGCAGCTGACCATCTACGCGATGGCCTGCCGCGACGTGCTCCACGTGACGCCGGCGGCGATGAGCTTCTACTATCTGCAGAACAACGAGAAACTGACGTTCCCCTACGAGGAGCAGGCGCTGGTCGAGGCGGCGCAGACGATCACGACGACGGCGCAGAAGATCCGGGCGGGGGCGTTCGCGCCGACGCCGGAGTACGGCAAGTGCCGCGTCTGCGATTTCCGCGCCATCTGCCCCTCGTCCGCCGCCCCGACCGTCTAGCCCCATCGGCCCCGCGTCGGGGGTAGCCCTCTCCGGGACGGGCTCGAATTCCCCAGCGGGGAATTCGGCCCTACCGCTCGGCCTCGCTCGTCCCTCGACTCGCTCCGCTCGATCGGGACACCGTGCCCGCTCGGCCTCCGCGAGTCCCGTCGAGGGCCACCCCCTCGCGGGGCCTCTAGGCCAGCGCCGGGCCGTGCGTCGGGATCTGGCGCCCGACGTTTTCTTTGACGGCTGTGACACCTGCATCGCCGGTGGCGAAAGCTACTTGTCGAGATCATGTTTGGTAGTATAATGACGTACGCTACCTAGATGACCCCTGCGTGTTTGCCCGATCGGAAGGTTCAGAGATGTGCCCCAGGCACCTCTTGTGTTACTGACGAACAAGAGAAACACACCTACGCGGAAGGATGTATCATCTTCTGATGAGCGAAGATAGTCTGAACAAAAACTTCAACCTCAAAGAATTTAGTCAGAAGTCTGAGGAATACTACAACAGTCTTAAACCTCAGCTCGAAGCTACTCATAAGGGGAAATACGTGGCACTAGATTTTGAACTCAAGCGATACTGGATTGGAGGGACCGCTACCGAAGCGCTTGCAAAGGCTAAGCAAGAACTCCCAGACAGATTGTTTTATCTGATCCAAGTGGGAGCCAGCGCCCCATTTGCCATTCAACGGATTTATAGACGGAACACTCAATGCGACGTAGCTCGGTATGGTTATAGTCGGCCGTATAGATGATCGGAATCAGTTGTGGGTCCGCATCACCGTTGCCGGGCATACCGATCAACATAATGATGTCGAAGCGCTTATTGACACCGGATTTACCGGTGAGCTTCTCCTTCCTCTCCGTTTAGCAGTCCCTCTCGGATTAAGACTCGTTGGGGTGTCGCGTGTTCAGCTCGCCGACGGCTCAATTTCTCAGCAGATGCTATTCTCTGCCTCAATTGGTTGGGGATCTGTTCTTCGAGAGGTGACCGTTAATGTGGTGGACGGTACCGATGTCCCGTTGATTGGAGGCGGGTTGCTTGATGGTTATGTCCTGCATGTCAATTTCGAACAAAAACAGCTAACTATCAAGGAACCCCACACCGATGAGCCATCCCCGCCCGGTGTATCCGAGACGCAATCTACCTAGCCAATCGTACAGATGAGCGTTCGATGATTTTGAAGTGGATTAAGTGTTCGGGAGACCAATGGTGCGACTTCCTGAGGGTCAACCTAGAACATCCTCATTTTGACGGTGTGGAGGGTGTCTATATAATCTGGCACGGGGCACCGGATCCCGCAGTTGTCTATGTTGGCCAGGGATCTATACGTGATCGCTTGAGCCAGCACAGGATGAATCAAGAGATACTCTTCTACAAAGACCGTGGATTATATGTAACTTGGGCCGAACTCAGTGCTCCTTATCGGGATGGAGTCGAGAGATATCTCGCAGATAAATGGCATCCAAAGGTTGGACAAGCTCATCCAACCACATCGCCAATCCCGTGCGATTCTCCGTGGCAATAGCTGTTGTAACCGTAGCGGTAGCATGAGAATCTGGTGCCATGGAAGCTCGTTTGGAGTCCGAGATAGCACGTTAGCATGTGTCTGATTACGCGAAAAAATGAGATTGAACAATGGGCGCTGTGATTCTCCTGGCGGGGACCATCGTGTTTGGGGTGTGGTTCGCTCACTACATCAAGACGCATCCGCGGCATCACCACTCGTAAGTCATCCCTCCTGCGGCGTCGGAGCGCCCACAGCAGATCGCCTTTGATCAGGGCGTTGCCTGACGCATTACTAGTCAGGGCTTGTATGATTTCTCCCAATGCCTTTTTGTGAAGTGAGTTACGTTTGTGCATACAAGGTAGGGCTAGTATAGGAGCGCACCGCATGGCTACCTCGAAAGCGATTCAGCGGTTGGAGGACCGGTTGGCCAGCGTGCCGCCGGGGACGATCCGCGCCGAGGCTCTCGAGGCGGCGAAGCGGTTCAAGACGACGTGGATTGACCTGGGCCGCGTCCTCTGGACCGTGTGGCGGGAGAAGGCGTTTCGCGGGTGGGGCTATCTGACGTTCGAGCAATACTGCGCGAAGGAAGTCGGCGTCCGAGGGCCGACCGCCAAGAAACTCCTCCAGTCCTACGCGTTCCTCGAGCGCGAGGAACCCGTCGTGCTGCAGCGGATTCAGGAGCATCCGCCGGCGATGCTCCCGCACTACGAAGCGGTCAACGCCCTCCGGCTCCTGAAGCAGCGCCCCGTCGTCCCGCCGGCCCGCTACCAGGAGGTTCGCACGCAGGTGCTGGAGCAGGGCCGCGAGCCGCTCGACGTGCGCCGCGGCATCCGGCAACTGCTGGAGGCGACCCACCAGGATCCCGACCAGGCCCGGGCGTCCCGGCGGTCGGCGGCGATCAAGCGGATGTTGGGGACGCTGAAATCGCTGCGCATCGAGTTGTCCGTCGGCAAGCTGGTCCCGGAGAAATTGCTGACCGAGCTCGACACCCTCACCGAGAAGCTGGAAGCGGCGCTCTAGCGTGTTTGCCGACCGGACCGCGTGGGCGCTGGGGGAGAACGCCCTCACCCGGCGGCGCGCGGCGCTGGCGGCGGCCGGCGTCCGTCTCCTTGACCTCACCGAGTCGAATCCCACGCGCTGCGGGATCACCTATCCTCCGGAACTCTGGCCGGTGCTGGCCGATCCCACTGTCGCGGTGTACGAGCCGTCGCCGCTGGGGCTGCCGGCGGCCCGCCAGGCCGTCGCCCGGATCTACGCGGGGAAGGGGGTCGCCGTGGATCCGTCGCGCGTCGCGCTGACCGCCAGCACCAGCGAGGCGTACAGTTTTCTCTTCCGGCTGCTGGCGAACCCCGGCGACGAGATCCTCGTGCCGCGGCCCAGCTATCCCCTCTTTGACTACCTGGCCGCCCTGCATGATCTCCGGCCGGTCCCGTATCCGCTGCGGTATGACGGCCACTGGCGCGTGGACCTCGACGCGCTCGCCGCCGCCGTCACCCCCAAAACCCGTGTTGTCATCGTCGTTCATCCCAACAATCCGACCGGCTCATGCCTGACGGCCGACGAGTGGGCGCGCGTTGCGCAAGTGTGCGCCGACCGCGGCGTGGCCGTCATCGCCGACGAAGTGTTCGCCGAGTACGTGGAGGACGCGGCGGCGCCCCGCACGCTGGCCGGCGCCGGGACCGGCCCGCTCCTCTTCGCGCTGGGCGGACTCTCCAAGTGGATGGGCCTGCCGCAGATGAAACTCGGGTGGATGGCGGTCAGCGGGCCGGCCTCGCTCGTCGAGCCGGCCCTCGCGCGGCTGGAGATCATCGCCGACACCTTCCTCTCGGTGAACACGCCGGTCCAGCGGGCGCTGCCGCGCTGGCTGGCGCTCGCCCCGACGATCCAGCAACAGATCCGTCGGCGGATCGCGGACCACCGGCGGTGCCTTCGGGGTCTGACCCACGGGTCAGACCCCTTTGAGGTGCTGGCGGCCGACGGCGGTTGGTCGGCGGTGCTCCGGGTCCCCGGCGTCGCCGACGATGAGCAGTTGATGCTCGACCTCCTCGAGCGAGCCCACGTCGTGGTCTACCCCGGCTATTTCTACGAGTTCGACGAGCCGGGCGTGCTGGTGGTCAGTCTGCTGGCCGCCCCGTCGGTGTTTCACGAAGGCCTCGCCCGTCTGAGAGAGGCGCTTGAGAAACGGGAGACCCCATGTTAGGATGGAGCCATCAGGAGCCCATATCGCCCATGACCTCATCGAATGACTGGCAGCCGGAGTTGTTTGGCCAATTTGAGGCCCCGAGCCGTCCCTCGTGGTGGGCCCGGTATTGGCGCAGCGTTCCGCGATTCCTCGTGCTGCGGGTGGCGTATGAAGACCTCCTGCTGACGGCGATCGCGGCGATCATGGTGCTCGTGGTGGGGTTCTGTCTCGGGGTGGAGCGGGGCACGCGGTTGGTCGTGGCCCTCGCCACACCGGCCGCCGCCCACCTCTCGACGGTCCCGGCCCCAGCGGTGATCGTCCCACCGCTCGCCCCGGCGCTCCCGGTCCGGCCGCCGATCGTCCAGCCGAGACCGGCGGCCGCCGTTGCCGTCCCCACGAAGGTCGCGGATGCGCCGTCGGACAGCCGATACGTCGTGCAAGTCGCCAGCTTCACCGCCCGGGACCAGGCGGACGCCGCGCGGTCCCGTCTGTCCCAGTACGGAGTCCAGGTCTCCGTCGTCACGAAAGGGAAGTACCACGTGCTGTATGCCAGCGGGTTCTCGACCTACGCGCAGGCGACCGCGACCGCCGACCGCTTACGGCCCACGTACCGCGACTGCTTCGTGCGGAAGCTCCTCGCGGAACGAGGATAATCCATCATGTCACTGCACCCGAGTCTTCGCGGCGGTTCCCAGATGAAGCGCCATCGTAGTGTCCTCTCGCGGCTGGAGCGGTTGAAGACGCTCCTGGCCAAGGGGACCTGGAACGACACCCTCTCGCCGCTGGGCCTGCCGAAGGTCAAGAACCTCAGGGTCAAGGTCAAGAAAGAGAAGGTGGCGGCGCCTGACGCAGCGGCCGGCGCGGCCGCGCCCGGCGCTCCGGCGGCCGAAGGGGCGAAGCCCGCGGCCGGCGCCAAGCCGGCGGCCGGGAAGGCCCCCGCTGCGGCGGCCGCAAAACCCGAGGCGAAGAAGAAAGCGGGTTAATTGATCACCATTGCGCAGTTTCGGCAGATGGAATTGAAGGTGGGGCAGGTGACCGGCGCCGAGGCGCACCCGAACGCCGACCGCCTGCTCGTGCTGACGGTGGACGTCGGCGGCATCACCAAGCAAGTCGTCGCCGGCATCCGCGGGCAGTACGAGCCGTCGGCGCTGATCGGCAAATCGGTCGTCATCGTGGACAACCTCGAGCCGGCCACCATCCGCGGCGTCCAGTCGCAGGGCATGGTGCTGGTGGCCAGCGGGGGCGACACGATGAGCGTGCTCACCCTGGACCGACCCGTCCCGTCGGGCAGCACGGTGCGCTGAGCTCCTTGCTGGTCCAGTGGGTCGTCGTCCTCTCGATTTTCATCGTCTCCCTCGTCTGTCATGAAGTCAGCCATGGCTGGGTGGCCTACCGGCTCGGCGACCCGACGGCCAAGGCCCTCGGCCGCCTCTCCCTCAATCCGCTGCGGCACATTGACTGGGTGGGCACCGTCGCGATTCCCTGGCTGCTGGCGGTGAGCCACTCGCCAGTGGTCTTCGGCTGGGCCAAGCCGGTGCCAATTGATTACCGGCAGCTGGAGCATCCCAAGCGCGACCTCATCTGGGTCGGCCTCGCCGGGCCGGCGGCGAACGTCGCGCTGGCACTCCTGGCCGCCCTCGCGCTGCGCGTGGCGCGCGTCCCCCAGGACGGCACCGTCTGGGGGGCGATCGGCGCGACGGTCGTCCTCGTCAACCTCTCGCTGGCCTGCTTCAACCTGATCCCGATCCCGCCGCTGGACGGCTCGCGGGTGCTCGTCGGGCTCTTGCCGTGGCCTGCCGCCCGTTGGGTGGCGCGGGTGGAGCCGTTTGGTTTCCTGATCCTGATCGCCCTCATGTATCTCGGTGTGATCAACCGGTTCGTCTGGCCGCTCGTCGGCCACGCGGCGCGCGCGCTGGGCGTGTCCTGGTGAGCCGCGCCGAGGTGGTCACCGTCCGCGCCAGCCGGCGTTACCCGGTCGTCGTCGGCCACCGGCACCTGGCGCACCTGCCGCGCTGGCTGCGCCGCGCCGGTCTCGCCGGCGACCCGGTCATCATCACCAACCCCCGCGTCTGGCGTCTCGGGGGGGCCGCGCTCCGGCGGACCCTGCGGCAGGGGGGGTGGTCGCCGGCCGTCGTGACCGTGCCGGACACCGAGCGCAGCAAATCGCTGGCCGAGCTCGGCCGCGTGCTGATGCGCTTGGCCGCGCTCGACGGCGTCGGGCGCCGCCTCTTCATCGTCGCCTTCGGCGGCGGCGTCGTCGGCGACCTGGCCGGCCTGGCCGCCGCCCTCTACCGCCGCGGCGTCCCGTACATCCAGGTGCCCACGACCTTGCTGGCGCAGGTGGACTCCGCCATCGGCGGCAAGACCGCCGTGGATCTGCCGCACGGCAAGAATCTCGTCGGCGCGTTCTACCAGCCATGGCTGGTCTTCAGCGACACCGCGTGGTTGGAGGGCCTGCCGCCGCGCCAGCGGGTCTCGGGGTTGTCGGAGATCATCAAGTGCGGCGTCATTCAGGATGCCGGGTTGTTCGCCATCCTGCGGCGCCGGCGCGCGGCCATTCAAGCGGGCCAGCCGGCCGCGCTGCAGACGGTCATCGCCCGCGCCGCGCGCCTGAAGGCCCGCGTGGTCAGCGCCGACGAGCGTGAGACGGGCGGCCTGCGGATGATCCTGAATTTCGGCCACACGCTCGGCCACGCGCTGGAAGCGGCGACCCGTTACGACGGCCGCTGCACGCACGGCGAGGCGGTGGCCATTGGCATGAGCGCCGCGGCGGCGATCGCCGAGCGGCTGGGCGTCTGTCCGCCGGCCGTGGAGCGGCAGATCAACGCCGTCCTCGACGCGTACGGATTGCCGCGCACCGCCCGCGGCGTGCGGCCGGCCGCCGTGCTCGCCGCGCTGGCCCACGACAAGAAGGTCCGGCACGGCCGGCTGCGGTGGGTTCTGCCGACGCGCATCGGCCACGTCATCGTGACGCCGGACGTCCCGCCGGCGCTGGTGCGGGCCGTCGTCCAAGAGCGGATACGCCCATGAAATTCTTCCTGATGCGGACCCGTTTACCGAAGGAGCGTTTGCAGGCGCTGGCGGAGGCCCAGCGGGTGCTCAAGTTCCGGTTCCGCGACGTGCGCCTCCTGCACCAGGCCCTCTCGCACCGCTCGTACGTCCACGGCACGAAGGCGGGCGCGGACGCCCAGGACTACGAGACGATGGAGTTCGTCGGCGACGCCGTCCTCGGCTTGGCCATCTGCGACCAGATCTATCATCTCTACCCGAAGGCGGCCGTCGGCGAGCTGGCGAAACTCAAGTCCCAGGTGGTCAGCCGCGTCACCTTGGCGATGCTCGCGAATGAAATGGGGCTCAGCCAGTGGCTGCTCCTCGGTCCCGGCGAGCGCGCCCGACGGGAGGGGGAGCGGACGTCGGTGGCGGCCGGCACGATCGAAGCGGTCATCGCCGCGATGTATTTCGATCGCGGGCTGGGCCCGGTGGCGCGGTGGATCCAGCGGCTGTTCCTCGACACGATCGTGGCCATTGAAGCGGGCCAGGCGGCCGCCGACTACAAGTCCACGTTGCAGGAATATGTCCTGCGGTATTTCCACAGCACGCCGGATTACCGAATCCTCGGCGAGAGCGGGCCGGGGCACCGCCGGCGGTTCGACGTCACCGTCGCGTGGCGCGGCCGCGAGTACGGCCGCGGCTCGGGCCTGAGCAAGAAAGCCGCCGAGCAGGCGGCCGCGCGGCGCGCGCTCGACCACGTGCTCTCCGGCGGCAAAGTGCCGAGTCACGGCCCGGCTTGACAACGCCGGGACCCCAGCGGTACCATACGTCCGCATCTTTGGAGGATTCTCTTCATCGCAGTCAGTGCTGATGGGGTGCGCATCCGGCGGTTCGCGCCGGCGGACGCGCAAGCCGTACAGGCCCTGATCACCGACATCCTGGCCGCTGAGTACCCCGGGGATCAGCCGGCGTATCCGGCGGCGGACCTCGCGCAGATCGCGGTGGTGTACGGCGGGCCGCGCGAAGCGTTCTTCGTGGCGGAGCACGACGGCCGCATCGTCGGGACCTGCGCGGTCAAGCAGGACGACGCGGCGACCGCGCTCCTGCGGCGGTTGTTCGTGGCGTCAACGCACCGCGGCCGAGGGCTTGGGGCGAAATTGGTGGAAGCAGCGATGATCCATTGTCGGACGCACCGGTACCGGACGATCCGGATCCGGACGTCCGACCGGATGGCGGCGGCGATGGCCGTGTGCCGGCGCCAAGGGTTCCAGGAAGATGAGCGGACTCAACTGGGAACCGTCCACCTGATCATGATGAGCGCGCAGGTTTCGTGATGCCGGCGTCGCCGCAGCCCCCGCATTTCCGGCGTCTCAGCGAATCCGAAATTCAGGATCGTTTGTACGGCGAGTATCACAGCGGCCGCCGTCGTCGGCCGGCCGACGACCTTCCACCACGCCCCGCGTTGCTCCCCCCGACCCCCGCGTCGGTTCCAGAGGAGCAGACCTGGACCGGCCAGGAAATCCTCACCCACGAGCTGCAGCGGTTGAGCCAGGAGTTGACCACCCTGCGCCAGGAACGGGAGTTGCTGGCCACGGAACTGACGCGGCGCCGGCCCGCGTCGGCCGTCACCACGACGCGCTCCCGTCTCTGGGTGGTGCCGAGATCCTGGGTGATGGTGGGGGCGCTGC
>Ga0209515_10005679_pt1 | contig 16025 bp, 17 predicted proteins | sample Subgroupgradi54m_FD_187454 | JGI IMG/M metagenome (GOLD analysis project Ga0209515, IMG submission 187454) | Subsurface groundwater microbial communities from S. Glens Falls, New York, USA - GMW60B uncontaminated upgradient, 5.4 m (SPAdes)... ...
TGAGTTATGAAATATGAATATAATTTTTCAACTATACCATTGTAATTTTTATAGTAATTGCCTAAAGCTTTAGGAGAAAGAAAATTAAAGAATAATCGATAAAGTAAGTACAGTACAAAAAAAATATAATTCAAAGAATAGGGGGGTAACAAATCAGACATGCCTTATTTATCTGTCATTTCTACAATTTGTGCAAGTACCACATATCGACATTGCACTTAGGATATATCACTATATATGGGGCCATCTCAATGAGTTTCAAATTTGTTTTACTTACATGATTAATGCTAGTTAAGAATGTTACTATCAGCTTACTAAATTACTGAAAAATATTTTGAAAGGAGATTAATATTATGAGTTCACAAACATTAAATTTAAATCTAGAAATTAAAGACAAAGAGGTTATTAGTTACTTTAGTAGTTTTGGTTCAAAAATTAATAGTGAAAAAGCACTTGAAGCTCTGAAAGTAGGAGTGGTAGCAATTCAGGCTTCAGGTTCATTTCTGGAATCTACAATGGTGTTCGACAAAAGGTCACTTGCACTTCAGGATCACATTAAAGAAGAGATAAGTTTCTCAGAAAAGAAAAAGTTGTTAAATGATCCAGCTAAAGAAAAAGAATTTAAAATATCTATTCAAAGATCTATAGAGGCATTGGCTGGTGAACTAGGCGATTCTTATGAAAACATTTTTAATAAGAAAGGAGATTATCTGATTACTCTAGGAGAGTCTAGCAGTACACCAGACACAAGGTTAGTATGTATTGTGAAAAGAAGAATAGATGTACGTTTGAGTGAAGCTTTAGATGAATTGGAAGAAGCAAAACAGGATAATTCTGCTTTAATCGGGGTTTACATTTTCCCTACTGGTTACGGACCGCTTGATATAGGTGATAATGGTTTCCACAGTGTTAAAGGCAACTATTTTATTTGTACAAATAAAAACCAACCTTTAGAAGTAGCATCGTATTATAAGGCTGTGCGTTCACAAGTAAAGTTTGCGTTAGTCTGACACCATTTGTGCCTATTCATATTTGCTTTTCTAACTCGGCTAGTCCTATCTTTGGATTTGGATAATCAAAGCCATCAGGAGTGAATTTAATGGATTCTTCAAAACACTTTCGAGCTGATTTTATGTCTCCGACATCAGCATAAATAACTCCCATATTATTAAGAATCGTGCCAAAAACACTATCTCTCTTTAAATAATTTTCTGCTTCAGTAAATAATGAGGGCATTATTTTTCGAGTCGAGTCTTCATCTACTCTGGTACCAGGAAGACTTCTTGCATATTCACCGGCTTCATCGATCAATTCATCGTGTAATTCTTTATATAACCTCAAGGCTTCAGAAAGATTTCCTTGTTTTTTATACTCCCATGCTTGATTAAACTTTTCTTGCTTATCCATATTATTTCTTTTGCTCTCTCTTTTATTATTATATTCTTTTTCATAAGATAACCATAATTTGAATTATTGCTTTAGCATAGGAATTAATAAGGACTAGATGAGTTTACTCATCTAGTCCACCCAAATCACCATTAGTATAATTAAAGCCACAAACTTTGTGATTTGCATAACAGACTAAGAAAAGAACTGTAAGCTATTACTCAAACGTTCCAACATAAGATCCATCTGGTGCTAGTTGTGATTCTCCACCTGTGTATGAACCATCTGGAGCTAAATTAGGCTTGCCGCCGACATAACTGCCATCTGGAGCTAGCTGTGGTTCAGCTCCTACATAGGATCCATCTGGTGCAAGATGTGGCTTTCCACCTACATAGGTACCATCAGGAGCAAGGTTAGATATGCCACCAACATAAGTTCCATCGGGAGCTAAGGAAGTGGTTTTACTATCAGCTGTGGAAGGAAATGAAATAAGTATTATTAATAAAAGCAAAATAAATCTCAATTGTTTAAACCTCTTATTTTAATTATACACAACTTAAAAGTGAGTAGTGTATCCAATTACCTATGGTGATGGGTGGGTTATGGGGCTGGCTTTTTTCAAAACCTAAGACTTAAAGATAAGTTTAGTACTTTGTTTTATCCTTTATATAAAAATTATTTACAATTAAGGTAACTACCTGATGCTGACCTGACCTTACCTTTTTATAGTCTGATAAAACTCATTGTGTCAATATATGCCTCGTGGCAATTGTTGCCATGATTGTAACATTCTTCCTTTACCTTATAAAAAGTAAGGGAATTATGAGCAAAAAGGACAAAAATACATGGAATACAAGACTGAGAAAAGCTAGAGAAGAAATGGAATTTTCATTATCACAAGCAGTTAGTCTTTTATATGAGCAGCATAAAATACGCTTAGACAAATCGCATCTTGCAAAAATTGAAAGAGCTGAGATTAGTTGTTCTGTCGAAAAGTTTAGAGCACTTTGTGATATTTATTCGGTGGACACAAATGCTATTCTTGGGCTAGAAGGAAAATAAAAATTCTCGGCTGTGTCTTAACTTATGTTTGCTGTGCTATTTAGAGCTTTAATTTAAGTTTAATTGTTTCATTGACAAAAAAATGTTAAATTTGTTTGATTATGAGTTTTATTGCAGTTTATATACAAAATAATATTCCTACTTTAGTTATTCTTTGCATTATTGTTCCACTAATTCTTTATATCTTCTTTAAGAATTTAATAAATTTACGTAAAGAGACGAATGCACTTGCAGATGATTTAGATAGGGCAATTAATATTTGCTCAGAATACCAAAACAACAAGACTCAAATGAGTCCTGAGAATTTTGATAATTTAAATTTAAAACTTACAGCGATAATGTCAATTACTGAGCAATGGAGTGAGTTTACTCAAACACTTGTTTGGGAAGAAGATGTACAAACAGGTGTTAAGTTGCACAGAAATACGATTCAAGCTGAAGATTTTCTTAGCTCGGAGAAGTTGATTCAACATAAGATTAATTTAACCTGGCATAATACAGTCCCCTCTGTTTTAACAGGACTTGGATTGATAGGTACGTTCCTCTCCCTTCTTCTAGGATTGCACGGTTTAATAGACACAACAGGAAAAGTTTCAGATATTGGAGTAACACATTTAATAAGTGGGTTATCAGCGAAATTTATTTCTTCCTTAACTGGGCTTGTTTTTGCGATGCTATATATAGGGCTTGAAAAAAATATCTATCTTGGACCCTTAGAGCAAAAATGTCTAAAATTGCAAGAATTAATAGACAGAATATTTGATAGATACACACCGGAAAAGATTTTATTAAAAATATTAAGGGAAAACAAAGAACAATCAATTGCAATGGGACAGTTTAGTACTGATTTAGCAGACAATATAAGAGGTGGAATTAATGAGAGTTTTAGACCTATACTAGAAAATTTAGTTAATGCTGTTAATACTCTTGAAAATAAAATAGTTGATGCAATTAAAGATGCAATTAAAAATGTTTCTAAACAAACTACAGATGTTCTAGTAGGAGATACTAAAACTCTTTCAGACTCCATAAGCCAAACTGCTTCTTTGTTGCAAGGGCTTCAAGGTAATAATGAAGAGACTCAGAGAAAAACCAGAGAAATGCTTTCTTTGGTTGAACAAAGTTTAAACAATCAGCAAGAAAAAATAAATTACCAAAACACTGAAACATCCAAACTTATTGAAACTCTAGTTAGAAATGTTCAAGAATTGACAAACAATCAACAAGCTGCCTTACAAACCAGTGTTAATAGTGTGATTGGTAAGACTGTAGAAGTAAATGAACAAATAGTTAGGACAGCACAGTCTCAAACATCAAGTGCTGCAGAAATTAGAGCTGCAGCAGAAAAAATGTCAGAAGTTATAAAAGAGTTTGGTGCTGTTATCCAGAAAAATAAAGAACTATCAGCTGGTTTAAATCCAGTAATAAGTCAAATAAGTCAGGCTGCTAGAGATTTGTCATCTGTAGGAAGTTCAGTAAGGCAGTCACAAGAAATTATAGCTAATACAGTAAAAGAATTTGATAATCAAGTAAAAGGATTTGCTAATCAAGGTGACATATATAAAGCGTCTATGGAATTTTCAAAGGAACAATTGGAAAAGCAAAGACAAATATTTACAGAAACACAAAATAAACTTGCGGGAATTTTGAATGAACTAGACCAAGGTTTAAACAGATATGCAAGTACTACACAGAAGTCAATTAATACATTTGTAAATGATTTCGACGGTTTATTGAAAAATGCTGTAAGTAGCTTGTCAGGAACAATTAATGAGCTAGAGGGAACTCTTGGAGACTTACTTGAAGGATTTGAAAAAAAATAATGAGTAAGAAGAATAATGAGCTACAAAGAAGCTGATACTACAATTCATACCTCGATGACTGACCTTATGACTTCTTTGGTATTTATATTTATTCTACTTCTGGTGATTTTTTTACATAAAGCTCAAGGAGAGTCACAGAATACAAAAGAAGAAATAAAAAAACAAGTAATCCAAGAATTAGATTTTCTAGATAAGAATGATATTCTCGATGACCCAGAAGATGAGCTTTCAGTCATTATTAGGGTTCATACAGACAAATTGAAATTTGACCCTGGGAAACATGAGCTTTCTGAAGAAGGTAGAAACTTCTTAAAAAGAATCCTTCCAGGACTTACTAGAGTTGTAAATAAATATGAATCTAAGCTAGAGTCAGTAAAGATTGAGGGATTTACTGATTCTACAGATAATGACTTGCCAAATATGAAATTAAGTCAAGATAGGGCCTTTGAGGTTTTCCAGTATGGTCTTAATAATTTAACCCCACCACTAGTTTCTTTATTTGAGAGGAAGTCATTTATAAATTTAACCTCTGCTAGTGGTTGGGGAGAAAGAAAGTTATTACCATATAATGAAATTGAGCACAGATATGCTAATCCAATAATTGACGAAAATGGTGCCCCAGCAATAGGTGATGAAACAGCAAATTTGAGTAGACGAGTAGAGTTTAAAATAAGAGTTCAGTCGATAGAACAGCGGAAATCTTTAGAGGCTAACAAAAAGGTTTTAACTGAAATTAAGGAAAAAACAAATGCAAGAGTTGAACAAGAGCCATGAATTTGATGAAAAGATTCAAGACCTTAACTATGCTATCCTGCATTTAACTAATTCTTGTTTTGTGTATGAACCAAAAAAACTCCAGTTTTTTAAGCTGGTTGCTGCTTTAGATAAAAGAGATGTTTCAGTCCCAGATTTTGACCCTGATAAATATGAAAAGATTTGGCAAGAAGTTGTATCTAGTGGATTTAAATCCAAGTTAGCCACCAGAGAGGTTAAGTACATTTGTTGTATACCAAAAATTGTATGTGATGAAAATAATGAGTTTATTAATTACATTCAAAAAAGTAATTTAACTTTAAGTAGCAAGGGTATTTATGGTCTTTTATTTTCGCTCCATTTTTCTTGGAATAAATACAATGCAAGACTTGCTGAGTTTATTAAAGAAGCTGTTCTTAAAACAAAAACTAAAAACAAAATTATAGAGTATTGGCAAAGTGAAAACAGGATAGAACGTTTAGTAAGTCCAGAAGGTACAAAAATATTTGCAGAGCGTACAGTCAAAAACAGGCTTATGCCTACACAGGTTGTTGATGAATTTGGCATTCGAACGGACACCTGTTTTTTTGCAGACTATGTTAATAATATTGTAAAGTCAATTATAAGTAAAAAAGGTGATTTTGAGAGTAATGATTATGAATATTTGGTTCAAGTAATAAATGGTACTAAAATTGAAAAAGAAAAAGATACTTTTACTTTAGCTTATTCTGGTTTGATTATAAGGGCAGATTCGGGACAAATCGAATGGTTGAAAAAGGAACTGAGAGATACCTTGTTAAATCATAAATATTTTGGTGATCCAAGGATTGAGAAGTGGGTTGACTTTGATACTTTTGAAGATGGGATCAAGGCTAAGAATATTTTTATTCAGTGGTTGTCTACAGCTGACATAAAGTTTTTCTTTACAGAAATCATTAAAGATGATCCTCATGAGCGAAAAGAATTCTGGTTAAGATACATAGACTGTATTAAAAGATCTAGAGTCGCAATAGGAAATGCTGACAGATATAACCTGAAAGAAGTTCTAGAAAAAGAGGAAGAAAAAGGGAGAGATTTCGCTGAATATAATTCAGAAGATACAAGTGCTTTTATATTAGATTTTGACACTTTTGTTTGCGTAGAATTTAGCAAGATAAATAATGCATGTTATATTTATAAAAAAAATAATTTTGCAAAAACCAACGATGATTTTTATAAAAATAAATTCAATGTAGCAGATTTAAAGCATCCAGAGTATGAACTTAAGCACTCACATCTACCACCTCCAGAGTCGTGGAAAAGAAAGTTGGGGACTTTGCTTGCACAAAGAGGGATAATTCCAGGGAGAAAGAATTAAGAATGGAATCACTAAATGAACTTATTTTATTTAGATTTGATGAGAAGTCAGCTATACAAGCTAATGACAAAGGTATTTTAATATCAAACTTCCGTAGTATAAACAACAAAGATGTAGATGTTAAAAGATTGAATGAAGATTTTAATATGTTGCTTGAGGAAGAAGCTGCTGAAGAAATTGGCAATGATTTAATTATAGAAACAGAAAAAATATATGAACTTTATAATCCGGAATATAGTATCTCCGAATTCCTTCCAGAATATTGTCCATATTTAATTAATGTTGAGAGTACTGGTGCTATAGGCAGGACAGGTTTCGCATTTAAAGATACTTTTTATAGTGGCTCAAAGGAAATATTTCCCAAAAAGCTTGGAGCCTTTGCAATAAGGGGTTCAAATATTTTTTTGCTTCAAAAGGAAAGTCGTCAAGTCATAGATAAAATTCAAGAATTTAACAATCTTCCAGAAGAAAAAAAATCAAAAAAGGAAACTGGGTTAATTTATTTATATGAAATCAGTAAGCTGTCAGGAAGCGAATTTATAAAACTTGGGGATTTTTTGATTAACAATAAAATAATAGTACCCAAAAAAATAAAATTAACCATTAAAAAATCGGATAAAAATGATGATTTAATTTCCATACTTCCTGATTTTGGGGATGAAATTGACAAGAAGCAGTTTGAGAAAACTTATTTAAGTGCAAATCAAGCAAACACTGTCTATGATATGGGAAGTGATGGCAAGAGCAGAATAAGAATCGTTTTAAATGAAGATATTTTCAAAATTGTAAACCATATAAGAAACATGGTACATGTTGGCGGTGAAAAGAAAAATCTAGTTTTAACTAATCCTGTTGAAATATTTAATACAGAAGAATTTAGCAATCTTGACATAGACTCCATTGTTGAATTTGAGTATAGTGACAATTATAGCGATAGGGTAAAAGGGATTGGAAATTATGTTTTTCAGTCAGTCCCCTTTATAAAAAGGAAATCAAGTGATTGGTTTGATTTTGAAAAAGGGGACCAAGCAGGATTTAATTGTGAAAGTATTAATGGAGAATGTGATGACCTAATGTTTAAAAATAAGAAGGATATATTTGAATTCGAAGAAAAGTTAAATAGTTGTTCCTTATTCAATAACCAAACTTTTGAATTTGATGATAAGACTTTTCAATATAGTGAAAGACTTAAAGAACAGTTTGAAGAATTAAAAAAAGAGGTAGATTTAAAGTCTAAAAATAAAGAAACCAAAAATACAGAAAACAGATACTTACTGATTTTTGAAAATGAAGAAGATGTCGAATATAGCTTGCCCACAGATATTTCAGAAGATGCAACCGACTTGCAGTTTAAACAGCCCACAACACTTGTTGAGTCTCTGCCAAATGGAGAATTTGATGGATTAATAAATTATCAAAAGGAAGGCATTGCTTGTCTACAAGAATTATTTAGAAGAAGAAAGAACAGAAAAGGTGTTTTACTTGCAGATGACATGGGACTTGGCAAAACTTTACAGGTACTTACCTTTCTTGCATGGTGTATAGAGGGTGAATACCCGCCACTTGCTGAAAAGAAAGAAGCACCATTTAATGAACCAATATTAATAATTGCACCTATAATCCTATTGAAAAACTGGCAGGATGAAATGGAAAAATACTTTGAATTTAATGGAGCAGTATTCAGCCCTTTTAAAATTGTAGATTCTTCTAACATTCACAAATTTAAAAAAGAAACTGGAACTAGAGAATATATCTCTGGCAAAGATATTCTAAGAATCAAACCTGATTTGACTAATCTAAATCATGAGTATCTCCTCGGGTATAGAACTATAATAACCAACTACGATACAGTTAAAAACTACCAACATTCTTTTGCAAAAGTAAATTGGTCAATAATTGTTGTCGATGAAGCACAGGAAATAAAAAACCAGAAAACTAGTCGTTCATTTGCACTGAAGAGCTTAAAATCAGTTTTTAAAGTTGTTTTATCAGGGACACCAATTGAAAATAGATTAATTGAATTATGGAACCTTATAGATTTTTTTCAACCTGGTTTACTCTTGGGGTCAGCAAAAATATTCTCAACTAAATTTGAAGTTGAAGACTTTGATAATAGTAGCGAAATTAATGATAAGACTGAGAAATTAAGAGAAAGGTTGAAATATAATTCTAAACTCCCATTTGTTTTACGGAGAGATAAGCAGACTTATTTATCCGATAAATTACCAAAAAAGATTGAAACTCCACCTGAAGCAGGAATACAATTGTGCTCATTGTCTGAAGAGGAAAGGAATTGGCATATTGATATTATGCAAGAAACGAAAAGAGGTGAGAATCACCCTTTTCAAGCATTGCATAAACTGAAAGCTCTCTCCTTGCATCAAGAGTTATTACTCAATGAAGGTGCAAGACATGAGCCTGAATATTATATTGGAAAGTCAAACAAGCTGAAAAAGTTAATTGAGATTTTAGGCAAAATAAAGAAAAAAGAGGAAAAAGTACTTATATTTTGCCTAAATAGAATAATGCAACAAATATTAAAAGAAGTAATTGAGTACAAATTTAAAATACAGCTTGAACAAATAGTAAATGGTTCTTGTAAAGTATCTACTAAGTATGGAAGGGAAGACAGAAGGGGGGTAATAAAAGAATTTGAAAGAAAAGAAGGTTTTAATGTTTTAATATTATCGCCAGAAGTTGCTGGTGTAGGTTTAAATATTGTTAAAGCCAACCATGTTATTCACTATGAACGATGGTGGAATCCAGCCAAAGAAAATCAGGCTAATGACAGGGCTTATCGATTAGGACAGAAAAAAGATGTATATGTTTATCATTTGATAAACGTAGACCCTAAAAAGGAATTTGTTACATTTGATGAGAAATTAAATCTGTTAATTGATGGGAAGAAAAACTTAGCAAAGAATTTCTTGATGCCAATAGAGGGGCTGCGTATATCTGAAAAGGACTTTATTAATTTCAGTACTGATTTTTCTGCACAAATGCAAAATGTTGATTTGAAACAGTATCCAAAAATAAATAGCCTTGAAGATGTGCGCTTTTTGGGGCATCAAAGATTTGAAGCATTTGCTGCATGTGTTTTTAAAGCAAAGGGATATAACACAATACTTACTCCTCAGGTTAATGATTTTGGAGTTGATGTTTTATGTTTTAACTCAACAGAAGTTTTATTTGTCCAATGCAAGCATAAGCAATCTTCATTACCATATGATAAAGACTGTGTAATTGAAGAAATTGAGGCAGGTCAGATACACTACTTAAGCAAATTTAGTGAGCTTAGTAATAAAAGATATAAAGGAGTTTTATTTACAAATGGGGCTGTAACTAATGATATTCAAGGTAAATGCAGTTCCAAAAATATTGAAGTCTATTCAGGTACCAAAATAAAAGACCTGTTAAAGACAATCAATATAACTACAAAAGATATTTTAGAAACGGAAAAGAAAAGAGTTAATAATGTCGGTGAGATTAAGTCTTATCTTAAGAAAGAGGTAGGGGTGATTTAGTTATGGAGTACGTTATTGTGGGATCAGACAATGGAAGGCGATTGGGATACAAAACCAATCCCTATTCTTAAAGATTTAACATTTCCCGATTTATGGAGATGGATTCAAGAAATAGATAGAAAAAGACTTGAAGGTTAGATAAAATAAATACAAATATTACTAAAAAATTACAATGCTACAACGTAAACTTAAAAGAAATGCTAAAAGCGCACTTGAAATTATTTACAAGAAGGTTGAACCAGAATTTCGTACATTTATTTTTAATCCATTCCTTAAAAAAGAAATAAACTTAGAATCTAACATACGTTTCTCTTTAAGAAGAGAGTTAAGAAAATGGTTTTATAAGACGTATGAGATATTTAAAAAACAAATAAATTACAAGATAGCAAATGAGTTTAAAGGATTTTACACTCATCTGTTAAATGAATACGAGTCAAGGCGCAGTTATTACTTGTGGGTAACATCATTAAAAACGTATTTAGAATATATTACTTACAGTCTCGAAAATCTTGCTGATGAAGTGTTCTCTGATAAAGAACCTAAGTTCCCACCAAATCATAGCGAAAGTGCTTATATTAATCAAAAGCTAATTGATAGTATCGAACAGTGGGAACCATGGGTACGTTGGTATAAACAGAACATCAAAAAAGAGCTAAGAAGACAAGGATTAAATATTAATCCTAATCCTGATTTGCCAACACTTCAATTTTTGGATAATGAACCTATTGACATCAGTAATGAATCAAATGTAGTGAAGCTATTATTTCTTCTTATGTCCAAACCAAATACACTAGTTGAATACAAGGAAATTGCAAGAGAACTTAGCTTTAATTGGTTTTATCATGAAATCCAAAATGATGAAGCAGGTTATAAGCTGCGTTTTATTAAAAAGCGCTTAATTCACTTATTAATTAAGACAAAAATGGCTAAGTCACAAGCAAAAAAAATGATACAAACCAGAAGAGGGAAAGGTTTAATTTACATCCCTCATCAATAATTTTTTTTTCTTAACCTTATTGCACAAAACGTGTCACAAACATGTCACATAAGTATTTTTGTTTTTTTATATAGTTTTTAGTGTCGGATTTAATTTTTATTTCCACGAAAACAAATAAAGAACAATTAAAATGACAATTAATCAAAATCAAATATTCTCAACTTTTGATCTGGGTTTGGCAGCAGCTCTTATTTCAGTAAGTTATCAACTCAAAGATTTAGACAGAGCAAATCCTAAAAAAGTCCAATTTAATTTTCTAAACACTACTGGCATTGATGAAGCTGTTAGAGATTACTTCTCTGACAAGCTGGATGTTAATGCCAGAACTTATTTTGACAACATTAAAATGCTTAAAAATTTAATTTATACAGGATGAAGGAAATGCAACTAACAGAAACCGAGATCAAAGAATTTCAAAAAATAATACTTGATGATTATGGTGTTGACCTGAGCCATGACAAAGCTTGTGAGGATGCACATAAATTAATCCAGCTCATGGGAATTGTTCTAGAGCTGGATGGTCAGGAAGGAGGTGTTGCTGGTATGCGATAAAAATTAAAAGCCCTCTGTTGGAAGAGGGTTCTACTGGAGGACTTGTTATTTAAACACCAAAATAATAATACCATATCCTCCTTTAGTTTCTTCAAGGTACATAGGAATAACAACAAAACTAAGGAGAGGAAAACATGAAAAATTATACAAACAAGACTCATTTATATGAAGTTCCAATTGAGGAATTTCTTATGAAAGAGTTGAAAGAATTCGCCGTGGGATATGAGCTTGATAAGTGGAAGGTGCTTCACAAGATACTTACAGATGGATTGAAACGAAAAAAATCAATTTTTAAGTCTGTAGAAAAGCAAAAGAAAAACTTGGGGACTAAAAATGATTAATAATGATTATGAAAAATACTTAAATGCTTTTAAACCAAGCGAGAGTTTATTAGCTAGACATCTTCATGATTGGCTTAAATCTGGAGTTGATGAAAAGACTGTCAGAGAAGAATTAGGAGTAAGAACAAGTGTTGCTGGTGATAGCTGGGTTATTCCTATTTGGAATTTGGAACACACAGAAATACTTGGCTACATTGCCCGTTATGACGATGCTGCCATAAAAGAAAATAGATATCCAAGTAAAGAAGAAAATATTACACCTAAATATAGAGCAAGCCCAGGACTTGGCAATAGATTCTTTTATCCACATATTAAAGGAATTGATTGGGTTGCGATTTCAAAAGATCCAAGTATTGATATAGGAATGAGCGAAGGAATTCAAAAAGCTGTGAAATTAACATTAGAAGGTTTACCAACGATTGGACTTTTTGGTCCTTATAACTGGCTTGGCAAAATAGATGAACATGATAATAAGGAGGATAAAAATGAGCAAGAAGAACAACAAGAATGAAGAAACTAATGGCAAGCCAGATGAAAAGCCTAAGACTGCACCTATAAAAGATTTTCATGACTTTAAGTGGAATAAACGTAAAGTTTACATCTTTTTTGATTCTGACAAGTGGGATAAATGGAGTGTTCTGCATGCAGAAGCAAGCCTATGGAGTTATTTAAAAAGATGTTGGCATGCTGACTGCAAAGTGGTTAACATGACAAAACAATTGTTTGAAATGACTAAGGCAAAAGGAATTGATGATTTACTTGCAATGGAAGGACAAAATACTAAAAAGACACTTGAGGTTCTTACTTCAAGAGCAACCTCTGTGCCACCTGGTTTTGCAGCCCTTGGTGGTAAACAGCCTATTATCGCTTATCACCTTGCTAAATATATTACTGAAGACAATCAAATGATTGGATTAGCAAGAGGTATATTTGCTTTTAAAGATGGTTATTATAAGTTCATAGAGAGAGCAGATTTAATCAAGCACATTGCTAAAGAATTATTAGAGCAATCTCATTATGTACCTGCCTCAGGACTTCTAAACGAGATTTATAACCAAATACCTGTTATATCCTATACCCCTGACAAAGATGTTAATCCTGAAAATATGCACAATGTACAAAATGGAGTTTTAAAACTTGATCCTGAAGATGGCTCAATTGATTTTATAGAACATAACACAAATATTATTTTTACTTTCAGGGCTGAGGCTAAATACGATCCAAATCAAGATTATGCACTAGCTCAAAAGTTTCTTGATGAGATTATGCTAGACAAAAGACATCAACAGTTATATTTAGAGGCATTAGCTTTTGCGATACTTCCTGCTTTAAGACAACTAATGGAATATACAAAGATGATTGCAATGTTTGGAGAAGGTGCAAATGGCAAAACAGTACTTATTGGGTTTTCTATGAGAATGATTGGATATGATGCTTGTGGCAGTACCTCACTTGATCAAATTAACAAGGGGGACAAGTTTCAGATTTCATCTCTATATCAAAAAAGAGCAAACTTTAGCAGTGAAAATGATTCAACAATAATTAAGGAAACAAAGATACTTAAAGCTATAACCTCAGGCAAAGATGGAGATATGGTAGATGTTGAGTTTAAGTTTGCAAACTCTTTTAAGGCAAAAATTAATCCAATAATGTTCTTTGCAGTTAATAAGGAACTTGCTTTACCTGCTGATGGAACAGCTGCATTACTTAGAAGGTTAGCTTTTGTAGACTTTCCAAACAGGTTTGTAGATGAACCAATACCTGAAACCAATGAAAGGAAAAAGGATAATAGGTTGGAGAACAAAGAGTTCACCCAGCCTATAGTTGACGGTTTATTGTTTCTAACCATTGAAGCAGCAAAAGAGCTTATTAAAAGAGGAAAACCCTTTGATGAAGGAGTAAGTGAAGGAGTGAGAAAAGCTGCTCTTAGAGGTTCACACTTTGAAAGATTTATTGATGAGTGTATAGAATTAGACCCTGAAGCTAAGACTGCAAGCAAAGAAATTTTTGATTGTTATGTTAATTTCTGCATTGCGGAAGGCATTGCAGATGAATATTTTGATAAGAATGACAACTTAAGACCTAATTGGGGTAAAGATTCAGATACCTATGATAAACCTTGTAAAAGAGCTGACGGTTTAACAAAAAGACTATTAGCACACTTCAAGTCAAAGATTAAGCAAGATTGGATATATCGTTCCAAAGGGAAAGACAGGGCAATAATAGGAATTAAATTAAAAGTACGCCAAGATGACGATGAAGAAACTGTGGCGTACCAAGAAAATAACCCGTCAACAGTGGATAGTACGCCAGAACGCCAAAATGATGAATATTATAATAGGGGTAGTAGTAATGAAGATACTTTAAATAGTGCTCAATTAAATAACACCCCCAATATTAATAACAACAATGTGGCGTACTGGTGTACAGATACCGAAAACACTGAGCTTAAGGAAGGTACGCCAACAGATTCAGACAGCAATGATGGCGTACCTAATAGCGACAAATCAAAAAACACACCTCGAGATTTTATTATTAAGACTTTGTCCTACGACAAAGATAGAGGAATAGATGGAACACTAGAAGAAAATATTCCTAGTAGAGCATCTAGTGAAAATATAGACATTTGGCAAGTTTTTGAGGAGCTGCAAAAGCTTGTAGCAGAAAGAAAAATAAGAATTGAGAAAGATGGACCCCACACTAGGTTCAAATTAGTGACTTAAGTACACAGCTAAAAGGGAAGTAATGACAACCACAAAACCTAAAAACAAAAACCAATCTCTATTGGTTTCGGTATTTTTTACCAAATCATACCCTTCCAGACCGTCCAGAGCCCATATATAAGTCCCCACTTTAAAAAAAATTATGGACTATGCAACATACAAAAAAGACAAAAGATTTAAGGAAAATAAAAAGTTTGAGACTGAAGAGTGTCAAAAGTTAACTATTTTTTGCCTAAATAAGAACAACTGCCTCAAAGATGGACTAAGTGGTGATTTCACTTTTGGTAGCCAAAACTTTAAGATTTACTTTTCAGTCGTATTGAATAGCTATGAGAAGTACATCCAATTTTCTTACACCTGCACAGACTTAAATGAAAACAAAACCTCTAGCCATAACTACAAAATTTACTTAACAACTACTAAATGCAATTATGGTGGGCATAGATTTTGGTTTACTTGTCCATTGTCAGTAGATGGCAAATATTGCAGTAGGCGAGTAGGAGTGCTCTACAAACCACCCTATATTGACTATTTTGGTTGCCGAACCTGTTTAAAGTTGGCCTACAAATGCAATAACTTGAGTGGCAATCAAAAGTTATTGGGCACAGTAAGTTATCCAGAATTGCTTGAGCTTAGGGATAAAGTAAATAAAAGAATGTTTTATCGTGGCAAATTAACGAAAAAGTACAAAAGCTATGTTAAAAAAGTAACTAAACTCAGAGATTCTGTCTCAACATGGAAAAAGAACTTTGTCAAAAAATACAGTAAAACAAAGGGATAATGCTATGGACGAATTCGTCAGACTTGGGTATAATCAAGACAGAATGAGTGAGAAAGTTTATGACAAAGATGGAAATGAGCTTATTACACCACAAGAAGCTGAGGCAATGGGCTATGCAAAAGAAAGCACCATTAGAATGCGACTTATGACTGGAACTTTAAAAGGTATTAAAAAAGGAGCTTGGCTTATAAGGAAAGATGATGTTAGAAAGCAACCAAAAAATTAAATATTTTATTTATGCCAGGAAGTCTCAAGAAGCTGAAGATAGGCAGATTCAGTCTATTGATGATCAGCTTAATAAATTAAAAGAGATTGTAAAAAGATATGATCTGAAAGTTGTTGATGTATTTAAAGAAGCAAAGTCAGCTAAAGATCCCGGTAAGAGACCTTTGTTTGAAGAGATGATGAAAAAGATTGAAAAGGGTGATGCAAATGGAATCTTATGCTGGGAGATAAATAGACTATCTCGCAACCCCTTATGTAGTGGAAGAATTAGTCTCCTTTTAAGAGATGGAATTCTTCAGTCAATCAGAACCTACACTAGGGAATTCAAAAGTGATGACAATGTACTTCTCTATAATGTTGAGACTGGAATGGCTGATCAGTTTGTCCGTGATCTAAAAAGAAATACAAACAGAGGTCTTGTAAGTAAAGCCGGCAGAGGTTGGCTTCCTTCGCTAGCTCCTACTGGTTATTTCAATGACATTCCAACTAGAACAATTAAAA
>Ga0209515_10005682_pt1 | contig 16021 bp, 6 predicted proteins | sample Subgroupgradi54m_FD_187454 | JGI IMG/M metagenome (GOLD analysis project Ga0209515, IMG submission 187454) | Subsurface groundwater microbial communities from S. Glens Falls, New York, USA - GMW60B uncontaminated upgradient, 5.4 m (SPAdes)... ...
CGCCCTCGAAGGGCGCAGCAAGCTGCGCCCCTACCCCTGAAATTTGTCTCACACCCGACTTGGGCTTCCACGCCTCGCGCCTCGGCCAGGTCAGGTCAGGCGTGGAAAGCGACCGAGCTTGAGCCAAGCCAGCAGGGTATCGGCCTGATGCCTCAGTTCATCCAGGTTGCCCGGTTTCACCAGATATGAATTGGCGCCCAAATCGTAAGCCTGCTGGATGTCTTCCAGCTGGCTCGATGCACTCAGGACATAGACGTGCAAGCGTTTGAGCGCCGGCTGTTGACGAATCCACGCCAGCACCTCGAACCCGTTTTTTCGCGGCATGTTCAGGTCGAGCAGCAATACCGTCGGCAGGGGATGCTGCAAGCGGTCGCCGTAAGGGCCGTCTCCCCGCAGGTAGGCGATCACCTCCACGCCGTCGCGGGCAAGCTGGAGCGGCCGCACAAATCCGGCGCGCTCAAAGACGGAGTGCATCAGCAGCGTTGCCAGTTCATCGTCGTCGGCGAGCAGGACAATGGGATCGTCAACCTGCACGGGACTCCTTGTTTCGCGGCCGCCCGGCGGCCGCCGGCGGCGCCTTGGCCAGTTCGATCCAGAACCGGCTCCCTTCGCCGGGGGCCGACAACACGCCCACCGTTCCGCCCATCCGCTCCATGCCCTTTTGCACAATGGCCAGCCCGATGCCCGTGCCGACATAAGCCGTCGTGTGCAGCCGCTGGAAGACCTGGAAGATCCGCCCCTGAAATTCCGGGTGGATTCCGATGCCGTTGTCCTCCACCCAGAGGCGAATCATCCCATCCGGTCGTTCCTCCGCGCGAAGCCGCACGTGCGGTGCGTTGGATGCGGTGAATTTCACCGCGTTGCCGATCAGGTTGACCACCACCTGCCGCAACGTGGCCTCATGGGCCAGCACCACGGGCCAGGGCGAAACATTTTCGATGCGGGCGTCGCTCTCCAAAATTTCGGTTTCGCACCCGGCCAGCGCGCTCTGCACGATCGTCTCCAACGCGACCGGCTCCAGCTCGATTTTCTCCTGGCTGATGCGGCTGAAGGCCAGCAGGTCGGTCAGCAAGCGGTCCATGGTCTGCGCCGCCGTGTTGATGTAATTGGCGTAGCCCCGCCCCTGATCGTTCAGTTTTGTCGCGTGATCCTGCACGAGGAGCTGGGCAAACCCCTGCATGGCGCGGAGCGGCGCGCGCAAATCGTGGGCGATGGAATAGACGAACGTCTCGAGCTGCGTGTTGCTCAGCTGGAGTTCGGTGGTACGGCGCCTCACCATATCCTCCAATTCAGCCGCGCGCTGCACCAGCTCCAACTCGGCGCTCCGCTGCACTTTTTCGGCCTGCTTGCGCGCGCTGATGTCGCGAACGTTGCACTGGATGATCTGCTCCGCGCCCTCTTGGTAGAGGTTGCTGACGAACTCCACGTCGACTCGCCTTCCGTCCCTGGTCTGAAGCGGCAGATCTTCGTAACGGATGGCGCCCTTGGCCTGAAGTTCCAGGAAGGCGGCCTGGTTGGCGGCTTCATCCTTGAGCAGGCCAATCTCGAACAATTCGCGGCCGATGAAGTCCTCGTAGGCGTAGCCGGTCAGTTTAACCAGGAACGGATTCACGTCGATGATCCGGCGCGTCTCGGGATCGATGATCAGGATACCGTCATGCGCCGCCTCGAAGAGGCGACGGTAGCGGAGCTCCGAGGCGGTGAGGGCCGCGGCGATCATGGGTATTTTTTGCTCATGGGAAGCCAAGCCCACCCACCCTACGCTGGTTTCCCTCCGGAGACTATTGGGTAACCACCTTACTTGACTGTGACGGGCACATCGGCTGCCTGGAGTTGCTCAACCGGGGTTAGCCTGCATATCCCAGCAATTCTCGATGATATCCCGCTGCGGGCGTCCGCGAACACACGAACAAAAGCAGTTGGAGTGTGAAATATGCAGGCTCCGCCTCACCCGGTCTCCGGTTGGTTTTTGCCGACGGTCGTCATCGGGCGAGGATCTCCGGCTTGCAGGGCAGTTCCAGAACAAACGTGGCGCCGCGACCGGCACCTTCGCTGTGCACGGTCAATGAACCGCCCATTTCCTTCGCCGCCAGCATCGCGCTGTGCAGGCCGAAGCCATGGCCGTCCTCCTTCGTCGTGAAGCCGTGCGTGAATATTTTAGCCAGGTTCCCGGCCGGGATGCCCACGCCATTGTCGGTGACGGCGATCCGGACGTGGCCGGTCCCGGCGGTTGCGCGAATGGTCAGCTTCTTCTCCGGTTGATCCGAGGCGGCACAGGATTGTTTGGCGTTGCGCACCAGGTTGACCAGGATTTGCAGCGCCCGGCTTTTTTCCACGATGACCGGGGGCAGGTCGGCGCATTCGTTGACGACTGTAATGTTGTGCCGCGCCACCGCGCTTGAATTCATTCTCAAGGCGCCTTCCACCAGCTCGGTCACGCTGACGGCTTCCGCCGCGCCGGACGTTTTGGCCATGCCCTGCTGGGTCACGATGATCTCCTTGATGTGCTCGATGTTCTTTTGCAATTCCGCCAGTTCCCTGAGCGCGACGGCCTGTTCGCTGACCATATGCTCGGCCAGCTGCGCCAGATAGGCCGGCACCTGTCGTCCTTTGGGACCATTGGTCAGGAAGTCGCCCAAATCCTTCTCATGCTCCCGCAGCAGCGCAACCACCTTGGACAGACTGGCCGCCTTCGACCGGCGGAGACTGTCGGCCACGCAGGTGGACGCGATATTGACGCTGTTGAGCACGTTGCCGACGTTGTGCAGGATGCCGGTGGCGAATTCCGCCATGCCGGCCTGGCGCGAAGCGGTCACCAGTTGTTGGTGCGTCTGCGCCAGCTCGAGCTCGGCCCGCTTGCGATCCGTGATGTCGATCCCGAGTCCGATCAGGCAGGGCCGGCCTTCATACTCCGACCGTTTTCCGTTGAACAAGTAGGGGGTGCTGGTGCCATCTTTGGCGACAAAGGCGGCTTCAACCACGGCCTCGCCGGTGGCGAAGACCTGCTGCATTTTCCCGGCGATGAGGCTCTTGTCCGCCCCCCTGAACAAGTCCAGCGCCGACAAGCCGGAGATTTCCGCGGTGGAATAGCCGGACACCACGCCCAAGGCCTCGTTCCAGCGAAGGAAGCGGGCGTTTTCATCAATGAGATAAAACAAACCGGGCAGACTGTCGATGATGCCCTGGTTGAGGTTCTTTTCCCGCAGGATCTCCGCCGTGCGCTGGCGGACCTGCGCCTCCATCCGGTCGTGAGCCTGCAGCAGCGATTGTTTCGCCACCTGCAGTTTCGTCAGGCTGCGCCGCAGTTCCAGGAGCGCCACCACCTGTCGGCTCAACGCCTGCAGCGCCGCGAGTTTTGCCGCGCTCAGTTCGCGCGGCACGTGGTCCCAGACGCACAACATCCCCAGCGCGTGGCCGTCCGGCGAAATCAGCGGCGCCCCGGCGTAGAACCGCACGCGGGCCCCTTCCGTCACCAGCGGGCTCGCGGCGAACCGCGCATCGGCCAGCGCGTCGGGCACAACAAAAACCCCGCCGTGCAGGATCCCGTGCGCGCAGATTGAAATGTCCCGCGGCATTTCGCTCTCGCTCGCACCCACCTTCGACTTGAACCACTGGCGGTCGCGGTCCACCAGGCTCACCATCGCAATGGGCGTCTCGCATATCTGGGAAGCCAGCAGCGTGATGTCATCGAAATCCGATTCGGGCGCCGTATCGAGAATTGCGTAGTCGTGGAGCGCTTCCAGCCTCGCGGCTTCGTCCGGTGGGAGGGGTGCCTTCATGGGTTTACTGCCCGGGCGGGCTCAGCCGCCGGATCGGAGTCCCGCCTGCTGTTTTGCATCCGTCCGCCCGCCCTCGCTGGCGTCTGGAGGTGGCGGGGGCGTGATCATTTTCGTCCAATGGGTCGTGCGGATATCACCCATTGAGGGGACCGCAGGGTCAATATCGTCGCCGTCCGGGCAGGATGCGACTAAAATGGTGGGGGCTCCGGGTAAAAAGGGATAGCCCACCGCCGCCACTGCCCAGCCTTTCCCCCTTTCCCTGACCGCCGCCGCGTCGCCCGGCCTGTCCTCCTTTCTGGGAACAATGGGAACAATACCCCATATGATCTTTCCCGGCTGGAAGGCATAGTTGCCGTCACATGAGGCTCTTTCAAAACCCACTCGCGCTCGTTGGCCGGGTAGCCGAAGTCGCGAGACTTTGGCTCGTACGATGGCCAAAGCGGCCAAACTCTTACGAGTTAGGCTACGGGTTTTGCAAGAGCCTCAGATGAAACCAATATCTCGCTGCGTTTCTTGCCGGACCCGGGAATCGAGTGCCGCCGGGGTGACTGGCGCTGGCTGAGCCCCATCGCGGCGGGTTCGACGGAGAGCCGGCAGCCGACTGACCGGACGAATTCCAACGGGCGGATGAACGGGAGGAAACGCGGCCGGTCAGTAAGTAAGAACAACATGCAAACACTCTCGCAACGCTGGCAAACCTGGAAAGCCAGGCAGACCCGCCCGCGGGCGAGCGAGCCGCCGCTGCGGGCGGAGCTGTTCAGCGTCGAACAACTCGCGCGTCATGCCCGGGCCCTGGCAGCCGCCCACCAAGTCGTCACGCCGCACCGGGCCAACCGGCTGCTGGCCCGGCTGGACGAGAACGAGGAGCACCTCCGGGACTTCAACCGCGCCACCCTCGAGGTCAACCCCCGCCGGCGCATCACGCCCGCGGCGGAGTGGCTGCTCGATAATTTCTATCTGATCGAGGAGCAGATCCAAATGGCCCGGCGGCATCTGCCCCGGGGCTACAGCCGCGAGTTGCCCCGCCTGGCGCACGGCCCTTCCGCCGGCCTGCCGCGGGTCTACGACATCGTGCTCGAGTTGATCTCGCACGTCGACGCCCAGATCGACGCGAGTTCGCTCAGCGCCTTCATCGCCGCCTACCAGGCCGTCGCTCCGTTGAAACTGGGCGAAGTGTGGGCCATCCCCATCATGCTGCGGCTGGGGCTGATTGAAAACCTGCAACGCATCACCACGCGGCTGACCGTCGGCCGCTTCGATCGGGACCTCGCCGACCTGTGGGTGGACCGGCTGCAGGAGATGGCGGAAAAGGACCCGTCCTACCTCGTGGTCGTCGTGGCGGACATGGCGAAGTCCGGCCTGCCCCTCTCCAGTTCGTTCGTGGCGGAGTTCTGCCAGCGCCTGGCGCAGCGCAGCCCGGTGCTGCACCTCGCGCGCGGCTGGCTCGAAGAGCGGCTCGTCGAGCAGGGCTGGTCCATCGAACAACTGGTCCATCAGGAGAGCCAGAACCAGGCGGCCGACCAGGTTTCCGTCAGCCACAGCATCGCCAGCCTGCGCTTCCTGAGCTCGATGGACTGGAAGGAATTCGTGGAAACCATGAGCCTGGTCGAGGCGACCTTGCGGCAGGACCCCGCCGCCGTTTATGGCGAGATGGATTTTCCGACGCGCGATCGCTACCGCCACTCGGTCGAGTTCCTGGCCCGGCACAGCCGGCGCACGGAGGCGGAGGTCGCCGCGGACGCCATCCGGCTGGCCGCGGACCGCGCCCGGCTGAAGGGACGCGAGGATCGCGCCGCCCACGTCGGCTACTACCTGATCGACCACGGCCTCGCCCAACTCGGGCGTCAAGTCGGCGTGCGGTGGCCGTGGCGGACGATCCTCGAGCGCGGCATCCAGCGCTGGCCGCTGACGTTTTATGCGGGCGGCATTGCCACGATCACTTTGCTCGCGACGCTCGCCTTTGTCCGGCAGGCGCCGGCGTCCGGCCCGCCCGAGGGGAAATTCATCTTCTTCGCCGTCGTTTTCCTCCTCTGCGCCAGCCAGCTCGCCGTGGCGCTGATGAACTGGCTGTCCACGCTGCTGATCCAACCCCGCCTGCTCCCCCGCCTCGACTATTCCGCCGGCATCGCCCCGGATTGCCGCACGATGGTAGTCGTGCCCACGATGCTCACCAGCCGGGCCGGCGTGGACCGCCTGATCGAGACCATCGAGATTCATCACCTGGCCAATCGCGATCCGCACCTGCACTTCGCCCTGCTCACGGATTTCCGCGATGCTCCCGAGGAAAACCTGCCCGGGGACGAGGAATTGCTCCAGCGCGCGCGGGCCGGGGTCGCGATGCTGAACGCCAAGTATCCGTCCGAGCGGCATGACCTGTTTTTCCTGTTTCACCGGCCGCGCCGCTGGAATGCCAGCGAAAGCCGGTGGATGGGCTACGAGCGCAAACGGGGCAAGCTCGCCGAGTTCAACGCCCTCCTGCGCGGCGGGCCGCGCGAATGCTTTTCCGCGATCGAGGGTGCGACGACCATCCTGCCGGCCGTCAAATATGTCATCACCCTCGACACCGACACCCAGCTGCCGCGCGATGCCGCCCGCCGGCTCGTGGGCACCATGGCGCATCCGTTGAACCGCCCGGTCTTCGACCCGGAGCGAGGAATCGTCGGCCAGGGCTACGGCATCCTGCAGCCGCGGGTCGGCGTCAGCCTGCCCGGCGCCCGGCGATCCTGGTTCGTCCGCCTCTTTGCCGGCGAGGCCGGCATCGATCCCTACACCCGGGAGGTGTCCGATGTGTATCAGGATCTCTTCCGGGAGGGTTCCTTCATCGGCAAAGGGATCTACGAGGTCGACGCCTTCGAGCGCGCCCTGCGCGGCCGTTTCCCGGAGAACACCGTGCTCAGCCACGATCTGCTGGAGGCCTGTCACGCCCGCTCCGCCCTTGTGAGCGACGTGGAATTCTACGAGGAGCATCCCTCGCGCTACAACGTCGACATCACCCGCCGTCACCGCTGGATTCGCGGCGACTGGCAGATCACGCAATGGCTGCTGCCGCGGGTCCCCGGCTCCGACGTCCGGCGCATCGCCAATCCGCTTTCCGCCCTGTCGCGGTGGAAGATATTCGACAATCTCCGCCGCAGCCTGGTGCCCGGCGCGCTGCTGCTCCTGGTGCTGGGCGGCTGGCTCCTGCTCCCCTGGCTCGGTGGCCGGGGTTTGATCCTGGTCCTGGCGATCGTCACCCTGCCGGGCCTGCTCGCATCGCTGGTCAGCGGCTGGCGCAAGCCGGCCGACCAGCTCTGGCCGCGGCATCTCCGCGGCGTGGCCGGGACGCTCGGCCGGCAGCTGGCCCAGGTTTTCCTCACCCTGGTCTTCCTCCCCTACGACGCCTTCATCAGCCTCGACGCCATCGGCCGGACGCTGCTGCGCCTGCTCGTGACGCGCAAGCGCCTGCTCGAATGGCAGACGTCGAGCGATTCCGAGCAGGCCGCGCGCACCGACCTCGCCGGGTTCTACGCCACGATGTGGATCGCACCGGCCATCGCCCTGGCGAGCGGAGTCCTGCTGGTCTGGTCGCAGCCGGCCCGGTTGCCCCTGGCGCTGCCGGTCCTCGGCTTGTGGCTGGCCGCGCCCCTGATCGCGTGGCGGATCAGCCAGCCCATCGGGCCCCCGGCGCCGCAATTGACGCCCGCGCAGTCGGATTTCCTGCGCCGCACGGCCCGCCGCACGTGGCATTTCTTCGAGATCTTTGTCACCGCCGGGGAAAACTGGCTGCCGCCGGATAATTTCCAGGAGATACCCGTTCCGGTGATCGCGACGCGGACCTCGCCCACCAACATGGGCCTGGCGCTGCTCGCCAATCTCGCCGCCCGGGATTTCGGCTATCTTTCGGCCGGCGGCCTGCTGCGCCGCACCCAGGACGCCTTCGCGACGATGCAGCGGCTCGAGCGGCATCGCGGGCATTTCTACAATTGGTATGAGACCCGCACGCTCGCACCGATGCTTCCGCTCTATGTCTCGAGCGTGGACAGCGGCAATCTGGCGGGGCATCTGCTGACGCTCGGCGCCGGACTGCGGGAACAGGCCGCGGAGAGGATCTACACGCCGGAGATCCTGGCGGGCCTCCGCGACACGGTGCGGGTGCTCCGGGAGCTGGTCCGCGAAAGCCCCGCGCTGGCGCAACTCGACGCCGCCCTGGAGCGGCCCCCGTCTCACCTGCGCCCGGCGTTCGTCCTGTTGGAACAGGTGACGCACCAGGCGGCCGCACTCGCCGCCACGCTCACCGGCGAAACGGACGAGATCAAGAGGTGGGCCCGGACGCTGCAACGCAACTGCGAGGATCACCGGGCGGACCTGCGGTTCATCGCGCCCTGGCTGGCGTTGCCCGCCACGGAATCGCCCGACCGGTTTGAGGAAAAGCTCGCCCGGCCGCCCACCTTGCGCGAGGTCGCGGCGCTGGCTCAAACCGCCGGCCCGTGGATCGGGGCAGGCGCGGACCGCGCCGAACTCGCGCGCTGCGTGCACGAAGCCGCCGCTCGCGCCCAGGAGCGCCTGCTCGCCCTCGAAGCCCTGGCCCGCCAGTGCGACGAGCTGGCCGCGATGGATTTCGATTTTCTGTTCAACGAGGCGAGGGATCTGTTTTGCACCGGCTTCAACGTCACCGAAGGCCGGTGTGACGCCGGCTTCTACGACCTGCTGGCCTCGGAGGCGCGCCTGTGCAGCTACGTCGCCATCGCCCTGGGGCAGATCCCGCAGGACCATTGGTTCTCGCTGGGCCGCCTGCTCGTCGCATCGCAGGGCGAGCCGATCCTGGTTTCGTGGAGCGGATCGATGTTCGAATACCTGATGCCGCTGCTCGTCATGCCCAGCTATGAGAACACCCTGCTCGACCACACCTGCCGCACCGCGGTGCAGCAGCAGATCGACTACGGGGAACTGCGCGGCGTGCCCTGGGGCATGTCCGAATCGGGCTACAACCGGATCGACGCCCATCACAACTATCAATACCGCGCCTTCGGCGTTCCGGGCCTGGGGTTCAAACGGGGACTGGCGGAGGACCTCGTGATCGCCCCCTACGCCACCGTCATGGCGCTGACGCTCGCGCCAGCGGAAGCGTGCGAAAACCTGCAGCGGCTGGCGGCCGAGGGACGCACGGGCACCTACGGTTTCTATGAGGCCGTCGACTACACGCCGACCCGGCTCCCGCCCGGCGAAACCAGCACCACCATCCTCTCCTTCATGACGCATCACCAGGGGATGAGCCTGCTGGCCCTGGTCAATTTCCTGCGCAACAGCCCCATGCCCCGCCGCTTCATGGCCTGCCCCTTGCTCAAGGCCGCGGACCTGCTGCTCCAAGAGCGGGTGCCGAAGACGGCCGCGAGCGTCCGCGCCGAGGACTTGAAACTGGAGGAATTGCAGCCACTCGGCGCCGAGGGCGAAAGCGGGATGAGGGTCTTCACCGATCCCAGCCCGGCGGCCCCCGAGATCCATCTGCTGTCCAATGGCCGCTATCACCTTGCCATCAGCAGCGCCGGCGGCGGCTACAGCCGCTGGCGCGACCTGGCGGTCACCCGCTGGCGCGAAGACGCCACCCGCGACTGCTGGGGGACGTTTGTCTACCTGCGCGACCGGGCGACCGGGGACTTCTGGTCCACGACGCATCAACCGGTGTTGCGGGCGACGAAAGGCTACGAAGCCATCTTCACGCAGGCGCGCGCCGAGTTCCGGCAGCACCACGCCGGCCTCGACATCCATACCGGGATCAGCGTGTCGCCGGAGGACGACGTGGAATTGCGGCGCATCACGATCACCAACCGCTCCACCGTGACGCGGGTCATCGAGTTGACCAGCTACGCGGAGGTGGTGCTGGCGCCCCCGGCCGCGGACGCCGCGCATCCCGCCTTCAGCAACCTCTTCGTGGAATCGGAATTCGCCCGCGGCTCCTCCGCCTTGCTCTGCACCCGCCGGGCCCGCGCCGCGGACGAGAAGCCGCCGTGGCTGGTGCACCTGCTCGTTGGCCAGGACGGCGAACCCGGGGAACTTTCCTGCGAAACCGACCGTTTCCGGTTTGTCGGCCGCGGCGGCACCCTCGCCCGCCCGGCCGCGATGGAAGACCCCGGCCCCCTCTCCAACACCGTCGGGGCCGTGCTCGATCCCATTGTTTCGCTGCGGCGCACCGTCACCCTCGCGCCGCATGCCACCGCCATCCTGGACCTCGTCCTCGGCGTCACGGAAAGCCGGGCCGCCGCCCTGGCCCAGATCGAAAAATACCAGGGCTCCCGCATGACCGACCGCGTCTTCGACCTGGCCTGGACGCACAACCAGGTGACCCTGCGCCATCTCAACGCCTCGGAGCGGGAGGCCCATCTCTACGGCCGGCTTGCCGCCGCGTTGCTCTATGCCGATCCGGACCGCCGGGCCAGCCCCGCGGTGCTGGGCGCCAACCGGCGCGGACAGAGCGGACTCTGGAGCTACGGCATCTCGGGCGATGCCCCACTCGTCCTGCTCAGCATCAGCGACCCGGGAAAAATCGAGCTCGTCCGGCAGCTGGTCCAGGCGCACTCCTACTGGCGCATCAAGGGGCTGACGGTCGAACTGGTGATATTGAACGAGGACATCTCGGTTTACCGCCAGTCCCTGCACGACCAGATCATCAGCCTGATCACCTCGGGGATCGCCGCGCAGATGCTCGACAAGCCGGGCGGCATCTTCGTCCGCCGCCTCGAGCAGGTTCCCCATGAGGACCGCGTTTTGCTGCAATCCCTCGCGCGGATCGTGCTGGACGATGAAAAGGGCTCGCTGGCGGATCAGCTGGAGCAACGGCGCGGGCGGGAACCGCTGGTCCCGGCGCTGCTCCCCACCCGCTCACCGTGGATCGATTCCGGCCCCCCGGCCCCGCCGCGGGAGCTGATCTTCCCGAACGGCCTCGGCGGCTTCACGCGCGACGGCCATGAATACATCATCACGCTCCAGGACGGCCGGATGACGCCGGCACCCTGGGTGAATGTGATCGCGAATCCCTTCTTTGGCACGGTCGTGTCGGAGAGCGGCGGCGCCTACACGTGGGTCGAGAACGCGCACGAGTTCCGGCTCACGCCGTGGAGCAACGACGCGGTGCAGGACACATCGGGCGAGGCTTTCTATATCCGCGACGAGCAGACCGGACAGTTCTGGTCGCCCACGCCGCTGCCGGCGCGCGGGACGGCGCCCTATGTCATCCGCCATGGTTTCGGCTACACCGTGTTCGAGCATACCGAGAACGGCATCGCCTCGGAACTGTGGATCTATGTGGCGATGGACGCACCGGTGAAGTTCGCGGTCCTGAAATTGCACAATGTCTCGGGCCGGTCGCGCCGGGTGTCGGTCACCGGCTACTGGGAATGGGTGCTGGGCGAGCTGCGGTCGAAGAGCCTGCTGCACGTCCAGACCGAAACCGACCTCAAGACCGGCGCGTTGCTGGCGTTCAATCTCTACAACACCGGCTTCCCGGGCCGCGTCGCGTTCATCGATGTCGGCGATCCAACGCGCACCCAGACGGGGGACCGGAAGGAGTTCCTCGGCCGGAACGGAAGCCCGGCGCATCCGGCGGCGATGAAACGCGCGCGGCTTTCCGGCCGGGTCGGCGCGGGGCTGGATCCCTGCGGCGCCGTGCAGCTCGCCTTCGACCTCGCGGACGGGCAGGAGCGGGAAACGAGTTTTCGTCTCGGAGTCGGACGCAACGCGGCCGACGTGCAGAACCTGATCCAGCGTTTTCGCCGGGCGGATGCCAGCCGCACCGCCCTCGAAGGCGTCTGGGAGTATTGGAACCGGACCCTCGGCGCGGTGAACGTCGACACCCCCGACCCGGCGGTCAACGTGATGGCAAACGGCTGGCTGCTCTATCAGACCCTGAGCTGCCGGCTCTGGGGCCGGACCGGATTCTATCAATCCGGCGGCGCCTACGGGTTCCGCGACCAGTTGCAGGATGTCATGGCGCTGGTGCACGCCGAGCCGGCGATCACGCGCGCGCATCTCCTCCGCGCCGCGGCGCGCCAGTTCCGCGAAGGCGATGTGCAGCACTGGTGGCATCCGCCATCCGGGCGCGGCGTGCGCACGCATTTTTCCGACGACTTTCTGTGGCTGCCCTATGTGACCTGCCGCTATGTCGCGTGCGTCGCGGACACGGGCGTGCTCGACGAAAAAGTCCCCTTCCTGGAGGCCCGGCCGGTCAAGCCGGAGGAGGAGGCCTATTATGATCACCCGGGGGCCGCCGAGGAGGAGGGCACGCTCTATCAGCATTGCGTGCGCGCCATCGAACGCGGGCTGAAATTCGGCGAACACGGTCTCCCGCTGATCGGATGCGGCGACTGGAACGACGGCATGAACCTGGTCGGGCACCAGGGCCGCGGCGAAAGCGTGTGGCTCGCCTTCTTTCTCTACGACGTGCTCGGGCAGTTTGCCGGCCTGGCCCGCGGTCGCGGCGACGTTGTCTTTGCCGAGCGCTGCCTCGCCGAGGCGCGTCAGCTGCAAAGAAACATCGAACAGCATGCCTGGGACGGCGAGTGGTATCGCCGCGCCTGGTTCGACAACGGCGAGCCGCTCGGATCCGCGGCCAGTCCGGAATGCCAGATCGATTCGCTGCCCCAGAGTTGGGCCGTGCTCAGCGGCGCCGGCGATCCGGCCCGCGCGCGCCAGGCGATGGCATCCGTGGACCGGCGCCTGGTCCGGTGCGACGCCAGGCTGGTGCAGCTGTTTGATCCTCCCTTCAACCACTCTCCGCTCAACCCCGGTTATATCAAGGGCTACATTCCCGGCGTGCGCGAAAACGGCGGCCAATACACCCACGCCGCGATCTGGACCGCCATGGCCTTCGCGGTCATGGGCGACAACGAACGCGCATGGGAACTCTTTGCGCTGCTCAATCCCGTCCACCACGGCGGCACGGCCGCGCAGATCGCCACTTACAAGGTCGAGCCCTACGTTGTCGCGGCGGACGTCTATGGCGTCGCCCCGCACATGGGGCGCGGCGGCTGGACCTGGTATACAGGCTCGGCCGGCTGGATGTATCGGCTGCTGGTCGAGACCCTGCTGGGGGTGAACCTCGAGGGCGATCAACTGCGACTCACGCCCCGGATGCCCTCCTCCTGGTCCACCTACAAGATCCACTACCGCTACCGGCAGACGGTTTATCACATCACCATCACCCGCCTCGCCACCGGCACGGCCGGCACCAATCTGCTGTCTGTTGACGGTCAGGAAATACCCGGCACGGCCATCCCCCTCCGGGACGACCGCCAGGAGCATGCCGTCGAACTGAAAATCGGCTGACCCATGAAAGCTCCTTTGCCCTGCGTCCTGACGATCAACGGCGGCTCGTCGAGCATCCGGTTCGCGGTAGCATCGCGCCCCACATCCATAGGGTTAGCCTGAATATTTCATACCGCGGCAGCCGCAACCCAAGGAAACCAGCCCGAATTTTTCCGCAAAGAACGCAAAGAACACAAAAAACAATACCCCCTCCGATCTCTGCGGTCTCTGCGTTCTTTGCGGTTGACCTGAATCGGAAAACTCTTCGCCGCCGAACAAGAATTACGAACTGTGCAAAACCATCCCAATATTCGCATGGCTCGACCCCCTCGCCTGCCCGCAGACTTGCTGGTCGACCTTGTGCAAATTGACGCGGGCGACCGCGCTGCCGTGGTGCGGAGATTGCAGCAATCGGATCTTTTCCGCCAGTATCGGCAGGCGTTCGAGACCACCATTGGTCTGCCTTTGGTGCTGCGTGCAGCCGGTTCGTTCCAGCCTCCGCTCCACGGCTCGAAACGGATCAATGCGTTTTGCGCCCTGGCACAGTCAGTCGGGCATACAGCCCGACCTGCAGCAGCTCTTCGGGTAGCCGAAGTCGTGAGACTTTGGCTCGTACGATGGCCAAAGCGGCCAAACTCTTACGAGTTCGGCTCCGGGTTTTGCAAGAGCCTCCCGGCAGGGTGGAAAAAGATAGGTGGGTGAAGACCCCACGCCTTTCGACGCTATTGTGGTGTGGTTCTGCCCGCCGTGATGAGACAATGCCCCCAGAATGAAAAATAACGGATCAAATTCCAACTCCCCCGCAACTCTTTTGCCGAAATGTCCCACCGGCATCCAGGGCCTGGACGAAATTACCGGCGGTGGTTTGCCGCGGGGACGGCCCACGCTGGTGTGCGGCGGCGCGGGGTGCGGCAAGACGCTGTTGGCCGCGGAATTTCTCGTGCGGGGCGCGGTGCAGTTCGGCGAGCCGGGCGTGCTGATGGCCTTCGAGGAGACGGAAGTGGAGTTGAAGGCCAACGTCGCCTCGCTCGGTTTTGACCTGACGGGCCTGGTCCGTCGCAAAAAAATCGTGGTCGATTACGTCCACATCGAGCCCGGGGATGTCCAGGAAAGTGGTGAATATGATTTGGAAGGATTGTTTGTCCGGCTCAATCACGCGATCGATTCGATCGGCGCCAAGCGTGTGGTGCTGGACACCCTCGAGGCGCTTTTCTCCGGCCTGCGCAACGAGGGGATCCTGCGCGCCGAGCTGCGCCGGCTTTTCCGCTGGCTCAAGGACAAGGGCGTGACCGCCGTCATCACGGCCGAGCGCGGGCGCGAGCAACTGACGCGCCACGGACTGGAGGAATACGTGTCCGATTGCGTCATCCTGCTCGACCACCGGGTCAACGACCAGATCGCCACGCGGCATCTGCGCGTGGTGAAATACCGCGGCGCACTGCACGGCACCAACGAATTCCCGTTCCTCATTGGCGAAAAGGGCCTGAGCGTACTGCCCATCACGTCGCTGGCGCTGAACCACAAGGTGTCGGGCGAACGGATTGCCACCGGCATCCCGCGGCTCGACGCGATGCTGGGCGGGCAGGGGTTTTTTCGCGGCAGCAGCATCCTGCTCACCGGCACGCCCGGCACCGGCAAGACCATCGTCGCCGCCAACTTTGCCCAGGCCGCCGCCCGGCGCGGGGAGCGCGTGCTCTTCTTCTCGTTCGAGGAATCGCCCAACCAGATCATCCGCAACATGCACAGTATCGGGTTGCGCCTGGAGCCGCTGGTCAAGCGCGACCTGCTGCGCTTTCACTCGGCGCGACCCTCGCTCTACGGCCTCGAAATGCACCTGGCCACGATGTTCAAGGAAATCGCCGAGTTTCGACCCCACGTCGTCATCATGGACCCGATCACCAGCCTGATGGAGGCCGGCACCTCTTCCGAGGGCAAGGGGATGGTGACGCGGCTGATTGATTATCTGAAGGCCGGCCATGTCACCTCGCTCTTCACCAGCCTGACGCAGGGCGGCCACGCCCTGCAGCAAAGCGAGGCCGCCATGTCCTCGCTCATGGATTCCTGGCTGCTGTTGCAAGACTTCGAGGGCAACGGCGAACGCAATCGCGTGCTTTACGTGCTCAAGGCGCGCGGCATGGCGCACTCGAACCAGGTCCGCGAGTTCCTGATTTCAAGCCGGGGCATCGACCTCGTGGACGCCTACATCGGCCCCAGCGGCGTGTTGACCGGCTCCGCGCGCGCGGCGCAAGGGGCCCTCGAAAAAGCCGCCGTGCTGAGCAACCAGCAGGAAGCCGCCCGGCTCAAGCGCGAAGTGGAGCGCAAACGCGCGGCGATTGAACGGCAAATCAGCGGGCTGCGTTCCGATTACGAAAGCGAATCAGCGGAACTGCGGCGCATTGCCGAACAGGTCGGAACCAGCACGCTCATGCTGACCACCGAGCAGGCGGAGTCAGGCCGCTTGCGCCAGGCCGATGCCAAGGTGGCGGTCGGCAGCCGGGACCGGGCCAGAAACGGAAGGGTAAACTGATGAAAACAAAAACACTGAAACCACGGGCCTCCGCCACCCGGCGCAAGCCCGCCCAACTCTGGCAACTGCGCCTCTACGTGATGGACGAGACGCCCAAATCGGTGACGGCGTTGGCGAACCTCCGGAAGATTTGCGAGAGCCACCTCAAAGGCCGCTATCGCATCACGGTGATCGACCTGCTGAAGCATCCCCAGCTCGCCAAGGGCGACCAGATCCTCGCCATTCCCACGGTCGTGCGTCGATTGCCCCATCCCGTGCGCACCATCATCGGCAATCTTTCCGACACCCACCGGCTGATCGTCGGTCTTGATCTGCGCCCGCTCGAATAAGTGAAATCCGCCCTGAAAACTCGCAAATCCAACCGCCCCCCGCCGCCGCCGGCGAAACGCCCGCCCGCCCGCCGGACGGGTCGCTATCTCCTGCGCCTGTTCGTGGCGGG
>Ga0209515_10005684_pt1 | contig 16020 bp, 14 predicted proteins | sample Subgroupgradi54m_FD_187454 | JGI IMG/M metagenome (GOLD analysis project Ga0209515, IMG submission 187454) | Subsurface groundwater microbial communities from S. Glens Falls, New York, USA - GMW60B uncontaminated upgradient, 5.4 m (SPAdes)... ...
TGGATCGTCTTGCTCAGATGCGTCCCGAGGCTGTGCGTATGCGGCAGCGGATAGACGAGGCCGTTGGCCAGGCCGCGCCTGGACGGCACGAGCTCCGCGTACTCGCCGCGGCATGGATAGATGCGGAACGACGATCCGCCGAGCGCCGAGGAGACCTCGTCCGCGAACAGGCCCGCCGCGTTCACCACCGATCGTGCGTGAATGCGCTCTGACGCCGTGACGACCTCGATCGCGTCGGCACGCGGCTCACCGCCGGTGACGATGGTCCCGGGCAGGAGGAAGCCGCCGTGGTCCGTCACCCGCCGGGCCAGGGTGCGGACGAGCGCCTCGGCCTCGAGGATTCCGGAGTTCGGCGAGAGCAACGCCGCCACGGCATGCACGTGCGGCTCGCGCGCGCGCACGAAGCCGGCGTCGACGACTTCGAGTCCCTCGACGCCGTTGGCGATCCCTGTCGCGCGCAGCGTGCCGAGCCCCGCGATCTCACGTTCGTCGTGGGCGACGACCAGCTTCCCGCACCGGCGATGCGGCACACCATGCGCCGCGCAGAAGTCGTACAGCAGCCGCGCGCCCTCCACGCAGTGCCTCGCTTTGAGAGAGCCGGCGGGATAGTAGAGGCCCGCATGAATGACCTGGCTGTTGTGCGTGCTCGTCGCCATGCCCGGCCGCGGCTCCCGTTCGAGGACGCACACGCTGTGGCCGCGCCGCGCGACGGCCAGCGCCGCGGCGAGTCCGACCACGCCGCCGCCGATGACGGCGGTATCGATCTGTTCCATGGAAAGAAACCGGGTTTAATTTTCCCTCGGACGCCTGGGAAAAATTAAACCCGGTTTCATGTACGATCATCCGATTGTGTCCTCGCGCGTGCTCGTTACCGGGGCGTCCGGCCAGCTTGCTGGCGCCGTGCTGCGTGCGTTCGGCGATCGCGAACTGATCGCGCACCCGCGCGCGACGCTCGACGTCACCGACATCGACGCCGTGACGCGAGCCGTCGATCAGGCCAATCCCGACGTGATCGTCAACTGCGCCGCCTTCAACCGCGTTGACGAGGCGGAAAGCCGTCCGGCCGACGCGTTTGCGATCAACGCGTTCGCCGTGCGCACGCTCGCGAGAGCCGCCGAGGCGAATGGCGCGATGCTCGTGCACTACGGATCCGATTTCGTCTTTGCGGGGCTCGACGGGCCCGAGACGGAGCCGTACGACGAATCCGTCGCGCCGTCACCGCGTAGCGTCTACGCCGCATCGAAGCTGGTGGGCGAATGGCTGGCGCTCGAGTATCCACGGGCGTATGTCCTGCGCGTCGAGAGCCTCTTCGGGCTGCCGGCGGAGTGGACGGGACGACGCGGCTCGCTCGACACGATCGTCGCCGGCCTCGAAGCGGGCCGCGAGGTGCCCGTCTTCACCGACCGCATCGTGTCGCCCAGCTACGTCGTGGACGTCGCGGCCGCGACCCGCCATCTCGTCGATTCCGAAGCGGCCACCGGCCTGTACCACTGTGTGAACTCGGGGCATGGCACGTGGTATCAGGTCGCCACCGAAGTCGCGCGCCTGCTCGGCGTTCCCGCCCGTCTCGAGCCGATGACGACCGCTGATGTGCGATTTGTGGCCGCGCGGCCCCGCTTCTGTGCGCTCTCGAACCGCAAGCTCGCCGCCGCCGGTTTCGAGATGCCTGCCTGGCGGGATGCGCTGCAGCGCTGGCTCGCCGTGCGCGGCCGTTCCGCGGCCTGGACGGCCATATAGAATGAAACGCACGCATGGCTAAACGCGCAGTCATTACGGGGATCACCGGCCAGGATGGTTCGTACCTCGCCGACCTGCTGCTCGAAAAAGGGTACGAGGTCACCGGCGTCGTGCGGCGGTCGAGCACGCCAAACCTCCTGCGCATCGAGCACATCCTCGACCGCATCACGCTGCGTCCAGCGGACCTGCTCGACCAGCTATCGCTGATGCGCATCGTCCAGGACGTTCGCCCGCAGGAGTTGTATAACCTTGCCGCGATGTCGTTCGTGCCGGCGTCGTGGGATCAGCCGCTGCTCACCGGCGAATTCAATGCGCAGGGCGTCACGCGCGTCCTCGAAGCCATCCGCCAGGTCGATCCGGGCATCCGCATCTACCAGGCATCGTCCAGCGAGATGTACGGACGGGTGCGCGAGGTGCCGCAGACCGAGCTCACGCCGTTTTATCCCCGCAGCCCGTACGGCGTCTCGAAGGTATTCGCCCACTACATCACGGTCAACTACCGCGAGAGCTACGGGATGTTTGCGTGCTCCGGCATCCTGTTCAATCACGAATCGCCGCGTCGCGGTCTGGAGTTCGTCACGCGCAAAGTGACCGACGGCGTCGCCCGCATCAAGCTCGGCCTTGCGGATCACCTGAACCTTGGCAACCTCGATGCATGTCGCGACTGGGGCTATGCCGGCGACTACGTACGCGCGATGTGGCTGATGCTTCAGCAGAACGAACCAGACGACTACGTCATTGCCACCGGCATCGCCCATTCGGTCAAGAAACTGGCGGAAACGGCATTCGGCCACGCCGGTCTGGACTGGCAGCGGTACGTGCGCATCGATCCCGCCCTCAAGCGGCCGGCGGAAGTGGACCATCTGATTGGCGATTCCACCAAGAGCAGGCACAAACTCGGATGGGCGCCGTCAGTCACATTTGAGCAGCTCATCGCCATGATGGTCGAAGCCGACCTCGCGCGGCTTGCGCCGATGGCCCGCGCCGGCGCCGCGCGATAGCGACCACACATTTCGGAGACGACTTGGAACTGAAAGAAAAGATACGTACGAAGCAGGCCCGGATCGGGATCATCGGTCTGGGCTACGTCGGCCTCCCGCTCGCCGTCGAATTCGCGAAGGCGGGGTTCGAGGTCACCGGGTTCGACGTGGACGTGGCGAAGGTCTCGTCGATCAACAAGGGCCGCAGTTACATCGGCGATGTGCCGAGCGACGACGTGTCGGGGGCGTTCAAGGCGGGCAAGCTGAAAGCGACCGACGACATGTCGAAGCTCCATGACATGGACGCGATCGACATCTGCGTGCCCACGCCGCTGCGCAAGACGCGCGACCCGGACTTGTCCTATGTCGTCCTGGCGGTTGACTCGGTGCGCGCGCACCTCAAGCCGGGGCAGCTCGTGATTCTCGAGTCGACGACGTATCCGGGGACGACCGACGAGGTCGTGCAGCCGGCGCTCGAGGAGGGCGGGCTCAAGGCGGGGAAGGACTTCTACCTCGCCTTTTCACCCGAGCGCGTCGATCCCGGCAACCAGACGTACACGACGAAGAGCATTCCGAAGGTCGTCGGCGGCGTCAACGACGTGAGCACCGCGCTCGCGGCGGACCTCTATGCCTCGATCATCAGCACGATCGTTCCGGTCAGCTCGACGCAGGTCGCCGAGATGGTCAAGCTGCTCGAGAACACGTTCCGCGCCGTGAACATCGGCCTCGTCAACGAGATCGCGCTGATGTCGCACCGGATGAACATCGACGTGTGGGAGGTCATCGAGGCCGCGAGCACCAAGCCGTTCGGCTTCATGCCGTTCTATCCCGGTCCCGGGCTCGGTGGCCACTGCATCCCGATCGATCCGTTCTATCTCTCGTGGAAAGCGCGGCAGAACGGGTTCGAGTGCCGCTTCATCGAGCTGGCCGGGCATATCAACGGCTCGATGCCGGCGTTCGTGGTCGAGCGGGTCGGCGACGCGCTCAACTCGCAGAAAAAGGCGATCAACGGATCGCGCATTCACGTCTTCGGTGTCGCGTACAAGAAAGATGTCAGCGACATGCGCGAATCACCGGCGCTCGACGTGATCGAGCTGCTGCATCGCCGCGGCGCGATTCTCAGCTACACCGACCCGCACGTCGCGGTGCTCGACCATGGCGGCCTGTCGCTGAAGTCTGTTCCCGAGGCCGACGCGCCGAAGGGGATCGACTGCGCGGTCATCTGCACCAACCACTCGGTGTTCAATTACCGCGAGATGCCGACGCGTTTTCCGCTCGTGGTCGACACGCGCAATGCGCTGAAGAATATCAACGCGGAAAACGTGTTTCGCTTGTAGGCGGTGTAGGGCGCCCCTTTACGGGGCGCCAAATCATCCGCGTTTCCCGATTGCCGCATAGTCCAGATACGTAAACAGCAGGCGGTTGATCTTCTCGACGTTCGCGTTGAGCGTCTCGACGAGATCCGCAATCGCTGCCTGCTGCGCGCTGCCTGCCGCCAGCGGCTGGAGCTTCTCGCTCTCCGGGTACGGCGCGCGATACCTGATCTCGACATGCTGGAAGCCGGTGGCGACGAGCAGGTACTTCAGCGTGTCGGGATGCACCGGCCTCACGTGCGTCAAATCGCGGATGTAGCTCTCGAAGAACGCGAACCAGCACGCAGGATTGATCGTCTCGAGCACGATCGGCGCGCCGGGACGGAGCTTCTCGAATGCCGCGTCGAGCAGCTGCGCGAGGTACCGGGGCTCCAGGTGTTCGACGACCTGCGCCGCAAACAACCCGCCGAGTGACGCGTCGGGCAGGCCGCGCAGATACGCCAGGGCGTCTCCCGTCTCCGCCTCCAGTCCTTTTCCCAGGCACACGTCCACCATCGCGGGATTGACGTCGATGCCGCGCGCGCGGATCCCGTGTTCGCGCAGCAGCTCGAGAAACTCGCCCCGCCCGCACCCGACGTCCAGCACGCCGCTGATCCCCGATCCCTGATCCCTGATCCCTGCGAAGATTGGCAGATACTCCTCGACGCGCCGCCGGATGTCCTCCGCTGATCCGCGAAACTGATCCTCGAAGCCGACGTACTTGTGGCTGTCGAGATCGTCGAATTGTGAGTCCGGGCCGGGATTCGGGGTTCGGGATTCGGGATTCGGTTCGGATCTGGGATTTGGGTTTTGGGTTTTGGGATTGACCTCGAGCCGCTCGATTTCACGCCTGAGTCCATGTGCGGCCTGTTGCACCACGCTGACGGCGGCGCGCAGCTCTTCATGCTGCGCCGCCAGGGCGGCGACGGCGGCGTCGTTGCGCCGCTCGCGCGCGAGCAGCGCCTCGAGGTGGCGCTGGATGTCGTCCTTCGCGCCTTCGCACCGATCGACCGCCGCGGCGACCCATTCGATCGTGTTCACGCTCGCGTGATGCGCCTCGAAGCCGAGCACCGTGTTGCGGTTGATGTGATCGACGACCGCGGCGTTGAACTCCTGCTGGCGCGAGAGCACCCGGCCGAGCAGGCGCCGCGCGCCGGATGCGAGACGCGCCCTCAGCCCTCCCTCGGACGGCGGGTGATCGATGATCCGGTAAAGGGTGTTGAGGCGTTCGATCTGATACCGATCGGGGGGCGGAATCGCCGACGGCTCCGGCGTCGAGGGGCCCTTGGGGTCGGCCATCGACTCAGCGGCCGACGAGCCCTTCGACCGGGCTGCTCGCGGTCGCGTACATCTTCTTCGGGATCCGTCCCGCGGTGTACGCGAGGCGCCCGGCGATGACCGCATGCTTCATCGCCTCGGCCATCGTCACCGGGTTCTCGGCGCCGGCGATGGCGGTCTGCATCAGGACGCCATCGGCTCCCAGCTCCATGGCAAGCGCCGCATCCGACGCAGTCCCCACGCCGGCGTCGAGAATGACCGGGACGCGCGAGAACTCGCGGATGATGCGGATGTTGTTCACGTTCTGGATGCCGAGCCCCGAGCCGATCGGTGCGCCGAGCGGCATCACGGCCGCCGCGCCCGCGTCCTGGAGCTTCCTGCAGGCGATGGGATCGTCATTGGTGTACGGCAGGACAACGAAGCCTTCCCTGACCAGGATGCGCGTCGCTTCGACGAGCGCCTCGTTATCGGGAAAGAGCGTGCGCTCGTCGCCGATCACCTCGAGCTTCACCCAGTGTGACAGTCCCGCCTCGCGACCGAGCATCGCGGTGCGCACCGCTTCGTCCGCGCTGTAGCAGCCGGCGGTGTTGGGCAGGATGAAGATGCGCGACGTGTCGATGTAGTCGAGCAGCGACTCGCGCGTCCGGTCCGAGATGTTGACCCGGCGCACGGCGACGGTGACCATGTCGGCGCCCGACGCGTCCAGTGCCTGCGCCATCACCGCATGCGACGGATATTTTCCGCTGCCGACGATGAGACGCGATCTGAAGGTTCGGCCGGCGATGGTGAAGGGAATATCGTTGGTCGCCACGGTGTTCTCCCGTCAGCCTCCGCCCACGAAATTGACGATCTCGACCCGATCGCCGTCGCCGACCAGCGTCGCCGCGAAGGCGTGTCGCCTGACAATCACCAGATTGTGCTCGACGGCAACGCGCCGGGGATCGATGTTCAGCCTGTCGAGCAGCTCCTGCACCGACAACGGCTGGTCGAGATCGTAGGGGTCCCCGTTGAGCGTAATGCGCACGGGCGTGGCTCGGACGATTGTACTCTAGGGATTATGGTCTCTGGTGCATCGCCGGCGGCCGCCGCGTTCAATCGGCGGGAGGCGCTCGATCGATTTCGCCGGGCGCGCACGCGCACGCGTGCGTTGTTCGACCTGCTCGATCCCGCCGCCTACTTTCACAAGCCCATCGCGCTGCGCAATCCGATCGTCTTCTACGAGGGCCACCTGCCGGCGTTCGCCGTCAATACGCTGATCAAGAAAGGGCTCGGGCGGCCCGGCATCGACGAACGCCTCGAGGCGATCTTCGCGCGCGGCATCGATCCCGCGGAAGAAGCGGCCGCCGTGGCGCGCGGCAATCCCGCCTGGCCGGATCGCGGCGTCGTCCGCGCGTACGCCGACGCCGCGGACGCGCTCATCGAGGACGTCATCGCTGCCGGTGATGTCGTGCGCGACGATCATCCGCTGCTGCACGACGCGCAGGCGGTCTGGGCGATCATCGAGCACGAGGAGATGCACCAGGAGACGCTCTGCTACATGTGGCATCGCGTCCCGCACGACTGGAAGATCAAGCCGCCGCACTACGTCACGGCTCCTCCGCGATTGAAGGACAGCCGTCCACGACCCGCGCGCGCGGTTGTTCCGGCCGGCGTCGCGGATCTCGGAACGCCGGATGACGGCCGGTTTGCCTGGGACAACGAGCGGCCGCCGCACGCAGTCGGCGTCGCCGCGTTCGAGATCGACACGCTGAACGTCACCAACGGCGACTTCATGGAGTTCGTCGAAGCGGGCGGTTACGGCGATCGGCGATGCTGGCGGCCGGAAGACTGGGCGTGGTTGGAGCAGGACGGCGTGACCCATCCCTCGTTCTGGGAACGGCACGACGGCACGTGGTACTGGCTCGCGATGTTCGAACGCGTGCCGATCATGCCCTTGGCGCGCCAAAGCCGCGAAGCGGCGACGGCGGCCGAGTGGCCCGTGTACGTGACGTGGGCCGAGGCGAACGCGTACGCGCGCTGGCGTGGCGAGCGGCTGATGACCGAGGCCGAGTTCCATCGCGCCGCCGCCGGCGCGGCGCCGGTCAACATCGACTTCGCGCGCTTCGATCCGATCCCGGTCGGCTCCGCGGCCGGCGTCAGCACGTTCGGCGTGTACGATCTCGTCGGCAACGGCTGGGAGTGGACCTCTGACGTGTTCGCGCCGTTCGAGGGGTTCGCGCCGCTGCCGTCCTACCCGGAGTACTCGGCCGACTTCTTCGACGGCGAGCACGTCGTCATCAAGGGCGCATCACCCGCGACGGCGCGCGGTCTCGTGCGTCCCGGATTTCGCAACTGGTTCCGTCCACGCTATCCGTACATCTACGCCGCCTTCCGGTGCGTGAAGAACTCGTAACCACAACCGCGTTTGCGACGGAGATCGCAGAGACGCTCTGCCGCAAGCCGAGGCAGATCCCGTCGAAGTATCTGTACGACGAGCTCGGGTCGGCGTTGTTCGAAGCCATCTGCCGGCTGCCGTGGTATCGCATCACGCGCGTGGAGACCGCGATGCTGGTCCGGCACGCGCGGGACATCTTCCGGCCTCTCGGCCGGCCCGTCGCGCTCGCCGAGCTCGGCTGCGGCAGCGGGGAGAAGATCGCCCTGCTGGTCGGCGCGGCCGGCGAACAGTTCTCGCTCATCCAGCTGATCGACATTTCCCAGGCGGCGCTCGCCATGGCGACCTACCGCCTCCAGGCCATCGGCGTGCACGCGGTGGTCACGCATCACTTCGCCTACGAGGATGGCTTGATGCGGGCCGTCGAGCAGCGTCCGCGCGATGGCGCACTCGTCGTGCTGTTCCTCGGATCGAACATCGGCAATTTCACGCCGGCGGCCGCGCGCGATCTCCTCTCGCACATCCGCCGGTCACTGCGCCCGGGCGACGCGCTCCTCCTCGGCACCGATCTGGTCAAACCCGAACCCGAACTGCTGCTGGCCTACGACGATCCACTCGAGGTGACCGCGGCCTTCAACCGGAACCTGCTTCGCAGGATCAACGACGAGCTCGGAGGAAACTTCGACCTCGAGGCGTTCACACACCGCGCGACATGGAACGCCGGCGATCGGCGTGTCGAGGTGCACCTCGTGAGCGCGCGCGCACAGCGCGTCGTGATTCCAGGCGCGCAGATCGAATTCGAGCTCGAGGCGGGAGAGCCAATCTGGACCGAGAGCTCGCACAAGTACGAGCGCGATCAGGTGCTGGCTGAGGGGCTCGTCGCCGGTTTCAGCGGCGGCGAGCAGTGGGTCGATCAGGGCGCTAAGTTCGCGCTGACGCGCTTCAACGTGGGCGACTAGACCTTCGGCGCCGTCCCCGTCGCCGGCGCTGCATCATCATCCGTGTCGTCGCCGTCCGGCTTCGGACCCTGCATCCGCACAGAGGTCGCTGTCAGCGTTCCTGCCTTCATTGTGGCCGCGATGTGGAGATGGAGACCGGCCACGGCTTTTGGATCCGCAATGTGGGTGCATTCGGCGCGCTGGAAATCAGTCTTGAGATCCGTCTTGACGGTCTGAGCATTGATCACGATCGTCAGGTTTGGGCACGTACCGGTCACCGACGTGGTGAACCCTTCGATCTGGGTCTGGTTGTGTCCGGGCCCGCTGTCATCACCGGTGTCCTCGCCATCATCTTTGCCAGGCGTGGTGCCCGTCGCCGGCGCCGGAGCGTCACCGCCCTTGGCCGGAGCGTCACCGCCCTTGTCCGGCCCCTTGCCTTTGCCTTCCTTCAGCGTGCTGAAGGTGCCGCCGCTGTCAGTGGCCGTCGCGACCGCTGAGAGCGAGGAGGGCGAGGAGGGCGCCGTTCCCATCAAGGATTGCGTAGTCGAACCGCCGCAGGCGGCCGCCGAAGCGGCCAGCAGCAGCGCGGCGGCCCACACGATCTTGCGACTCGTCGTCGATTCCATCGAATGCGAAGTGGTCATGCCCCATCACAAGCGCAACGACTGTGCCCGCATCTAAGTTGTTGATTTGACGTGGCTGAGCGGCCGCGGCGCCCTCAATTCCGAGCCGGTGATCTGAAATTCGTAATGCGGGTGCGGCGTGAGGGCTCGCCGCCGGTTTGATCGGCGGCGAGCAGTGATGTCGATCAGGATGTGAAGCGACCGCTACCTGTGATCGCCAGTTCCCGGCGCCGGCGTCGGGTTCTTCGGCGCCGGTGGCGGCTCATGGTGGTCACCGGTTCCAGGAGCGGGTGTCGGAGTCGGCGTTGGGTTCTTCGGCGCCGGTGCCGGGGCGGGTTCATGATGGTCACCCGGTCCCGGTGCGGGCGTGCGAGGCGGAGTCGGGTTTTTCGGCGCAGGTGTCGGCGCGGGATCATGATGATCGCCGGTGCCGGGATCATGATGATCGCCGGTACCAGGTGCGGGACTAGGATGGCCTGGATCCGGATTGCGATGGTCGCCGTCACCAGGGGCGGGCATCGGCGTCGGATCGCGATGATCGCCTGGGCCCGGTGCGGGTGCTGGCGGCTGCGGCCCGCGGTGATCACCGGGAGCCGGACTCTCGCTTCCCGGGTTCTCGCTCGTGCCGGGCGCGGGGTTCGCGCCGATATCACCCGGATCATCGTTCACGTCTGGCGGTCCTGGCTCGTCGTGATTCGTTGCCGGTGGGTTCCCGCCCATGTGCTCGATCGGTATGCGACTCCGTTCGTCGCCGGTGCCCAGGACAGAGAATGTCGCGACGACTTGTTGGGTGGCACCCGCTGCCGGCACCGAGGACGGGGCGAGACCCAGCATCGAGGGCTGGGATCCGCCGCACGCCGCGACCGTTCCAGCGAGGACGATTCCGGCGATCTGTAGGACCGTTGCTTTCTTGTTCGATAAATGCGTCATAGTCGTGTCAGTCCGGCAACGGCTGTGCCATCAGCTAAGTCATTGAATCGACAGATCCAGACGATGATCGTGAACGGCAAACACTGAGAAGCTGGTGTCAGATCCGTAACGCGAAACGGGACCGCGGAAAGATTTCGCGTTATCGTGGCGGGCTCTATTCGTGACTGTTTGGATACTGATCGCGGCGACCGTGCTGTGCTTTCTCGCGCTCTGGATCGTGCTGCCGCCGATCCACGCGGGTCTTGTTCCGCTGGCGGTCGGAGCGCCAGAGTTCAGTCCCTGGCTATTGCTCGCGGCACTTCTGCTGTGCGCGACAGCTTTCCGCGCGTCGAGTGTCAACCTGACTGCGCGCGCAGCCTTCAACCTCGCGGCGCTCGCGGCGATTCTGTGCGCGTATCCGCTCGCGCGCACGCCGTTTGTGCTCGGCGCGTTCGATCGCTCGATGGAGCAGGGACTCGGCCGGGGCTTTCTCGATCAGATTCCTGCGCCAACAAAGGTCACGCTGCGGGCGCACGCGATCTCACCGGTTGATTTCGCGAGCGGCATCGCCCGCGTCGACATTCTGGTTCGCCGCGGGGTGGAGTTTGCGAGACCGGCGGGTGTCCCACTGACGCTCGACGTCTACCGGCCGTCTGCTGCCGGCCCTCATCCAGTTCTGCTGCAGCTGTATGGCGGCGCGTGGCAGCGTGGATCGCCGGAAGACAACGCGTCGTTTGCAAGCTGGTTCGCGTCGCGAGGATACGTCGTCGCGGCGCTCGACTATCGCCATGCGCCTGAAGCGACGTGGCCTGCGCAGATTCAGGATGTGCGCGCGGCGCTCGGCTGGATGCTCGCGCACGCCGATGAATATGAAGCCGACCGCTCGCGCATCGCGCTCCTTGGACGTTCGGCGGGCGCGCAGCTCGCGCTCGTCGCGGCCTATCAGGCGGGAGCGCCGCTTGTCCGCGCGGTCGCGAGCTACTACGGACCGACGGATCTCGTCGAAGGCTGGCGGGAGCCGCCGCGGCCCGATCCGCTGGATGTTCGCGCGATCCTCGAGACGTATCTCGGCGGCACACCCGACAGCGTGCCGCTGCAATATCACGACGCGTCGCCGGTCACGTATGCCACGTCGCGCGTGCCGCCGACGCTTCTCATCTACGGATCGCGCGACCATGTCGTGGCCCCGCGCTTCGGACGAGAGCTTCACGACCGGCTGCAGCAGGCGGGCGCGGTCTCGGTCCTCCTCGAGATTCCGTGGGCCGAGCACGCGTTCGACGCGCTTTCGAACGGATTGAGCGCCCAGATTGCGCTGTATTACACCGAACAGTTTCTGGCCTGGGCGTTGCGGCCGTGACCCTACGCCGGGCGTCGAAATTGACCGATACACGATCGGAACTGCCGCCGTTTCCATGACATTTCTCAAACCATTGCCGCGTTCGGTCACGCGGCCCGTTTCCATCCTGATCGTCGTCGCGTGGGCCGTCTCGATGGCGGTGCTCGTCAACCGCTCGTACCTCCACGCGGCCGCGGCGAATCTGGCGACCGACCTGGCGCGCTACGGCTCGAATGCCGAGTGGCGCGGCGTCTATTACCGCGGCGACAAGATCGGGTTCACGGTCAGCCAGACGGTTCCCACAGACGATGGGTTCGAGCTGCAGGAGGATGGACGGCTGCAGATGTTGCTGCTCGGCGCGGCGAGCGCGGCGGCGCTTCACACGTCCGCCCGCGTCGATTCGAATTTCGCGCTGCGCTCCTTCGAGTTCTCACTCGACCCCGGCACCGGCGCCATCGTCGTGCGCGGCCGCGTCGAACCGATTCCCAACGCAGGCACGCGCGCGCGCCTTGTCATCGCGATCACGTCGGTTGGCAGCACGAGAACCGAGACGCGCGAGCTGCCGGAGGTGCCGGTCCTCTCCCAGAACTTTTCGCGGCTCCTCGCGGGCGGACGGCTCACCGCCGGCTCGCGCCAGCAGTGGACCATCTTCGATCCTGCGACGCTGCGGAACGCGCCGGTCACTGTGGAGATCGGCAATCGCGAGGTCGTCCGCAATACCGGCGAGCGTCCGATCCCGGCGTTCCGCGTCGAGATGGAGTATCAAGGCATCCGAACGACGTCGTGGATTACCGACACCGGCGACGTGGTGCGAGAGGAGAGCCCGCTCGGCCTGATTACCGTGCGCGAGTCGGCGGATCGCGCGCAGACGCTCGCCGTGCCTGGGCGCATGCAGACGGATCTGCTGCAGGCCGCGGCGGTTGTGCCCGCGATGCGCCAGCGCATCGACGAGCCGCGTGACGTTCGACTGCTGCGCCTCGAGCTCGATGGCGCGGACCTGTCCAATGCGGATCTCCAGGGCGCGGGCCAGACGGTTCACGGCTCGACGATCGAGCTGACCGATCCACAAGCGCTGCAGCCTGGTCCCGCGGATCCCGACATCGATGAGTACCTGAAGCCCGAGCCGCTCATCGAAAGCGACGCGCCCGAGATTCGCGCCGAGGCCGAGAAGGCCATCGCGGGCGCAACCGATCCCCGTGTGCAAGCCGAGAAGCTCACGCGCTACGTGAATGCGCTGCTCGACAAGAAGCCGACGATCAGTCTTCCGTCCGCCCGCGAGGTGCTCCGAACCAAGGTTGGCGACTGCAACGAGCACACGGCGCTGTACGTGGCAATGGCGCGCTCGATCGGAATTCCGGCACGCATCGCCGTGGGTCTCACCTACGTGCGCGGCATCTCCGGCGCGTTCTACTACCACGCGTGGCCCGAGGTGTACCTCGACGCAGGTTCGGGACGTGGCATGTGGCTGCCCGTCGATCCGACGCTGAACGAATTTCCAGCCGACGCCACGCATCTGCGTCTGGCGCGCGGCGGTCTCGACAAGCAGGCCGCGATTCTGCCGCTCATCGGCCGTCTCAAGATGACGGTGCTCGACATGAAGCTTGCCGACAACGCCACGCCGATTCTGGTCGGGCGCCAGTCGAGTCTGACGCCGATCCCCGTATCCACAGCGCAGCCGTCGAACGCCGATTGCTGCTGGCTGAGCCGCTGGTTGAAACCAACCCCGCCGACGCGCCCGGCCTCGACGATCAGTGTCGTCCCAGCGAGTGAGTTTCGATGATTGCCGTCCACAACCTCGTCAAGCAGTATGGAAAGTTCACCGCCGTCGACGGCGTCTCGCTCGACGTGCCGCCCGGCGAGATTCACGGCTTCCTCGGGCCGAACGGCGCGGGCAAGACGACGACGCTCCGCATGATTGCAGGGTTGCTGAAACCCACGTCGGGCAGCGTCGAAGTCAACGGCCATGACGTCGCGAAGGAGCCCGAGCGGGCGAAAGCGTCGCTCGGCTTCATTCCCGACCGTCCGTTCATCTACGAGAAGCTCACCGCGGGCGAGTTCCTGCGGTTCCACGCCGGCCTCTACGGTCTCGACGGCGACGGCGTCATGGATCGCGTCCACGAGATGCTCGATCTCTTCGAGCTGCGGCGGTGGGAGAACGAGCTGGTCGAGAGCTTCTCGCACGGGATGAAGCAGCGCCTCGTGATGTGCGCCGCGTTTCTGCATCGGCCTCGCGCGGTGGCGGTCGACGAGCCGATGGTCGGCCTCGATCCGCGCGGCGCGCGGTTGATCAAGGACGTGTTCCGTCGCATGAGTGAGCGTGGGGTCGCGATCCTCATGAGCACGCATACGCTCGAGGTCGCGCAGGAGATGTGTCAGCGCCTCAGCATCATCCTGAAGGGAAAGATCATCGCGCAGGGAACGGTGGACGAGGTTCGCGGGCTGGCGGGCGGCACCGACGAGCACCTCACGTCCGTGTTCCTGCGGCTCACCGGCGGCAGCGCGCTCCAGGAGATTGACGAAGCCGTATGAAGGGCGCGTTCACCTACCTGCTGCTGCCGCATCTCTGGTCGTCGCGCAACCGCGCGCAGCGGCGCGAGCCCGGAGATCTGACGCGGGCCTTGCTCTTCGGCAGCGTCGGCATCGGTGTGTTCATCGCGTTGTTCTACGGCGCCGCGTGGCTGACGTGGCAGCTGGACGACTACGAAGAGCTCGGCGACTACCTGCTGCGGCTCGGCCTGTCGTGGATCTTCATGACGTTCCTCGCGTTCCTGACCTTCAGCGGGATCGTCACCGCGCTCTCGACGTTCTTCCTGTCCGACGACCTGCGGCTGCTGCTGACGGCCCCTGTTGCGGCGCGACGGCTCTTCTACGCGCGCTTCGCGCGCACGGTCGCGCAATCGTCGTGGATGGTGGTCGTGTTCATCGCGCCGGTGCTCCTTGGCGTCGGCATAGCCCGGTGCGCGCCGGCCAGTTTCTATGTGACCTCCGCGCTGACCATCGTTCCATTCGCGGTGATTCCAGTGGCCGTCGGCACCGCGTGCACGCTGCTGCTCGTGAATGTATTTCCCGCCCGCCGCGCGCGTGACCTGCTGATGCTCATGGGCTTTCTCTTCGCGGGGAGCATCGTCATCCTGCTGCGGATGATTCGCCCCGAGCAGTTGATGCGCGCCGAGTCGCTGCCGGACGTGACCGGCTTCTTCGCCACGCTGCAATCACCTGTGACGCCGCTCCTCCCGTCGTTCTGGGCCGGGGAGCTGCTGTTTGCCAGCCTCAAGGGCGGATGGGATTTCGTCCACGCGGGGGCGCTGTGGTCGACCGCGCTTGCGTTCTGCGTCGGGTTGCGCGCGGCCGACGAGCGATGGCATTTCTCCGGATACAGCCGATCGCAGGAAGCACCGAAGGCCCGCTTCACGAAGTTCCGTACGCTCGACGTGGTCGCCCGGACGCTGCCGTTGTCGCCCGTGCGAAAGCAGTTGCTCGTCAAGGACCTGAAGATTTTTCTTCGCGACGTGAGCCAGTGGTCACAGCTGCTGCTCCTCCTCGCGCTCGTGCTGATCTACCTCTACAACTTCCGCGTGCTCGATCTCGGCCGCATCCCGTACATGAGCGGCTTCATCAAGAACGTCTATGCGTTCGTCAACCTCGGGATGGCGGGCTTTGTCCTCGCGACGGTGGCCGTCCGCTTCGTGTTTCCCGCGGTGTCAGCGGAAGGGCCGGCGTTCTGGCTGATCCGCAAGTCGCCGATTTCGATGCACGATTTTCTCTGGTCGAAGTTCTGGACGGGCCTGGTTCCGGTCTTCGTGCTCACCGAGACGCTGACGATTGCGGCCAACGAGCTGTTGGGCGTCGATCCGTTCCTGAAGGTCGTCGCCGCCGCGGCGATCGTGTTTCTCAGCCTCGCGCTGGTGGGATTGGCGACGGGCCTTGGCGCGCGCCATCCGCGGTTCACGGCGGACAACCCGAGCCAGGTTGCCGGATCGTACGGTGGGGTGGCGTTCATGATCCTCGCCGTACTCCTGATCATCGTGATGATCGTCCTGCTTGGCTGGCCGTCGACGACGTACCTGATCTACCAGCTTCGCCACATGCCGATCCCGACGGGACGGCTCTTCATGATGGCCGCCTCCTTCGTCGCGGCCATTGCGATCAGCATCACGACCTGGCTGCACGGCATGCGCACGGGGGTTCGAGCGCTGGAAGCCATGAGCAATTAGTTCGGTTCTCTGGTGCTCAGGTGCTCGGGTGCTTACGTGACCAGAGCTTGAGCGGCAACAGCGGCGCCGAGCAATCCCGCATCCGGATTCACGATCACGTACACGGGCATGGCCTCGACGAGCTCGGTCATGGGGGCCTTGGCGCGGAACGCCTTCATGAACCGTCCCTCCTGCAGCGCCGGCAGAATCTTCGGCGCGATGCCGCCGCCCACGAACACACCGGCCGTCGCGACCCCCCGCAGTCCGAGATTTCCGGCTTCGGCGCCGTACGCGTCGACAAAC
>Ga0209515_10005685_pt1 | contig 16017 bp, 10 predicted proteins | sample Subgroupgradi54m_FD_187454 | JGI IMG/M metagenome (GOLD analysis project Ga0209515, IMG submission 187454) | Subsurface groundwater microbial communities from S. Glens Falls, New York, USA - GMW60B uncontaminated upgradient, 5.4 m (SPAdes)... ...
AGAAATAATGCCATCAGTTTTATGAACGCAAATTATCAAAAATATCAATCAAAAAATATGGATCTTATAACTGTCACACTATTTAAACGAAAATGAGCAAATATAAAATCGCCATTTTAACTGAACAAATAAATACACATTCAGGATCAAGAGCAGCAGTCGAATTGACAAAACGGCTACTCCCTCTAAACAAATCAATTACACTCTATGCTTATAATAGGAATCTTGATCAAGAGGAAGTAAAAAAGTTAAAAAAACTCAAAGCAAAAATTATCACCCTCAAAAAGCCCTTCTTTTTAAGTAAATTTTTTCCCAATTTGAAATTATTAAATACTCTCAGAAAAGAAAAGCCAGACTTTGCAATTTTCTGCGGTACGTTACCATTTTTTCTTTCTGCAAAATTAGCCAATATCAAAATAATTCGCATTTATATGGGTACCCAATTCGACGCTTATCTTGAAAATAAATTACCCGATGAACCCAAAAACCTGCCAAGCATATTTGCCAACCGTCTATCTAATATATATATCTATCTTAATGAACTCATTACAGCCAGATTTTCCACTTATATAATTGCTATCAGCAAGTACACAGAACTCGAACTTGCGAAGTTATACAAAAGGAAAGCAGACCGTATTATTTACCTAGGAGGAAATCATCTACCAAAATTAAAAACAAAAAAAAACAAAAGTCTCAAACTGCTCACTATCTCAAGGATAACACCTTATAAAGGATTTCATATTCTTATTGAGGAAATTAACAAGTTAAAAAACGTCAATCTGACAATTGTTGGCCCTCCAGAGAAAAAAAATTATCTCAAATATCTTAAAACAATAAGCTCACCAAATATCTTATTTAAAAACGAATCAACTGACACAGATATTTCAACACTTTATGCAAGTTCTGATGTTTATGTCACCGCCGATCGTAACCTTTTCTTTGGTTTCCCGATTGCAGAAGCCTCTTTTTTTGGTAAATCAACTATTGCTTTTTCATATGCTGCGGCAAAGGAGTTAGTAGAAAACAATAAAACTGGTTACTTGGTCAAAAATGAAATAGCTTTCAGCGCTGCCATTAAAAAATACATTAAAAATCCAAAACTTATATCTGAGATGGGTTTACAAGCAAAAGTCAATGCCGAAAAAAACTTTAATTGGTCTAAAATTGCAATCGAGTATCAAAACACATTCAATGTTTTTGATAAAACCAAATGACAAATACCCACTATAACAAAAAGTATTTCAAAGACAGAGATAATTTAAATCGCCCGTTAGCTGAAACTATCAATATTTTTATGAAAGACCATGATTTAGAAACTGCCATCGATGTCGGCTGCGGTACAGGGAGGCTGATTCATTACTTAAACAATAAAAATTATAAAGTAAAAGGCTGTGATCTTTCCAAAATAGCCGTGAAATTCGCCAACAGAATAAATAATAAAAATCTTTGCATTGTAGGTTCAGCAACAAAAATACCTTTTAAAAATAACAGCTTTGACCTGGTAATTTCCGATTCTGTAATAGAACATCTTACAAAAAAGGAGGCCAAAATCTTCTTAAAAGAAGCCGCACGTGTATTGAAACCAAACGGCTCTATCTTTCTTGTCACGCCAAACTTCGCCACCCCTATCAGGCTCTTTCATGGTCTAAAATGGTTTGGTTTTTCAGACCCCACTCATATCAATTTCTTTACACCAATTGGCCTTTCATGCTTGCTAAAAACGCAAAAATTTTCAAATATCAAATGGTATTTTAAGACCAACACTAGCATACCGTTCGACTTAGAGTTTCCGCTTAACCCTCCATTTACTTTCAGTAAATTTCCAAAACCATTAAAAAAACTTTTCATCTTTTTACTATTTTCAACTCCACTCACCATTATCAGAAATAGCTTTTGGATGTCCGCACAAAAAACGACGTAACCAATAAAATGTCTAATAGGAGAAATTTAAAAATTGCGATTGTTATTGACCAACTTCTTCCAGGAGGTGTCCAGAAAACCGCCATCAACGAAGTAAGAAATCTACGCAAAATGGGGTTCAGAACAAGCCTTTTAGTGCTAATGCGCAAAGGATTTGAGAGTAAACATAAATATTTAGTTAAAGGCGTAGATTATGAATTTCTCTCTGATAGATACCCAAGGATTTTTCAAAAAAATATAAAATTGCCAATTTTTAGGTTCCTTTCTATTTTACATTTAACTAGCCCAATTATTGCCCCTTTTAAAATAAAAGCAAACGAATTTGATCTCATTATCAGCCATGGCACAACAACATCATTAACAACCTGCACAATATCACGCTTATGCCATATACCGTATATTGCCATAGTCCATGACCCAATGGTTTATATCCTAGAAAAAGTTTATTCAGACACTCCACTTAAACCATTTTTCCCATTCATAAAAAGTGTCGCGTATGTTTTAGAAAAATATTTTGTTCGTACAGCTAAAATTTCTTTAGTTGATTCATCAGTCCATGCAAAATTTATAAAAGAAAATTATGGTGTAAGTCCACAAATTATTCATCTTGGAGTTAATCCTCCTAAAAAAATTGCCACAAGACTTGGCAACTGCATTATTTCGTTTGGCCGCTGGGATAAGGGTAAAAACCCGGAGGTATTGTTAGAAATATTAAAAAATATTAAAGAATCAAAATTAATTCTTGCAGGCAACTGGAGCCTTAGAAATGATCTCGTATGGTTTAAGCATTTAGTAAAAGTTAATGCTCTTCAAAACAGGATAAGCATAGTTACGCATTTTGAGGAAAAAGATTTGTTGAAGATTTGCGAACAAGCAAGAGTTTGGATTCATCCGCATGACGAGGCTTTCTCACTCTCTGCGCTTGAAGCGGCAAGTTACGGACTTCCTATTGTTATATCCAAAAAATCGGGCGTAAGTGAGCTTTTTGAAAATGGGCTTCATGGTTTTTTCCCAAATAAATCTACCTGGCAAGAATTTATAAAACCAATAGAAACCCTGCTTAACAACAAAAATCTTGCAGAAAAAATGGGTAAAGACGCAGCCAATTTGATTAAAAAATCTTACACAGAACACAACCGCGCAAATCGTTTATCTAAAATAATTTTGGATATCTGTCAAAAACCATCAAAAAAACTAATCGCGCTCGAAATCGGACACGTGGGCCAAGAAAGTATCTCCGGCGGCGACCTTCTTCTTAACGAAATGGTCAAGCGCTTAACGATGAAAATTGACATTGATGTAATTATTTCCGAAAACAGCAAAGCACATTGGCTCAAACCCTCAACACGAGTCAATCTTCTCTCTCTTACTCCCACAATGTTTGACCGACAAACCGAACCGTTCTTAGTTTTTATAACTTATTTAATCAGAATTATCAAAGCAACGATATTAATCACTAAAACAAAAAACAAGGAGAACATTATCCTCTACTCCTCAACCAATGTTTTGCCAGACGTAATTCCGGCTTTTATTGCCCGGCTATTTAATACAAAAATAATTTGGATTGCCAGAATCCACCACCTTTGGCAAAAACCATCAGAAAGACCAGGTAATTATTTTACAAACCTGGCAGCAAATGTACTTGAAAACATTGTACTTATAACAATTAAAATCAATGCAAATATAATCCTGGTGCTAAATAAAAAACTTAAAAAAGAACTGGCATCACGAAAATTTCTTAAAAAGAAGATATTTATTCTAGGGGGTGGTGTCGATTTTGAAAAAATAAGTAAAATCAAAACCAAAAAAAATCACGGTTATGAAGCTATTTTCTTAGGCCGTCTTCATCCAACCAAAGGAATTTTCGACCTACCCATAATTTGGAAAAATGTTACCGATAAACTACCAAATGCCAAAATGGCTATCGTAGGAAGCTATCAATCCAAAATCAAAAAGGAACTTGAAAAACAAATAAGGCTTTATTCACTTGAACATAATATTAAAATATTAGGGTTTCTTCCACAGAATCAAACATTTTCGCTGCTTAGAAACTCCCAAATCTTTCTTTTTACAGATCATGAGGCAGGTTGGGGCCTAGCAGTTGCCGAAGCTATGGCTGCAGGTTTACCAGTTATAGGTTGGAATATCGGAGTTCTTGGGTCTGTTTTTAAATCTGGCTATATCAAAATCCCTCTAAATAATCATACGGAATTTTCAAATAGTGTCATAAAGGTCTTAACAAATAAAAATATTCAAAGCAAGCTTTCAACAGCAGCGCAAGAAGAATCAAAAAAACATGATTGGGCTAAAACAACTAAACAATTTTCTCAAATATTGAATTTAAACAGCTACTAAAAAATCTTTTTTATTCCTCATCCTCTTTTTCCCACCATTTCGCCATTTTTGTCCTCGCTTGTTTCCAAACAAAAGATCTTATTCTTCCTAAAAAGAATCCAGACAGCACTATCTCTTCAAAAATTAAAACGACTAACACTATCGAAAATACAACCTGCAACTTGTGTATAAGCGACCCGCCAAAAGAAATCATGATTTCACCCTTACCTGTATTAGAAAGTGGAATATAGATAAATCCCGGATATGCTGGTCCAACCTTATATATCCTTAGCTTACCGTTTTGACCAGCTATTGAATGAGCATTCCAACCATCGTAAGCCTGTTCTTTAAATAACACTCCTTTCGCTCCTTCAAATCTTATCGTACTGGAATTTGCATTTATAAAAGACGTACCGTATTTAGGCACGATTTTTTTGGAAAGATCGTTTGTAGCATTCAAAAGATTAAGAAATAATTTCGCCTCATCTCCGTTATGATTACGTGACAAATGATAGGCAAAATTCATTCCGGACCAAAAAATCTCACCTCCACCCAATTTCTGTGATGCCATAATAATTTTCCCATGGTCTTTCAGTATAACTCTTGCACCTGAACGCAAACTTGACTCATCGGCAAACGATAACTTCCACTCGTCATTATCAAAAACAGAAGGAAAGAAATTATTTAGAATCACATCGCGGGTAAAAGCATCCCCAGAACCCTCCAAAGCCCATTCCTTACCCAAACCTCGTCTTTCAACTTTTTTAACCGGAAAAAAATCTGAAAGATCACCTGCTGATTGTTTTACCTCTACCCCTGTTTCAATAAAAAGTTTCTTACCTCCTTGCACATACTTTCCAAGCATGTCGAAAGCTTTTTTTTCACTCTTGTAATCATAATCATACAAATAAAGACTATCAAAGCTTTTAAGTGTCGAAAGATCATACTTGTCTACAAACTTCCCAAGCTTAACTGGAATCAGTTTTTGTGAATTAATGTTATCTCTCTCTGCTATTGCACGAATTACAGTCTCATAACCGCTGTCAGAGGCAAATATACCTATCGTTGAAGCGTTTGTAGCAGACATTACGGGTGACGTCTGCTCTTCCTTTATTTCTGAATAATTTAAGGTCACCGGCCTTTTTGTATATTTTTGATCGTTAAAATCCAAAATATCCTGTCTACCAACTAAATCTGCTGATAAATACTTTGGGAAAGGAGTATAAGAAGAACCGGTATGCCCACCTTCATAATATCTGACAGCATTCCAATCAATCAAAAAAAGCGCATTAGATCTTGCGGTTTCTAGTGGATATTTAAATGAATGCACAAGTTGCGGCTCCCCACTATCTTCAGATAAGGCTGAATCAAGCCAGAAAAAATAGCCCTTGTTATTATTGTCCAGAGGTGGATCAAGATAACCCCGCGCTAAAGGCATTTTAAAAAGCGTATTCCACCAGATATTCACTGTCTGATCTCCTCCATAAAGTCTCCAGTTTGGATCGTCTCCGTTTAACCACTTTGGAATAAGTCTTTGTTTTAGCGCTTTCCTGTCTGTTTCCTTAGCCTTTAAATTTAAAATATCTGGATAAGCTGAAGAAGCTTCACTTCTGTATTTGATAGAAAATATTACTTTATCCATGCTTGTGCCAAAATAAAATTTAATTCCTAAAAAAATTATCACTAAGCTTAAAACACTCAATAATCCTAGGTGAATAATTCGATTCTTTATAAGCTTACGTAAGTTTTCAAAAGTCTCAAACCATAAAATGCTCCCAAGTGCTCCCAACCACACAGGTACTGACCAAAAAAGACGATACCAGCCTCCGTGATAAATCGAAATACCCTCCCCAAAAAGCCAAATATAGAAAACGAAATAAATACTTACACAAATGAATGGCAAAACTTCAACAAGGCTAACTATTCTCCTTGACACAATCAAAGATAATATAAAAAATACACCAATCACCGCAGTCATATAAAATAATCCTGGATGATTGTCTCCAACAATCCTCAAAACCTGCTTTCTGTTAAATGCCACAATATCTTTTGCTGTGTCTGATTGACCTTGCGATTTTGTTGTAGATAGTGCATTCGAAGTTGCATTCGTTTTTACAAGTGATTTAATTGAAGAACCAAATGTTGAATAAAATTGTGGCAAACCAATTATGAGCGCAATTAAAACAAAAAGTACAAATAGTTTTATATGTTTAAAAAATATTAAACCGTATTTAAGATGGGTAAAAATTAATATCGCAGCAACGGGAGTTATATACGTCATAAATACTAACGGATGGATAAAAATTGAAATCCCAGCAATAAGTACCGAAGCCAGAAAGTAGTGTTTTTTGCTAGACTTCAAATACCAAACCAAAAAACCGAAAAACCAAGGAAAAGCGGCCTGAGAAGAATAACTTGGCAGACTTCCTGCCCAAGTTAATGTTTGGTAAACGCCGCCAGATAGTGCTGTAAAAACTGCCAAAACTGTACTTAATGCAATATTTTTACTTGTCCTGTAAAACAAAAAATAGCATCCTGTTATAAAAAGGATACTAAAGCCCATTACCATCATTTGGGCACCCACAATAAGCCCCCAAAAACGACTTATAAAACTAAGCACATATATTGTTAAAAATGGGTAAGTCAATTGAGGCCAGCCACCAAACCACCCATAATTCCAAAAAGCATATGGAAGTACGAGATGACCATTCAGAACACTCGCAAGATCTGCTGTCAGGAAAAAATCAATTCCCCACAGGGGACTATACTTTAAATACCACTGGGCGATAGGCAAAAAAGTGTAAACCACCACAGCAACTGCAATAACTTGGGAAATAGCCAACAAAATAAACCCAAACAGCCGGCTTAATTTAGGTAATTTAGACACAGTCTTTTGTTTTACAACTTCCTCATTCATCTTCCTTCTCCCACCAAAACATTATCCTTTTCTTAAAACTTTTCCTTAAAACATCAAGCGTTTTACCAGAAATAATACCAGGAAAAGTAATTTTCTCAAGTAAATAAAGCACGGTGATTAATGAAATAAGAGAAACTATTTTAGAAGTAAAATCTCCCGAAAATTTAAACTGGACCGAAATTGGTTCCCTAGAAGTGTTCCCTATCGGAACGTACATAAAACCAGGATATGTCGGTCCAGCCAGATAAATAGGTAACTTTTTATTATTGTCGGACACAAGTCTTGCACTCCAACCTTTATACCCCTCCTCTTTAAACAAAATGCCCCTCACCTTTTTGTTTGTCTCCATTTTCACTTGTTCTGGTTTTATCCAAATGGCATTGCTAGGAATTAACGGTTTATCTTCTATCTTTACAAATTCCTGAATTATATTCGTTAACAATTTAGCCTCATCTACAACTTTATATTGATTGTAATGATAAGTCAGATTTGCCCCAGACCAAACCACCTCTCCTTTTCCTATTTGCCTCTTGACTAATATTGGCCTACCTTTGTCTCTAAGAATCGCCTCTGACCCTCCCCTTAAATCGCCTTCCGGAAAGGATAAATTCCACTCCGACCCATTGAAAATAAGTGGACCAAAGTTTTTTAAGACCACGCTGTTAAGCAAATTACTGCTAGACGATTCCAGCTGCCATTCTTTACCCACCCCATGCCTTATTGATTTTTTCATCGGAAAAATATCTGGCAAATTACCTGCTTCAGATTCTTTAACCTCGGAACCTGTATCTATAAAAATTTTCCCTCCACTGTTCACATACTTATATAAGTTTCCAAACGCTTTACCTTTATTCTTATAGTCATAATTGGCAATAATTGCAGCGTCAAAATTTAATAAATCCTTAGATGAAAAATCATCAATATATTTGCCACCATAAACTGGAATTAACTTTCTGGAATTTATATTGTAAGTTGCAATTACTCTTAAAAAATCCTCATAACTGGGCAAATCTCCAAAGAAAACAATAGCTGGTGCGTCAGAAGGATACAAAACCGGGGAAGTAAATTTTTCGTTTACATGATAATAATTTAAAACCTGAGGCAAATCAAGTCTTAATTCAGGTTTTCCACTTGTTGTTTCCCATTTAACTACAGCCCCATGAGTAGTTGTCTTTTCGGTTTTATCAAATACATTATTTTTAACCAAATACGAAGAAGGTCCAACATTTGAACCTTTACTGCTGAGTCTTCCACCCTCAAAATCGTAAATTCCATTCCAATCAATTAAAAATAATGCATTATTAAAAGCCACATTTTCGTCAACTTTGAAATCACGAACCAAAGAATCGTTGGCAATGGCAATATCAAGCCAAAACAAACCACCTCTTTGAGAAGAAGCAATCGGTGGATCTATATAACCTCTTGCAAGAGGCATATCAAATAACGCATTCCACCAAATATTGACTCCTGCTTCGGCTTCATAAAGTCGTTTATTTTTGTCATTTGGATCGATAAATGATGGCAATAGTTCTTTTTTTAATTTATCCTGTTCACTCTTACTTACTTTTATGCTTAAAGCTTCGGGAAAAGCAGACGAGTACTCTAATTTTTTATCGTTCTGCGCTTGCAGCTTTATTAAGTCCGGGTGATAAACAGTAAAACCAACAAAAATAAATGCTGCTGCAACGGCATAACCAAAAACAAAAAACAATTTTTTTGTAATATGTGGTTTTAATTTCGTAAATATCGTCTCTTGGCTTTCAAAGAATTCACCCCATAAAACAGCACAAAGTGCACCAATGGCAAGTGGAAAAACCCAAAAAGCCCGATACCAACCTTGGGAAAGTAAGCTATATCCATACGCGTTAAGATAAACATGTGCAGTCACAAAAAACACGAAGATGGCAAAAGGTAGAACGCGACCTAATCTATTGAGTCTGTTTTTAGAAATAGCAAAAGCTATTAGAAATACTATAAAACCAAGTCCTGCTAGATAAAATAACAATATATTGGTATCTGTTTTTAATATGTCAACCTGACTTTTGTAAAAGTTTGAAATATCGGTAGCAATTTTCGAGGCTGAAGCAGATTGAGCCGCATATGGGCCCGCCTTAACCAAATCCAGTGGAGCAAGAAACTTGCCTTCCAAAAGCGCCATTACCATATTTATTAGAGGTCGGAAAAATATACTGAGCGAAATCAGTACGTTTAATAAAAAGAATAAAAAAAGGTCTTTTATCCTGCTTATAACTTTGTAGTTAAATTCCTTGCCATTCCAAAAAAGTAACAGGATAACGATAGCTGGAAATGCAAAAGTAACCATAGGCATCGGATGTCCAGAAATAAATATTCCACAAACCAGCGAAGCAATATAAAACCATCTTCTATTGCCTGAACTCAGATACCGCACCATCAAAAAAATAGTAAACGGCAAATACGCCTGAGTGGCAAAATAAGGCAGGCTTCCACCCCAAATTGCAGCTCCGTAAATGTTGGGAGATAAAAATATTAATATCGCAAGAAGCAGTGCAAAACCAATATTTTTACATAACTGATAAAAAAGCAGACAAGAGAAGGAGATAAAGAGAAAAAGACTCACCAAGACATAAACCTGAATACCCATGATTAAGCCGAGATACATCGAAAAAGGAGTCATCAGATAAAAGTGCAGTTGAGGAAAATCATCAAACAATGGATATCCTCCAAACCAAACATCCTTAAAAGAATTGAATGAGAATGAAAAATGCTTTAAATGGTAAGCAACATAAGTCGCGCTGTAGTATAAATCCACCCCTAAAACAGGTATTTTAGCCAAATACCAACTAAAAAAAGGTTTTAATGCAAAGAAGATTACAACAGTTGCCGCAATAAAATTGATGATTAAAATTAAGTTCCATAATAACTTACCAAACCTTATTTTCATTAAATTAATATATATTATTCCAAGACACTTTAAAACCTTGTAGAATCTATCCTTAAATTCAAAAAAAATGACTGAACTTTTGAAAAAGTGTCGTCTAACTTTATCTCAATATTAACCACTAAAGGTCAAAACAATTACAGATCGCAATCAGATATAAAGCAATCTTTTGTCAAATACAAAATCTTAAAGGTTTCTGCTCATTCTCTTAACAATCTTTCTCCAAGTTGAAAATTTAATACCCAAACTCTTTTCGGTTACCATCACGTTTAAACCTCCATATTGAAAAAAAGTATGCGGATTCTGTTGCAAATAGACGCCAATGCTGGCAGGTTTTATTGTATTCTTGCCATTATCTCGAACCAAATTTATCAAATATCTTGATAAATCATAAGGGGTAAACTGGTCAGGACTTGACACATGGAATACACCATTTTTTTTTCTTAACTGATATATTTCTAACACCTTTAGAATTTCACCTAAGTCCGCAAGTCCCAAAAATTGATCAGAAAACATGGACGGCAACACTTTGCTGTCATATGCCTCTAATATTTTTCTCAGATAATCTGGTCTTGGTTGGTCTCCTTCTCCAACAACACTGGCAACTCTAACGATTGCTGACCTTTTCGGAATTTTTGCAGCAACTGTTCTCTCAGCCTCAGCCTTAGTAAATCCATACCAGGAAAGCAAATTAGCATCAGTTTCAGCCGGCTCTACTTCATAATATGGACCACGATTCTTTGCATTACCTGCAAAAACAACCTCACCGGAAATGTAAATTAAAAAAGAATCGTAATTTACGCAATTACGGACAATATTATCAATCCCGCCAACGTTTGTTTGCCAAAACTTACCTCTCTTATCCCCCCTTTCAAGCTCGCCTCTTAAAATTCTTGTCATCCCTGCTAAATGAATTACAACATCTGGTTTAATCGCTTTAAAGGCCTTGTCTGTCATGCTTTTACTGCAGACATCAAGAATCTCAGAACTCGGCACAAAAACCTCACCTAGTTTTTTATTGTTTTTCAAAATGTATGAACCTATAAGACCATTTCCGCCAGTAATCAAAGTCTTCATTATTATTTTGCTCCTTTCAAATAAAAAGTGGTAAAAACTCCAAGCTAAAAATATTCAAATTTTTCATAAAAGAATTCTAGATCATCTTAACCTATCAAGCAATTACCACTCTAATTTTTAATGTTATAATTGCTGCGATTTTTACCTATGGACTTCAAAATCAAATATATTGTGTGTTTTACAAACATAAAAGTCTGTTTATACGACCTGCATGGAACGATTTAAGATATTTACCCTCAAATGACACTTTCCCCACTCGACACCATCTCAACATCATACATTCCCAAAAAATCCCGGGTTTTAGATTTGGGCTGTGCAGACGGAAAACTTGGCAAATATTTAATAAATCATTTAGACTGCTATGTCGTTGGCGTTGAAAAAGAAAAAAAGCAAGCAAAAATTGCCCAAAAATGTTTACATAAAGTCATTATTGGAAATCTAGAAAATCAACAAATTATTCAATTAATAAAAAGACAAGAAAAATTCGATGTAATTTTTGCATCATCCATCCTGGAACATCTCACACTTCCGCAAAATACGATAAAAGGAATTATTCCTTCGCTGAAAAAGAATGGCGTAATTATCATTACCCTACCCAACGTCGCCTATTGGCTGGTACGCCTAAACCTTTTATTTGGAAACTTCAATTATACTAAATCCGGAATACTGGACATTACTCATCTCAGATTTTTTACAATCAAAACAGCCCGCAATTTTATAAGTAAGGATTGTTCCCTAAAAATACTAACTACTGAATATGATTTTCCCCAATTACCAATCGCCTCCAAACTTCTGTCTTATCTCAAAATTTATGAATTTCAAACGAAAATATTCAAACGCTTCCCCAACCTGTTCGCGTACCAGGTTCTTTTTGTTACAAAAGCCAAATGAAAACCGACCTTTCAATTTGCATTGTAAATTTCAACACAAAGTTAATTCTAAAAAAATGTTTAGAATCCATATACAAAAACACTTCAGGACTAAATTTTGAAATTATAGTTATTGATAACGCCTCAACCGATAACTCTCAGGAAATGATAAAAACACTTTTCCCAAAAATAAAAATCACTTCAAAAAAAACAAATATGTATTTTTCAAAGGGTTACAATCTAGCTTTAAAAAAAAGTCTGGGCAAATATTGCTTAATACTAAATTCAGATACGATAATTCCCAAAAACACACTAAAAAAAGTTTTCCAATTTATGGAATCAAATCTTCATATTGCCGCCGCTAGCTGTCGCCACATTGACGAGAGCGGCGAAACAGATAGAACCTGCAGCCGGTTCCCCACTCCACCGATAGAGTTTTTGGAATCAAGTATTCTCACAAAATTATTTAAAAATGCAAGCTTATTAAAAAGATACAGGTATAAAGGCTGGAATAGAAAATCAAACAAAATAGTAGACGTTATCCCTGGTTCCTTTATATTCATAAAAAGAAATATCCTCCAAGAAATAGGTTACTTTGACGAAAAGTTATTACTTTTTTATGGAGAAAACGATCTTTGTGCAAGAATCAAAAAAATAGGCAAATTTTGTTACCATTTCTCAGAGGCAAAAATCACCCACTTGCGCGCCCAATCTGTAAACCTCCTACCCAAAGGGCAACTGTATCGCATAGCCAGACACGATATGCTTTACTATTACAAAAAACACTTTGGGGCAACTTGGTGGTTACTACTGTTCATTGCGCTTACCCCAAACTGGATTTATTGGCGAATAAAATCTTTCAAATGATATATAAATTTTCAATCAGAATTATTGAAACTATAGATGCCCAATTTGAATAAACATATGTCTACCAACACAGTTATAATCCCCAGCTATAATCAAGCTCAATATATTGCCAATTGTATCGAAAGTATTTCAGCTCAAACAAAAAAAGCTTTGCAAATTATAGTCGTCGATGATAATTCAAGCGATGACACCGCAAAAATAATAAAACCTTACTTAAAAAAAGTTACATTTATAAGACATAAAAAAAATTATGGCTCCTATGCTTATACCTACAACACAGGCGTAAGACATGCAAAAGGAGATTACATAATTATAGTTTCTGCAGACGATAAGCTTGCACCAACAATTTTGGAAAAGGAAGCGGCCATTTTGGATCAAAACCCTCAAATCGGCCTCGTATACTCGCAGTCTTTCAGCGTCGAAGATTCAAAAAATATTCTAAAAGTTCACAAATCAGCAGGCCACAAATCCTATGTAGGCAGACCGAATGATTTTGAACTACTCCTAACGCAAGGAGATTTCATTTCATCTATCAATGCACTCGTTCGAAGAAGTGTCTATCAAAAACTTGGTCTTTTCGACACTAAATTAAGATATATGGCGGATTACGAAATGTGGATTAGAATCGCCCAACAATACAAACTTGCATATATCGCCAAACCCCTGACCTATTACACAATACACGGGAACAATCTGCACCTTAACTCGGATTTTGCCAAAATAACCCGTAAAGAATTCGAATATATTTTAAAAAAGTATTTACCAAAAAAAGACCATGGGGCAGATCTGACCAAAACTAAACAGCTTGCTTATTACAATTTTTATTTAAAACTAACGGCAGAAGCAATTTTGGCAAGCAACTCCGGCCAGGCAATTAGCTTTTGGCTAAAAGCTCTAAAATTAAAACCATATTCAATACTCACTTACAAAGCCTTACAACCAGCCTATTTTGCAACCAGAAAATTTGTTTCCAAAAAACACCCCTCCAAAATATAATGCAAAATCAAATTTTTCCCCCAAAAAAAATACTGTTCCTCACCTACCACTCAAACATAGGCGGCGGAGAAACAACACTTCTCTCCTTCCTGTCGAAGCTAGACAGGAAAAAATTTAAAGCCACCGTTATAATCCCAAACGCAGGTCAACTCCAAAAAGAATTATCCAGACTTAAAATTAAAACTATAATCCTTCCATTACCTGGTTATTTAATTAGAACTTTGTTTATTCCAGGAATGTCACCCACATATCTTTACCGCTTTTATAAACTAGTAAAAAAGGTTAAGCCAGATCTAATTCACATTAACCATTTAAATCTTGTCTTATATGCAGGAATCTCCACAAAAATTCTAAAAATTCCCACAATCGCAACAGCACACGGAAATTGGGACTCCATATATTTTTTCCAGGATTTAATAACCAACATTTTTACAGACAAAATACTGGCAAATACACTCCAAACAGCAAAGTCACTTAAAAGAAGAAAAATTATAAGTGAGGAGAAAATAAAAACCGTTTATTTTGGTGTCGATATTAACTATTTCCGTCCTACAGACAAAATTGCCGCAAAAAAATCTTTAAAACTTAATTCAAGTGATCTAATTATTTCAATTGTCGGCAGACTTGATCCTATCAAAGATCATTTAACTTTTCTTAAAGCAGCAAAAATAGTAAACCAAAAAATTATACCAGTAAAGTTTTTAATCGTTGGTTCTCAAAAAGGAGATTTTTCTAATCAAAATAATAACTATTCAAAACAAATTAAAAACTTTTTAAAGCTAAATCCAGAACTTTCAAGAAAAATAATACTTTTGGGATTTAAAACAAAAATGCCTCAAATATACCAAGCAACAGATATTTTAGTTTCCACTTCTATTTCTGAATCTTTTGGATTATCGCTTGCCGAGGCAGCGGCATGCGCTGTTCCTGTTATCAGTACGAATAACGGTGGTCAGGCAAGAATTATAAAAAACGGCAAAAACGGCTTCTTAGTACCCCCAGAACAGCCAGAACAATTAGCCGAAAAAATGATTATTCTTGCCACAAATCCCAAGCTACGCAAAAAGTTTGGTGAAATTGGCAGAAAACATATCGAATCCAATTTTTCTCTAAATGACTATGTCCAAAAAGTTCAGGAAACATATCTAAACCTAATTAAAAAGTGAAATGAAAATCGCCATCTGTAACGATCTACCGGATTTCCAATTCAATAAAATCTTGAATCCGAAAATTGCAAAAAAATATCCGGGAGAAAGCTGGATTCCTCTTTTTGCCAAAATGGCAAAGAAAAAAAGAGTAGAAGTATTAACAGGTGATATCGTCTTAAAGCAGATTAACACTAACTCACTAAAACCTAAGGAGGTTTTTGTTATACAAACGCTTGACGCAAAAAGTGCCAAAAAGCTTATTGACCTTGGTGCAAAACCATTCCTTCTAATTGGCCCAGAATCACCTCTCTATGCATATAACTTCTATTTAAATTTAAAAAATATCGCACGCACTTTCCCCAACCGAGTTTTATATTCTGGAATTATTAAAGTAATTCCTAAGTCTTTGGGCAAAAATTATATTTGTAATTTCCCAAGTTTTTTTATTAACGATATTCTAAAACCGCTTCCCTGGAAAAAAAGAAAATTTATGGTATTAGTCGCCACTAACAAATACTTTGAAAAAAATTTCCCTTGGCCATATCCTTTATACAAAACCGAATATTTTGATTGGGCAAAAGACAAATTGTTACAAAAAATTTCACCAATTAGGAATAGTGCCGTCAAAAATCAAATAGTTACCAAAAGATTCGAAATAATTGAATATTTTGCTTCTCGCAATCTTCTAAATATTTTTGGATCCAACTGGATTAAAAACAAGAATATACCCAATTCTTGGAAAAGGCGCCTTGGAATAGTCAAAAAACTTAAGCCCAAAAACTGTAAAAATAAAATAAAAACAATCTCAAATTATAAATTTGCAATCTGCTATGAAAATGTCTGTTATCCGGGTCATATCACCGAAAAAATAATAGATTGCTTTATCGCAGGCGTCATTCCAATTTATCTAGGAGACCCACAAATCACTTCACGTATCCCTAAAAGTTCATTTATCGACATGCGTGATTT
>Ga0209515_10005686_pt1 | contig 16015 bp, 15 predicted proteins | sample Subgroupgradi54m_FD_187454 | JGI IMG/M metagenome (GOLD analysis project Ga0209515, IMG submission 187454) | Subsurface groundwater microbial communities from S. Glens Falls, New York, USA - GMW60B uncontaminated upgradient, 5.4 m (SPAdes)... ...
AGGGGACGGTCACGAAGATGATGTGGGTCAACCCGCATGCCTGGATCTACGTCGACGTGAAGAAGGCTGATGGCACGACGGAAGAGTGGATGGTCGAGGCGGGTACGCCGAACACGCTGCTGAGACGAGGCTTCACGAAGGCATCCCTGCTGCCGGGCACGAAGATCCGTGTCGACGGGTACCAGTCCAAGGACGGGTCGCTGCGCGCGAACGGCCGCGATCTCACGCTCCCCGATGGGCGCACGCTGTTCCTCGGGACGGGAGAACCGGGAGCGCCAGCCGACACGCCGGCAAAGCCGTAAAGCTCGAAACGCTCAGAGGGTGGTCAGAATGGCGCGCGTACTTCGTTGGCTCGCGGGGCCGCTCGCCGCCGTTCTCGCGCTCCTTGCCTGGACCAACGCCGACATCATCGGGCAGGTTGCCACGTCCAGCACCGACTGGGCGACCTACGGGGGCGACCTTGCAAGCCGGCGCTACCGCCCCTTCGACCAGATCAATCGCGACAACTTCAAGGACCTCGAGGTCGCGTGGCGCTTCAAGACCGACGCGCTCGGGGCCAGGCCGGAATTCAACTTCGAGGTGACGCCCCTCGTGGTCAAGGGCGTCGTCTTACACGACAGCAGGGACGCGCCGCGCCGTGGTCGCGCTCGACGCGGCGACCGGTGAAATGCTCTGGATGCACCGCGAGGACGAAGGCAAGCGCGGGGACGCCGCGCCGCGCCGCCTCTCGGGACGCGGCCTGTCTTACTGGAGCGATGGACGTGAAAGCCGGATCGTCTACGTCACACCCGGCTACCAGATGGTGGCGCTGGATGCCGGGACGGGCCGGCGCGTCGCGGGCTTCGGCAACAACGGTATTGTCGATCTCAAGCTGAATGACGATCAGGTGATCGATCTGGAGACCGGCGAGATCGGGCTGCATGCCGCGCCCATCATCGCGAAGGACATCATCGTCGTCGGCGCCGCCCACCTGCCGGGCGGAACGCCGAAGAGCAAGGTCCACGAAAAGGGTTACATCCGCGGCTTTGACGCACGCACCGGCAAGCGTCTCTGGATCTTCCACACCATCCCTGAGGCCGGTGAGTTCGGCGGCTTCCGCTCCTCAAGCCACCGTACGGGACGATATCGGCGATCGATCTGAACAAGGGTGAGATCACCTGGCAGGTAGCGCACGGCGAGACGCCCGACGCGATCAAGAACAACCCGGCGCTCAAGGGACTCACGATTCCGCGCACGGGTCGCGCGAACGGCCGCATCGGCGTGCTCGTCACGAAGACGCTGGTCATTGCGGGGGAGCCCGGCTTCGGCACCACACCGAACGGACAACGCGGCGCCATGCTGCGCGCCTACGACAAGGCCACCGGCTCAGAAATCGGCGCGGTCTACATGCCGGCTCCGCAGACGGGATCGCCGATGACCTACATGCTGAACGGCAGGCAGTACCTCGTCGTCGCTATCTCCGGCGCTGGCTACAGCGGTGAGCTCGTTGCGTTCACGGCTCCGCAGAAGCCCGCGACGGCGTCGTCACGCTGATTTCATGAAAACCCGATCCATCGACCGCCCCATCCGACACCGGACCACAGCGCGAGTGAGACCAGGGCGACGATCCTGGCCCTGATCGCACTGATGCGACCCTCATCCGCCAGCGTCACTCGCTGACGCACCGTGAACGTGAAGATGATCGCCAGCGCTAGAGAGGTCATCTTGAACCAGAACGCGGTGCTGTAGTAGCACTTCACCGCTTCGGAGGAAAACAGCAGGGGGCCGGTGACCAGCATCACCGCCAGGCTGCCGATGAGAAACGGGCGGCTGTCGCGCGCAAGCTCCGCAACCGGTTGACGGCGCAATCCCAATCCGAGCAGGCGCATGTCGACGAGAAGGATGGCTCCGCCAATGACACACAACCCCAGGAGATGGATGCCCTCGATGACCGGGAACAGCCAGGTGGAAATGCGGATGGCTTCGCCGATCCCGGCGTTCTCACACCACTCGAAGAGCGGAAGTAATGACATCGCTATTTCACCAGGTCTCCCGGAACGCAGCCCGCGAGCCAGGTCACAAGCGCGGATTGCGGCTTGTAGCAGTCGAACCAGTTGTACGCGATCATCCGGCCCGACAACACGATCAGCACCCACAGAATCAACGACACCGTGCCGGCCATTCTGGCGGCCCGCGGGGCAACCACTGCGAGATCCCAGTCGGACACGCGACGGTAGATGCCCGAGTGAAACACCAGCACGTTGAGGCCGGCCAGCACCAGCATCACCACCTTGGCGCGGAAGAAAATGCTCTGGTATGACCGGACGGGAATGGCGTAGAAGAGCAGCGCTCCGCTGATGACCATGACCACAAATCCCGCGACCGTCCACGGCAGGAGCCGGTGGGCAACCTCAGAGACCGGCACTCGACGCATCGTCACGCCCAGCAGACGAAGATCGAACATCACGGCCAACCCGAGGAAGATGCAGAGCGTCAGGACATGCACCGACTCGATGAGCGCGTACGGTCCTTCGTGGAGGGCGATGCTCCATGGTGTGTCGGCCAGCCACTGACAGAATTCAAGACCGGACATGTCGCTCCGCGCGCTCTTGACAGCCGCATGGCGGGGCCGTATCGTCGCGTCGCATCGGTCGGACACCCATCACTTTTCGAGGAGATTGTATGACGAAGCCGCAGACTTCTGGCTCGGGACTATTGAGTCGCCGGGAGGCGATCGGCCGGGTCACGGGTGCGGGTCTCGGGATCATTTCGACGCTCAGAGCCGCTGAAGGCACAGACCTCGCGGGTTCCGGACTGCAAACACGGATTGGGAACCCTCCGTATCCGAGTTGGAACACAGAGATGCGGCAGCTCGCGCCGAACGTCTACGCGTACACGCAGGCCGGCGGCCCGGGCGTCCCGAGTTCCGCGATCAGCAACGGCGCGTGCATCGTCGGTTCCGACCACTATCTGGCGATTGATGCCTTCGCCGCGCCGCCCCATGCCAAGGCCTTTCTGGCGGCGGCGAACAAGACCACGGGGGGCAAGTCGTGCGATCGTCTGATTGACACGCATCACCACGCCGATCACACGACGGGCAATTGTTTCTTCCTGCCCGCCGAGATCGTGGGCCACGAGTACTGCCGCCAGGCGGTTATCAAGGGCGGCATCTCGAACCTGAACGGCCGTCCCGAGTCCTGGAAGGTCGGCGCCGAGGAGTTGAAGCTGGCGCCTCCGGTCACCACCTTCGATGACGACTCGAAGATTACGTACCGCTACGGGAACACCGAGGTACGCGTGATGTACAACGGCGGCCCGGCGCACACGTGGGGTGACGCGCTGATCTACCTGCCGCAGTACAAGATTCTCTGGGCCGGCGACGTCGCATTCTTTTACGTCGCACCGGCGGCGCAGAGTGGTCACATCAGCAAGTGGATCGAGGCCATCGACCGCATCAACAAGATGGACGTCGATGTCATCGTGCCGGGCCACGGCCCCATCGGCAGCAAGAAGGAGCTCGCGGAGACGCGTGAGTACCTTGTGTTTCTGAAGCAGGAAGCCAGACGTCGTTACGATGCCGGCGTGAGTCCCGGCCGGGCCGCAGCTGAGATCGACGCACAACTGGGCAAGTTCGAATCGTGGACGGACCCGGCGGCGATTCGGACCGTCAACAGCGTCGTGCGGCTGTATGCGGAGTTCAAGGACACGCTTACGCCGGACACCGACGGCGAAACAACGCGTGCCGCGACCGCAGAGTACAACGCGGTAAAGGCAGCGCGCTTGCGCTGACGTTACTTCGTAGGCGCGCCAGTGTCGGATGCACCGGCGAACAGCTTGCGTCCGTCAGGGAGCGTGATCTCCCTGGCGTTCATTTTGTTGGTCCCGTCCTTGGCGCGGTATCCATCGACCACGACTTGCGTGCCCGGCACCAACGCCGTCTTCGTAAAGCCTCTTCTGAACAACACGGTCGGCGCGCCGCCTTCCACCATCCAGTCCTCCGTCGTCCCGTTCGGCTGAGTGACGGTCATATGGATCCACACGTGGGGGTTGAGCCATTCCATCTTCGTGACGGTGCCCTTGAAGAGGACAGGCTTCCTGGCGTCGAACTCGGCGGCAAACGAGTGATGCGCCGACAGCGACACGCCAGTCGCAGCCAGAATCAGACTCATGCCTGCGATGACAACCGCGAGCTTCCGTCCCATCGATTCATCCTCCTGCTGCCGATGCTCTGAACCGCCTCTCATCTGGCGCCCACGGGTGGAATCTTACGCTTGATGTCCACGATGATGGTTTCGCCTTCCCAGTGCTTGACCAGCTGCTCCTTGCGGGCGTTCCCGTACATGAATTCCTCGACGAACTCCACGCAGTTGTAATCGAGCAGCTGCGCATTCGACTCCAGTCGACGATAGAGGGGCATCGAGATCTTCCATGGGCGGGTATAGGTGTTGGGATCCTCGATCGTCGCTTCATAGCGTATGGCGTCAGGCGTGATCGGCGTGAAGCGTTCCACCACGTGCAACGCGTCGCTATGGAAGTTTCCGGCGCGGTCGAGCCAGTTGCCGTGGAAATGCGTCACGTCGACCACCAGCGTGTCCCCCTCCCAGCGCCCGAGCGAAAAGCCCATACCGGTGTCGGCAGGCGGTTCGTCGACCTTATCCAGGTGGATGGTGCGCGCCGCATTCGCAAACGCATAGTCCACCTGGATCTTGTTCGTGCTCTGGACGATCTGGAAGGGATAGGGCATGTACATCGCCCGGGGGATGCCGGGCAGGTAACACTTCAGCTCGGGGTCACGGTCAATCCAGTGATCGGCGTTCTCTTTTTTGATCGCGGCGGCCTCCGCCTTGTACGGGATCTGGCCGTCGCCCTCGACAATCCCCACCGATGCGGGGACGCCACCCGCGGCGCCGAGCGCGAGCACGGGTGCGGCGGGAACTCGCGCATACGCGTACGGATACACGCCGGGTTGCGTGACCGCACCCGGCCGCGCTTCATGGGCTTGCACGTCCCAGTTGGCTTCGTTGAGGGCTTGCCAGATGCCGCTGAAATTCGGTTTGCCGTCGGCGGTCCGCGCGGGGCGTGACGCCTGCCCGGCGGTCCGTATGACTGTCACCCACGTGATGGCGCCTGCGGTAAGCGCCGCAGCAACCGCCATGACGACCAGCGAGCGTTGAACGCGGTGTCCCATGGCTATTTCCCCTGTCCGCGCCCGTTCTTCACGGGTTCACCATCAATCGCCGCGCCGCCCCCTCTGCCCTCCATGCGGCTCTTCGCATACTCGGGGTTTCCCGTTCCGCACAGGAGGTAGCACATGGTGGCCGGGTCGGGGCCGCGCCCCTCGGCGTACGCCTTGTCGTCCATCCGCGATCCGATGAGCATGTCCCTCAGGGCAATGTTCCCGTCGTGACAACGCGGCTCGTCATAGATCGCATTTGCCTTTGCGTCCTGCGCGGCCATTTCCACCTTGACGGTCCACGGTTTCTCCCACGCGGTCGGATCTTCCATCGTGACCTCGTACTCGAGCGTGTTCGCGTCGATGCGTGTGAAGCGCTCGATGAGGTGCAAGTTCTCGCGGGATCCCTGGTAGTCCGTCTTGGGCGTGAAATTCGAGACGTCGACGACCAGCGTGTTCCCATCCCAATGAGCGCGCGAGTCTCCGCGCCATTGACGGATCTGCGACGGGAGATGTGGACTCGTGGTGATGAGGATGACGCGCTGCCACCCTTCATAGAGGATCGATACGGCTCCAGGCGACTGCACGATCTGGTGAACACCGCCGATATTTGGCAGCTGTCCCGACAGGCAACGCTCACTCAAGCCAAAATCTTCCGGACCGTCGGCGCGATTGACGACTCTGTCGCCCATGATCTGAGCTGCCACGTAGTAGGGAGGTGGCTCCGCCCTCCTTGGCGACACCGGACCCGGCTTCACACCGAAGCACGCGATGTCCTGCGACTTCTTGCACGCTTCGACGGACTGCATGAGCGCGAGCTGAAATTCCCGCATCTCGCGCATGCGTTGCTGCACTTCCGGTGTGAGGCGCGGAATTCTGCCGTCCTGCGGATCGACGATCAGCGACGTTCGGTGGCCGATCGGCCTCGGATTTTCGAAGGGGTCGGCTTCGAAGGTGGTGTCGTACGCCCCGGTCAGATCCTCCAGGGTGCCTCGCGGCGCGATGCGCTCACCTCGCTTGGGTGCGGTCGCTTTCTGTTTGTCGCGATCGGCTTCACGTTGAGCGACTTCCGCGTCGCTCAGAACCTCTTTGCCGGCATCGCGAGCGGGTCGCTGCAACGGTATCTGATACTTCTGAGCCCACAGGCCCTGCAGGTCCGGTTCGCCCCATGCTGTCTTGACGGCGGCCTTGCCCGCAGACGGCTTCGCCTCCAGGTTCATGAACGAGACAGCGGCCATCACGACCGCCGCCACACCGAGTAACGCGAGCAACCGTGTGTACATCGCGGCTCTCCTCAGAAGTCCGTTCGAAAGCCGAACTTGAACGTTCGTCCGGGCAGAGTGCTCGACGCGTTCAGCCAGCTCGCTCCGTACGTGGTCACCATCGATTGAACGTCATTCGCATTCAGGGGCGAACAGGAAGGTGAGCCTATTCATTGCTGGACCCGGAAATCACGCGAAGCGACAGGCTGGCCGTCGACGAAGACGTCGACCTTGTAGTCGCCTTCGGGAAACCCGCCGGCGCTTTCGAAATGGAACTCGGTCGCTGCCGGGCCCTTGTAGGACACGTCCTTGTGCATCTCGATCACGACACGTCCCGCATACGACCAGCGTGCGAGGATTGTCGAGGAGCCGGTCCGATCGGTCAGCACGGATGCGTAAATCGTGTCGTCAGCCTTGAATCGTGTGGTATGCGTCGCGATGGTGCGGTCGGCGTTCAATGACCGGCCGACCTGCAGCGTGCTGACGTGCAGAGGCTGGCGACAGCCCACCGCGCCCATCAGGACGAACGTCATGATCGCGGCGACACCAGTTCGAGCTCTCACCCCTCTAATCTAGCGCACCTTCTTGTCCGCGACCGCGAAGAGGAGTAGGCTCCGCGGCATGGATGCCAACCGCCGCCAGTTTCTCCAGTTTCTTGCCGCGAGCTCGGTCGTGGCTCCCGCCGCCCGGGCCTGGGCGCAGCAGCTGGTTGCTTCGCACGATGCAGCGGTGCTGACGAGCGCGAAAGACGCGCTCGACATCATGGAGTTCGAGGAAGCCGCGCGTCGCGCGCTGCCGGCGGCACACTGGGGCTACATGGCCACGGGGGTCGACGACGATCTCACGCTCAAGGCCAACATGGAGGCGTTCAAACGCATCCGCCTCAAGCCCCGACGCCTCGTCGACGTGTCCAGGGCCGATCTCAGGACCGAGGTGTTCGGCGCGACGTGGGAGACGCCGATCTTCGTCTGCCCAGTCGGCGGACAGAGGGCCTTTCATCCGGAGGGTGAGCTGGCTACCGCTCGCGCCGCCAAGGCAAAACGAACCAGCATGGTTCTTTCGTCGGTGACGACCTATCCGGTTGAGGAGGTCGCCAAGACGCTCGGCACACCTCCCTGGTTTCAGCTGTATATGCCGCTGAAATGGGAGGAGACCGAGAAGCTGGTCAAGCGTGTTGAAGATGCCGGCTGTCCGGCCCTCGTCTGGACCGTGGATCTTCTGGCGGGCAGGAATACGGAGACCGCGACCCGGTTCGCACGTCAGGACACACGCAACTGTATTGCGTGCCACACCCAGGGCCCCGGTGTGAGAATCCACAGCCCGATGTTCGAAGGCCTCGAGGGTCGCTTCAATCCGCCCGACGCGACCTGGGCGTTTGTCGACCGGCTGAAGAAGTTCACGCGGATGAAGCTGCTGCTCAAAGGCATCGACGGCGCCGAGGATGCGCGCCTGGCCGTCGACCACGGAGTAGACGGCCTCGTGGTGTCGAATCACGGTGGCCGCGCCAGCGAAACGCTGCGCGCGACGATCGACTGCCTGCCTGAAGTCGTCGACGCGGTCGGCGGGCGGATCCCGGTGTTCGTCGACGGAGGCTTCCGCCGCGGCACGGACATCTACAAGGCGCTCGCGTCGGGCGCGCGAGCGGTCGGAATCGGGCGCCCGTATATCTGGGGCCTGTCGGCGTTCGGACAGGAAGGCGTCGAGCGCGTGCTGGACATCCTACGCGCGGAGCTGACGCTGACCATGCGCCAAATGGGGACGCCTTCGATCCGCGACATCACGGCCGCGCGCGTGTTGCGGGCCTGAGCCCGCAGCTCCCGTTCAGAAGCGGAACTGCAGGCCGACTTGAACTCGCCGCGCTTGTGAAGCGGCGGTGGGCTGCCCGAACAACCGCGACGTCATCGTTCCCGCGTAGTTGGTGAAGTTCACACGGTTCAGGACGTTGTCCGCCTGCGCGAACAGTTCGAGATTGAAGCGCGCGTTGCCCGGCTGAGCACCGCCGCGTCCGCCGCCACCACCACCACCGCGTCCGCCCTGCTGGGCCAGCGCCGCCGCGCCGTCGCCGTTTCGAGCGACGCCGTTCACCTGTGAGGCTCCGAACGAGAATCCGCGACCGAGACGCATGCTCACGTCACCCCAGCGTGCCGAGCCGCGCGCGCTGTTGCGTCCGATCACCTTCCCTGCGGCGTCGAGCGGCCGATCGTTGATGACGAGATCGTGATTGTCGTCCCGCCCCGTCGTGACGTTATAGGGCGCCGCCGACTGGTACACGAGGCCGTTCACCGACGCCCGAAGACCAAATACCGGGGGAAGAAACAGGTTGGCCTGCAGCCGGTGCCGGATGTCCTGCGAGGATGGGCCCCACTCCGCGTCGGGGTTGTAGCTGTTGACGGGCAGCTGGGTGGGGTTGTCCGCGTGGTTCTTGAACTGCGCCAGCGTGTAGTTCATGCCGAGGTTCATCTGGCGCTGCGGAATCGCGTAGCCGACGTTGACGTTCAGGCTGTCTCGCACCGAGCGTCCGGTGGATTCGAACTGCGTCACGCTGCCAATGGTCGGCTCGGGCCGCAGACCGGTGATCGGGTCGGGCGTGTTGATGTCGCGCGAGCGCATCTGGTCGCGGCCGCGCAGTATCTGGTAGCCAACGGTTGTCCGTATGTTCTTCGTGATCGGGCGCTCGATGCTGACCGATGCCTGGTGCACGTGCGGCATCTTCAGATCCGGGCTCGCCTGGATACGGCCGCCAGGCTGAATGCTCGCCACGCCGGCTCCCAGGCCCGCGACACAGGCGCTGTCGCGTGACGCCGCGAATGGGTCCGGATATCCGGGGCAGTTGACGCGCAGGTCGCGCTGCGCGATGCCGTTCACGCGCAGGGTCTGGTCGTACAGGTTCGATTCGTACCAGTCGTAGAAGAGCCCGTAGCCGCCGCGCACGATGGTCTTACTGTTCCTCGGGCTGAAGGTGAGCCCCAGGCGTGGCATCAGGTTCAGCGTGTCGGCGATCAGCGACTGCATTTCCTGTCGGACGCCGACGCTGATCGTCAGCGTCCGCGTCATCCGGTAATCGTCCTGCCAGTAGACGGCGCCCTGGTAGGCCATGAAGGATGTATTCACCTCGCCGATCCGCTGCGTGAACTGGAGGGGTGTGCCAGCGGCGTACGCGTCGAGGCTGCTGAACGTGAAGGTGCCGGCTGCGTTGCGCGCGTCGAAGTTCTTGTACTGTCCTCCGCTCAGGAGAAAGCCGACACGCATCGCGTGTTTGCGGCCGATCGTGAAGTCGACGTTGTCCTCGGCCTCGAACGTGCGCGTGTTCGAGTTGGTGTTGACGCCGGCCCCGCCGGCGTTGAACGCGTCCAGGACGTTGACCGCCACGGCCTTCGACACCGACGTCTGCATATTGCTTGCGTGGACAAATTCCAGGTGGAACTCGTTGAGCGTCGACCGCCCGATCAGGCCCTGCACCTGGATCCGAGCCTGGCCGTTGTCGTTGCTGCGGTTGTTGGCGCGATCCGGAAGGTTGAACCCGCCTACGCCGCCATTCAGTGTCGAGTTCTGGCGCCACTGGTACTCGAGGCGGAGCGTCTGGTTGGTGGTCAATGCGTGCTCGATGCCGATGGTCGCGCCTGTCTGCCGCGTGGGACTCGAGACGAAGCCGAGGAACCGGCTGCCATCCGGGTTCAGCGCAAAAATGTTTCCGGCGTTGTTGGTCTGGTTGCGGTCGATATTCAGTCGCAGCGACGTCTTGCCGGGGACGATCGGCCCGCGGATGCCACCGCCGGCGCGCGCGATGTTCTGCGGCGTCTTGGTGGCCGCGAACGCGTCGCGCGCGTTCAGCGCGTCGTTGCGGAAGTTCGCGGTCATGTTGCCGTTCCACGTGCGGACGTTGGGACGCGTGATGATCTCAATCTGCACGCGTCCGGCGTCGTGGTTGTCGGCCGCGAACGAGTTCGTGCGGAAGCGAATCTGGCGGATGTCCTCACGGTTCGGCAGGCGGCCGCCCGTGAAGCCGTCCACTCGGAACGTCGCGCCGAGGCCGCCCGCCATCTGCTCCAGGATCGCCTGCAGCTCGTCGGGGTCGTCCGGCAACTGATCGATCTGGCTCTGATCGAGCACCTTCGACGTTTCAGCGCTGCCGGTGGCCTGTGCCGCGGCGTCGTCGACGACGACTTGCTCCTGGAATCCTTCGATGTTCAGCGTGATCGTCTGATTGTTCGCGCCTCGACGAAGCGTGACTGGCGCGTCGTACGGCACGAACCCCGACCGCTCTACGTGGAGTTGCGCCGCGCCGACCGGCAGCGAGCCGAGGCTCGCGGAACCCCGTTGGTCGGCGTCGACCTTGATCGGCGTTCCGCCTAGGGTCGTGACCATGACGGACACGCCGGGAATGCCTGCACCGCTCTGATCAAGAACAACGATGCGCAGCTGCGCCTGGTTGGTGCCCGGCGCAGGCGCCTGCGCGAAGAGGGGCGGAGCGACGAGCACCGTGGCGACGACGAACAGGAAGCGTTTCACTGAGTAAAGGTATCGGCTTTGAAGTTCGGGTTGACCTTGTAGCTCTTGATCTTCAGCTCTTCCTGGGTCGTCCCGTCGTTGCCGCGGGTGATGAGATGCGGAAGCTTGATGCCGTTGACGACCTTGTACTCCCCGAGATGCATCTCCAGCGTCGTCTGCGCCTGCGGCCCGCCGCCCTGGGCCGCGCCGCCACGACGTCCTGGCGGAGCCGCGTCGCCTCGAGGCGCCCTCTGTGTCGCCGCACCGCGCGCCCCAAGTCCACCGCCGCGAGACGGCTGTCCCTCCCACGTGATCATCAAGGGCATGTGCGTGGACGGTTCGAGAAAGAGTCGCGTGGCGACGCCGTCGGATGACTTCACCTCGAGAACGTCCGCTGTGCCCTCGGGTGCTTCTGCGGTGCCTATCCAGGTGACCGGCGCATCGGTCGTGAGGAGCCATACCAGCGCGAGGCGCGCCATCTCCGCCTGCCGGACCCGGCGTTGCTGTTCCTTGATGCGCGCCGGATCGATCTGAGGACCGCCCTGAGATTGGCCGGCCTGCGCCGGGTCGGTACCGCCGGGAGCCTGACCCCGGCGTCCGCCGCCGAAGCCGCCGCCGCCCCCTCTGAATCCACCGCCGCCGCCGCGATCACCACCCCGGCCGAAGCCGCCGCCGCCTCCGAATCCACCGCCGCCCGTCAGTCCGCCGCTCGTCTCATCCCAGATATCGGCGCCGTTCAGAACCTCGATGCGATCGACCGTCGCGCCGGCAAACCCTGTGACTTCGTTCTTGCGGTACTTGTCGGGCAGTTCGATGAGAACGTCGAAGTCGCCGTCGATGATTTGATCCGGACCCGTCGAGCGCAGGAAGGTGCCAGTGGCCTGAAGCCGCTTGATCGCCGCGAGCTTGTCTGCTCCGCCGATCGCCGTGCGCGCCTCTGCGAGCAGCGCGGCGCCCCTGGCTGCGTCCTGCGCACGCAACGGCTGTGCGGACGCGATCGCGAGTCCAACGACCACTGCCGAAACGATCTGGGGCACGCGCGTCGACCTCATGACCTGACTCCTCCCCGGGTGCGTATTGTGGCCCGGGAATGATGGCGCACGTCGGCCGGCAATGCTCGTGACATTACGATGGCGGCAAGGCCGTAATATTCTCCCGCTATACGGGATGGGAGTACTGCCTTCCTCCTCGGATCACAGTTGAGTGTCGCCGCCCGGCAATGGCCGGGACAAGTCTGCGGACAGATTCTGGACAGCAGCGCAGGCTGCGCGGAAGTCGCGCAGCCTGCGAAAGGTGGGGTGTCGTGCGTTTCAGTTTGTGCCGCGCGTCAGTGCCTGCACGTCGGCTCTGGTCAACGGCCGATCGGGATTCGGCGCGTGCACGGTGATGAAGGAGTCATAGTCCAGCTTCAACCGGTCAATGTTCTGCTGCAGCACGATGAACGACGGATTCACCGGCCCCGGCGCGGCATTCGGCGCGGGGAGATTGAAGTCCGCGGAGAACAGGATCTTCTGGTTCGGCAGATACGCGATCAGCATCCCGTCGCTGTGCTCGAGGCCCTTCACGTAGTGCAGCTCGATCACGTTGTTACCGCCCCTGAGCACTCTCCGGTCACCGACGCCGTCGACGTTGGCTTTCCGGCCCGCTTTCGCCAGGGCGTCACCGACCAGCGTCCGCGGGCTGTTCAGCGCTTTCTCCAGAAAAGCCTTGTTGTTCTCATGCGTCAGGATCGTCGCGCCCTCGGCGACAAACGGCGCCAGCCCGCTCGAATGGTCGAAGTGCGCGTGCGTGCTCACCACGAAGCGGATCGGCTTGCCCGGAATAGCCGCCTTGGCCGCATTGATGACCGCCAGGCCACGAGCCTCACTCTGGGGGCCCTCGAGCACGACGATGTGGTCGCCCATCTCGGCGGCGATCGCGACGTACCCGCCCGTGATGCGGAAGAGGCCATCGGCAAGCTTCTGCGTTTCAACAACCGGCGGTGCCGGCGGCCCGGCCGCTTGCGGCGCGCCACCCGGTCCGCCCGCGCGCCCGGGTGGCGGCGGAGGCGTCAGGAGCGCGGTGATGTTGGGGGGATTCGCGGTCGCGGACGTGATTGTCGCGTCGAAGACCGGAAACCCCGCCCGGCGCTGCGTGATTCGCGTTGGAACCTTCAGAGTACCGAACGTCTGGTAACCACTGTAGATGTTCTCCACGAGAAGATCGCCGAGAACCGGATGCTCGAGCCGCGTTTCCACGCGTTCGATCTCGTTCTGCTCGTTGATGTAGCCGGTCACCGTGTACGACTGGCCCGACGGCGCCTTCTGCGGAGGGTTATATGTGACGACACTGTAGGTCTTGCCGTTCATCCGCTGGCTGCGGAGCGTTGCCTTGTTCGCGGCAGCACCTTTCAGGAAGCCCCACGGGGTCAGCGCGATCTCGAGCTGCTGCGCCCACGCGGTCTGCATCGCTGTGATGTTCTGGTTGAAGTTGCCCGGCATGCCGCCGGGCTGTGCGGGCGCGGTCTGCCCCGTCGCGCGCGAGGCGGAAGCGTTCAGATCGATCGCGCGCGTGTAGTTGGTGATCGGGTTCAGCGTGTAGGGTCCGTTGATGCTCTTGGTCTGCCCGAAATTGATGTTCGAGGCGGATCCCGAGAAGGTTATCGACTGCAGAGTATCGGCACCCAGCGCTTTCGCTGCGTTGGTGAGGACGGTGTTGACATCCTGTGCGGTCACGCTCGCGGACACCAACGTCATGAGCATCGCCGTGACGATGAGCCTTGTACGCATAGTTCCTCCAGGTGTGTGCAGCGTTTCGAGGAGTCAGATACGTTCCGGATCGGCGATCACTTCAAGAGCGGAATATCCTCGACCGCTGGCGGCACTGGCCGCGACTGGAGAAACGCGTAGATGTTCGCCAGATCGGCGTCCGGTAATACCTTCGTCGTGTAGGGCGGCATCTGACCAGTCGGCGCCCGAACATACTTGGAGACCTGTGCGAATGCGATCGGACGCGGCCCGAGCCGCGGTCCCGTCGCGCTCGACCCCTGCGCCTCGTACCCGTGGCACTGGTAACAGCCGTAGCTGACGAATAGCTTCTTTCCCGCCTCAGCGTTGGCTGCCGACGCTCCCTGAGGCGCCGAAGCCGGCCGTGCCGGCGCTTGCGCCTGGGGCGCCGGAGCCGGTCGCGTCGGCGAAGGCGACTGCGCGGCGGTGGCCGCGGCGGTCGCGAATGCCGCAGCCAGGCTCAAAGCGGTGAACGCGAAGGTTCTCATCCCTGCCCCCTAACGCGGTTGAGTCACGACGTCGATGAGCGACGGCTCGCCGCGCTTGACGACCTCGAGCGCCCGCTTGATCGCCGGTCCCAGATCGTTCGGGTTGGTGATCGGTCCTTGCGCATGCACGCCCATGCCCTGTGCGATCTTTGCGAAATCGATATTCGGATCTTCGATGGTCGTCCCGATGTGCGCGCGAGTGATGCCGCGTTGGTGGCGGCCCGCCATCCGTTGCAGGTGCATCACTTCCTGATGGTAGGCGCGGTTGTTGTGCATCACCGCGAGCAGCGGGATCTTGTGGTGCGCGGCGGTCCACCACACGCCTGGCGCATACATGAAGTCGCCGTCACCCTGGATCGTGACCGACAGCCGGCCGCGCTTCTTGTTGGAGAGTGCGGCGCCCACCGCCGCCGGCGCGCCGTAGCCGACGCCGGCGCCCCCCGAATCCCCGAAATGCCGATAGGGCTTGTCAAAATTCCAGAGGCGCGTCGGCCAGCCGCTGACGTTGCCGCTTTCCGAGACGAGCGACCAGTCCTCGTTCTTGATCTGCGCCCACAATTCCGCCGCCATGCGCGCGGTGCTGATTGGGCTTGCGTCCCACGCGTACGCCGCGTCTGTGCGCGCACGATCCATCGCGTTCTTCTGCGTCTCGGCCAGTTTCTTGCCGCGCTCCTGCAGCGCGCGTTGTCTGTCCGCGGTGAGAAGCCGCTTGCACGCCTCAGTCAACGCGGGCAAGGTGGCCTCGGCGTCGGCCGCCATCGCGATATCGACCTCGGGATAGCGCTGGAAGTCCTGGTAATTGCCCTTCGTGTAGAGATCGTTGGCGTTGATGCTGATCAGCTTCGTTCCCGGCTTGAGGATCGATCTCGACGAGCGAACGAGCGAATCGCGGAACGCATCAACCGTGCCCCAGAAGTCAGTGAGTTCGAGGCCAAGGATCACGTCGGCGTTGGCGATGAACTGCCGGCCGCCGTTGCTGTGATTCAACGGATGCCGCGAGGGGAAGTTCATGCGACCGCCCTGATCGACCACGGGCGCCTGGAGCGTCTCAGCGAGCTCGATGAGGCGCGTCATCCCGGCAGGTGTCCGGGCGAGACGGTCAGCGACGATCACCGGGTTCTGCGCGTTGACGAGGAGCCGCGCCGCCTCGGCCACCGCTCCGGAATCCCCTTGGGGCGCCGTGGTCAGCGTGAGCTTCGGGATGCGGAGGCGCGCCTTCACCTCCTCAGAGATGGGATCTTCCTGAAGTCCGCCGTCGATCACCACGAGCACCGGCATCATCGGCGGTGTCATCGCGATCTTGTAGGCGCGGATGGCCGATTCGGCGAAGTGCGGCAGCGAGATCGGCAAATCGTCCCACTTGATGAAATCGCGCAGCATCGCCGCGGCGTCCTGGACGCTGTGCGCCCACTCCACGCCCGGCCGTCTCATCGTCGCGTCGAGTGAGTTGCCGGCAAGGATGTAGATCGGCACGCGGTCGCAGTACGCGTTGTAGATCCCCATCGACGCGTGCTGCAGGCCCACCGTGCCGTGGCAGAGGACCGCCATCGGCTTGCCTTCGGCCTTGAAGTAGCCGTGCGCCATCGCAATGGAGGACTCTTCATGGCAGCAGGTGATGAACTCGGGCGCGGTGTTGCCGCCGTAATTGATGATCGACTCGTGGATGCCGCGGAAGCTCGAGCCTGGATTGGCCGCGACGTATTCAAAGTTCAGCGCTTTGAGCACGTCGACCATGAAATCGCCCCCGGGGCGGTCGGTGGTCAGCACCTCGACTTCGCCTGCCGGGTCGGTCTCACGCGGTGCGATCGGCGCCGCGGATGGGACACTCGCCGCAGGTGCCTGAGCACCGGCTGCGCCCGG
>Ga0209515_10005687_pt1 | contig 16014 bp, 12 predicted proteins | sample Subgroupgradi54m_FD_187454 | JGI IMG/M metagenome (GOLD analysis project Ga0209515, IMG submission 187454) | Subsurface groundwater microbial communities from S. Glens Falls, New York, USA - GMW60B uncontaminated upgradient, 5.4 m (SPAdes)... ...
GGCCGAACAGACGTCTTCCACATGCAAAAAATCTCTCACCTGCTCTCCCGACGTCACCTCGGCCGTCCGGTCCTGGAGCAACGCCAGCGCGATGGACGGGATCAACCTGCGCTCGTCATCGAACGGGCCATAGACATGGAACACTCTGGCCCAGGCCACCTCCATCTTGGACAACCCCGCCATATATTGGGCGGCCCGGTAGAGGGCGTGCTTGCAGAAGCCGTAGAGATCCTTGGGCTGCGCCGGGGTCTCTTCCGTCAGAACACCCGCGTCCGTATCGTATTCAAAACAGGTTCCGACCCCGACAAACCTGCGGCATCCGGCATCGGCGAGCGACCTCAGAAACTCGAGGCTAGTCGCCAGGGAGGACACGTTGTCTTTGGCGGTCAGTGACGGGCCGGACCAGCCCCGCCACGCCAAATGGATACACAGGTCGGGCGGGTTAGTGGCCAGCCGGTCGCGGATGGCGGCGTGATCGGCGAGATCGTGGCGGATGACCTCCAGCGATGACAGGACATCGTTGATCCGCCAGGGATCGCTGGCCGGATGGATCACCGCCTGAACCTCCTGACCGACGGAGAGCAGCAACCGAGCCATCTCCGAACCGATGAATCCTGTTGCACCGGTTAAGAGAACCCTCATCGTTGGCTCTCTATGTAAGCATCAGCGCCACGACCGCGCCCCTCACGGCCGACAAACCAGGCGATGGTCTTTTGAAGACCGTCCGAGAGCTGCATCACGGGTTTCCACCCGCTCAGAACGCGCTTGGTGACGGTGATGTCCGGACAGCGCTGCACATCCGCCGGGACCAGCGCGATGGGTTTCTCGACGAAAACGTGCTTGCCGGCTTTGAGTGCCCGTTCGGTCAGTTCCGCATGTGTCACGGCGGGCGTGGCAATCACAATCGCTTCGAGAGACTCATCCGAGAAGATACGATCAATTGACGTCACGGTGCGGACTCGGGGAAACGCCCGCTTGATTCCCACGAGTGGCTCCTTTCGCGCGTCGCCGCAGTAGACCAGCTCAGCGTTGGGCAACTGGTAAAATTCACGGACGAGATTTTTCCCCCAGTTCCCGCAGCCGATGACGGCCAAACGCACAGGAGACGTCGCTGAGGGGCGTGTCTTGGCCGTACGAGTTGTTGTTTCAACGCTAACGCGATCCATCCGTGATTGCGCCTCAATCAAAACAACGTGTAGATGAACGGGGCGACGGCGGTGCTCTGGCTAAAGAGAATCAACCCGCCGATGAGTAGGAGCACGATGACCATGGGAATGAGCCACCACGCCCGCTCTTGCCAGAGGTATCGAAACAGCCGCCCGAGAATCCCAAATCGAGAAGCCACCCGCTGTTTCCACATCGTCAGCTCCTTACACCGTGTGCGCCGCGCGCGCCACCTGGCGCCTGCGCACCGAGCCTGGTTTGCGCACAAGATGCGACCCCAACACGAGCCAATCGATCCCGCTGTTGAGAAACGTCTTGATCGCATCCGCCGGCGCGTTCACCATCGGTTCGCCCCGCAGATTAAACGAGGTGTTGAGGAGCACCGGCACGCCGGTCTGTTCGCCGAAGCGCTCGATGAGTTTCGCGTAGCGTGGATTCGTCTTGGCCGAGACCGCCTGCAGCCGGCTGCTGCCATCCGCGTGCGTCACCGCCGGAATGACTTCACGTTTCTCAGGTCGCACAGAAGCGACGTAGAGCATGAACTGCGCCGGATAGTGGCGTTCGCTCTCATCGAACTCCACGTACTCCGACACTCGCGCAATGGGAATAGAGGGCGCAAAGGGCCGGAAGGGCTCACGGAACTTGATCTTCTCGTTCACGATCTGCTTCATCTCGGCGCGGCGCGGATCGGCCAGGATGCTGCGGTTGCCCAGCGCGCGCGGCCCCCACTCGGTCCGTCCCTGATACCAGCCCACGACCGCCCCATCCGCGATGGCTCCCGCCACCTCGTCGCACAGCGTGCTCTCATCACCCAGCCGCTCGAAGGCCAGGTTGCGCTCTTGCAGTGCCGCTTCGACCTGCTGATCCGAATAGGCCGCGCCCCAGTACGCGTGTTCCATCACAAATGTCCGCGGCTTCTGCAGCAGGACGTGATAGGCGTAGAGTGCGGCGCCGAGCGCCCCACCTGAGTCGCCGGCAGCCGGCTGGATGTAGATTTCTTTGAATGGTGTCTCGCGCAGCAGTCGCCCGTTGGCCACGCTGTTGTACGCCACCCCGCCGGCCAGGCACAGCCGCGGCAACTTCGTCTCTTCGTAGAGCGCGCGCGCCATCGTCAGGAGTGCCTCTTCCGTCGACGTCTGGATGCTCGCGGCCACGTCGGCATAGTACTCGTTGGCCTCAAGCTGTCGGCGATCATATGAGGCGGGTAAGCCTGTGGAGCGGGTGAAAAACTCGGACTCCGGCACGCGCGGATCTCCAAACAACCGCGTAAACGCCGGGCTGAAGGAGTGGCGATCCGAATAGTGGTAACTAAGATAGTCGAGGTCGAGCCAGAAGCTGCCGTCACGCTCCACGTGCAAAATCTTTGCGACACGGTCCTGATACCGCGGTGTGCCATAGGGCGCCATGCCCATCACCTTATACTCGCCCTCGTTCACTTCGAAACCGAGGAATGCGGTGAACGCCGAGTACAAGAGTCCAAGCGAATGCGGAAAGCGGATCTCTTTCGACAGGACGATCTCATTGCGGCCGCCGGTCCAACTGGCGCGGCCGTAGCCGGCCGTCGTGGTCGTCCACTCGCCAACGCCGTCGACCGTGATGATCGCCGCCTCTTCATACGGCGCGCAGAAAAACGCGCTGGCTGCATGCGAGAGGTGGTGTTCGGAAAACAAAATCCGCTCGGTGGGAATGCCAAGCGTTTCCTGGATGAGGTTGCGCGTCCACAGCTTCTCGTTGAGCCAATGGATCATCGCTTCAGGAAACGCGCGCCAGGAGCGTGGAAAGGTCTGCAGACTGGACTGAACGATGCGGTGGAATTTCACGAACGGCTTTTCGTAGAAGACGACGTAATCCAACTCCTTCGCCGTGATACCTCCCTGCTCCAGACAAAACTGGATGGCGCGATGCGGAAAACCAAAATCATGTTTCTTGCGCGAGAAGCGCTCTTCCTCAGTGGCCGCCACGAGCACGCCATCGCGCAGGAGTGCTGCGGCCGCATCATGAAAATAACACGAGATACCAAGAATGTGCATTACGATTCCAGTCGGGCCGCGTCGAGCGTATTCGGCAGCGGAGGCCGAGGCAGCCACTGCGACGGGCCGGCGGGTCGCCGCCGTCTCAGCAGATCACCGCTCATGCGAGAAATGATGGCAAACGGCACGAGGACGGTGAAGTACGACAGCACGAGCACACCGCGTCCGATCAGCCCCAGCACGCGCACCAGCCGTGGCTGCAACCACGAACCCCATGGCATGAGACCGAGCGCAATCATGCCCATCGTGGCTAGACGCGCCCACCAGCCGTGAAGAAAATGATGACCAATCCAGCGCGCGCCGACAAACAGCGCCACCGCGTAGACCATAAACACGATCCCCACGAGCCAGGCCTGCCATCGACTCGTCGAGGGGGACGGCTTAGTCACGTCGTCCTCCGGTGGCTGGAGCTAACTTCATTTCTTGCGCAAACCAATCAACCGTCCGGCGTAGTCCATCCAGCAACGGCATCTTCGCCTGCCACCTCAGCTCTCGTTTCGCCAGACTGATGTCCGGACAGCGCTGCTTAGGATCGTCTTGCGGCAAGTCGCGATACACAATCTGACTAGGGCTGTGCGTCACCTCGAGAATCCGTTTGGCCAGCTCGAGGATGGTGTACTCTTCGGGATTGCCAAGGTTCATCGGCTGGGCGAACGACGTGCCCATGAGCCGGATGATACCTTCAACAAGATCATCGACGTAGCAGAAGGAGCGCGTTTGAGTCCCCTGCCCGAAGACGGTCAGCGACTCGCGACGTAGCGCTTGGGTGATGAACGCCGGGATCGCGCGGCCGTCTTCCATACGCATCCGCGGTCCGTAGGTGTTGAAGATGCGGATGATGTGCGTGCCGATGCCGTGCTCGCGGTGATAGGCCATCGTCAGGGCTTCCGCAAAGCGCTTGGCTTCGTCATAGCAATTGCCGCACCAAACCGCCTTTCCGTTTCGTCTCACGTAAAGGACGTGGTTTGGCACCGTGACGCAGTAGACATACCCATCGTAGTGTTCGACGGTCCTTCGTGGATATTGTGGGGTGAGAAAGTCTTTCTTCTTGTCTGATACGATATAGAGCGCATAGGTCCCTCGTTTCTTGTCTCGCGATCGAACATTGCCCGCCATGCCGAGTTTCAACAGGAGCTCCTGCATGGCTCCGAGCAGATGAAGAGAGCTCGAATAAAATTTCCGCATGTCCCACGATCCGTCCCCCAACATCATCGCATTGAATAAGATGCGCAGTTGGCGTGTTGACAGTAAGAGGAACTCTTGTGGAACGTATTTGTCTTTCGCCCTACCAAACTGCGAGAGATACGTATACAATTGCTTACTCAAAATCCTAAACTGCGCGTTCTCCTCGTAAAAGTGGTATCCCAACCGAATAAGGCAGTCTTTGATTTTTTGCCGATGCGCTGCGTTTTTCCGGGATTGTGAAATCAGAACTGCGAAGGCGCGGGTTTCGTATCGCTTGTTATTGATCCACTGCACGCGGTGCCGAAGGTACGTGGATCCATCGGTGATAAAATAGCCAAAGAACTCAAGCCAGAGATCCATAGGGATTCGGGCGTGCTGCTTCGTCTTGGCGTTCTTGACCAAAGGGAGGTGAACCCACGGCTGTTCTTCTCCCCTCCATGCGGGGCCAGCCTTTAACATCTCAGCCCTTTCCCATCGAATCGCCTCGAAGGCCTCGACCAATTCAAAACGGCGCTTGCCGCGTTCCCTGACATACATCTTGTGGTTCGGCGTTACCAGTAAATCGACCTTCGTATTGACAAACTGGATCAGCTCTCCGATATATCGCTGCCTGATCACTTCAGTGGGTTTCTGATATTCCAAGATATGATCGGCGTTACAGGTGAGTACTTCCTCATCCTCCAACAACTGATTAAAATGCTTCCAGCCTGCCGCGGTCAGAATTTCTGTATCTTCTGAAAAACATCCTCGGACCCCAACAGGATTCACATGACCCCAGTAGCTCTCGGTTTGCGGATGGACTTGCGGATCGCCGTAGACCTCGGATGTGGAGGCCAGCAAAAACTGCGCCCGCTTCGCCTTGGCCAGTCCCAGTGCATTGTGCGTGCCGAGCGATCCGACCTTCAGTGTGGGAATCGGGTACTTCAGATAGTCCGGCGGGCTGGCGGGCGAGGCGAAATGCAGGACGTAGTCGAGGGATCCTGAAATCTCAATTGGCTGGCTGATGTTGTGCTGAAGAAAGGTGAAGGTCGAGTGGCTCGTCAGGGGGGCGATGTTAGCCAGGCTGCCGGTGATCAGATTGTCGACGCAGATTACCTCATGTCCATCGGCGATGAGCCGCTCGCACAGGTGCGAGCCGATAAATCCCGCGCCGCCGGTGATCAGGATACGCATCACGTGACACCCTCCACCGTCGACGCGGCAACGGCAGTGCCGTCACCTGACGCAGGGGCGGGCTCCACAGACGGAGCGGCCTCTACTGGACGCGGCACGAGCACGATCCCCCGATGCTTATTGGGGGCGCGCTTGATGTAGCCCTTGCGTTCAATGGCGTTGAGCCGGTCGATGGCGGATTTATAGGACGCGATCTGGCAGTCGAGTTGAATCTCTCGAATGAAGGGGGCGCGACGATGCTCGAGATGATAGCGCTGGATATAGTCCAGCACGACTTGCTGTTTTTGTGTGAGAGAGTACTTCACCAGACACGCTCCGGTGGTACGCAGGTTACTACGGGTTTGAGCCTGAATGTTACTATTTTTCTGTCCGGAGGTCAAAGGAAATCACCCGAGCGCGGAGGGCAGGAACGCGGTGACTTTGGAGAGATTGACGACTGGCCCACACTCGCATTCTGATACTACAAGAGGTCGCCGCCTGTCGCTTGGTACCTCTTCTACTAATTCTACTAAGCAGCCGCTCCCTTCAGCGCTCCCCGGACAGCGGTGAGGATATGGTCCCGCTCAAACGGCTTAGGCAGATAGTCCATCGCGCCGAGCTTCACCGCTTCTTTGGCGAGCTCGACACTTTGATAGGCTGTCAGCATTAAGACTGCTGTGGCAATCCGAAGGGCCTTGATCCGTTTGAGCACCTCAAGACCATCCAGCTTGGGCATCTTGATGTCTAAGAGGAGGAGATCAAAATGTTCTCCTCCGAGTTTCGCCAGCGTCTCTTCCCCATCCATGGCAAATGCCAGATCATACTCATCACCAAGGACCAAGTTCAGCGACTCGCGCACCCCTTCTTCATCGTCTGCGATCAGTACACGCGGTCTCATACATAGCCTCCTGAGTGATGCGCTCTCATCGTTAGAGGACGGGCGGGGTCAGCACCGACAAACATTTGGCCGTGCGCCCGCCGGTATTTTTCAGGCTGTGAGGAATCGAGGCGTCGAGATACACACTACTGCCGCGCCTTAAGACGTGCATCGTCTCACCCACGTTCGCTTCAAGCGTGCCTTCCAAGACGTACAGGAATTTTTCCGTCCCCACCTTCGTTTCCTCTCGATGCGTCCGACCTCCCGGCTCAATGGTAATGAGCACGGGCATCAGCTTCTTTTTCAAAATATCAGTGGTCAGCATCGCCATAGACGACTTCCCTGCCTCATGGACGTAGACCTCGGAATGCGTCGCAGGTGACTGTACCGTCACCGCATTCTTGACCCTCGCCTCTTCGATCCCGGCATACAACTCCGTGATCTTCACACCCAACGCGCCAGCCAGCCGAACATGACTCTCCAGCGTGCCGGTCATCTGACCGGTCTCGATGCGCGAAATCGTCGCCGAATCTACGCCCGTCGCCTTGGCCAGCTCCACCAAGGTGACCTTCTGAGCTTTGCGAATCGCCCGCAGTCTCGTGCCGAGCGATTTGGCTGCTTGATCCGCGTGGGGACGACTTACCGAACGCGTCCGTCGCTCATGAACCATTGTTGGCGGTGACATCCGCTCCCCTTTCGCTTATCGTGCGCCGCTCGTTCATGCCTGCACCGCTTCTAGTGTGCCATGCGATCGAATAGCCGTCAATATAAATTTGAATAAAATGAAAAAATACTCTTGACAAGATCGAGCTGGCATGATATGTATATTATACAAATTAAATTTGAACTTAATGAGCGCGGAGGGTGAGATGAACACACAATGGCTGCAAGTTCTGCGGGCGGGACATTACCGGGGCGTGCTGTTCATAGCCATGGGGCTGGTCATCACTCCTCCGCTCCTCTGGGCTGCGGATACAACACCACCGAGCGGCTCGGTGGTCATCAACGGAAATGCAGCCCGCACTAACTCCACTACCGTGACGTTAACGCTCTCCGCGACCGATAGTGCGGGTCCAGTCACGCAAATGCGCTTTTCGAATATAGGCGGTTCAAGCGGTTCATTCTCCACCCCGGAACCGTATGCCACCACAAAAACATGGGTGATCAATTCAGCGGACGGGACACAAAACGTCTACGCACAGTTCAAGGATGCCGCCGGGAACTGGTCCGGCAGTGTCAGCGACTGGATCACTTTGGACACGAAGCCGCCAACCTTTTCCGGACTGAGCGCCTCGAGTATCACCACGTCCGGCGCCACCCTCAAATGGACGACGAATGAACCGGCCACCTCGCAGGTGGAGTACGGCCCCACGACGAGCTACGGGCAAAGTTCGCCGCTCGACACTACGCTGGTGACCAACCACACTGTCTCACTCACCGGATTAGCGGCTGGAACCCTCTACCACTATCGGACGCACTCCAAAGATGCTGCGGGGAATGAAGGGATTGGAACCGATGCCACGTTTACCACGACCGGATCATCGGATACGACCCCTCCAACCGTCACTCTCACGAGCCCGGCCAACGGTGCGACCGTTAAAAGCACGATCATGGTGAGCACAAACGCAAGCGATAACGTGGGCGTGGTGGGCGTGCAGTTCAAATTGGATGGAGTGAACTTAGGAACCGAAGATACGACGAGCCCGTACGGAGTCAGTTGGGACACGACGACGTCCAGCAACGCCAGCCATACCGTAACGGCGATCGCGCGCGACGCTGCGGGGAATACCACGACGTCGAGCGCGGTCACTGTAACCGTCAACAACCCGGTCGCAGACACGACCCCACCAATCGGTTCTATGACAATCAACGGTGGAGCCTCAGTGACAAATAACACAGCGGTCACGCTCGCGCTGAGTGCGACTGACAACTCAGGTATCGTGTCGCAGATGCAGTTCTCAAATGATGGGACGTCCTTCTCATCACCAGAACCGTATGCGACAACGAAGACCTGGACGATCACGAATGGGGATGGCACGAAAACGGTCTCGGTGAAATTCGCCGATGCCGCTGGAAACTGGTCGACGCCATCCAGCGCAGCCATCGTCTTGGATACGACGCCCCCCCAACTGAACTTTACGTCTCCGCTCGATGGGGCCGTCATCACCGCCCCATCACCATGAACCACAACGGACAGCCAGCAGGAAGGAGGAGGGCATGCCACGGCAAGCTCGCGTGATGGTTGACGGTGGCACGTATCACATTTTTGCCCGCGGGAACAATGGGCAGACGCTCTTTCTTCAGGAGGCGGACTATCGGCGCTACCTTGACTTGCTCGCTCACGCGGTCCAAACGCACGATTTAACACTCTACCACTACGTCTTGATGCCTGATCACCTCCACCTCGTGCTCCATACGCCTGTCGGCTCACGACTGAGCCGCGCGATGCGCAGCCTCAATCTCGCCTATACGTGGCACTATCACAAACGCTATCGCTACTACGGCCATCTCTGGCAAGGACGATTCAGAAGCACGCTACTGGATGAACCACGCCGCTCACTGTGCTTCGGTCGATCGTTAGAGCAGCACCCAGTGCAATCCGCACTCGTCCAAGAACCTGAGGCCTACCCATGGAGCAGCTACCAGGTCTATGCCAAAGGAGCGGACAATCCGCTGATCATGCTCAACCCACACTACAGTGCGCTTGGTCCCACTGTGCCAGAGCGTCAAGAGCGCTACCGTCAACTCCTCTCCAGCCAGGTTCCTCTGGCAGCACCTCACATCCCGTTGGATCGCCAATCCGTAAGCGTTGCGCACCGTTCGCCCGCATCACTGGAAGATCTTTGGATGTTGCCGATCACGAGACGACCGCGAGGACGCCCTCGAAAGCTGCTCGCGTTTGCTCCACGTCACATCGAAACGTCCTCTGACAATCATGATGCGTAGACGCGCGACTCCGTTCACGCTTCTACTTGCATCCAACTTACTACTATCTGCTGCTGCTGCTCCCAGTCACGCTCAATCGTCCAACGCAGCGTTCACGCTGATGCAGAGATCGGTCAGCTCCGCCGGCGGATCGGCGAGCACCGCCACGCTGATGAGCGCCTCCACCATTCTGGGACTGCCCGCATCAGGCGAAGCAACGAATGGCATATTCATCGTCATGGGGGACATCGGAACAAGCGGCCCCCCACCGTCAAAACCGATCACGACGACGGTGACGATCACCGGCACACTTGACGATCCTTCCGCCACGCTGACCGTCAACAACACACCTGCCGTTATCACAGGCAACACGTTCACTGTGGCCAACGTCGCGCTCATCGCAGGACCCAACACGCTCACCGCCGTCGCGGTGGACGCCGCGGGGAATCGAATGTCGAAAGCGATGACGGTCTACCTTGATCTGCCTCAGGCGCAGAAAACTCCACGCGGACCGACAACCGTCCAAGGCACGATCAATGATCCAACCGCACGTGTCACCGTCAACGGCGTCGCGGCTACGGTCGCCTCTGGAACGTTCACGGTATCCGTCCCCATGGTCACCGGACTGAATACGCTGGCCGCGACCGCCACGGACGCAGCCGGTAACACGACAATGAAATCCATTCGCGTCTTCGTCTCACGACCGACAACCCCACCGGCGATGCCGACCGTCGGTACCGTCGGCACGCCGCCGCCCGCCGTCACGACGCAATCTTCGCTTACGATCGGCGGCACGAAGACGGCCGGTACTTCAATTTGGATCAACGGACAGCAGGTCTATCCCAACGACAACTCAACCACGTGGACGGCAACAGTGACGCTCGTTGAAGGCGACAACGCTTTGGAGATTGTGGCGAAAGATGCGACGGGCGCCGCCAGCGCCGCAACGCACACGAACGTCATCCTCGATACGCTCGCGCCCATCCTCACCGTAGCTCCATCTGCCAAGACAAACCTCAATCCGTACACATTGCAAGGCAGCGTCGACGATAGCCTCACGACGGTCACCATCAACGGCCTCAGCGCCACGCGGGCGCAACGAGCCTTCACGGTCTCGGTGCCCCTCACACTTGGGTCGAACCTGCTCCATCTCACCGCGGTGAGTCCGAATGGCTACACCACAACACGGGACTTCACGATCACTCTCGGCACCATTCCCACCCTTCAAACGATCCAACCCGTGGATGGTCGCAAGCTCTACGCCGGCACATCGACCTCACTCCAAGCCACCGCCACGGACAAAGAAAACGACCCGATGCAGTACCAATTCCTCATCGATGGCACACCGCTCGGGCTGTGGGGCGGTGGCGCCTCGCAGACGTGGACACCATCCGTCAGCCAGTTGGGTCTTCACACCGTAACCGTCAATGTTCGCGACGACTATGGCGGCTCCAACACGCAGGCCGTAGACGTCGACGTCATTCGCTCACCCATTCAACATCCATAAGGAGGACAGACCATGATGCAGCAGCCCTCGTTGCCCGCACGCTCCCTGCTCGTACTATCCGCGATGTGCTGTTTGGCGTTGGGCGTGCCGCGCGCCCACGCGCAAATGCCCCACCTGATTCGCTACCAAGGACAGGCGATGGACAGTAAAAGCGTCCCGCTGGAGGGACCGTACACGCTGACGTTTCGACTCTACGACGCACAAACAGCCGGCAACAAACTCTGGGAGGAGCAGCAAACCAACATCCCGTTAAGCAAAGGCCACTTCAGTGTTCTGCTCGGACAAGTCACCCCACTCACCTCGATCGATTGGAGCAAAACATGTTGGCTCTCCGTCCAAATCAACACCGATCCCGAGCTCAGCCCTCGTCAACAAATCACCAGCGTCCCACTCGCTATTCGTTCGGAGACTGCGGAGACCGCTGAACTCGTCAAGACCTCCGGTCTCACTGATGACGCCAACCGTCTCGTCCCCTCGGGCGCCATTATCCTTTGGGAGGGAGCCTCATGCCCGATAGGCTACACACGAGACGCAGGTTATGACGGAAAGTTCCTCGTCGGATCAGATACCGCAAGCACGACGGGCGGGTCCAACACCCATGCGCACGGCGCTGGTAGTTACGCAGGACCGAGCCATACCCACACCGTTTCATCAAAAGGATGGGGTGCGCCTGGCGTCAACGATACCTCGCAGTCTCCTGGTTGGCTTCGGTTGATGAACGCTGGGGTGTGGGGCGGTTCGGTTGATGGCTCGCTCGATACGAATAAACAAACCTCCGCCTCGGGCACTGGAGCTGTTACCGGAACATCGGCGCCAGCCGATAGTCGTCCCGAATTCAAAACCATCCTTCTTTGTAAGAAAGACTAATGATCGTGTTGCGGCGCTTCAGTCACGCTCAACGGTGTGTCGCGGGTCTCACCGCGATGGGGTGCGTGATCGCACAACTCACGCTGCCAACATCCGTGGACGCTGCTGGTCTTGGATCGTCCACGGCGTCGGCGGGGTCGGCGGCACCACCGGCCGCCACGGCGGTCCAGAGTTTTCAGCCGGATCTCTTCACCGGCCGCGCAACGACGTCGATTCCTATTGCGGTTCCACCAGGCCGCAAAGGCATGCAGCCGAGCCTGGCACTGTCCTATTCGTCCTCTGGGCGGAATGACTGGCTCGGTGTGGGCTGGTCGCTCGATCTGGGCTCCATCGAGCGCTCGACGAAGAATGGGCCGCCGCGATACGACACGAGCGACACCTTCATGTTCTCGTTTCAAGGGGTCAGCTCCGACCTCGTGAAGATTCCTGATGGGACGTACCGAGCAAAAGATGAGGGGCTCTTTCTACGCTTCGAGTCGAAGGGAGTTTCCGGCTGGGAGGTTCGAGACAAATCCGGCACGCGCTATCTCTTTGGCGAAGAAGCCACCGCGCAGATTGAAAGTGCCGGAAAGGTGTTTGGCTGGAGTCTCGATAAGATCATCGACGCCAACGGCAACAGCCTCACCATCACCTATACTAAGGACCAGAACCAACTCTACCCTGCGCAGATCCGCTACACCGCCCATGAACCGAGCGGACTCGCGCCGACGAATCAAGTGGATTTCATCCTCGAACCACGGCCCGATCCCGACGTCAGCTTGCGCAGCGGTTTTGCGGTCACGACGGCCAAGCGATTGCGGGCTATCGAAACGAAAGCAACCGTCAGCGGTGTGCTCTCGTTGGCTGGACGATACGACCTGGCGTATGCGGTAAGCCGTGTGACCAGTCGCTCGCTCCTCGCAAACATCACGCGCATCGGCAGCGACGGCGTCACCAGCCTGCCGCCGATGACGCTGGCGTATCAGGACGCGGGCAGTCCGACGTACACCGTCACGAGCAACAACCCGCCCGTCAGCCGTCCGACCTGGAACGTCCGCTACGCCAACGTCGACCTGGGTCATGACAACCACGGCCCGACCAACCCGTACACGCAGTTTCCGTGGATGAGCCCGCAAATTATTGAGGGACCGGCGACCCAAACGATGAGTTGCATCACCATCAGCGTGGGATCGGACGGCTCCATCCAGATGTCCGGCTGCCAAGACAACGAAGTGCACGCCTGGACGTGGCTTTACGTGCCCTCCACGACCTCGATGAGTGTTGGTTTGACGGCAAACGGTTGCGACTCCAACAGCTCGTTGTGGGTGGAGGATCCAAGCGGCCTGCGGATGGTTTCCCCCGGCGGATTTTCGCTGTCGCCGGGCTGGTCCATCCTGCATCTGACCGACTATCACGAGCATGACTGTTTCTCCGACCGCCTCGGCTCGCCGATTAAAAATATGGTCACCGCCATGAGCCCAAGTCAATTCATCAAGCCGCAGTTGGCCGGCGACGTCGATGGTAACGGCATCACCGACCTCATCACGTTCGATGCGGTCGCCGGCACATGGACCGTCTCTGCCTCACACGGTTCCAACTTTTCCCCTGGCACTTCGTGGCTCACCAGCTTTGGCAATACGTCTTCGATTCCGGTGCTGGGTGATTGGAACGGCGACGGCCGGACCGACATCGCCATCTACGCCAACGGCTCGTGGCAATTCGCCACATCGAGCGGCACGAGTTTTCAGAGTGGCACGATCTCTTCGCTCAGCTTCGGCAGCGGGACACCATTCACCGGCGACTTCAACGGCGACGGGCTGACCGACATCGGTACGTACAACAATGGCGCATGGTCGATCGCCCTCTCAACCGGCAGCGGCTTTGCGCCAGCTGGCTCGTTCAGCATCAACTGGGGCAGCAGCAATCATGAGCCGCTCACTGGTGATTTTAACGGTGATGGGTTCACCGACATCGCCGTCGTGGAGAAATCGTCCGGCAACATCAGCGTCGCGTTCTCAAATGGCACCGGCTTCGTGCCGCAACCTAACAATTGGATCAACGGCTTCGGCGCCAATCAGTCACACACTTCAGCCGACTTCAACGGCGACGGCCTCACCGACATCGCCTATTACGACAAATCGTCCGGCCAAGTCCGCTACGCTCCATCGACCGCAACACAGTTTGCCGCGACGATCACGCTGCCCATCACGTTCGGCCTCACCTCAAACGACGACGGCCTGCAAGTCGGCGACTTCAACGGCGACGGTCTCGCAGACCCGGCCATCGTCAACGCCATCACCGGTTCGGCCCAGCTCTCCAACTCGCAGGGTCAGACCCCCGACTTGCTGCAAACGATCGCCAACGGTGTCGGCGGCACTAGCACGATCCAGTATCAACCCTCGACGCAGTGTGACAACGTCTGCCCCATCGAAAAGATTCCCAAGCTGCCGTTTATCTTGCCGCTCGTGCGTCAGGTGACGGCCAGCGATGGGATGGGCCAGTCCTACACCACCACCTACGCCTATGAGCGGGGCCGCTACGATGCGCCATCAAAAGAGTTTCGCGGATTCGGTCATGTGGAGGTCCGCGATGCCGACGCGAATGTCTCCACCACCGAGTTCTACCAGGACGATCAGAAAAAGGGCCGGCCGTTCCATACCGAATTTCGCGATTCGAACGGCAGTCTGTGGACGGCGTCTGATCAAACGTGGTCGAGCGTCGATCCCTACCCCGGCGTCTCGTTTGTGAGATTGGATCAAGCCGACAGTTTCATCTACGACGGCAACGCCACGTTTCGGAAAACCCGCAGCCGCTTCGCATACGATCCGTACGGCAACATCGTCACTGCCATTGACGATGGTGAGCCGAGCGTCTCCGGCGATGAGCGCAGCACGGTGACGACGTACGCACTCAATCTGAGCGCGTGGATCCTCAAACCGAGTCTCGTCCAAACGCTTGACGCTGGCGGTGCGGTCGTGGCTCAGCGCCGTTTTACTTATGACGGCGCCAGCGATCCCTCCACTCCTCCGACGCAAGGCAATCTCACAAAGGAAGAAGAGTGGCTCAACGTGCCGACGACTCAGTGGCTCGCCACGAGCCTCGCGTATGACGCCTACGGCAACGTCCTCAGCGTCACCGACGCGCTCAATCGAAAGACAACGAATACGTACGACGCAATGGGCACCTATCTCGTCAAGATCACCAACACACTCAATCAGTCGCGCACACTCGCCTACGATCCACGCTTTGGCCAAGCAATCAGCTCCACCGACCAAAACGGCGTGACCACAACGACGGCGTATGACACGCTCGGCCGCGTCACCAAAGTCATCGGCCCCAACGACACCTCAGCACTCCCGACCATTGCGTATCAATACGATCTCTCCTCAACACCGCCAAGCCGCACCGTCGTCCAAACACGCATCCAAAGCGGCCAGCCTGGCGTCCTCACCGTCTACGCGTTCACTGATGGGCTCGGCCGCACGCTGCAAACCCGCTCACCAGCCGAAGACCCGACGAAGCAGATCGTCTCTGGAGGGGTCGAGCTCAACAATCGCGGACTCGCCGTCAAGCAGTGGGCGCCCTATCTTGATGCGTCCTCAACGTCGTACGTTCCGATGAGCCTCGTCTCAGGTCTCGCTCCGCCAGTGACGTACGCCTACGATCCGCCTGGCCGCGTCATCCAAACCACCGAGCCCGACGGCACTATGGCCACCGTGAACTATAACAACGGCGAGACGACTACGACCGTCGCCAACCGCACGCAAACAAAGCGGCTCGTGGACGCGTACGGCCGCCTCAGCCGGGTTACCGAAGTGGCTTCCGCGGCTGATTCATACGTGACGACGTACGAGTACGACACGCTCAGCCATCTCACCAAGGTCACCGACGCCAAGGGCAACGTCACGCGCATCGCCTACGACTCGCTCGGCCGTAAGATCAGCATGGACGATCCGGACATGGGCCATTGGTCGTATGCGTATGACGCCGTCGACAACCTCACAGGCCAGACCGACGCGCGCGGTGTCACGACGACGTTTGTGTATGATGCGCTCAACCGCGTGACACAAAAGTCCTACGCCGCACCGCCAACCTCCGCCGTCTCACTTCCGGCCTCTGTCACCTACGCCTACGATAATCCGGCCAAACTGTTCTCACTCGGTAAGCTCACCGCAATCACCGACGGATCCGGCTCCTCAGGATTTGAGTACGACAACCTCGGCCGGCTCATCAAAGAGTCAAAAACCGTTGATAGCATCACGTACACGATCCAGCGCACCTACGATCTGCCCGGCCGCCTCGTGAGCCTCATCTATCCCGATGGCGAT
>Ga0209515_10005688_pt1 | contig 16013 bp, 10 predicted proteins | sample Subgroupgradi54m_FD_187454 | JGI IMG/M metagenome (GOLD analysis project Ga0209515, IMG submission 187454) | Subsurface groundwater microbial communities from S. Glens Falls, New York, USA - GMW60B uncontaminated upgradient, 5.4 m (SPAdes)... ...
CACAACGCCCTTATCCGCCTCCGAAACCAGACAGACGAAGCCTGGTCGGACATCGATGTCCAGCTCAAGCGTCGTTATGACCTTATCCCGAACCTGATCAGCACCGTTAAAGGGTATGCCGCGCATGAATCCGGTGTGTTTGAAAAGGTTTCCGAAGCGCGCGCTGCCGCCATGGGCGCCAAAAACCCCGCAGACAAAGCCACGGCAGAAAACATGTTGTCCGGGACCCTGAAATCGCTTTTTGCGGTCACAGAGGCGTATCCAGAACTAAAAGCCAACGAAAACTTCCTGAAGCTACAGGACGAACTTTCCGACACGGAAAATAAAATCCAGGCCGCTCGCCGCTTTTACAATGGCAACGTTCGTGATCTGAACACAAAGCTTCAGATCTTCCCCACAAACATCATTGCGAGCATGTTTAGCTTCACCGCTAAACCATTTTTTGGAATGGAAAACGAAGCCGAGCGCAACAACGTAGAGGTAAAATTCTAACGAATATGTATGAACAGATTGAGGCAAATCGGCGCAGGACGAACCGTCTCCTCTTTCTTTTCATTGGATTCTTTGCCGCCGCAGGATGGATCGTTGGACTCGTAAACGGCGACCAAGGAGCCGGCCTCATCTTTGCGCTCCTCATTTCCATTGGATCCACTGTCTTCTCATGGTTTCTAGGCGATAAAGTAGTGCTCTGGAGCTCAGGTGCGCAAGAAATCACCGCGCGAGAACAAAACACCTACGTCTGGAATCTAGTCGAGAACCTGTGCATTGCAAGCGGCATGCCCAGGCCAAGAATCTATCTCGTGTCCGATCCCGCCATGAATGCCTTCGCCACAGGTCGCGATCCAATGCACGCCTCTATAGCGCTTACGACGGGCATCGTGCAAGGCCTTGAAAACGAGGAGCTTGAGGGAGTCATCGCCCACGAGCTTTCGCATGTAAAAAATCTTGATACGCGCTACATGATGGTTGTTGCTGTTTTGGTCGGCGCGCTTAGCCTGCTTGGAGACATGTTCTTACGTGGAGGGTTTCGCCGCCGCTCTGATCGAGAGGAGGGGGGCGGACTCCTCATGGTTCTTGGTATTGTGTTTATCATCATCTCCCCTCTCGTGGGCCAACTCATCAAACTCGCCATTAGTCGTGAACGCGAGTATTTAGCTGATGCTTCCGGAGCCCTTTTGACACGGTACCCGGAAGGACTAGCACGCGCGCTAGAAAAAATCGCGGTTGCTGCCACTCCTATGCAAAACGTCTCTCAAGCCACCGCGCATCTGTGGATCGCAAACCCTCTCGGCGAGACTCGGGGGATTCGTTCTAAGATCGGCGCCCTCTTCTCCACGCACCCTCCTGTCCTGGAACGCATCGCTCGGTTGCGCGCGGCTGGTAGGTAAAGCAAACCCTCTTCCCGTATGTTTCATCCAGAGCTCCTCGCTCGATTCACCACACACCTAAAAGACGCCTTACAAAAAGGCCTTCTTTTTTCTTTAAAAAATGGCCGTTCTCTCCTAGAGCCGGGCGACGTGCTCGTTGGCCTCTTGCAAGAGCAAGGTTCCATTGCCGCAGATGTGCTCGAAAAATTTCATGTGGAACGCTCCGAAGCGGAAGCAACCTTCGCAAAATCTAAACGAGGAGCCAAAGCCGGCACAACGCTGACGCCAGATCTTTCTCCTCTCACCAAACGCCTCCTCGAAAAATGCGTGCTCTGCGCGCATCTTTCAGAGCACAAGTACGTGGGAACCGAACACCTCCTTTTAGCCCTTTTAGAGATAGACGCCCCCGAGGTGAGAGCGTTCCTTTTGGGAAAGGGTGCCTCTCTCTCCGATCTTAAAAGTCAGGTGGAAGTGATCCTCAAAGCAACGGCGCGATTTCCAGACCTCACTGACCCTGCCCATACCATTCATTCCCCCGAAGAAGACCACGCAACACCGATGCCGACGCCGGTAGGTCCAGCGCGAGAAAACCGCCGCTCCGAACGCGTAAGCGCGCTCAACGTCTTTGCTGTCGAATTAAGCTCCGCTAAAACGGTCGCAACCCTTGATCCTGTCATCGGACGGGACACAGAAACGGATCGTGTCATTCAGATTCTTTGCCGACGATCTAAAAACAACCCTCTCCTTTTGGGTGAACCCGGCGTCGGCAAAACCGCCGTGGTAGAAGGATTGGCGCAGCGTATTGCCGCGGGCGATGTTCCAGACACCCTTCAAGGCAAACGCCTGTTCTCTCTTGATCTCGCTCTCATGGTTGCAGGGACCATGTACCGAGGAGAGTTCGAGGCCCGCCTCAAGCAACTCGTCGAAGAGGTCAAAACGGATCCCAACATCCTTCTTTTTATCGATGAAATGCACACGATCGTGGGCGCCGGATCCGCCTCTGGCTCCATGGATGCCGCAAACATTCTTAAACCGGCCCTGGCGCGCGGCGAGATTCGCTGTATTGGCGCAACAACATGGAACGAATATAAAAAACATATTGAACCCGATGCCGCTCTCGAACGACGCTACCAAACCGTTCATATTCTTGAGCCAGACGCCGCAAAAACCCTCCAAATGCTTCAAGGTTTAAAAGCGCGCTATGAAGACCACCACGCCGTGACGTTTACAGACGCCGCGCTTCAAGCGTCGGTTCACCTGGCCGCTCGCCACCTCACCGATCGCCAGTTCCCCGATAAAGCCATCGACCTCCTAGATGAAGCAGCCGCCCGTGTCAACGCGAGCCGACGCTCGGGCGAACCAATCGAGCGTCTTCGATCGCTCGATGTCGCGCTCACCGCCCTTCGTGAGAAAAAAGAGACGGCCGTTGCCAAAGGGCTGTTGGAGGAAGTGTCCACCGACATGGCCCAAGAAGAACGTCTTCAAAAAGAAAAGAAGATCCTCCACGATCAGCTCGCCGCTCGCCGCAACGCCAAACGCGTTCTCGTGGGCTCGGAAGACATCGCGTTTGTTGTTGCGCGGATGGCAAACATCCCTCTTGCGCTTGTCGAGGCGAGCGAACGCGATCAACTCACCGAACTTGAGACGCGTCTTTCCGCCACGATCTTCGGACAAGCGCGCGCGGTAAAGAGCGTGAGTGACACGATTCGCCGCGCGCGGCTCGGTCTTGCAGATCCACGCAGACCAAAAGCAAGCTTTTTGTTTATCGGCCCGACGGGAGTTGGAAAAACGGAGCTCGCCCGCGCTTTGGCGAAAGAGATCTTTGGCCGAGAAGACGCCCTTGTAAAGCTCGACATGTCGGAGTTCAGCGAAGGCCACTCCATCGCAAAACTTTTAGGATCCCCCGCAGGATATGTCGGCTATCGCGAAAGTAATCGGCTTGCCGACACACTCCGCACACATCCGCACGCCGTCTATCTTTTTGATGAATTCGAAAAAGCGCACCCCGACGTCCAACACATCCTTCTACAAGCGCTCGAAGACGGTCAAATCCACGACGCGACAGGCCGCGCCATCTCGTTTCGTCACGCATACATCGTTCTTACATCCAACGCCGGAGCAGAGTTCGCAAACCGCGTCGCCCTCGGATTTGGAGCAACCGTCCCCTCTCCCGAACAGCAAGACACGCTTATAAAAAACCAGCTCAAAGACAGCTTTCGGCTCGAACTCCTAAACCGCCTGGACAAAGTGGTGGTATTCCACGCGCTCGAAAAAGAACACCTGAAGGAGATCACTCGCCGCGAAGTAGCAGAGGTTATTCGACGTTTAAAAACAGCACAATCGGGCATCTATACGGTTGGCGACGACGTGTTGGAGTGGCTACTTACAGCACACACCCGCCATCCGGACGAGGGGGCTCGGGCCGCCCGCAGACTTGTCGAAGAGCACATCGTGTCCGTCATGAGCCAAGCGCTCTTAGACACACCCAAGAAACACAGATGGGATCTTCGCATTCGTAAAAACGCCCTCGTACTGACGTAAAAACGCCCTCGATCGAGAAGGGCCGATCCTGTATACTAGAGTCCATGCCCGACGCTCTTGGCTCGCTCCCCGGTTCTCTCCCACAACCAAATTCGGCACAACGATCAAAAACATCCTCATCACAGGATGCTTTGGGGGTGAAATTTGGCAAATCTCTTGGAAGCGTGCCCAGCAACCTGTTAGGACCCGGCATCACGGGTTCAGGGTGGACCATTTCGCATGAAGGACTAAACGGCGACGAACGATTTGTGCACTTGGTTCGTCGTATAGGACAGACAGATGGGGTCGAAGAGATAGACATCGATGCAGAAACCTATAACAAAATACAGACGTATAAAAAACGAAACGGAGAGATGGCGCGGTCCGCCCCTCACATGGTGCTTAGGCGAGAAGAACTGGGTCATGCCCTTGATCCGCGGCTTGACATCACCCCCGATTTTTTTGATGCTTCGAGCAAAAGCTACCGAGCACGGCTCTCGGGCAACCGTCTGACATGGATCGGAGAAGATCTGATCCGCGACCTTAAACAAGGAAAATCTGGCGCGTACGAGAAACTTCGTACCATCCAAAATGCTGGTCAACCACAAGAAGCTTCTTTTGGAGACAAAATTTCCACGGGCGTTCTTGAGGCCGTTGCAGGTAAAACAATCCTGCAAGCCCTTGGTCTTGGGCGCCCTCAAAAACCTCTTCCTCCCATCATTCCAGAAAAATCCGATCCAAAAGAACAAAAAAAAGAAGAGGGCGCAAACACCGAGAACCGTGCGCAGCAAGAAATAGACGCCCGGAATCGCCGCCTGAGAAACGAAAAGGATGAATCAGAAGATCAGCAAGAGGAGAACCAAGACCAAAAGAAAGCAGACGCATCCACTCCAGCCGCCTACCGCACCACAACGTTTACCGAAATACAGGAACCCGGAAAAGCACCACGGATGCAGGCAAACGGCCCTCAAGCCTCGACGTCTGTGCGTTTGACGACGGGTCAAGCTCCTCGTTCGGAAAAACCAGGACGTCTTGGAACGTCCGTCCAGCTCGCGGAACCTCTCTCCAACGACATCCAGACACCAACTTCACCAACGGCATCAAACCAACCACTAAATCCAGTTCGTTCTGCCGCACCACGATCCAGACCTCGCTCCTCTGAGGTCCAGGACACAGAAGCCCCCTCCGCTCCTATCCTCCCCAATACGGGGTATGCAGAGGGGGAGGAAACAAGTAGAGCCTCGCCTTACACCCTCCCAGCTTCAAGGGTAGGAGGGGTAAGTGTGGGAGGAAATGCGCAAGCTCAAAGTGACATCGACACTCTTCGTGCCGACCTTCGTTCGGCGAGGCCTAAAATATCCTCACGATCAAAAACATCCTCCTCACCCGCACCTTCTTTTCAATTTTCTCCCTCTCAACCTCGTTCAACCGATGCGAAAGCTCAGCCCTCCCAAGTTGCGTTCGGGCTGGCCCCATTAGCCATTGCGTTTGGTGCAGCCGTTGCCGAAGCGGCCACCACCATTCAAGGCCTCTCTCGACAAGAAGCTTTTGCACACATCGAGAGTTTGATGAAAAGAGGTCAAAACCTAACATTCAACCAACAGGCCGGCCCAAGCCAAGAAACACCGGCTCAAGCCTCGACAACGCAGGAGCCACCTCACGCCAAAAAAACAGACGAAACAACGTTCTCAACTCAACCCACGTCCACTCAAAACCCTTCAAAAGAAACCAACCCAACCTCTTTAGAAGAGTTGGGCGAGCTCGTGGAGCTAGAGCAAAAACTCTCACACCTGCGAAAACTGCAGGCGGCTCTTCTTGTTTTGCCTTCGCAAGAACCTGTTCCCGTTAACTTCGCGCAATCTTTTTCGACGCCTTCTCAAGCTTCTGCTTCAAACGTCTCTTCCGTTTCTGCCGTCCCTTCTGCTGTCCCCTCCCCTGTTCCAATCCCTTCTGCCTCACACACCGCCATCTCCGAGCCAGCACCCTCAAATGAGCTCGTAGAACAACAGGCGATCGCCGTACCCACGCCACCACTCACGCCAACCACGATACAACCCGCTCAAGAATCTCCAACAGACCCTGCACCCAAAAGATCATCCAGCGTTCCCGTCGGAGCTCCGGCGCTTCCAACGCGGACACCAAAGAAACCAACCTCAACCCTCTTCGGAGGAATAAAAAGCCGTTTGCTTCCAGCTGCCTTCATGGCGATGACCAACCTTCACGCTGCTCAAAACGCAGAACGAGGCGCCTCGTTCAACCAGGATCCACGCGAGACAGCCCTCGGAGAAGATTCTTCGTCCACCGGAAACCAAGGCGCCTCTTCTCGGACTTCTCCCCTCGCTGTAACGAACCCAATCAAGACGCTACAGGAGGAAGAAGGAAATGACGACACCCTTCAAACATCAGGAGAACAGGCGCAGGAAATGCGTGAGCAAGGAGACAGAATGCAAGCGACCGGTGATCAATTTTCTAACACAAACGGGGAGGATCCACACACTCCTCCAAGCACCAGCGCGCAAGTGCCCTCTTCTCAACCTCAAGCTCCCCTTTCCCCTCAAGCACAAATACGAGCCGCAGAAGGCCTCCAAATGGCACGGCTAAAAGATCGTTCGCAAAAAGAAGAACAGCCAAAAAAAGAGCCGATCAAAAATGCGAAAAAAATGCCTACTACGCCCGGCTCTTTTTTTCGGCAGCAGTTGACCGCGTGGAAGCTTCTATGGGACATCGTCGAGGGATGTGCCGATGTTTTTGGATTTTTGGAGTTCGTTGTTGAATCAAACCTCGCCCTTATCAACGATAAATACTTCCATGCTTCATTTCTTCCAACGCTCACGATTCCAGGAGGATCCGATCGTGCAAACAGGTATGTCCAGTATGCGGTCATCCTCATGAATTGTCTTCTTCTCGCCGTCCTTGCTCTCGCGATCTGTCTTATCATTGTGGCGATCGTGCTGGTAATCTACGTAGCGCAGCACCCAGGCGAATTTATCGCGCACAGGATTAGCGAGGCCATCGCCCACTAAGACGTGAGGCAAAAAATAAGCTATACTTCTTTCTGTATGAGCGAACGAATCAAGCGCGTGCTTTTGATCCTTGGGTTTATCGCCGTTTGCGTTGGGATGGGCTTTGCCATTTATTGGGTATTTTTCCGCATCCATCCAGGACCATCTTCTCTCCAGAAACCAGGCGCGGCAAACGGCAGACTCCCTCGCGCTGGTGCGCTCACAGCCCAGCCCAACGATGTTCCTTCATCTAACGAACCTTCCCTTCCTCAAAATCCCTCCATTCCACCGCCGCTCGCCTTGCCAGAAGTGCAGCCGACTCCTTCCGTTTCTCGTACACAAATCGTCAGTGAAGCGATCACTCGCGCCCTTTCTCCTGCCGTCACCGCGGATGCATCCGTTCGTTTTTATAATCCAAGCGATGGGCTTTTTTATCGCATCACGAACGACGGGCTTCAGATCCCTCTTTCCGATAAACCCTTCCTTGATGTTCAAGATGTTTCCTGGGGGAAAGCCTCGGACAAAGCGGTCCTCACCTTCCCGGATGGATCACACACCTCCTATGATTTTACAACCAACCAACAGTATACGCTCCCAAAATATTGGGAGGAGTTTGATTTCTCCCCCAATGACAGTCAAATTGTGAGTAAAAGCGTGGGAAACAACGAAGACAACCGCTTCTTGGTGATCGCGAATGCAGATGGAACAGGGGCAAAAGCTCTGGAGGAACTCGGCCAAAACCAAGACAAGGTCCACGTAAGCTGGTCACCCAACAATCAAACGGTTGCATACGCCTTTACCGGTGAACCGCTCGGATTTGATCGACAGGCCGTAGTGCTCGTGGGTCAACACCACGAAAACTTTAAGAACATCATTACCGAAGGACGTGGATTTATTCCAAACTGGTCCCCTTCTGGCCAAAACATTCTCTACAGCGTCTACAGCGGCAACGACGGGTTCAGACCAACGCTCTGGGTAAGCGGAGGAAGCGGCGATGCCATCAACGCCAACCGCCGCAACCTTGGCCTGCAAACCTGGGCGGATAAATGTGCTTGGCACTCCGAACAACTCCTCTACTGCGCGGTACCATCAGACCTTGGCGAAGGGGCGGGATTGCAACGCGATCTTTTTACAAACACAAAAGATCTTATCTATAAAATTGATCTCAGTAGCGGTGCGCTCACCAACCTTGGTCAACCGGATGGCAACCCAAGCGTCAATCAACTCACCGTCTCTGCGGATGGAAAAGCGGTATTTTTCAACGATCGCTCTTCCGGCAAACTTGTTCGCTTTTCTGTAGAATGATCTCCTTATGGAACGCCAAGATCGTCTTCTTCTTTTTCTTCTCCTTGGACTGTTTAGCACGCTCCTCCTCGTGCTTGGGTGGAGTTTTTTTTATGATGCCTCAAACAGGTTTCTCGCCGGCACCGAAAGCGCGATCACTCCGGTAGAAGCAACCCTCCCATCTCTTCCGCCCCTTCGATCGACAGATCCCGTCACGGGGTCGACAGATCCTCGCGCGATAACGATCACTGTTTTCTCGGACTTCACCTGCGTCTCCTGTAAACTAAGCGAACAGGAAATGATCCGTGCCGTGACAGCGTTCAAACATCCAATACGGGTGATTTGGCGTGATTTGCCGATCTCGAGTACCTCACGAGACGCTATGCTCGGGGCTCTTGCCGGAAGATGCGCGCATGCGCAGGGCAAGTTTTGGGAACTTCATGATATTTTCTTTGCCAGCAAAAAACGGCTGGATGAACCATCCATCCACGACCTCGTAGGCAAAGCAAACCTGGACGAGCAAGCGTTCAACGCTTGTTTCACTAAAAGTCTTGCCTTAGGCGCTATTCAGCAGGACGTGGCCCTTGCACACCAATCCCTCATTGTCTCCACTCCCACCTTTTTTGTCGGCAACGAGCCCGCCGTCACAGGATACGTATCCGCCAACCAATTCAAACGTCTCCTCACAAATGCAGGCGCACGGAAGTGATATGTCGCGTCGATTTCTGCCCATCTTTCCTTACGTGGCCCTTGTTCTCGTAACGTTGGGATGGTTTGCCGCTCCTGTCTCAGCACAAAGGAGAAGCAGAGGCGAAGACGGCGAGATCACAGCGGAGCTTCATCGGGACCAACAAAACATCATCCAAGCACAAGAAGAGGCCACGCCACACAACTGCCGCTGCACACGGGCAGGAGTAGGAGAGAACGCAAGCTTCTGCATGATCCTTGGGGGAATTTGCACGCACATGTCGACACACAGTGCTCTAGGAGCGCTCACCACAGCGCAACGAACCGCTCTCGCGACGTACAACTGCACCGAAGTAGAACCGCCATCACAGTTTACGAGGCAAACCACACCAACAGACGCAGCACACGTCTGTCCTAATGATCCGTATCCTTCTCTTGAAGCAGCCGCAGCTATCCTCGCTCCTCCTCCGGAGGTCACAACCCCTCCCCCTCCTCCATTCGAGTCTCTCACCCCTGTTCTCGGCGCTCCTATTCCCGGCCTCATATTTAGTCCTGCGACCGCAGACAACGGCACCGTCCAAGTCCCGTTTCTCGCGCAATACATCAGTGCCATTCAACGATATCTCGTAGGCCTCGCTGTCACGGCGGCCGTGATCATGATCGTCTATGGAGGATTCTTGTATCTGCTTGGTTCAAGCGTTGGTGAAGTAGGCCAAGGTAAAACCATCATCACCGATGCGATCATCGGACTTTTGTTTGTCCTTGGTGCATATACCATCTTGTATCTCTTTAATCCTAACGTCTTAGAACTTCGACCGCTTCAACTTCATCTTGTCACTCCAGACACAGAAACAGCGGGCGGTGGTGGAGGCGCGCATTCTTTTTGTCGAGAGAATCTTCGTGTCGAGCGTCCAGGGGTTTTTTGCGCTACCTGCCATGACGTTCCTTGCGCCATGCACACACCGCCTACTCCCGATAGCGCTTGTTTAGCCCTCATCGGCACCTGTGGAGGAACGTTTGGTCGATTCTTAGACGGCCTGACGGAACACTGTCTTGTCAAACGATTTGACTGGTTAGAAAGTCTTGACGGCGGAACCTTTGGTATTCTGCACTATACGGAAAATAACTTTGCGGGCTTGATTCGTGCCCTTGAAAGCAAAGACCCCCCAGCCTATGCCCGTGTCATGGCCGCTGGCCACAACACTTCTGTGACGAATGCATCCGTGTGTGCCGCTAATCGTAACAATGGTGGGTTTGTGTGCAATCCAGAGCTTCTTTCCATGATGCGTGTCGCTCTACGAGAACCTTCGTTTACCAAAGTTCAACTTGCAGACGCCTACCATCAATTCACGACGCGCATGGCAGGCGGGTCTACACATTTCCGCTCTCCATTTGGACAGATCATGTGGGCCATTGCCTCCAATAATCCTGGAAGCTGTGGCGCCTCTTTTAGCGGTGTAATTGCCGCCTGCCCTGTGTTTAGCGGAACGGACGAAAATGCAAAAATAGAATGTTTTTTGCAAAAGTTTACGGAGCTTGGTTGTCGTGGCGGCACCGCTTCTGCCGGAAGACGTGCGACAGCGATCCGTAGCTGGCTTCGCGACGTCTCACGCACTCCCGGCGTCTCCGCCCCACCATCTCTCGCCACCCTTGAGGCCTGTATCCCTTGATCCGTATGAAATCCTCTCTTCGTTTATTCTTTGTCGGAATACTCCTCGCTCTACAAGGAGGGATATTTTTTCCTGTTCTTCCTCTTTACGCTCAGGATGCAGGCGGTATCTATCTTCAGTCGCTTCAGCACACCCAGGAAAATGAACGGGCCGTTCATCGGTGTTGTCGATGTATAAAAACAAACGCCGAACCCTTTTGTGTAAAACTCACGGGAGCAACCGCCTGCAATGCCTATCGTGAAAGCAGCATCTTCCAAAGCTTGCCTCGTGCGAACCAAAACACCCTCACAGACTTCGCTTGCAACCCTCAAGGCAACCCCCTTGATGACAGTGGATGTGCAACTCCGACGACACCCGCTACCCCCGTGACCAGCAACGGACCAACGGACTCCGCCCATCCGGCGCCTCCCGCGCCCGCATCTCCTCCCGCGCCCGGCGGTGCAGCAGACACCTCTTGCTCTCAAACGTTTGCAGATTTCACCGCGGCAGCTGCCTCTATCCGCCCCGTTGTGACCGAAGTCGCCTCAAGCACCCCTCCTTTTGAATCCATCACCCCAACACTCGGGGTACAGATTCCAGGCCTCACTTTTTCTCCTGCTCGCAAAGGGGGACAGTATACGTCCCATTTATCGCTCAATATATCGCCGCCATTGAGCGCTACGCCGTGGGACTTGCGGTTACCGCCGCCCTCATCATGATCGTCTACGGAGGGTTCCGCTATCTCCTTGGATCGTCTATGGGCGATGTCGCCGCTGGTAAAACGATCGTATTAGACGCGATCATCGGGCTTCTGCTCACCCTCGGTGCCTACACTATTTTGAATACGATCAATCCAAACACGCTCGAAATGCCAGAGATAAAACTTGGGTACATCAACCCCTCTCTCTACGGCGAAGGAGAAGGGATGGCAGAGCCTATTCGCGTTGGCGGTGGTCAAAGCTGCCGATGCTCTCGGATTCCACAAGGGATCAATGAATCCTCCGTTCTCAAGGTTCCCTGCTATCGTCAATATGATTCGGCCTGGGGAGCCCTTCCATACGGAGCCAACCTTTTGCCGGCTGGGGAAACGATGCAATGCGACCACTCCTACAGTCCGACGCTCACTGCGTGTGCTCGTGGTACCCAAGACCAAGACCACAGCTGCATGAAAACGCTCGGTGAAGGAGGCTGTGGCCCCGCTTCTCTCGCAGTTGTCATGGGGTACTACGGCGTCCAGGTAAATGGCCATCTCATCACCCCTGCAGACACCGCGGCATACGCTGTGCGTTCCTGTTTACGACCACAAAACGGAGGAACAACCAGCATGTGTTCTCCACGATTTTCTGAACAATATCCTGGGTTTACTTGTTCTGGTCAGGGAGGTGGCGCAAAGGCTACGACCGCCGCTCAAGAGATCCGTGCAGGACATCCGGTCATTTTTCACTGCGGTCATTGCAACGTCACAAAACAAAACGGCGAAATAGCCTCTGGAAGCGTCGGGGATGGTCACTACATGGTGCTCACAGGCGTCAATGAAACAGGAACCATCTTTTCCGTTCACGATGTAGGACATGAAGGGGGTACAGCAGCGATCGCCATTTCTGGGGAAGAGGTAAACAGCGGCCGTGTTGGGATTTACCTCATTCGACCAAGAACACAGGTTGCGGTTCCTGGTGCAGCAGGAAGATGCACGGGTACAGGCACAAGCACCGCTTCTCTTGGAAGCGTAAGAGGCAACGTCACCTTTAAAACATTCACCTATTGCCATGGGGGTGAGGCCAGATGTGCTCCGAGTGATGCCAGTCCGCCTCGTGGGTGGATTGCAAATCAAGCATGGGTGATGATCCCCCAACGTCTTGTCGGAACACATGGGGCAACTATTCGTTTGTATATTTTTCTTCATGGTCATAACACCGGCCATGATCCATCTCATATACGTGGCGTGCCGCATGACAATCACGTACAAATGATGCTTGCGGCCCTTCAACGAGCCGACCCGGCAAAAAACATCGTCATCGTTGGTTCTCATTGGATGGGTGGCCCAACAATGACCGGTCCTGAAAATGCGCGAGTCCCGACAGGAGACCCAATGTTTATGGGAAACTTTGATGCCCAAGAGTTCTACGATGCCGCCGTGCAAAAACTACGAGCAGAACTCCCAGGGGTTATCATTCGAGATGTTTCCGTGGGAGGGCATAGCGCTTCTGTCTGTGCGAGTCCTGGTCCACTCACAAAAGCGTTCAACGCCCATCTTCCGGGTGAATACGGCTTTGTGATGTACGATGGATGCATGGGGGATGTCGTCAGGCCGGCATCCATCTATCCTAGAGGAAAACCATTGTTGATTAACCCGGACGCAACCGGTATGGGCGGAGACCATGATCGAGTGAACATCACAAACCGTGGCTGGGGTTTGGTTCCTTTTCAACAAGGAGCGCTTACCTGTCCCGCGTATATCCCAGCAGGAGTCCAATGTTTCAAACATCCAACAGAAGCCTGGTGGTCATTTGTCACGCACTACGGACATGGACCGAGTGTTCCTCCTATGACAGATCTTGCCTTCAGGGCTCTCTACGGACCATAATGAAGTATGCCTAAACCTCTTTCCCCTCTCTTTCACTGCACAAAATGTGACGCACAAACCTCAAAATGGGCAGGACAGTGTGCGACCTGTGAATCGTGGGGAACGGTGACGGAGGAAGCCTCATCAACCGATGCATTACGCCCGAGAACGGCCACATCCTCTGCAAAAGCAGGGACCACGCACACCTTCGCCGAGCTTGTAGGCAAGACCCAAGACCACCACGTCCCAACAGGTCTCCCCTATTGGGACGCTCTGCTTTCTGGAGGGTGCGTCCCGGGGTCTGTTACCCTCTTGGGGGGCGAACCTGGTATCGGCAAATCAACGGTGCTTGCACAGCTCGGACTCGCGATCGCCGCGCAAGGCAAAACCGTTCTGTATGTGACCGGTGAGGAATCCCCTTCTCAAGTTGGTCTTCGACTTACACGGCTCGCCAAAACAATTCCTGGCACCATGAGTTTTTTGGATTCGACAAACGCAGAGATTATTGCGGCGACCATTCGCGCAGCAAAACCAGCCCTCACGATTGTGGATTCTGTCCAAACCATTCGCCTGCCAACCATCATCAGCGAAGCCGGCAACCCCACACAAATAAAAGCGTCATCCGCCCTTATTTCGGAAGCCGCAAAACAGTCGAAAGCATCAGTTATTCTGGTCGGCCAAGTCACGAAAGATGGCGAGCTTGCTGGACCGCGTTTGCTGGAGCACCTCGTAGATACCGTGCTCATGATGGAAGGAGATCGTTATCAATCGCTTCGTGTATTGCGTGTGGTCAAACATCGCTTTGGCACAACCGAAGAAACGGTTGTACTCGCCATGACGAGTGCTGGCTTGCAGGAAGTAAAAGATCCGAGCGCGCTCTTACTAAGCAACCGCCCAAAACAGGCAGCGGGCTCCGTACTTAGTTGTTTAATGGAAGGATCTCGTGCACTTCTGATCGAAATTCAAGCCCTCGTCAACCATGCAACATTTGCCGTCCCGTCAAGGCGTGCAACAGGCATAGACCCCAATAGACTCAACCTTATTCTTGCCGTGCTTGGGAAGCGTGCAGGGATAGGTTTTGGAGATCAGGATGTGTTTGTAAATGTCATTGGAGGGATTAACGCGAACGATCCCTCTACAGACCTTGCGATTGCCCTCGCGCTCGTCTCTGCAAAAAAAGATCGTCCGTTTCCAAGTGAGGCGATCGCCATCGGAGAGCTTGGCCTCACGGGCGAACTTCGTCCTGTTCAAGGCACCGCGCTGCGTATCAAAGAAGCACACCGCCTTGGACTTACAACCGTCTACCTCCCCCAAACAGAAAAATTGCCAAAACTTCTCACCCCTCTCCTCAAGCCTTCCACGAATATAAAAGACGCCATTCAAGCGGCGTTTGGATGAGCTTCCCTTGGGCATGAAGACGATCCACACTCTTTGCACGAGCCACTAATGCATCTTCGAAATACAGGAACGAATCCAAGAGATTGGGAGATTTCGGGGACGGCAAACCGTGGTCGGCCGTGCATTACCCTCATTAAGCCTGTTGCCATATATGCTCCAGCCCAAAACGTCACCTTTGGCCAAACCCTAGGTAAAATATTTTTGGCTTAGCTTAGGCTAAAACAAAAATATTTTACCGTCGGCTTTGTCTCAAATCTGCCATTTTGGATCAAGAAGCATATATGGTAACAGGCTTATTTCAAAAAATCTTACCGCTACGCGGTAGAAAAGCAAAACCGTGCATATCTATCCCATTTCATTGGAACAAACACGCACGGTCGAGCCCTTATACAGAAACGGATAAGGGTAAAAGAAAAAAGGACAAAAAAGGGAGAAGGCGCTAAGGGAACGGAGGACTAGTTCACTCCGAGGGCACCACGACCACGAAGGCGGACGCAGACCCGCAGTACTCGTGCGGGTTGTCGACGTCGTACGCGTCGAACCCGAGGCCCCCGCCGTCGAAGTCGAAGCACGGGGCGCGGCAGAAATCGCCGTCGGCATCGGGAGCGAACTCATCACCTGCGGCATCGATCCAGAGCCCATCGAAGTGCTGGAGACGGTTCTGGTGCGTGAGCAGAATGAACCCGATCTCGTACGCGCCCAGGCCGATCTCGTTTCCGCTCATCACGGCGAGCGCACGACGGACGGAACGGCCACGGTGGCGGATACCGAGTTGAGTCGAGACGACGAGAACGTCGTGGCCGGACTGCTCGACGGCGATCTTCTTCATCGCCTTGATCTTCTTGTCACCCTCGCGGAGGTAGCTCGGACCGAGCTGACCGTTGCGGGAGTTTTGGAAGCGCCCGTTGCGGGTCTCCTTCAGCTTCGCGAGAACGATCTCGACGGCTTCGCGGTAGGTCGGGGCCACTTTCTGCCACGGCAGGATGAGGAAGTTGCCCTCCGACCCCACCGGTGCATCCTTGGCCGCGAGCGCCATGTCGTAGGATTCGGCCTGCGGGAAGATGCTCTTGATCGCCGCGAACTGGTCTGTCGCCGCGTTCGCCTGCTTGTAGCCCGAGAGGTAGCCGTACTCCGACTCGACCTCCTCGTCGGCGAACTCGTCCATGAGGGCGAGGCCGCGCAGGAGGGTGAGGACGTGGGGCATGATGCCGACCACGCCGAGCTCGACGAAGCGCTGCATGGCGTCCTTGTCGAGCGCGAGCTCGTGGAGCGCCTTGTCGGTGGCGTCGGTGACGAGACGGATCGCGTGCTTGATCTGACCTTCGGTAGCGGGTACGGGCGTTGACTGGGTAGCCATCGTCGTATCCTCCTTCTCCTGGTTTGCCAGGACGCCGAACGAGCAACTGGGTTGGCGGAACATCCGTCTAGCAGTCTCGTTGTTGCAACATTAAGCCTGTTGCCATATACCCCTCGAACACAAACACCTTGAAACAAGCTCTTTCTTGCCTCAAACTGTTTGTCCTTGAAGGTGAAGATTCCAAAG
>Ga0209515_10005689_pt1 | contig 16013 bp, 12 predicted proteins | sample Subgroupgradi54m_FD_187454 | JGI IMG/M metagenome (GOLD analysis project Ga0209515, IMG submission 187454) | Subsurface groundwater microbial communities from S. Glens Falls, New York, USA - GMW60B uncontaminated upgradient, 5.4 m (SPAdes)... ...
CGTGTGCTCGCGCAGCGGAAACGCCACGTTCTCTTCGGCCGTCATCGAGTCAAACAACGCGGCGCCCTGGAAGAGCATGCCGAACTTCTTGCGCAGCTCCGCCAGATCGTGCGGCGACAGCTGATTGATGTCAGTGCCGTCGATCAGGACCGTGCCGTCGTTGGGTTTGACCAGGCCGATGATGTGCTTGAGCAGGACCGACTTGCCCGTGCCCGAGCGGCCGATGATGACCATAGACTCGCCGCTCTTGATCGCGAGGTGGACCCCGTCGAGCACGACATGCTCCTCGAAGGATTTCTTGAGGTCCTTCAGCTCAATCATTCGGAACCCCGAGGACCCGTGAATGCGTACATGCGTACATGCGTGAATGCGTGCTCTGGGGCAGTCTGTTGGTTGTTACCATCACGTATGCACGCATGCATCCATTCACGAACACGACCGATCCTGAGATTCTTCAGCCTCATTGGGAACCCCGAGGGTGGGTGAATGAGTGAATGTTCTCTAACGTCGCCCTGTTTGTTTTTACGCATTCACGCATGCACGCATGCACGAACACCGCTATCGCCACGCGAAGTAGAACAGCGCGGTCAGGAAACAGTCCGCGCCGATGATCAGCAGAAACGAGGAGACCACCGCGGAGGTCGTGGCCCGGCCGACGCCCTCCGCGCCGCCTTCCGTGCGGAAGCCTTCATAGCAGCTCACGATGCAGATGATGATGCCGAACACGAACGCTTTGACGAGCCCCGAGGCCAGGTCCTTGAACACCAGCGGCGTGTGCGTCATCTTCCAATACAGGGTCGGCAGAATCGACAGTTTGACGGTGCCGATGATGAAGCCACCGATGACGCCCAGCGTGTTGGCCCACAACGTCAAGAGCGGCAGCGCGATCACCGTGGCAATGAGCCGCGGCACGACCAGGTATTTGACCGGATCAATCGCCAATGTTTCCAGCGCATCGATCTGCTCGGTGACTTTCATCGTGCCCAGCTCTGCGGTGATGGCCGAGCCGACGCGGCCCGCGACAATCAGCGCGGTGATGACGGGGCCGATCTCGCGCACGACCGAGAGCGCGACCAGGCTGGCAATGTAGATCTCCGCCGCCAGCTTCTGCATCTGATACGCGCTTTGCAGCGCCAACACCATGCCAATAAAGAGTGAGGAGAGCGCGACGATCATCCACGACTGGCAGCCGATCTTCCAGAGTTCGTAGAGGATCAGCCGCGTCCGCATCGGCGGGCGGAAGACGCCTTGCGTGGCGCGGGCGAGCAGAATCGCGAGGCTGCCGGTCTGCTCGGCCAGCCCCACGAACCAGCCTCCGGCGATCGCCAGCGGCAGCGCGAACTTGGTGACTTTCATCTCACGTGCTTGTTCTTCTCAGTCGGTGCTATGAGTCGACAGCTCATGCCACGCCGTCCGTTCGGCCTCAGCCACATTTTCCTGCGCCACAGAGTCCGATGGCTCGGAAAATCTGGAACTTCGGCCTCACGAACGGCATGTCATTCGCCAACTCACTTCTTGTGAAAGAGACTCGCACGCACGTTCTCACTCGATAGGGAGATCTCTCCGAGCGCCAAAGAATACGGGGCGACTGGACGCGTTCGTCCAATCGCCCCGGCCGGGTTGCCTTGATGCTTTGCCGATCACGCTGCCTGAGGGTTCGGCTGTGCCGTGGCCGGCTCGCCTTCAAACTCCAGCCGTTCACCCTTGCGGTAGACCTTGATCGGATGGCCCGTCTTGAAGCGCCGGGCGATGACCTCTTCGGCCAGCGGGTCTTCAAGGAACCGCTGGATCACCCGCTTCAGCGGCCGCGCGCCGTAGACCGGATCAAAGCCCTTCTCGACGAGGAAGTCCTTCGCCGACTGGTCCAGGTCGATGATCACGTCCTGCTCGCGCAACCGTCCGACGACGTAGCTGATCTCCAGCTCCACGATGCCGACCAGATTTTCGCGCGTCAGCGGCCGGAACACGATCACCTCATCGATCCGGTTCAGGAACTCCGGCTTGAACACGCGTTTGACCTCATCGAAGAGCGTCTCCTTCATCTTATCGAAGGTGACTTCCTCGGTCGGCGGCTGGAACCCGAGGCTGCCCTGCTTCTTCAGCTGCTCCGCCCCGAGGTTCGAGGTCATGATCAGCGCCGTGTTGCGGAAGTCGACCTTGCGGCCGAAGCTGTCGGTCAGGCGACCGTCTTCCAGCACCTGCAGCAGCAGGTTGAACACGTCAGGGTGCGCTTTCTCGATTTCATCGAGCAGCACGACCGAGTACGGCCGCCGGCGGATGCGCTCGGTGAGCTGGCCGCCCTCTTCGTAGCCGACATAGCCAGGCGGCGCGCCGACGAGCCGCGACACGTTGAACTTCTCCATATACTCGGACATGTCCAGCTGGATCAACGCGTCCTCATCGCCGAACATGAACTCGGCCAAGGCCCGAGCCAGCAGCGATTTGCCCACGCCGGTGGGGCCGAGGAACACGAACGATCCGATCGGCCGGCGCGGATCTTTGATGCCGGCGCGCGAGCGGCGGATCGCCCGGGCGATCGACTCGATCGCCTGATCCTGACCGACGACGCGATGGTGGATCTCGGCCTCCATCCGGAGCAGCCGCTCGGTCTCCTTCTGCTCCAGCCGCGACACCGGCACGCCGGTCCACTTCGACACAACGACGGCGATGTCTTCAGAGGTGATGACCGGCATCGCGTCGCCCTTGGCCTTCTTCCACTCCTGCCTCACCCGCTCCAGGCGCTCTTTGGCCTCGCGCTCCTGATCGCGCAGGCTCGCGGCCAGCTCGAAGTCCTGGCCTTTGATCGCCGATTCTTTCTCTTTGCGGATCGATTCGATCTTCTCTTCCAGCTCTTTCACGTCCGGCGGGACGGTCAAGACCGACAGCCGGGCGCGCGAGCCGGCTTCATCGATCAGGTCGATCGCCTTGTCCGGCAGGAACCGTCCGGCGATGTAGCGGTCGGAAAACTTGGCCGCCGCCTCCAGCGCCTCATCGAGATACTTGACCCGGTGATGCGCCTCGTACTTATCGCGCAGCCCCTTCAGGATCTCGACGGTATCCGTGACGGACGGCGGCTCGACCACGATCGTTTGAAACCGCCGCTCCAACGCCGCGTCCTTCTCGATGTATTTGCGGTACTCATCCAGCGTCGTGGCGCCGATGCACTGGATCTCGCCGCGCGACAGCGCCGGCTTCAAGATGTTCGAGGCGTCGATCGCGCCCTCGGCCGAGCCCGCGCCGACGAGCGTGTGCAGCTCATCGATGAAGAGGATGATGTGCTCCGACCGGCGGATCTCATCCATCACTGCCTTGATGCGCTCTTCGAACTGGCCGCGGTACTTCGTGCCCGCGACCATCAGCGCCAAGTCGAGAATGATCACGCGCTTGTCGCGCAAGATCTCCGGCACGTCGCCCTTGATCACCATCTGCGCCAGGCCTTCGACGATCGCGGTCTTGCCGACGCCCGCCTCGCCGAGCAGCACCGGGTTGTTCTTGGTGCGCCGCGCGAGGATCTGGATCACGCGCTCGATCTCGTCCTTGCGGCCGATGACCGGGTCGAGCTTGCCGTCCTGCGCGAGCTTGGTCAGATCGCGGCCGAACGCGTCCAGCGCCGGCGTCTTGGTCTTGGAGCCGCCGCCCGACGGGGCCGGGCCCGAGGAGCCGAGCAGCGCGATCACTTCGTTGCGCACGCGATTCAGGTCCAGGCCCAGATTCATCAGCACCTGCGACGCCACGCCCTCGCCCTCGCGGATGAGGCCCAGCAGCAGGTGCTCGGTGCCGATGTAGTTGTGGCCGAGGCTGCGCGCTTCTTCCATCGCCAGCTCGATCACCTTCTTGGCCTTGGGCGTGAACGGAATGTCGCCGGAGACCATCGTACTCGGGCCGCTCTGGACGAGCTTCTCGACTTCAAGCCGGATCTTCTCAGGCGACAGCCCGAGTTTCTGCAGAACCGCGGCGGCGACGCCCTCGCCTTCGCGGATGAGCCCGAGCAAGATGTGCTCGGTCCCGATGTAATCGTGGTTGAACCGCTTGGCCTCTTCCTTCGCCAAGAGGATCACTTTTCGAGCCCGTTCGGTAAACTTGTTAAACATCAACGCGCTCCTTCTGTCGACTGAACGTTGCTCAAGGCTCCAGGCTGAAGGCTCAAACCCCTCGCACAAACCTGTTCACCCTTCAGCCTTGAGCCTAGAGCCTTCAGCTTATTCATGTGCGCCAAGCCGCCGACGGATCAGCGCTGCGCGCTTGGCATCCCGTTCTTCGGTCGAGAGCTTGCTGCCCTGAAGCTTCTGCAGATGGGCGGGTTGTGAGCCGATCAACAACTCGTTGACGCTGGCCCGGTCGACCTGCTTCATCAAGCCCAGGTCGACGCCCAACCGCAAGGCCGATAGCAAATCTAACGTTTCATTCGAGCTGATGGTTTGCGCATGGCTGAGGATGCCGTAGGCCCGCCAGATGCGGTCCTCCAGCTGCAGCCGATTGTTGGTCATCAGCGCCTCACGCGCGCTTTGTTCGTGCTCGACGACCTGCTTCAGAATGCGCTCGATGCTCTCGACCAGCTCTTCTTCCGTGCGTCCGAGCGCGACCTGATTGGAAATCTGGAAAAAGTTGCCCAATGCCTCGGTCCCTTCGCCATACAGGCCGCGGGCGGTCAGCCCGAGCTTCGAAATCGCGTGAAGGACCTTGTTGATCTGCTTGTTGATGACCAGCGCCGGCAGATGGCACATCACCGACGCGCGCATGCCCGTGCCCGTGTTGGTGAGGCAGCACGTCAGATAGCCCCAGTCCGTGGAATACGCGAAGGGCAGCACCTCGGACAGCTCGTCATCGATCGTGTCGATCATCCCCCAGGCATCGCGCAGATTCAACCCCGACTGCAGCGCTTGGATGCGCAGGTGGTCTTCTTCGTTGACCATGACGCTCAGCGCCTCGCCGTGGCCGATGACCACCGCGCGGTGGTCGGGGAAGCTGGCGTGATCGCGGCTAATCAGGTGGCGCTCGACAAGGAAGAGCCGGTCGACTTCGTCGAGGTCCGACATGTTCAGCACCAGCGACTGCTGGAACGACATCGCCTTCTTCGCGCCCTCGCGCACGATGCGCAGCACTTCGGCCTGCGACTCGTCGTTGGCGCGGGTGGCGAACGGCAGCTTCTCGAGGTTGCGGGCGAGCCGGATGCGGCTAGACATGACGATGTCCGACGCCGGCCCGACGCCGCGCAGCCACTCGCTAGTCTGTTTCAGGAGATGATCAAGCTCTTTGCTCATGGGAATCGGAGGGCTCGTCGTTCGTCGTTCGTCGTTGGTCGTTCGTCCCGGGCGCGCCCGGCCACGAACGACGACCAAGCCGGGGGCCCCGCGAAGCGGGGTGGCGCGGAAGTGCCGCACGATGATGATCGTGCGGCCGAATCCCGAACGACGAACGACGAAGCGTCATGTCTTCTTCTTGGGAGAGCGCTGTTCGCGCTCCAGCTCGCGGATCTGGTCCCGCAAACGCGCGGCCTGCTCGAACTCTTCCATCTCGATCGCCCGCTCCAAGCGCTGCTTCATTTCCGCCAGCTCAAGCTTCGCTTTCGGCGGCTTAACCAGGCGGGCGGGCGATTTGCCGAGGTGGTGCATTGAGCCATGGATGCGCTTGAGCAAGCTGGACAGACTGCGCTTGAAGGTCGGGTAACAGTCGGCGCAGCCCAGCCGGCCGACCTTGCGGAAATCGTCGTAGGTCATGCCGCAGGTGGGACACGCTTTGGCCGGCGCTTCCGATTCGGATTCCGACGCCTTGCCGAAGTCCGCCAGGCCCGCAAGCAGATCGGACAGACCGAAATGGCTTTCCACCTGCGCGCCCTTTTGGTTGGCGCAGGCCTCGCAGAGGTGCAACTCCGTCATCTGGCCGTTGACGATCTCCGTCAGATGCACGGTGGCTTGCTGTTGTTTGCAGGCGTCACAGACCATGTGGTTTTTTGTTGTGTAGTATCAGTCTACCAGGTTTCGGAATTCGTGGCAAAGCACCCGCCGATCACCGGGCGTCATCAGCACATGCCGACGGAGCTTCAGACGCGCGAGCATCGGAACGCCGAGCGCCCGTTCCGCCAAGACAGTGCCGCACGATGCCCGACGGATCGATCAGAAACGACCGGCGCCCCGTGCCCGTGCAACCAGGCTGCAACGGGGTCGCGGAAAGAATGAAGGTGGAGCACGTAACCTCTCCACACCCGTTCGGTCCTGGCGCGTAGCGATACAAATAGCCTTGCGCCTCAAGTCCCGATCCCTGAGCATCGCCATTCAACAAGGCTGGGTCCAAGACTGCGCGACCGCCGTAGAGGTCACGGTACCACGAGTCAGGATACGCACCGGACTTTCGCTTGAAGGTCTCGAGGGCAGCCCCCGCCTGCTGGAGCGATTCGACGGCAATGCGCTCGTTCGCCTCAACCCGGCCGCGCCAGATGTTGGGAATTGCGACAACAAGGACAGCGCCACTCATCGGCACCAGCGCCTTCCAGGGGGAGAAGCGATTCACCTCGGCGAGGGTCAGGCATACCATTAGCACCTGATAGACGCCGAGTAGCAGGGATAGGCCATCGATCAGGGTCCGAAGTCCCGCCCACACAAACAGGGGCCAGATCAGCCCGAAGCCCACCGCAGCCGGCAGCTCGCCCCCCCACGCAAGGGCCGCACGGACCTCCGCCGCCGTGGCCTGTCCACCCATCCATGTGCCGATCCAGCGGAACAACCAAGCCTTCACATAGAATCCCAACAATCCCCCGACAGCTCCGACGAGCATCATGACTAGCCATGCGCAAGGGCGCGCCATGGCCGTTGGTGGCCTTGATCGGCGCGTAGATGGTGCCTGCGGCCAGCGCCAGCGGAAGCACGAAGTAGCGCGGATCACGATCAACGATCTGACGAATCGTCTGCTTGGGGTGCAACCAAATCGTCAGGAAGGGATTCCTCTAGCTAGCGGCTGGGCGGCCGGCTTCGTCATCGTTTCCTCCGAAGCTGCCGCTTCAATGCCGGCAGCTCTTCCCAGATCACCGCCCAGACGATGTCCCAGTTCACGCCAAAGTAGTCATGAATGAGCTTGTCGCGCATTCCCGCAATCTTCGCCCACTCGATAGCCTCGTACCGCTGTTTCGCTTCAGGCGACAGCCGCTTCACCGCCTCGCCGAGGATTTCCAGGTTTCTGACAACGGCGTCTTGGGTCTGGATCGTCCTCAGAAACTGGGGATATGTCAGATGCCTGGCGTAGGCTTCAATGCGACGAATCGCTTCTCGGATATCGCCGAGCAACGCGGCGTCAGTCCGCTTCGACATACCGGACGCTGCGTCGAATGGCCCGCTCGACCGCCTTGATGCGGATGCTCCGAAGGCCCTCCGTCGTCAAGATGTCGACCTTCCGGCCGAAGAGGCGCTCGAGGTGCGCGGTCAGCTGGAGAAAGTCATCGAAGCTTGGCCGCTCGAATTCCACAAGCAGATCAATGTCGCTGGTCGGCTTCGGTGCGCCCCTCATATGGGAACCAAAGAGTCCGATCCGTTTGACGTGGTATCGTCCGAGCGTCGCATGCTGCGCCTTCAGGGCGCGGAGAATCGCCTGTCGGGTCAATGGTCGTCTCTTCATCCTATGCGGACGCCCTCGGTCTTGGTCAGCTGTGCGAAACCCTTTTGCAGGCGCTTGGTCACTGGACCCGGCTTGCCTTGGCCAATCACGCGGCCGTCGATTTTGACCACGGGCACGATCTCCGCGGCGGTGCCGGTCAGGAAACACTCGGAGGCGTTGAAGAGGTCGTGGCGCGTCAGCAGCTCCTCGCGCACGTCCAGGCGCAGCCGCTCGCCCAGCGCCATCACCGTGCCCCGCGTGATGCCGCGCAGCACGCCGATGTACGGCGGCGGCGTCAGCAACCGTCGCCCGCTCACGATGAAGAGGTTCTCGCCGGTGCATTCAGTCACATAGCCCGAGGAGGAGAGCATGATCGCCTCTTCAAAGCCGGCGGTCACCGCCTCAATCTTCGCGAGGATGTTGTTGAGGTAGTTGAGCGACTTGATCTGCGGGTTGAGCGCCTCGGGCACGTTGCGCTGCGTGGCGACCGTGATCAGCTCGAGGCCCTTCTCGTAGAGCGTCCGGGGATAGAGTTCAATCTTGTCGGCGATCACGAACACGGTCGGCCGCGCGCACTTGCGCGGGTCCAGCCCAAGATCGCCCTCGCCGCGCGTCACCACCAGGCGCACGTAGGCGTCGCGCAGCTTGTTGACGCGCAGGCTCTCGGTGACCACGTCGATCATCTCGTCCTTCGTCATGGGGATTCGGAGCATGATTGTGTGGGCGGACTCGAACAGGCGCTCGACATGCTCGCGCAGCTTGAAGACCAGGCCCTGATAGGACCGGATCCCCTCGAACACGCCATCGCCATAGAGCAGCCCGTGATCAAACACCGACACGGTGGCTTGCGAGCGCTCCACAAAGGTGCCGTTCAGATAGATTTTCATGCGCTCCTCATCAGTCCCGATCCGATCCCGCCTTCACCGATCGCCCCGCGCGTCCGCGCGCGCCGCGCCCGTGGCCCACGCCCTGCGCCGTCTCCGACACGAGCAGCCCGTCGGACAGCGCCAGCCAGCGGTCGGCCAGCTCCGCCAGCTCGGGCTCGTGCGTCACCAATACCAGGCTGACTCCCGCCTGCTTGCGAAGATTGATCAGCAGCTGCGAAACCTGCTCGCCTGTTTTCGAGTCGAGGTTCCCCGTCGGCTCGTCGCAGAACAGGACCCGCGGCTCGTTGACCAGCGCCCGCGCGATCGCGACGCGCTGCAGCTCGCCGCCCGACAGCTGCCCGGGCCGATGCGTCGCGCGGTCCTTCAGGCCGACTTTCGCCAGCAGCTCCGTCGCGCGCTGCCGCAGATGCTTGCGCGACCGCTTCGGATTGAGCAAGCCGGGAATCATGACGTTTTCCAGCGCCGTCAGCTCGGGCAGCAAATGATAGAACTGGAAGACGAACCCGAACGCCTGGTTGCGCACCTGCGCGCGCTCGCGGTCGCTCATCGACGACAGCGAGCGGCCCTCCCAGCGCACCTCGCCCTCGGTCGGCACGTCCAGCCCCGCCAGCAAGTGCAGCAGCGTCGACTTGCCCGCGCCGGAGGCGCCGGTGATCGCCACGAACTCGCCGCGCTCGATGCGCAAGCTCACGCCCTTGAGCACCGGCAGCGACACCGAGCCCTGGCGGTAGACCTTCTTCAAGTCGCGCGCCTCAAGCATTCGGTTTCCCAACGCTCGTCAGCTCAACGTCCGAAACGATCCGAGAGCTCGTCAGCTCGTCAGCCATAAGCTCGTCAGAATACTTACTGCTTACTGCCACCTCCGGATATCTCTTGTATAGCTGAAGACCTTGGTTACTCATAGCGCAGGGCCTCAACAGGCGGCAACTGCGCGGCCCGAAGCGCGGGGTAGATGCCAGCCAGCAGCGTCAGCAGCAGCGCGGCGCTGACGACCATCGTCACGTCCGTCGGGTTGATCTGCGTCGGGATGTGATCGAGGTAATAGATCGACGGCGGAAACAGCGAGATGCCAAAGGTCCGCTCCATCCAGTTCACGATGGCGTTCAAATTGGTCGACAGCGTCATGCCTCCGGTCAACCCCAGCAGCGTCCCGAACACGCCGACGATGCAGCCCTGCCAGAGAAACAGCACGGCGACCGAGCGGCGCGTGGCGCCGAGGCTGCGCAGCACGCCGATGTCCTTGGTCTTCTCCATCACGATCATGATCAGCATCGAGGCGATGTTTAAGCCCGCGACCACGATGATGAGCGTCACGATGATGAACATGACGATCTTCTCGACGCGCAGCGCGCCGAACAGCGCTGGGTTGAGCTCTTGCCACGTCTTGACGACATAGGCGCTGCCCAGCTCTGCGCTGAGGCGATGCTTGAGCTCCGTCGCTTTCGAGAGATCGTCCAGTCGGACCGCCAGCCCGTTGACCACGCCGGGCAGCCCGAATAACTGTTGCGCGGTCTTCAGGCTCACGCCGATGAGGCCGATGTCGTACTCGTACATCCCCGAGCGAAAGATGCCGCAAATCGTCATCGAGCGGAGCTTGCCGTCGGACGGGCTGATGACCTGCAGCGGATTGCCGATCGTCACGCCGATGGACCGCGCCAACTCCGAGCCGACGACGACTTCGTCCTCGGCCTTGGGCAGGCGTCCGCCGATGAGATAGTCCTGCAGCTTGCTGACGCGGACCTCGCGCTCGGGATCCAACCCGCGCACCGACACGCCGAAGGCTTGCTCGGGCCGGCGGATGATCGCCTGGCCCACCATGAACGGCGAGACGCCGACGACGTGCTCGATCGCGGAGATCTGGCGCAGCAGCGGATCGACGTCGCGGATGCCTTCCGGCGACTCGACGCTCAGGTGCGAGTTGGCCCCAACCAGCTTCTCCTGCAAGTCCTGATCGAACCCGCTCATCACCGCCAGCACCACCAGCAGCGCCATCACGCCCAGCGCGACGCCACCGATCGACAGCACCGCGATGACCGACACAAACCGCTCGCGCCGTTTTGAGAGCAAGTACCTCAGACCTAACCAGAACTCGTAGCGCATCCTTAGCTCGTCAGCTCTTCAGCTCGTTGGCTCGTCAGGACGCAGCAACCCACTTACTGCTTACTGCCCCCCTCAGATCTCCTCTGTACAGCTGTAGAGCTCTCCTCAGGTTTTAGCAATGGAAAGAGGATCACGTCCTTGATCGAGGGTTGGTCAAACAGCAGCATGGCCAGACGGTCCACGCCGACGCCCAGGCCCGTCGCCGGCGGCATCCCGTATTCCAGTGCCTCAATAAAATCTTCATCAATCCGACGCTCAAGGCTCGAGGCTCTAGGCTCAAGGGGTTTGCCTTCGTCCTTCAGCCTTGAGCCTTGAGCATCCTTGAGCTGTTCCGTAAATCGACGGCGCTGCTCGATCGGATCGTTCAGCTCCGAGTAGGCGTTGGCCACCTCAAAACCGCCGAGGTACAGCTCAAAGCGCTCGACGATCTGCGGATTGTCCGGCCGGCTTTGCGCCAGCGGCGAGGTCGCGGCCCAATAGTCGGTGACGAAGACCGGCGCCTCTTTGGCCTCGGGCTCGACGAGCTCTTCGATCACGCGCAGCAGCTGCGAGCGGCTCTGCCCTTTCATGTCGATCGCGCGGAAGCCTGGCCGCGGATGGCGCAGCTTTTCTTGCATCGCCTCCAGCCCGTCCTGCGGCTCCAGCCCGTAGCCTGTCGACAACCTCTCCGCAAACGACACGACTTCCCACTCCTTCGACAGATCGATGGTGCGGCCTTGATACTCCCAGCGCAATGTCCCGATGGTCTGTTTCGCGGCCTCGGTGATCAGCTCCTTCACCAGCCGCATCATGTAAGTGTAGTTCTCGTAGGCGCAGTAGGCCTCGAGCATCGTGAACTCGGGATTGTGCCGCGTCGAGAGGCCTTCGTTGCGGAAGGAGCGGTTGAGCTCGTACACCTTTTCGAAACCGCCGACGAGTAGCCGCTTCAAGTACAGCTCCGGCGCCAGCCGCAGATAGAGATCGACATCCAATGCCTGGTGATGGGTCACGAACGGCTCGCCCGCAGCCCCCCCAGGCAAGGCGTGCATCATCGGCGTTTCAACTTCGAGATAGCTGTGGCGAGCGAGTGTGGAGCGCAGGCTTTCGACGAGCTTCGAGCGCTGCTCGAACACGCGCCGCACCGGCTCGTTGACGAGCAGATCCAGATAGCGTTGGCGATAGCGCGTCTCGACGTCGCGCAAGCCGTGCCACTTCTCGGGCAGCGGTCGCAGGGCCTTGGCCAACACCGTGTACTTGATGATCTTGATGGTGGTCTCGCCGGTGCGCGTTTTGAAGAGCGCGCCCTCGACGCCGAGGCAGTCGCCTAAGTCGACGTGCGCCAAACGAGCGTAGTCGTCGCCGAGCTGTTCTTGGCGGAAGCAGAGCTGGATCTTGCCGCTGGCATCGTGCAAGTCCGCGAAGGTCATCGCGCCGTGCGCGCGCCTGGCGATGAGCCGGCCGGCAGTCGTGACGGCGAGGCCTTCTTCGAAGCGATCGACGAGCGCCTTGATCGGCTCGGCCTTCGGAAACCGTCCGCCGTAGGGACGAAGGCCCTGCGCTTGCAGGGCTTCAAGGTTCCGGCGCCGGGCTGCGAGCAAATCGTTTAGGGCATCCATGATGCGTGCCGCCGTGGGGACGTCTTACGCTGAAGGCGTGGTGCAGGATCTGCCACGGGGTGGCGGGCTTGCAACGACCTTGGATCGCGTGTGCACTCGGTGATTATAGGAAAGCATCCCCAGGGTGTCAACGCGTCGAGAAACTCAGGATGAGGTGAGAGGTGAGAGGTGTCAGGTGAGAGGGATGAGAAATTTTCGCCTCGCACCTCTCACCTTTCCCTGATGCGTAAGGAAGCCGCACGCAATGAGGATCAGGAGGCTGAGGAGGACGAACCAATCGCCCCAACGCGCGTAGAGGCTGCCGGAGGCGCGGATCGGCAGCTCGCACCGGACCACGCCCTGCACGAAGAGGTCCCGTCCCTGCGCGTCGTGCACGCGATCGACCCAGCGGCCGGCGTCGTCGATGCAGCCCGACCAGCCGGTATTAGCCGCGCGGACCATCGGCACGCGCAGCTCCACCGCCCGAAAGGTCGACGCTTGCGCGTGCTGATACGCAGCAGCCGTCGGCCCGAACCACGCGTCGTTGGTGATCGTCACCAGCCACTTCGCTCCGGCGAGCACGTGCCGTCGAGCCATCTCGGGAAACACATCCTCAAAACAAATCAAGACGCCGAAAGACGGCTGAAGGCTGGAGGCTGAAGGCTCAAGGGTCGAAGCCGAAGATATGCGGCTTGCACCGTCCTGACTTTCAGCCCATTGAGCGTTGCGCCTTGAGCCTTGATCGTCTCTGGGGCGCCGGTCAGGTCGAGCCCCTTCAGCCTTCAGCCTTGAGCCTTCAGCCACCGGTATCACAAAAAGCGTATGATTGCGGCCTGCGACGAACGCGCCGATCGGCGGCAGCACATCGCGCATCCAGGGGAACATCGATTCCAACGGAATGAATTCGCCGAAGGGCACCAGGTGCAGCTTGTCGTAGCGCGTCTGGATGCCGTAGCCCGGCACCATCAGCGCCGCGCTGTTGGTCATTTCAAAGACGCCGGAGCCGAAGCCGCCCATCGGCGCTCCGACGAGCAGCGGCGTCTGCACCTCCTCGGCCAGCTGCCGCACCTGCGTGGTCAACGGCTCATCCAGCCCCAGATATCCAGGCACCGACGTCTCTGGCCAGATGATGATTTGCGGATGCGTCGCCGCCGCCTGCCGCGTCAGCCGCTGATACGTGTGGACGATCTGCGGCGCGTGCACCTCGTCCCACTTTTCCTCTTGCGGGATGCTGCCCTGGACGACGGCCGCGGCGATCGATTGACTTGATGCCGGCCGCGCCAATCGCGCCAGTCCGTAGGCCCACGCCACAGCGACGAGCGCCAGGACGCCGATCGCCATGTTCCGCGCCCTGCCTCGAGTCCGGACCAGCCGTGCGAGCGCAACGTTCACCGCCACCAGCAGCCACGAGACGCCCCACGCGCCGGTCACATCGGCGAGTTGGATGATCGGCAGGATCGGCGTTTGCGAGTACGCCAGCAGGTTCCATCCGAATCCCGTGAGCAGATGGCTGCGCACCCACTCGATGATGATCCACGCAGAAGGAATCGCGAACAACGAAGAAACCGCGGAAAATGCGGGGTGCGGGGTGCGGGGTGCGGAATGTGATTTGACTCCGCATTCCGCATTCCGCATTCCGCATGCTCGATCGAGCAGCAACCGGCGGACGGACCAGCCGAAGACGGCGAAGAACAACCCGAGGTACAGCGAGAGGATGATCAGCCCGAGGACGGTCACGTGGACGAGCCAATAGATGGAGCCGAGGAAGAACACGACGCCGATCGCGTACGACCACCAGAAAGCGCGGCGGCCGTCAACGCCGTCAAGCAGCAGCAGCCACGGCACGAGCGCGACCCACGCGCACCACGGCTGGTTCCCGTTCGGAAACGACAGAATCAGCAAGACAGCCGCGAAGAAGGCGAGGACCGGCCGGCGAGGTGTGAGGTGTGAGGTGTGAGGTGTGAGGAACGGCGGAAGAACGGAGCGCTTAGGACGCGGCTTCTTGCCGGCAGTTGAGTTGACGCCTCTCACCCCTCACCTCGCACCTATTTCCCGTGGCATTTCTTGTACTTGACGCCGCTGCCGCAGGGACAGGGATCGTTGCGGCCGACTTTCTGCGACACGTGCTGAGACGCGGCGGAAGGCTGCGACGGCGCGAGCGCGTCGGCGGGCGCCGGCGCGGCCATGCGACGGACTGGCGGCGGAGACGTCGGTCGCATCGCCGCGGGCGGCTCGGCGCCCGCGTCTTCCGCGCCATCCATCGGCGGCCTCATCGAGACCGGGCTGGCGGCATCGGGGTGCACCTCGCGATGCGGTGTTCTGGCAAACACGCTGACCGGCTGCGCCTGCGACGCCGGCTGCACGCGCAGCAACAGCGCCAGCGAATCCGCCTTGATCGCCGAAATCATCGCGCGGAACATCGCGTACGCCTCGTGCTGATACTCGACCAGCGGATCGCGCTGGCCGTACGCGCGCAGCCCGATCCCTTCCCGCAGCGCGTCCATCATGTAGAGATGGTCTTTCCACTTCGCGTCCATCACGGCCAGCATGATGTTGCGCTCCAGCTGCCGCATGATGTCCGCGCCCAGCGCCTGCTCCTTCGCCTGATACGCTTGGCTGAGGTGCTGCGTCACCTGCTCGATCCATGCCTCTTGATTCGTCGACGACGACAACTCCTTGGGCAGCTCGACAGCGAAGTGGCGGCTGAGGATCATGCGCAAGCCTTCGAGATCCCACGCCTCGGGCCGCTCTTCTTTGGGCGTCGCCCCCAAGACCAGCTCCTCCGCGACCTCTTCAACGATGTCCTGAATCAGCCGCTGGATCTGCAGGCCTTCGAGGATCCGCCGCCGCTGCTCGTAGATCACCTCGCGCTGGCGGTTCATCACGTTGTCGTACTCAAGCAGATGCTTGCGCGACTCAAAGTTCTGCGCCTCAACGCGCCGCTGCGCCGTCTCGATCGAGCGAGACAACAGCCCATGCTCGATCGGCAGGCCTTCTTCCCATTTGAACCACTTCATATCCATCAGCTTCGCGACGCGGTCGGAGCCGAAGATGCGCATCAGGTCGTCTTCGAGCGACAGATAGAACCGCGACGAGCCGGGATCGCCCTGGCGTCCCGACCGGCCGCGCAGCTGATTGTCGATGCGGCGCGCTTCGTGGCGCTCGGTGCCGAGCACGTGCAGGCCGCCGACGTCGACGACGCGCTGGTGCTCCTCATCGGTTTGGCGACGGAACTTCGCGAGGAGCTCGCGGGTCTGCTCTTCGGTCGGCGTCTGCTCGTTGGCTTGCAGCTCACGCAGCGCATCCTCGAGGAGAAACTGCGGATTGCCGCCAAGCAAGATGTCGGTGCCTCGGCCGGCCATGTTGGTGGCGATCGTGACCCCGCCGAAGCGTCCAGCCTGCGCCACGATGCGCGCCTCGTGCTCGTGGTACTTCGCGTTCAACACGCTGTGCGGAATGCCGGCGCGGACGGCGTCGATCGCCTGCGTCATCTTCAGCAGACTCTCGACGCGATAGACCAGGATCGACTTCGGCGCCTCGCGCTGCAGGTGCTCAAGCAGCGTGCTTGCCTGCTCCTCGCGGATCATCGCCGGCCGGCTGATCAGCTGCGCGATCTGCTGCTTCAGCGCGTCAGGGATCGATTCGGACTTCAGCTCCTCGGCGGCCCATTGCGCGACCAGCGCGATGCGCTTGAGAAACGGCCCTGGCTCCTTCAGCCACCGCGAGAGCCGCTCGGACTTTTCAATCGAGATCGTGCCGACGAGCACCGGCTGGCCCCTGCGGTGCAGCTCGATGATCTCCTGCACCACCGCCAGGAACTTTTCCGGCTCGGTTTTGAAGACGACGTCGGGATTGTTGACGCGGACCA
>Ga0209515_10005691_pt1 | contig 16012 bp, 14 predicted proteins | sample Subgroupgradi54m_FD_187454 | JGI IMG/M metagenome (GOLD analysis project Ga0209515, IMG submission 187454) | Subsurface groundwater microbial communities from S. Glens Falls, New York, USA - GMW60B uncontaminated upgradient, 5.4 m (SPAdes)... ...
ACCATTTCTCTTTTTTCTGCTTGCGTTGTATCACCAGTTCTCACTCCAACCCGAATTCCTAATTTTTTTCCTGCAATTTCTTCAATTTCTTTAAGTGGACGCAGAAGATTTACTTCAATGTCATAATTAAGTGCTTTTAGAGGAGAAATATAAATTGCATACACCTTATTTTGCAAGGCATTGTTTTCACTTGCAGATACAAGTTCATTAAGAACAGATAAAAATCCAGTAAGAGTTTTTGTAGCTCCCGTTGGAGCACTCACGAGAATATTTTCTCTATTATGAATATGCATAACTGCAAATAATTGAGGAATTGAAAACTCTTTGAATCTTGAAAAAAACCACTGCCTTACAAGAGGATGCAAAATAGTTATAAGGTCTTCAGGCGTTTGTTTTTCTTTGATAAAATATATTTTAGACATAAACTTTTTCATAAGCAAAGACTTTAAAAGAGTTGTGGCTAAAAAAATGATTAAAAAAGCGAAATATTTATATATTAATCTCTTATTAACATCAAATTAATACAGAATATACATAACTCAAATGGTACAAGCAATAATTGATATTGAAGATAATACAAACAGAGTTTTGAATATTGTTAAGGCTAAATTTGGTCTAAAAGATAAAAGTCAAGCAATTAACATTATGGCAAAACAATATGAAGAATCAATTTTAGAACCAGAATTAAAACCTGAATATGTAGAAAAAGCTCATAAAATAATGAAACAAAAAACTATTTTAGTTAAAGATTTTGCTAAAAGATATAATGTAACCTAAAATGTACTCTCTAAAAATTAAAGAAGAGCTCGATAAAACTTTCTCAAAGCTTGCTAAAAAAGATACAACAAAACTTCAAATTATCAACAAAAAAATTAAAGAAATTCTTAAAAATCCACAAAGATCCAAAAATTTGAAAGCACCTCTTAATAATTGGAAAAGAGTGCACATTGACAGTCATTTTGTTCTTACTTTTTCAGTTGATGAAACTACAAAAATAATAACATTAGAAGACTATGATCATCACGATAACATATACAAATAGGTAAAAATAGAAGAAACTATTTTAATTTTTTTAGAAATGGTATGCTTTATTATGGAACAATTTTAGATACATAATATGCAGAAAAAGTCATAAATTTCACAAAAAGAATTTATCAAAAATTAAAAGAAATAGTAAAATAAAATCTATTTTCATCCGCCAACAATTTTTACAACATCAACCATTCTACAACTGTAGCCCCATTCGTTGTCATACCATGCAGAAACCATGATAAATCCGTTTTCAAGAATCATTGTCAGCGTTGCATCAAAAATGGATGAATGTGAATCATCGACAATATCTTGTGAAACAATTTGTTCATTGTTATATCTCAAAATTCCTTTAAGATGATATTCTGAAACGCTTTTGAAAAGCGCATTAATCTCTTCAACACTTGCAACTTTTTTTAATTGACAAATAAACTGTACAATCGACCCATCTGGAACAGGAACGCGTAACGCAATACCATCAAGTTTTCCTTTGAGATGAGGAATTGTTTCAGAAACTGTTCGTGCAGCACCAGTAGATGTTGGAATAATTGAAACTGCTGCACTTCTTCCTCGCCTGTAATCTTTATGCGGCGCATCAACAAGTCTTTGATCTGCAGTGTATGCATGCGCTGTCACCATAAAACCTTTTTCAACCCCATAATTATCGTCGAGAACTTTTACAAGTGGCGCAAGACAGTTTGTGGTACAAGAAGCATTTGAAACAATATGATGTTTTATTTTATCATACATATGTTCATTAACACCTTTTACAATAGTGAGATCAGGATTTTTTGCAGGAGCAGAAATTAATACTTTTCTTGCGCCAGCTTTCAAGTGTTTTAGAGCTCCCTCTCTTTCTGTAAAAAAACCAGAACATTCACACACAACATCAATTCCTAATTCTTTCCAAGGTAATTTTTCAGGATCCTTCTCTGCAAGAACTTTAATTCTTTTTCCATTGACAACAAGTTCATTTCCTTGTGCTTCAATTTGTACATTCATTCGTTTATGTACAGAATCATATTTAAGCATATATGCAAGAGTCTGTGCATCTGTTAAATCATTAATTGCAACCCATTCAATTGCAGGATCAAGAATTCCTGCTTGCAAAATCTGCCTTCCAATGCGACCAAAGCCATTAATTGCAACACGGATCATGATAACAAATTAAGGAAGTTTGTATAAAAGATTTATGGAGTACTTGAAAATGATGAAGATAAAAAGAAAAATAACAATAATAATAGGATAGATAATCCAACGAATAATTTTTTTATTCTTTACTCCTTCTTTTTCCTTCAACTTTACCACTTTGTAGTAATTTTTATGGTACATATTTAAATAGAAGAAGAAAAATTCAGGCACATATAACACTCATAGACCACACATAAATCAGCTTTAAATCACACATAGATTAAAATCAAAAATCAAAATAAAAATACAAATAATCTACAACAAAATAATCTGAATAAAAAAATGAATGAATACACACTAACAAAACAAGTATCAAAACATGGTAATCAAGCAGTAATAATACTGCCAAAAATTCTTGAAAAGGAACTTCCACCAAAAACACTGGTAGAGATACGAATAAAAGTATTAAAACAAAATGATGGATAAAAAAACAGTAAAAAATAATAAAAATCTAAAAAAAATATGACATCAACAAAAAAATGACAAATACTTACGAAGAAACAGGAATTGTACAAGCAGACATTGCAGAGTTTGGTACAACCACTCTCAAACCTGATTCAACTGAATCGACTGAAATGAGAGATATAAAAGGATCAGATCAAAAAGATAAAAGTTCAATGCCTAAATTAGAACAAGCAATAATAGACCAATTTAAAATAACTTATCAAATAGCAAATAAAAGTAACGGATCAGATTTTTTTGTTAATCCGAATCTTGTTCCTTCAACAATATTTTCCCAATTACCTGAAATAGTGCAAATTGGACCTAGTTTTTCGGAAGATAGTAAAAAAAATAAAATGTCATATCAGCAAATTCCTATAATATCTTTTTATGCAATTGAAATTTTAAAGAAAAAATTTGGCGAATTTTTTTTTAAAACAGACACCTTTGCATTAACAAAGTTATCAGAGAATTCTCCAAATATTCCAATAGATTTTTCTGCACTTGAAAAAGTGTTATTTAAAATCGGAACTATTGAAGAAATACATACATTAAGAAATCTTTCAAACCAAACTGAGGGGTATGTTATTTTACCAAATCCTTTTCTTAATTTATTATACCTAAGTGAACCAAACGAACGTAAGTTACTTTATCCTATCATCTGTGAAGCAGAGAGGAAGAAAGCATGGGGTAACAAACCCAGTAAATCAAATACATGCACTAAAAATACACTAAGAGATCTCTTGCACGTAATTACTTATGATCATATTATTTCCTATGCCGAACGCATTAATGATCCACTCACAGAAAAGTATTCAAATCTACTTATAAAAATAAAAACCGAAAAAGAAGAATAAGAAAAATAAAAAAAAGTCACCAAAAAATTAAAATAAAAAAGTAATGATTAAAAAAACAGTAAAAAATAATAAAAATCTAAAAAAAATAGGACATCAACAAAAAAATGACAAATACTGACGAAGAAACAGGAATTGTGCAAGCAGACATTGCAGAGTTTGAAGACAATACTCAGACTCCTGACCGAATTGAACAAATAACTGCAGATGGAAAACTCACAACAAACACACAAGTTTCTTTTTCACAAGACCCGCTCAGAAAAGTACAAGATGCAATTGTGCAAAATATTACTATCACTGGTCGCTCTGAACTTGCAAAAGAAGCAGAGAAATTAGGAGGACTTCTTCCAAAACTCCTTTCATTGTCCTTTCACTATGAGAATGATAAGGCTTTACTCACTTATTCTTTTCCTCAAAATATCTCTGTTAATGATGCATTGTATGCTATAAACGCACAATATGGCGAACTTACTGACTATTTACTTGAAACAGATTTATTTGTGAATATGGGATTAAAAAAAGGATCTTCTGATCTAATACCAATACAATATTTTCAACATATTCCTGAATTACAATTTTTCTTTTCAAACATAACAAATGGTATTTTTAATCTAACTCTTAATCCTTACCTATATGTTCTTATAAAACCTAGTGAAGTACGTTCTTTTCTTGCAGGAGTAATTGATTTGGCAGAACCTGAATTATATAATAACAAAAACTTTTCAGAAACTACAAAAACAATGTTAAATATTTCTCAGTTATATCAAAAAATTTCATTACGACATATTGCACAGTATGGAAAAAATAAGGGCATAACCCAAATTGAGAAATATCTCTATCACATTAAAGACCTTGCAAATGGAACGTATTAAACTAAACGAAAGAAAAAGAATAGATCAAAAAAATAAAAAAAACATCTATAAAAAAATTGAAAATCAGAAAAAATAAAAAAAGTTATCAAAAAAATAAAAATATTAAAAAAAGTTACATAAAAATTAAAATAAAAAAGTAATGATTAAAAAAACAGTAAAAATAACAAAAATCTAAAAAAATATGACCTCTGACGAAGAAACAGGAATTGTACAAGCAGACATTGCAGAGTTTGAAGAAACCTCATTAGTTGCTGATACAGTGGATTCACCTCTCCAAGACACATCAAAACATATGGGTGAAAATACAAATGATGAACTTAATAAAAATTTACAACACATAACTGACGCAGTCATTTATCAACAAGTAGGATCTATTGGAGATAATGTAATCAATAAAAAAGAAATAGTTCAAGGACTTGCTCTTCTTGAAAACTTCATTCCTCGAAATTTTGATTTGAAACTGAAAAGAGGTAATGATTCAAGAGAAAGAATAGAATACATTCACCCAAAAGATATATCTCTTCAAGATGCAAAAATACTTCTCAAAAATAGATTTAGTGATACGCATGAATTTCTTCTTGAAACTGATTTTGGAAAAGCATATGACCTTAACTTCAGCGATAATCAAATAAGACTTGATTTTAATAAAATAAAAAGTATTCCTGAAATAGGAATCATTTTTTCATATATGAATGGAACTTCTATAGGAACAACAAATCCTTATCTGTATCTTTTTACTAGACCTTTTGAAGAACGAGCGTTTCTTGCAGGAGTAATAAATAAAAAAGGCAAACTAAAATCAGATATGAATCTAAAAAATGATACTCTTGATTCTGTACGAAATTTTTACAATTCTATTTCTCTTACAGATGTTGTTTCCTATGCAAAAGAAATAAGAAAGAAAAATATCGCAGAATACATTGTTGCAATAAGAACATTGACCAATTTAAATTTATAACACTCAAAAATAAAAAATATAAAACAAAAAAATGACAAATACTGACGAACAAACAGGAATTGTACAAGCAGACATTGCAGAGTTTGAAAATGATACTCTTGCTGCAGATGAGATAGAATCCTCAACTAACCCAGTAATCCCACAGAATCATTCAAGTAAACTTCCTGAACTTGAAAAAGCAATACGCATGCAGTTTACAAAAACATATAATTCTTATATGCAAATGCCAGGTTCGCAGATGAATACGAATTGTCCTCCGAATCCTTCTGAAATTTCTCCAACAGTCTTTAATGATTTAGTCTATTCCTTAAAGATAAGATGTATTGATACAACAAATTCTAACCGCGTTTTTTATGAATCTACCGAAATGAAAAAAATACACGTAATACCTATTCTTCGTGAGTTATACGGAGATTTTTTTTTTACAACAGATATTGCTCAAAAAGCAGAACTAAATGAAAATGATCCAAATGAAATTGCAAATTTTAATAAAATTTATAAGGTGATTATGTTAAGAGATAAAATTCCTGCACTAGAAAATCTTTTCAAATTATCTACATTACAACATTCCTATATCCTTCCACTTAACCCTTATATAAATCTTCTTAGAATGATAAAAGGAACTAATGGTTTCGAAATAGGATTAACAGGAGAAGAAAAAGAATTTCTTCATGGTGTTTTTGTTGAAGCAGAAAAGGATGGAAAATTTTCTGATATGCAAAACACAGATATAATCGCAACTCTTGATGCATTGAAAGGATTTCTGTATAATATACAATTAAAACATTTTATTGGATATGCAGAAAAAGTACAAGAAAAAAAAATTGAAAGATATTGGAATCTTTTACTGGAATTAAAAAAACTATGACATCCGACGAAGAAACAGGAATTGTACAAGCAGACATTGCAGAGTTTGAGAATGATACTCTCGCTGCAGACAGCATAGAAACATCTGCAAGTTCTTTAACAAATGCAAAAGGAAAAAATTTCGCATCACTTCCCATTGAACTGCTTGCAAAAATTAAAAATGCATTATATCAAACTGCCCAAAAAAACGCATTTCCTTATGCATCACTCATCAATAATCTTCCTAATTATGCTATGCTTCTTATTCACGCAAAAATTTACGATCCAGAACAATCAAATATAAACTATCGGATGAAATTAAAAATTTCAGAAAATACAACAGGAAGTGTTCTTCTTGAAATAATTGAATCTACTTCTAAAAATGAGATTAGACAAACAGATCTCTTTGAAATTCTCAATACTCCAGATATTCTTCCTGTAAAAACAATTAAAGAAATTTTTCCAGAAATAGATTATCTTTCTCTTTATTTGAGTAAAAATAATTTTGAACTCTATGACACTCCCTACATTTTTCTCTTGCAAGCAGATCCTGATTACCGAACATTTTTCGCAGGAGTTATGGTGCAGGCTCGAATTGATAATAGTTTTGCATTCGATCCACAAAGAAAAGGAAATGAATACACTTTTCAGGCAGTAAGAAATGTTCTTACAAGTGAGCGTATTCTTGCATATGCAAACAAAATTGGCGAAAAAAAAGTATTACCTTATTTACAAGCAGTATCAGAAGTCGGAGTTGTTAATTCAAAATAAAGGTAAGATGCGAGAATTAAAAAAATTCCAAAATAAAGAAATTGCCTAAAAATTCGCAGGTCCACACCGTTCGCTTCGCTTAACTTCGCAGAGGGGAGCATGCGGGGTATTAAACCCAAATTGAAATAAAAAAATAAACCCGTAGTAAAAAAATTAAAAAAAAAAAGAAATAAAAAAATGGCAAAACAATATGAAGAAACTGGAATTGTGCAAGCAGACATTGCAGAGTTTGATACAAACACCGCTAAACCTGATACGATTGATGATATATTAAAAGAAAAAGATGAAAAAGAAGTAATAAGTATTGCACCATTAAAACCATTAAGTAAAATAAGAGATGCGTTCATAGGTCTTCTTGAAAAAAACTCAGAACAAGTTGGAAAATTTTATATGGACACCTGCGCTTATCTTCCCGTTATTGTAAACGCATCTTTTTCAAAAATAAATAATCCAGGTACAAGTTTTCGTATGTTATTACAATATACTGAAGACACAAACAGAGATTTTCTAAAAAAATATCTTGTGCAAGAATTTGGTGATTCTATTACGGATACAGACTATCTTGACATATTTGAAAAATATAAGAATAATGCAAATAAAGAACTGTATCTTGCTCTTTTTCCTGAACTACAAACATTTCCAATCATGAATAGAGAAATAATAATGACAGAAAATCCCTATCTTTTTGTCTTGCGAGCGCATGTACAAAGAAGAGCATTTTATGCAGGAGTATTAGAACAAGCAGAAAAAGAAAAACTACTTGAAATAAGACCGCTTGAAAATGCTTCTATTAATACAGTTACAAACGCTGCAAAATTATTAACAACAAAAAGAATTTTACAATACGCAAAAAAAGTTGGTGAAAAAAATGTACTACAATACCTCGAGGAGATACCGAAAATTACGGCAAAAATACAATGACACAAACACTACCGACATTAAATAGAATAACAGATGCACTACAAAAACAAGGAAACAGTAACCAACGTGATTTAGAAAAAAGAATGCATGCATGCGCAATGCTTGCACTGGTGAGCGCAGCACACTCTGTTGCAAATGAATATATTGTTCCAACACCATTGTACAGACTTGAATACAACCCTGACGATAATACACTTCAATTTGAAGAACTAAACGGCAGAGCAAAGGTTCCACGAAAAAATGCAATTGATGTAACAATGCTTGATATGATTATTGCAAGTATGTTCCGCGATAAACTTTCTTTAAAATTTGAAGGAATAACAGGAATTGGAAAAACACATACTGCTGAAATGTTATTAAAAACAGTTCTTCATCCATCAAACTATTGTATTATACGATTAAGTTCTGCAATGACAAATGTACAGCAGCCTTACGTTGAAGGTCTTGTTGAAAATGGAGTACTTAAATTAAAATTAAAAAAAGATGCACTTGATAAAATTGCCGCGCTCTTTATCGATGAAGAAAATAGAGGAGATACAAATCAAGTCTTACAATTAAAAGATGGAAAAATTTCTTTATCAAGTGGAGAAACAGGATACTTAGGACTTCCTATTCCAAGACTTATGCAGAATAAGACAAATACACCATCTACAAATACCACTAATTCAGGAACTCTCTCATGGCAATTAGATTATTCAGAAAAAAGGCCTCTTCTTGTTGCATCTGCTCAAAATCCGTCGGGCGCAATTGATTCAAAGTATACTGGAACTCGTGGAACAGATGCTGCTGTAAAAAACAGAGATGTTGAAATAAAAGTTCCAAATGCCGTCGGTGCACTTGGTGCAACACTTCTTCGCGTACGAACAAATAATTCTCAGCATGAAGCATTTCTAGAACGGTTTACTTATGCACTCAACAAATACGCAGGAATAAGCGGTCACGAAAATGAATTAGGAAATACTGTTTTAGAAGATGAAATTAAAAAAGATTCATCTGCTTGGTTTGCATTTGGAACAGACCCTAAGCGCACATATAGACAAGAGATTAGATCAGCAACAGAATTACTTGATGTTCTCTGTTTACTCTTTTCGCAAAATCTCGATACGGAATTTAAACATGATTCACAAACAATTCAAAGTTGGCATGAAGAACTTTTGCAATATAAAATAGACTTTAGATATTCTTCCACTCTTGACCTCAGTACAAAAGAAATGGAAAAAATTCGAAAGATTGTTGGTGGATTTAGTGAACAAGAGGTTACAAGAGATATTATCAAAGCAAAAAAATTAGCTGATGCATTTAGTCTTTTACGAAATGTAAAAACCGCACTTGCACAACCAAAACCTGTTGAAAGTTTACTTAATTCACCATCTTACATCACTGTTCAAGATGTGGCATGTGGCTATGCAATTATGGTTCGCGATAAACAAGTAAATAAAGAAGACGATCCAGTCATTGTCATAAATAAAGCACTTACTGATTATGTTCAAATTGCAGAAACATTTGCAAAAGAATTAACCTATAAAAATGCCGACGACGCGACAGTTTCTTCAACATTTAAAATTAATGACCCAAGGTATTCTATCTACGGTCTTGCACTTGCTAATGCAATTCGTTCAAGCTGCGAACAAAGCGGAACAGGAATTGTCGGAGCGATAACTAATGCAATTACTACTTCTTTTGGTGCAAAAAAAGATTCTCCAACGGAAAAATTTATTCAATCGCTTGGAAAAAGTGTTGCAATTTTAAAACGCGTTGAGGGTGCAAGTGAATCAAAAAAACCAATCGCTGCACGATGTATTAGCGATCTTACAACCCTTGCAGGATTTGTACATCAATATAATTCTCACGTTGAAAAAATATTTGAGAAAGATAAAAATCCAAATCAAAGACTTGAGGGATTTCAAAATCTCTACAGAAATATGAAACAAACAAGTTCGATTCATCCAATCTATCTACAAAGACTCTCTCGTGTTATTGGCGTATAAACTATGCACAAAATATATGATTTATTAGACAATGCAGAAAAAGTATGGAGAAAAACAGCTCGAACACTTTTTCCACTTTTTGAAGATACTCCTGTTGTAAAAGGAAAACCAGATCCGAAAAATGAGAGACATTGGTCTTTTTCTACCGACGGAAATACAACCCACATGGATATTTTTCTCCCTGATAAAGTGCAATCCTATTTTGAAAATGTAGTTTGCGACTTATATGAAAATGCATATAAAAAAGATACATCAAGTGTACAAAATGGAAAAAATACCCAAAGCACACAAACCACACAAAAAAATGCAAGTAAAAAAGAACAAGCAGAAAGACTTATGCATGACACTCTTACTTATTTATATTTTCATGAAATGCTTCACCCTGCAGAAACACCTGACAGTAAAACAGATGAAGAAAAATTTGATAAAGCACTCTATGATGGAATAAAAGTTGCAGAATCAAATATTCTTGATGCAGATCTTCTTCGCAAAGTTGCAAATGTACGAAATGCAGGTTGGGATATTGTTATTGACAATTCTTTTTTTCATGGAACAAATTTTAATAATTCTATCGAAAGAAAAATAGAAAAAGTTCTGTTAGAAACACCTAATAAACCCCTTCAAGACATATGCAATCTTCCCGATGGTGTTGTTCCAATTTTTGATATTGTTGAATTTGAAAATGCAAAAGAAACTGCAAAAAAAGAAAAGAAAACAAAAACTTTTGATTCATTATTTTATCCAATAACAAGACTCATGTATGGACTTTTATTTACAAAAGATGCACAACTTCGAAAAAAAATTGTCCCACAATTTAAAGATGCAATACTTCCTCAAATAAAAGAAAATGAACTTGAACAAGTAGTAACGTCTGCATTAAAAGGATTTGTGAGTGAACTTGATCAAAGTCAACTGCGCCTTTCTCGATTAGAAAAAAATGAAAAAGAAAAATTTGAACAAGCAGTAGATATACTTTACAAAAAATATGACAATCCTAAAATCGATGAAGCTCATAAACGGGTCATTGATACTGCGAAAAAAGTTCTCTCTGACAAACGAACAAGATACGATGCAATAAGAGGATTTATTAAACCACTTGCAAAATATATCTCCTTGCAAAAACAAGAAAATCGTCCAGGAACACATGGAGATGGAAAAGGAAGTGGTAATGGCAGCAGTAGTGGACAATCAGGAAATTCAAACGGATCAGGAAATCAGAGTAGTTCAGAAAATCAAGAAGGAAATAATGAAGGCAATAAACCTCAAAATAATGAAGGAAATAATTCTCAAAATATAACTGAAGCACTTTTAAATATCGCAGGTCAGCTTCCAGGACAAGAAGGAAATACTTTTCTTTCAAACATTGCAAATAATCCAGGAGGAAAACTGGGCGGTGCAAGTACGGGAAATTCCCAATTACAAATTCTTGCAACAGATGAATATTACAAACGAAATGCAAAAGAAATAAATATCAAAAGTCCGAGAAAAGAAGCAGTAAAACTTGATCTTGGAAAGAAAAGAGTTTGGGAAAAAATAGAAACGCATTACTTACAACCGGAAAATCTTTTTAATATTCCCATTGATAAAATTTTAAGATTTCAAGGAGAAACAGGAATAACACAACTCTTTCAACTTTCTGAATTTGAATGGCAATATGATATTTACGAAGAAAAAGAAACAGAAGAATTCGATTATACTTTTCAAAATGTTGGACTTGAATTGCCTGAAAATATTGTTTTTCACGTTGATAGTTCAGGAAGTATGGGAACAGCAAATTATGTTGGAACAAAATGTCATTATGACAAACTTATGCATATTATTTACGGCATTTTAAAACCTGTAAAAACAGCAAGTATTGAAATGAAAAAAGACGTACAAATTATTACTGCAAACTTTAGCAATGGAACAGTTGTTTCAACACACGCCGCAGAAGTAAAAGCATTTTACAACGAAACCATTAATGAAACAAAAAAAGTTCTTCTTGGTTTTCAAGGAGGAGGAACTGATTATACAATCAATGCTTTTTCAAAAATAGAAAAAATGTTAAAACCGGGAAAAACAGTACATGTCTTTGTAACCGACGGAGACCTCTATTCAAGTTGTCAAGATTTAGTCTACAATACAATCGAAAAACTTACAAAAAATTCCAACACTTCATTTCTCTATTTTAATTTAACAGGTTCATCCTCCTTTGGAAATAGACTTGAACAACTCGCAAAGCAAAGAAGAAATGTACAATATAAACCACTTGCAACTCTTGAAGCAATTCAATCAAGTACTCTTGAAGTTGTTATGCAGTATGATGATTGAGTAGATCTTGGTTGATATTTAAAATAAAAATAATAAAAATAATAAAAATAATAAAAAAATTCAAACAGATTAAAAAATTAAGATAAAAAAAATACAAAATGACAGATACTCCTGAAAAAATAAATCTCGCACATCCTTCTGCAGTCAGAACTGTATCAGTACTTCCAACAAATCATACTCCGACATTTGTCTCAATTAATTCTTTTGAAGTTCTTTTTTTGGATAAAAAAAGAGAGGAAATTGGAAAAAAGATATTTACTTTTGATTTTAAAAAAGAACAAGATGTTATCGATCTTGCAGCATATTATATTGAGAATGCAGATACAACAAATATGAGCATTTATCTTGCAGTAAATGAGTCAATTAGACCTGCGAAAGCTGCACGAAATAGATTAAATGAAAATAAAAATAGTAACGGTCTCCACTGGGATTTACCTGCTGGATATGTAAGACTTGTAAGGGGACATGCGAGTATTGAAGATACTGTTTTAGATATTTTAGAAAATAAAATACATTTAACGACAGACGGACCTATCGAATTTCTCGGAGGTTCGTATTTTCCTTCTGTTGGTGGTTCAACAGAACTTGTTCTTCCTCGGGGAATACAGGTAAAAAAACCAGATAATTTAAAAACAGTTGTATACGGAAAAGGATTCGAACGATCAAGACGTATCGAAATGATGGAACTACAAGAAATTGTTGATAAATATTTTACAAGAGAAATCGAAGATACAAGACTTCTTGAAGTAGCATTTCGTCTTGCAAGATATAAAGGAAAAAAATTAGATGTTCCGATAAAGTTACAAACAGATGGAATAGAAACATACATTGATGAGAAAACATATCCTGACATTGATCCGAAAGTTGATACAAATATAAATCAAAAAACAGATCAAAATCTTCTAAGTGAAAGAATCATTGAAGGAAAAGAACTTCAAACACTAATGCATAATCTTCATAATGATTCAGATATTTCTGCAATCGTCATTAATGAAACCAAAAACCCAAGAAACAATAGTTTTCTGCAAGTAAAAACTTATGAAGTTGAAAATAGAAATTCTTTAGGAGAAATTATTGACACATATAAGGCAGATATTATTTTTCGAAAAGGCATTGACTCCGTCGATATTGGAACATATTTTTGGAACAATAAAAAATTATATATAGGTGTGAAAGTAGGAGTAAGACCTGCGATTGCTGTTCGAAATAGCAAAAGACATCCCCTTCACATTGATGCGAATTTTTTTAATATCGAAGGAGTCTCTGGTTCCTGTGAGGGTGAAAAAACAATTGAAGAGTTTATAGAACTTGCAAAAAATGAAGTAGAAGAAGAATTAGGAGTTTTATTGAAAGGAAAACCAATCTATGTTGGTTCAGATTTTCCGTCGGTTGGTCATAACGCTGAAAAAGCACATCGCATTCTTGCAGAGATAGATCCTACAAAAAAAAGTAATCGCAAACAAACAATAGATGAAACAGTAAAAGTATTTTATATTGAATTAGATGAACTTCTTAAGTTAGCAGATCAAGGAACTGTGCGAGATATGAGACTTTCGCTAAATGCACATTTACTCAAAACTATTTTTAATTATGGTTCATTTGAAAGAATTCATGATTCCAAAAATAAAACAGCATATTTAGAACTTATCAATCAAGGTTCATACATTCAAAAATGGATTGCAAGAAATGCACTTAGCGTTGACGTTGATTTACATGAATCTACGTATTACAGAAGACTCAAAGGATACTGTGAAAATGAACTTGGACTTGTTGGCGTTAATTTTTCACATGATTCTGAAAAAGGTTTTTTTGATCCATTAATTCCTCTTTTTGCAATTCCACATCCGAAAGATGCAAATAAACTTCCTTTCTATCTTCTCCATGATATGAGACATTACACACTCGGAGATTTTGTTCCGTATAAAATAACAGAAGAAGGAACACTTACAAGTATTGATCTTCAAACATATCAAAGAGCAAAATGTGGAAATGAATGTGAAGCAGTATATTTTTCTGATGTAATTATGCCAGAACTTTTTGGAATTGATCGTGCAGAAAAAATCTTTGGAGGAAATTCTGTTGCTGGAGCGATGCTATCACTTGGCATACATACAGAAGAAGCAAGAGAGGCAATTGTAAAAATAGAAAGAGAAGGAATAATTCCAAAAAAAATAATCAATCATCAAAACTTTGAAAAATATCGCGATGTTTTTATAGGAAGACTGCTTCGGTTTCACGTATTAGATAGAGAAAAAACAAAAAAAGATTATGAGGAATGGATAAAACATCCTGAAGTTGGAAAAGTTGCACTTCAATTCTGCAATGCATATAACAATCTTCAAGAATATGAATCAACTTTTTCAAAAACACTTGATCACCTTCTCCATTATAGTGAGGGAACAAATCCTCTAAAAGCAGAGATCGCAAGAACAATAAATGTCGACATTAGAATTACCGCACTCAATCTCGCATATGTCAAAGAATATCTATTAGAAAATGAAAGAAAAGAAGATAGTTTACACAATCAAAAGAATCAAGAGACGCAGATTACTCTTCGAATAAAAAAAATAAATGAGATAGATGAACATATTAATCTCCTTAAAGAAGCATATCTAAATCTTTTAGAAATTAAAAAAAACATACAAGACATTGATTCAAGTACTGAAAATATTTCTGCATATGAAAAAATAATTACTCTTAAAAAAGAAAAAATTGCAGATACTAAAAATCTTCTTAATGAGATCAGAGAAGGAAATTCACTCTCGAAGTCACAAAAAGAATACATTCAGGGAAAAGAAGTATACTTTTTTGTAAATCATGAAGTAAACAGTGAATTTGTGAAAAAAGAGATCGAAAGATTAGAAAGAGAGAGTAAAGAAGAATAAACTAAACTCTTATATCAAAATTAAAGATTACTGTTTTTACTTTTGTCTTATACCTTTCTCACTTCAACTTTTCCTTCAATCCAAAATACTGCTTCTTTCATATCAATAAAAATATTTGGGTGATGAGTATTCACAGTACCTCTCGTCGGTCTTTCAGGGATTCCATCCCAGTTAAATACGACTGCAAGAAATGCAGAAATATTTTTTAAATTTGCAAGAAGAGTATTTACTGCTGCACGCAAAGATTGATAAGAAGAAATTATTTCAAAACAATGCATATTCTCTCTTGTTTCTGTAAAATCCATATGCGTTTGTCCATAACTTGTTAATTTTGCAAGATCATTTGGTAATTTTTCAAAAATAAAATAAGCAGTTCCATATTGTCCTCGATTAATATTAGAAAGTGAAAGACCTAATTTTGTATTGCAGAGTCTGCGAAAGGGATCAAAATCAATATGTCCCGCATGATTTGTATCTCTCTCTTGATTTACTTGAAACGACTCAATAAACCTTGTATTTGGAACAGCAAAACGCAATACTTCTTTGTAGATTGGAACTACATCTTGACCCACAGGAGCTGAACCTGCGTGTATAATAAGTGCTCTGTGTCTTTGTCTGATTCTTTCAAAAATGTCGTCGAGTTGTTCATCAGACAAGTGTTTGAGCGCTGCAATTCTTGCAATATTTTCAATAAAAGAAGTAAAATCGTCTGAAGTCATAGTTTTTTAGTTTTATTTTTCTTGTTTTTTCAATCTATTATTTTTATTTTATATCGCATATTTCATATTATATTTTATATTATATTTCATATTATATTTTATATTATATTTTATATTATATTTTATATTATATTTTATATCATATTTTATATTATATTTTATATCATATTTTTTGATCAGTTCATTTATTCACCTATTTATTTTTTTATCTTACTTTATCTCTCTTA
>Ga0209515_10005695_pt1 | contig 16003 bp, 13 predicted proteins | sample Subgroupgradi54m_FD_187454 | JGI IMG/M metagenome (GOLD analysis project Ga0209515, IMG submission 187454) | Subsurface groundwater microbial communities from S. Glens Falls, New York, USA - GMW60B uncontaminated upgradient, 5.4 m (SPAdes)... ...
ACGTCGCTGTCCGGCGTCGGACGGCCGTAGGCATACGATCCAAACAGGATCACCTGAACCGGCTTGTAGTCTCTTCGGATGCGTTCGACCACCCGCCGAATCACCCGCGCCTTCCGCAGAGCGTGTCGTTGAGCCATGTCACGCCGCTACCGGCACAGTCTTCGCCATGGGAAACTCAAGGAAGAAGATCGTGCCCTTGCCCACCGTGCTTTCAACGGAAATGCGCCCTTTGTTGCGCTCCACGATCTGCCTGACGATAAACAGACCAAGACCCGTGCCCTTGCCAGGCTCCTTGGTCGTAAAGAACGGATCGTAGATCTTGCCCAGTTTATCCGGGGCAATCCCGCTGCCGGTGTCCTCGATTTCAACCCGCACAAGATCACCGCCGCTCGTATACGCGCGCACCGTAATCGTCCCCGGCGGCTTGATGGCTTGGCCTGCGTTGCGGATAAGGTTAAAGAGCACTTCCTGCAGCTGCCGCCGGTCAGCCACGATCGGCGGCAGGTTCGGGTCCATCTCCTTCACCACCTCAATCTTGTCAAGCTGCAGGTCATGACCCACCAGCGTCAGCACCTCGTCAATTTCCTGCGCCACCGACACCTGCTGCGCCATGGCGTCCTTGATGGGCTTCGCGAAGTTCGAGAGTTTCTGGGTGATGGCGGTGGCCCGGTCAATCTGCTTGAGGGCCACCTGCATGATCGTCGTCGTGCGATCCAGCAAATCCTGCGCCGACTTACCGATCAGAATGCCGTCCTGCTGATCTAAGAGGAACGCCTCGCACTGGGCTTTCACGATCCCCAGCGGATTGCAGATTTCATGGTTGATGCCGGCCGAGAGGGTGCCGATCACCGCCAGCTTTTCGCTCTGCGCCGCCTCCGCCTGGGTTTTCTTCAATTCGTCCACCAGTTGGGCATTGCTCACCGCAATGCCCAGCGTCTTCGCCACGGGTAGGAGCACATCGAGGTCGTCTCTCGTGAACTCTTCATCCGATTTTTTCTTTCCCAGACAGAGCACACCGATCAACTCATCATGCATCTCCATCGGCAGGCACAGCCGGGCGTTTAACTGCTTGATCCGGTCGGTGACCTCGCTCGGAAACCGCACCTTCCCCAGTTCCCCGTCCCGTCCGATCGGCTCGTGCGTCTCGCGCAGAAAGGTAATGAACGGCTCATGCTCCTCAAAGACCACCTTCTGCCCATTGGTCCCCTTCGAAGCCACCAACTCGTACTGGCGCGTATCCTTGTTCACCAACAGCAGGCTGCACCCGTCCAGCTTGACGGTCTCGGTCAGCGTCTCCACCGTCATCTTCACTAACTGATCGAGGTTCAACTGCACCATCACTTCGTCGATAAACTTCTTTAACAACTGCCTATAGTCATACTTCTTTTGAAAGAGGTACTTCTCCGTCACGTTCGTCAGCCACGCATTGAGCGGCCCGTACAAACCAGCAATGATCGCCGCCGCCAATACATTCGAAAGCCATTTCGGGATTGCGATGAAGTGCGCCAGCAGATCTTGCGACACAAACGCCACGAGCGACACCACCCCGACCACGGCCGCCACCAACCCCGCAAACTGCAGCGTCCGCTTAACAATGACTTCAATATCCAAGAGTCTGTGCCGGACAATTGCATAAGTGGTCAGAATTGAATAGAGAGGAAGCAAGATCAAGATAGGCGTGATTTTAATATTGTAAATCACAGCAATAAGCGTCCCACAACTGACCCACCCCATCATGACGGCTATTAGCATGTAGATGATCTGCGTTCTGCGAAGGGGTTCCGTAACTGGATTCCGATACGCCTGAAAGAAAAGATAAAGTCCACGCGCAAAATAATAAACGTAGGTCACGATAAACAAAGGATAGAGCGCTCCTGGTTCTGGGTAGTAGGGAAAGAACATCTTTGGAACGACCGCTTTGACCACCCAGGGAGTTAGACAACTGACTGATGCAATGGCAATAAAAACATAGTGCCCCCACTTGATGCGTATTCTGTTCTCCAAATGCAAGAAGAGGATGACGAAATAGAAGAATATGGGCGACGCAAAATTTCCAATAAAATGTGACAGTCGACTGAAAGTAAGAGCTACCCATTGAGGAAACGAAGCAAACATCGTTAGAAGGAATCCGAGGCTCCACAGAGCTACAGAAGCGTTAAATAACATAAAGACCTGGTAGAGTCTCGAGGTGGGGTCTTTCTTATATACGAAATAACCTAGGAAAAGGAAGGTAACAGTTGAAAAGATGGTCACAAGTCTAAAAACCTCGATTCCCATGCCTGGCATCGCTAATATCCTACCGTGTTTGATAAGATTAAGTTCACTTCTCTCCCACTGCTACATTTGCCTGATCACCAAACGTTCGAACAACTTTTACCCTTCTTGCGCCTGCCTGGACCAATAACTCTTGAAGTTCTGGGCCAGTAAAAAAACGATAGTGCCCCTCTCCTTCTTTCTTTCGTATCTGTCCCGTACTACTTAGGAGCGCTTTGGCCTCCTGTCTCTCTTTATCTGTAATCGTACTATCCGCATAATTACGATAGATGAGCGAAAGATCACAGTATGGCTTTAGCGAGCTAACCGAAAGCTTCCCCCCTTCTTTGAGCGACCTCATTAAACCTCTCAGAACTAACTGAGCGTCTGATACATACGATATTACTAGATTGCAATTGATCTTATCAAAGGTGCTTGAAAGAAAAGGAAGGCCTTCGTCCAAATCACCAAGGATGTATCCAAACTCTGGCTGGACCGCGGCCCATGAACCAGCGTAAAGTTCTGCTACGCACCGTTCATGCCTATGCGCCGCATCCAAAAGCCCAGGGTAAGAAAAGTCTAGTCCGAAGTACTGGAACAAGGGTTTGCTTCCCCAATCCCCACGGCTGCATCGTTCAGCGTTGAGTCTTGATCTCTCCGTCAGCCAAGCACCAAACAGCCCATTACCACATCCAGCATCTAATATTTTCTCCCCAAAAACCACATTGCCCAGTAGGTCACCGACAAAATCAAGGAATTCCTTGAAGTCCGCTGATCGGTACGCAATCGAATACCTCGAGAGGTAATCTCCCCAAAATACTCTCTCGCCGTTTCTTGTGACAGTAGTCAGTTTCTTTAATTCTACCAACTCAATCTTGTTCTGGAAAACGATCTCACGAATATCCGGTTCCTTGACAGAAGAAGCGTTAACCTTCTTGTGACCAAGGTGTCTTAAGCAGGCGAGCACAATTTTGCAAATTACATCTTTTGCTCGACGAGGATTCTCCTGTATTTGGTGTAATGAACCGGGAATTACACATAACTCTGTTTTTCCGGATAACGATGCTTCATAAACCTTTCTTACATCCTTAAGATCCACCCAAACATCCCTTTCAGCAGCTATAAATGTTACGGGGATTCCCAATCGCTGAACATCTTCACAAGTTCCCTGCAGGTCATGCAACCCGTTCTCGACAATGCTCTTAATGATAGTCCCCTTCACCTCGTGCCCAAACAGGTCGAGTGAATCCCATCGTCTTCCTAGGCCATACTCTCGGATGATATCCTCTCGATAGACAGATAGCAGACTCTTCTGAAGATCCACCACACCAACTAGACTCACAAGCGCCTTGATTCGTGAATCCTTCGTTGCAACCCTTAGCGCAATTCTTCCAGAGAGACTAGATGCTACTACCCCACATGAACTGTACCCGAGATTTTCTTGTACATAATCTAGGGTTGAGGAAAGGTCTTCAACCATATGAATGGGATCTGTCTCAAATATTTCTCCCTGACTCTCTCCTAAATGATATGAGTTATCGTACCGAATTACATCCAAACCATTACTGGAAAGGTAATAGGCGAGCGATATGTAGTCCTTCTTGGTTTCGGCATATCCAGGCGAGATAACAACAAGTAAATCGCTATTCTTATTTAATTGATGATCATAATAACCAATGATGGTTTTGCCACTACGGTTTAGGAAAGTAATTTTTTCGCTTACTACCCTCTTCGCATGTGCTCTTATCTTGCTATAACTGTACTTTTTGGAATGGGAACTTATGTTAGGTGACATCTTTTTGAGTTTGTCTACTCTCGAGTCTCAGTGAAACCATTTCCTTTATATTCATGACGAAAGGGAGTGGAAGTGGTGGTGGGGGGACGTATAAACCAAACTTATAACTCATCTGTTATCATGTTATTAAGTATTTTTATCCTCACAATAATGAACCTATCCGAAGGGATAGACCTCCATCAGCTATCACTGTTTGACCTCGTATCCAATCGGACTCCTTTCTGCAAAGAAAGGCTACTACGCGAGCAACGTCCTCAGGTGTACCTACGCGTCCCGCAGGTGTCAGCTTCACTCCTTCTCGCCTTCTGGCTTCATATGACGGCATAGTTTTTACACCATCAGTCTCGACAGGACCAGCTGATACTGCGTTCACGCGAATCCCTAAGGGCGCTAGCTCGACCGCAAAGTAACGAACTGATGCTTCAATGCAAGCTTTTGCGATTCCAATACCGCCGTATCTATGAAAATAGTGCTGACTCCCTAAGCTCGACATTGCCACCACAACCCCACCATTACTCATAAGCTTGCTTGCCTGCTGAACAGTTAATATAAACGCTCTTGCATTAGTGTCTAAAATTCTGCTGATTTGTAGAGAAGTAAGCTCGGTCAATGGCTTGAAAATGGTAAGTGCCGCGCAATGAACCAGAATATCCAATCGACCATAGGTCTTATTGATTTCAACAAATATTTCTGATATTTCTGATTCACTCCTGACGTTCATCCTTGATAAAAGTACCCGCTTACCGCACCTCTTCACCTGGCGAGCCGTTTCATTAGCAGCCGCGTCATTCCTAAGGTAGCCGATAGCGATATCTGCGCCCGCGGATGCTAATGTAATCGCTATAGCGCGCCCGATACCTCGAGAACCACCAATTACAAGTGCTACCCTGCCCTTTAGGTGCTGTCCATCTCGCATACCCTGGCTACGAGTTGTCATACTCAGCCATTTTTGAGATGGTTCGTTTCCGGCTCAGGCGTAGTATTTGATTTGCAGTTGACCTCCCCGCATAAACAACCATCGGAACACCTCCTTGACCAGCAGGAGGACCTGACCAGTGACTTGCCAAATATAACCCTTTGACTGGCGTCACTCCCGGAAAACGATTGTCTCCGACTTGGTCGACTGTAGAGGCCCATCCGTACATGGCCCCTTGGTAATTCGACGTATACTTCCAAAGAGTTGGAGGTGTTGCGATCAACCTCAATTCAATGTTATTGGAAAGTCCGGGGATGAACTTTTCCGCTCTCTTGATCACCTGCTGAGCAATGGAATCCTTTTCTCGCTCCCAAAACTTCCGGTCCATAAACGGTGCCCCGCTGATGAACTGAATGGAATCCTTTCCTGGAGGAGCAAGCTCAGGGTCGTGAAAGGACGGGAAGCTCGCAAATAGGAATCCACGATCGAAGTCCGGCCGCCCCTCCAACCAACTTGAGTAGCATGCGTCGATGTCGTAAGCGGGGTAATACCACACACAGCACTTGTGACCGACAACCTCCTTAATACTCTTTTTAGTCCCAACGTAGACCATGAAAGCTGAGATAGATGGCGTTGAGGTTTGAAGCTGTTGTCGGAGACGGCCGTTAAATTCGAAACCGGTCAGTAATCTCTGGAAGGTCTGGAAGGGGTCTGCAGTGGAGACAACATACCGGCCTCGGATGAAATGTCCCCCTTTTGAAATGACACCTTCAACTTTACCTTCCTTGGCAACGATAGAGACAACCGGCGTTAGAAACGAAATCGTTCCCCCATATGCTCTGAGTTGTTCTACGAGTGCATCGCAAAAAGCCTGCATGCCACCCTTCGGATAATAACCTCCATCAAAGATGAACTCCCGAAAGAGGAATACGCCAGAAAGAGCGGAAGCCTTCGAGGCAGGGAGTCCAATGTTACCTAACAAGATTCCGATCACTGCTTTTAGCTTCTCATCCTGAAGATAACTGCTCATTAGATCCCCAAAAGTCTTAGACTTCAGTTGGACGTAGAGGGTCATAGCATCAGTCTCAGCCATGAATTTGAAGAATGCCTCGATTTGGCGAGTCTGTTTTGGAAAGTGTCGCTGGAACTCCGCCGTTAGCGGTTTAACCCCTGCCCGAATTTCAACGGTATAATCGGGTGTGATGACCACATCCGAGGGATCCGAGCGATGGATCTCGAGGTTTCTCAACACACTGTGATCTTGAAATAACCGACCGAGCTGTCCATTCTCCCTACAACTACTTAAGTAGTGGGCCGCAGCATCAAAGTAGAATCCATTCCGAGAAAAAGAACTGCAATAGCCGCCAGCCACATAGTGCTTCTCTAGCACAAGCACACTTACTCCGGCTTTTGCTAGATAATTTGCGCATGTCAAACCGGCTATCCCGGCACCTATCAGAATGACGTCGTATGAAGACTTCAGGTTGGACTCTGGCCGGTTCACAATGGCCATTATCCACAATCCACTTTGCCGAAAGCGACACAGGCGTTATTGCCACCAAAAGCAAAAGAATTGTTCAGTGCTATTCTCACCTGCTGACTGCGACTCACATTTGGAACACAATTAATAAGACATTCTGGGTCTGGAGTTTCGAAATTAATGGTCGGAGGAATCTTATCACCATGAACAGATAAGACACATGCGATCGCCTCAAGAGCACTTGCAGCACCCATAGTGTGGCCTAACATAGACTTAATGGAACTGACTGGGATATGGTCGGCTTGGGGTCCAAATACTGATCGGATGGCGGCACATTCCGTGCGGTCGTTTGCAGGGGTGCCTGTTCCATGGGCGCTGATATAATCTACATCCCCCGTCTGAATCTGACTGTTGAGTAAGGCTTTTTTTATTACGCGACTAATTCCTTCAATCTTAGGAATTGTCATATGATTAGCGTCGCAGCTAAGACCATAGCCTAGCACTTCAGAATAAATGGGGGCGTGACGAGTCTCAGCGTGGTCCTTTGCTTCTAGAATTAAGATCCCGGAACCCTCACCAAGCATCATTCCCTTGCGATTTTTGTCAAAGGGTTGACAACGATCTGGGGCCACTGCTAGTAAACGATTAAAACCCATGAAAGCAATGCGTGAAAAAGCATCAACCCCCCCCACGATCATCAGATCAACTTTTCCTAATTGGAGCATATCAAGGGCATAGGAGATGGCGTAATTGCCTGCCGCGCAGGCCGTCGCGATTACCATATTAGGCCCCTGACAACCAATTTCGAGCCCCACATGAGCGGCGATCATATTGCTCGGGTACTGGGGAATAAGCCTGGGATGTATCTGCTGCTCACCCCGCCTAACCCAAGATGAATCCATCGCTTCAATTGCCTGCGCTTCAGCCATTGTAGTGCCTATGGCTATTCCGACCCGTTGTGGACGCACAATTTGAAGGTTAATTTCCGAATCGTTAAGAGCCATTTTCGCTGCAGCGATTGCAAATTGCGAGGCGCGGTTATATCTTCTGATGCGTGATTCGGACATAAACTCTGCTGGTCTGAAACCTCGTACCTCTCCACCGCGATGAGTCGGGAAAAGCGATGTATCAAAGGTTGTAACTTCGCTTATTCCTGAGCGACCCGCAAGAAGCGCATCCCAGAAGGAATGCCATCCAATTCCAATGGAGGAAACCACCCCGAGTCCTGTGACGACGATCCGACGCTTCATAGCGCCTCGTTGTCTTTGGCAGCCAATGCAAACTCGCCCTTGGCAACCGTACGGTTATCAACCGTCACGACCGCATTCAGGATGCCGGCCTTTGACATGACCTTGATGGGGGTCACTTCAATCCGCATCTGATCGCCCGGCCACACCGGCTCAAGAAATCGCATCTTGAGACTGCCTAATAGATACGTCACATCTCCTGAATCAGGCTGGGATAACGAAAAAAAGACGATGCCGGTCTGCGCGATGGCTTCGCAGATCATGGCGCCCGGCGTGATCGCCTTCTTGGGAAAATGGCCCTGATAAAACCACTCATTGCCGGTCAGGTTTTTCAATCCCACGACACGGACCCCCGGCTCGATCTCCACAACGCGGTCAACCATCAAAAAAGGAAACCGCTGCGGAATGATCCGCTTGATCTGCTCAAAATCAAGTGTTGAAGGAACCGCTCCTAACCTATTTGACATACTTTTTGGCTACCTCGATGGCGCGATTGACGGTGGTGATTTTGGGCAGTTCGTCTTCCGGCAACTTGATCTTGAATCGTTTTTCCAAAGATGCCAAAATTTCTAAGGCCATCATCGAGTCCATTCCCAAATCCTCTACCAGATTCGCATCTGGATCAAGGCTAGCCGGATCTACCTCAATAATATCGGCAATCAATTCTTTCACTTCCTGATCAAGATTCGTCGTCCTCATGAACGCTCACCTCGCTGCTGCTTAACCAATCAACCCACCATCCACCACAATCACTTGTCCCGTCACATAAGAAGACATGTCGCTCAGCAGCATGGCCGTAAGCCGTGCCACCTCTTCTGGACGTCCAAATCGCGCCATTGGGATTTGCTTGAGAAGTTCCGCCTTTCGCTTCTCATCAATGCCGCTAGTCATATCGGTTTCAATATAGCCGGGAGCAATCGCATTTACCGTGATGTTATAGCCGGCCACTTCTTTAGCCAGCGATTTGGTCAAACCGATGATACCAGCCTTTGCTGCGGCGTAGTTGACTTGCCGGGCTGCCCCCACCAAGCCTGTCACCGACGTGATATTCACGATCCGCCCTGATTTCTGTTTCATAAAATTCACAATGGCCGCTCGGCAGCAGTTGAACACGCCGGTCAAATTAGTATCAAGTACGTCCTGCCAATCTTTGGCATCCATCAGCATGAGAGCCTTGTCGCGAAGGATGCCGGCGTTATTCACCAAACCGTCAAGGCGGCCAAACCGTTCGATCGTTTCAGTCACCACGCGCTGCGCCTGCTGAAGGTCCCGCGCGTCCGCCTGCAACGCCAGCGCCTGGCCGCCGAACTGTTTCACCTGCTCTGTTACGGCTTCTGCTGCATCGCTGCGCTGAGCATAGGTGAACACAACCTTCCCTCCCTGGCGCGCAACCTCCTCAACGATGGCGCGCCCGATGCCGCGACTTCCCCCCGTGACAAGAATGACCTGGTTCTGGAGGAGGGGGGCTGAATCGCGCACGGCGTGTTGAACAGATTGAATGGAACTTGAGGCTCCAGCCATATCACGCATCCGTCCGGGCAACCACCAACGCCGAAGCAACACCTGTAGGTCCAAATCCGCTCACCAATACGTGACGAAGTAGCGCTTCTTGGCTCGATGACGCGCACTGAACGGCACAACCTGGATCAGACCGTTGCCAGCTGAGGGTGGGAGGAATGTGCCGCTTAATGAGCGCGCCCACTACCCCAGCCACTTGGAATGCGCCGCTTGCGCTGAAGGATTCTCCTAACATGGACTTTACGGCGCTTGTTGGCACCGCGCGGCCGCCCAGCGCCTGCCGAAAAGCGGAAGCCTCAGCTGCATCGCCAACTTTCGTAGAGTTGGCCGAGGCGCTGACATAATCAATCTCATCAGGATCGACGCCGCTCTCTTCGAGCACCCGCTGTAAGACTTCTCTCAATCCTTCAGCCTCAGGGTCATACCGATACATGGAGGCCGGACTAAATTGGGTCACATACCCCAGAAGTTCCGCGTAGATCGTGGTCTTGCGCTCCATCGCCAGCTCCAAGGTCTCAAGCACAAAGAAGGCTGCGCCCTCACCTAATATGGCGCCGCAGCGGCGAGCATCAAACGGGGCAAACACCGGCGGCGTGCCGTTCTGTGCCGTGGCCAGGAATCCTAGTTTGTAGAAACCGAGAAACGTCTGGATGCACAGCTCTTCAACACCTCCGACGAGCAGCGCGTTCGCGCGGCCCAACTGCAGCATATCCATGGCATAGCCGATGGCATCAAGGCTCGCGGTAAACCCTGTGGAGATCGTCGAATTAAGGCTGCGTAATCCAAACCGAATCGCCACCTGGCTGGCGGGAGAGTTAATGACCGTGTTGGGAAACTGCGCCGGGTTCACGTACCGGGGACCTTCGCGTAATCCTTCCTTATCGAATTCACTGATGGAATGCACACTCCCCATCGTGGAGCCCAACACGACGCCGATGTCATTTCGGTTCTCATCGGTGATCTCAAGTTTGGCGTCGTCAATGGCCAGTTTGGCGGCCACGAGGGCAAGAAGCGTTGTGCGGTCAAGGTTGCGCAGACCTTTTGATCCCAGGTATTTCTCTGGCTGGAAGTTTGAGATTTCACCGGCGTACTTACAGCGGTACTTCGACACATCAAAGAGCGTGATGGGTTTGATCCCGGAGACGCCGGCAAGGCAGTTCTTCCAGAACTCCTCTTTGCCGATGCCATTCGGAGCAACCACCCCGACACCAGTAATCACGATCCGCTTTTTGTCCATCCCGCTCCAAATCTCAGCAAATCACGATGAGGCTTTCAGCCCGTTGCGCAGCGCGGTTTGCTTGACGGTCGTAATCAGTTTGGCGAAGGTGCGGCGCTGGTCCACGTACTGGATGCCCAAATGCCCGATGGTTTGCTTGTCCTCGGCTTCAAGGTTCAGCCCGTAGACGATAACTTCTTTCGGCCGGTACGGCGACTCGACGATGCGCGAGGCTAACTGACCGCACGCAATTTGATACAGCGAGTCGAAGTTGATCAGCACGATGTCCGGCTTAAACGACATCGACTTCTCAAGGGTCTCATTGATGGAGTAGGCAAACTCGACATTATAGCGGCCCCCGGAGCGCGAGGGATCGGTGAAACTCTCGCGCAGATATTTCGTCAGCCGGTCTTCCTCGTTCGGGAGCACCTCGAGCACGAAGAGCAGCTTCGCCTCAGGGATCCCTTCGAGTACCTGGCTTTTGACCAGCGTCTTCATGCGCCGCTCGGTGGATGCCAGCACCTCAATGACCTTCTTTTTTAGTTGGTCCAGCCCGATCGGCTTGGCGAAGAAGGCATCGGCGCCGATAGCCTCAACGGCTTTTTTATTCTCCTCGTCGTAGGCGGTGACAACGAATGTCTTCACTGTCGGGTAGTCCTTCTTAATGATCTTCAATAATTCAATCCCGTTCATTCCGGGCAGTTTGATGTCAATCAGCGCCAGCGATGGCTGCTCTTCCTTGATCAGTTTGAGTGCGACTTCCGCCGAGGTCGCGGTCATCAGCTGGTAGCCGCGGCTGCTGAAGAAGCTGCTGAGCGTTTCCAGCATCGTCGTCTCATCGTCAATGACGAGGATCTTGCCTTTAATAATTGCCTGCTGCTCAAGGTACGCCTCGAAGTCCTCGCAGTCCACGTAGTAGTCCGCCTCACAATAGTTGCGGATGTACCACGTCCGCTCAGTCCCGACCCACCGGTGCGAACTGCCATCCTTGACCCGGCAGAGCACTTTGCCGGAACTAAACAGCGGGCACTTTGTCGTCATTATGCAACCTCACAACACATGGTTTGATTTCGCAGAATTTCTATGGACTCAATCTGTGTAATCATCTTTTAAAAATCTGTGGAATCATACTATCTGTGGAATCACACTCAGCTTTCATACTTTCTCACCACGAGGGCCGAATTCTTGCCACCGAAGCCGAATGAATTCTTCAATGCGACATCAATGGTGGCTTTGCGCGCCCTGCCTGCCGCGCCGCCGACCAATAACTCAAACTTCCGCTTGATCCACTTCCGCCCAAACCCAGTCTTTAGTTGTTTCTCTCGTCTAACTGCTTGCTCCCTGGTGGCGAATACTTCAGTGTGTAGCAGATGTACGGGCAACCGTGACCTAGTCCAAGAGACCTGGCCACTCTGATGTTCTGCGAGTCTCTGTTCCAAAGAAGCCGAATGACCGATATAGATTGAATCGTCACGACACTTGAGCAGGTAAACATAAACTCTTCCTGACATTGAGGGCGCGGCGCAGGCAGGGACGTTGGGCACGCAATCAGAAAAGTTCATGATTCGTACCTCTTAACAACCAAAGCAGAATTCTTACCACCAAACCCAAATGAATTTTTTAGCGCTATATCAATGGTGGTTTTCCGAGCTACATTCGGCACATAGTCCAAGTCGCAGTCAGGATCAGGAATCTCATAGTTAATCGTTGGAGGGATCACTTGATGCTCAAGCGCTAGCGTCGTCGCGATCAGTTCCACCGCTCCGGCTGCGCCAATCAAGTGACCGATCATGGATTTCGTCGCCGACACCGGCACTTTGTAGGCGTGCTGGCCGAACACTTGCTTGATGACCAGGGTTTCGGTCTTGTCGTTGAGCGGTGTCGAGGTCCCATGGGCGTTGATGTAATCAATGTCGGTGGGTTTGACGCCAGCGTCCTTCAAGGCGATCTGGATCGCCCGCGTGGCCTGCCGTCCGGAGGGCTCGGGCGCGGTCATGTGGTAGGCATCGCACGTCATCCCGAAGCCCGAAATTTCGGCATAGATGTGCGCCCCGCGGTGCTTGGCGCGCTCAAGATCTTCGAGCACGAGCATCCCTGCCCCTTCGCCGAGCACGAAACCATCACGCTCCTTATCGAACGGCCGTGAGGCGCGCTCCGGGTCGTCGTTGCGCTGGGACATCGCGCGCAGCATGCAGAACGCGGAAAACGCTTGCGGAAAGATGGTGGCCTCCGCCCCGCCCATGAGAATCACATCCAATTCCCCGTGGCGAATCGCATTGAAAGCATAGCCCACGGCGTCCAGTGCGGATGAGCAGGCGGTGGCCAGCGAGAAGCTCGGCCCGTAAAGTCCCAGCTCGATGGAGATAAAACTTGCTGGCGCATCGGGAAAGACGGTCAGCGCGGTGAAGGGGTTGATTTTCATGGGCCCCTTCTGCTTAAACACATCGGCTTGCTCTAAGATGAAGGCGTGCCCAGCCATCGCGGTGCCAACCACCACCCCAATGCGCTCGCGGTCTTCCTGGTCAAGATCAATCCCGGCATCCTTGACCGCCATCTTGGCAGCTGCAACCGCCATTTGTGATGTTAAATCCATGCGGCGTGACCACTTAGAGTCAATATAGGGGCTAAAGTCAAAGCCATTGAGTTGGGCGGCAATCTGGGTTGGGTATGGCGAAGCGTCGAACTTATCGACCTTTCGAATGCCGCAGCGGCCGGACCGGAGCGCCTCCCAAAAAGCGTCTTTGCCCGCTCCGATCGCGGTAATCACACCTAAGCCTGTGATAGCCACGCGCTTAGGTGCTGCCATCATGATCTTTCTGGGAGCGATTTCTGCGCTGGAGAGGCCGGTTCCACTGTTGGGCTTTCAGCCATTCGTCGATCTCGCCGCGGCGGAAGCGCCAGTGCTTGCCCACCTTGGCGGCAGGAATCCGCCCTCCTTGGGCCAAAGCATATAAGGTAGGCTTGGGGATCTTCAGGTAAGTATGCAGCTCTTCAAGCGTCAGGATGTCGGTATCTACCACGTTCATGGCTCAACCACTCCCTGTACAGGCGGAAAAGCGTTGGGGAGACAAAAAAGTAACAACTGGTATCAGTTGTTACTGGTTTCTATATAACAAAGCGGGGGACACTTGTCAAGCAGAATTAAGTAGAAGACTTAACTGGGCGAGAGACAATAAATTACGGTAATATCGGTCTACTGTATGGTCTGTTGGATTTTGGCTGATTCGCTCGAGGGCGTGGCCAATGGAAGTTGAATTTCTACGACAGCTCCCTGCCCTGGCTTGCTGGAGATGGTAATCTGGCCCCCGTGGCGCTCCACCACCCCCTTTACGATGGCCAGACCTAAACCCATCCCGCGCTCTTTGGTGGTAAAGAAAGGGTCCCACACGTGTCGTTGCTGCTCCGGATCAATGCCACAGCCGGTGTCGGTGACCTGGAGGGTCAAGTCGCGATGGTTGGTGCGCGTCGCCACCTCAAGGCGTCCGCCCTCCGGCATGGCCTCAAGGCTGTTGAGCAGCAGGTTCAGCAGGACCTGCTTAATTTGCTGCGGGTCCGCCTGAAGCATCAGGCCGTTGTGCCCGAACGCGGTCGCCACCTCCACCTTCTGCTTCAGGCACTGGTCAGAGAGCAGTGACAGCGTGTCGCCAAGCAGTTCGTCCAGCCGCACCGGCTGAAGCTGCAGCGGAGCCGGCTTGGCAAAGTCGGACAAGTCCTTCACGATGGAGTTGATCCGGTCAATCTCGGACTGGACGATGCGGAAGAACTTCTCCCGGAACTTGGGATCCGCATATTTTTCCGGCAGATACTGGGCAAAGGTTTTGATGGCGGAGAGCGGGTTCTTGATTTCATGCGCCATGCCGGTGGCAAACTGCCCGACCGCCGCCAGCCGCTCCTGGATCAGCAGCCGGTCTGACGCCGCCTTGAGTTGTTCATTGACCTTGAGCAGCTCTTCATAGGACAGCGCATTCTCGATCGCGATCGCCGCTTCATGCGCCAAGGTATCAAAAGCATGCAGGTCGTCTGAAGAATATCCTGCGCCGGAGAGCTTCGGTCCGAGCACAAGGCATCCGATCAGCCGATCTTGAATGAAGCCGGGCACAGCAAGCACAGACCCAAGATTGACCATCTCTTGCCGAACCGAGGAATCTGGATGCTGGGCCAGATCGTCTTCCGTCAGCACTCGGCGGTGTTGCTGCAACGATTGAATGAATGGATGCGTCAACTCCAGAGTGTACCGCGACTGCAGCGCCAACCGATTCGGCCCATGACTGGCTCGCAACACATAGCAATGGTTCGTCTTGTCCCAGAGAAACAGCGATGCGTGAGCCACGCGCACCGAGCCGCTGACGACGCGCGTAATCAAATGAGCCAACTTGGCGGCGTCTCGCACCTGAGTCATCCCCCGCGCCGCGTGTTGTAGAGTGCGCTGATACTGCTTCTGCTCTTTGAGCAATCGCTCCTCCGCCTGCCGCCGCAGGTAAGCGTATGTGAATGGGCCCGCCGTCGCAAGCACGGTGAGCAATCCCAAAGGAATAAGCCACCAGCGCGACCCCGCTGCACTTTCAAGCCATGACTGCCCCTGCCAGCCGACAATAAAAGGAACGCCCAATACTACGAGGTAAACCCCCAGTAATAATCCGGCTCGCGTGACGATAACTCGAATATCGAGAAAACGATATCGAAGAATGGCATACACGGTCGCGATGGCGATAAGAGGAAAGAACGTCAGCTGGGGTACAACAGCAACATGGTAGATGGGCAAGAAGAGCGTGGCAACGCTGAGCCAAGCCAGAAAGACACCAATGAGCGTCCAGAGGCTTTGCATGCGTTTCAGGTTGCCAAACGACTCATTGCCACAGGCCTGGTAGAGAAGCACGAATGCTGTCGCGAAGGTGTAGAAGTACGTGCTGAGAAGGAAGGGGTATAGCGGACCGGGCTCTGGATAATACGGGAAAAACAGCTTAGGTGGGACGCCGATGATGAACCAAGGGGTTAGACTCGAGACGGCCGAAGCGCCAGCTAAGAGATAATGGATAGGATGAATCTTTTGAGGTTTTCCGTCTAGAAATGTCGTCACAAACCGAAGAAAACAAATAGCTGGAAAACTGCCAAAAAAATGGGAGCTGCGGCTAAACCAGATGGCGACATCATAAGGAATGCTCTGGAACATGGTGAGGAAGAATCCGAGGCTCCAGAGTGCGCAAAATGTCACAAACGTGCCAAAGGTTTGGTTCGGTTTGGATACCCGATCTTTCAAATAGATGAAAACTGCCAGCACCAAAAAACTGATACTGGAAGTCAGTGTAATGAAGCGAAAGACGTCTAAGGTCATACGGCAATCGGCAGGTAGAGTCGCATAGTGATTCCCTGGCCTTGTTGGCTGCTGATTTCGATCCGGCCGCCGTGCAAAAATGGGAACGTTCTGCTCTGTCGAAAACCAGGCGGCTGCTCTCGCCGGCAGCGGGTGACGCGGAGCGGAGGCCCCCACGCCGCCCGGACCCCCGCACGTTTGGTTTCGCTTTGGCGAAGCCAAACGAAACCGCGGGGGGAGGACGACGTGGGGTCGCGCAGCGGCAGG